>OIYU01000885.1_pt1 | contig 21268 bp, 14 predicted proteins | sample 1588321 | NCBI WGS metagenome assembly OIYU01 (sample SAMN03283258) | human gut metagenome | biome: human-associated habitat; material: feces | host: Homo sapiens | place: USA | collected 2013 | reverse complement strand
GCGCAAGGTGACCATCGAGGACATTAAGTACGTGCTTTCGAGCCACTACCAGGGCACGGAGTACGACTGCTACGGCAGCAAGGGCACGCCCGCCACGCGTGGCGCTTATCGTCCCATCGGCATCAACCGCAACAGCCAGCTCGCCGTGTTGCAGCTGCGCCCCTATGCGCAGCCGGCGTATCGCGCCGTGCAGTGGATGGCCTTTGGTTCCAACTCGTTTAACGCGCTGGTTCCGCTGTACGCCAACGTCGAGACCATGCCCGATTACTATGCCGACACGCAGGCTCGCGTGACGTCCGAAAACTTCTACTGGGCCAACCGCCTGATCGGCGCGCTGGCTGACATCCGTTTCCATGAGTGCGGCCGCGCCGTGGAGGACTACCAGGAGAAGGTCGGCGGCATGGGCCACAAGCAGATCCATGACGTCGACGCTGCCGTAGCCGCTCTGCCCGAGGCCGAGGTACCTGCCGAACTTGCACGCGCCAACGAGGCCTTTGCCGAGCGTGTTCGCGTGGAGACCGATGCTCTGCTGGGCAAGGTGCTCTACACCACGAGCTGCGCCATGAAGAATGCTTTCGCGATGAACGACAACGTGAGGTAGGGATTTCACGTCGATCGAATAGCGCTAAAACGCTTTGTCGCTTTCGCTCAATCTTGGGTACAAGAACGCCAATGCAGTTGTTTGTGATTGGAGACAACCATGGTTATGAAACTCGATCAGCTTGTTAACGGCGCCATTAACGTGGGCTTTGGCGCTGCCGCCGTTGCTGTCGAAGGCGGCAAGAAGGTCCTCGACGACCTTAACACCAAGGGCGAGCAGGTCCGCAAGGACACCGCCACCCCCGATATCGCCCGCAGCGTGTCCGACATGTTCGAGCAGGCCGGCGGCACCATCTCCGACCTGACCGAGCGCTTGGGCATGCAGGGCGAGACCGCGGCCCAGCGCGTGCTTGACGAGCTCATCCTTGCTCGCGTCCGCGTTATGACCGCCCCCGAGCGCACGGCCTTCCTGGCCCATGTGCGCGACATTGTCGATTCAGTCGAGGACAATGTGACCTCGGTGCCCGTCGAGTCCGTTGAGCCCGACGATGCGAAGGATACCGTAGAGGCCGAGTAGCAGCGCAGATGGCAGATTCCACCACCGATTACAACAATCTAGATCCCTTGGGTGACGAGGCGGCGGTTGTCGATAAGGTCGATGCCGTCGTCTCGGGCGCTCGCAAGAAGCCGCGCGCTGTCGATATGGTCCCCGAGGAGCCCGACGCGATGGCGCCGGACGAGGAATACCAGCTCACGCCGGCGGGTCGTCGCGAACGCATTGGACAGATTGTTCGCCTGGTCAAAAAGTACCGCGTGTGGGATAACCTCACGCCGGTTCGTTTGCGCCGCCTGCTCGAGGAACTCGGCCCCATGTTCGTCAAGATGGGGCAGATTCTGGCCAACCGGTCCGAGATTCTGCCGCAGCGCTTTTGCGACGAGCTGCGTCGTCTGCGCTCCGACGTGGAGCCGGTGCCGTACGAGGTCGTACTCAGCTGTCTGGAAGAAGAATACGGCCTGCGCCTGGGGGAGATGTTCGATGCGATCGACCCCAATCCGCTTGGTAGCGCATCGCTCGCGCAGGTGCACCGCGCTCGTCTGGTGACGGGCGAGGACGTGGCCGTCAAGGTGCAGCGCCCCGGTGCGCAGCAGGTTATGGCACAGGACATCGATATCATCCGCTCGGTGGTGCGTATCGTTTCCAAGTTCGTCAACACCGATCAATTCGTTGACCTGCACGGCGTAGTCGAGGAGTTGTGGACCTCGTTTCGCGAGGAGACCAACTTTTTGGCCGAGGCCAAAAACCTCAACGACTTCTACGAGTTCCATAAGAGCGTTCATGGCGTGACGTGCCCTAAATCCTATCTGGACCTGTGCACCGAGCACGTGGTGGTTATGGATTACGTCGACGGCATTTCGATCGCCGATCCTGAACGCTTGGTGGCCGAGGGCTATGACTTGGAAAAGATCGGTGCCGCGATTGTCGAGGACTACTCGACGCAGGTGCTCGATGACGGCTTTTTCCATGCCGACCCGCATGCGGGAAACATCATCCTCAAGGACGGCATCGTTTACTTTATCGACTTGGGCATGGTCGGACGCATGTCGAGCCACGATCGCGGTATCGTAAAGGACATGATTTTCGCCGTGGCCGAGGGCGACGTGCCAAAGCTCAAGGATTCGCTCATGCGCTTTGCCGTGACGCGTGGCGATTCGGCCGAGCTCGATCATTCAGCGTTTTTGTCCGATCTTGACTTTATCGTGGCTGACTTTGCGGGCCTTGACCTGAAGGATTTGGATATCGGCGAGTTTTTGACCTCGCTGTTAAACCTCGCGCGTAAGAATGACGTTGAGCTGCCGAGCGTGGTGACGATGTTCGCGCGCGGCATGGTGACGCTCGAGGGTTTGCTGACCGAGTACATGCCCAACGTCAACATGATCCAGATCATCCAAACCCACATTAAAATCGAGAAAAGCACCTATGCGCGCGTGCGCGACATGGGGCGCGATCTTGCCGCGAGCAGCTATCGCGCGGCGAAGGGCTCACTCGAGGCGGCTGAGTACCTGGGGCTGGCTTCGCGCATGCTTACGCGCGGCCAGCTTAAGGTGAACACGCAGATCATGAGCAGCGATAAGGCACTGCGACAGCTGGGCGGAATTATCGACCGCATGTCGATGGCTATCGTTATCGCCGGCCTGTTTATCGGTTCGTCGGTGGTGTACTACGCACGCATCGAGCCGGTTGTGTTTGGTATCCCGGTCATTGGCTTTATGGGCTACGTGAGCGCGCTGGTGCTGGCGCTTATGCTGGGCCGCAATATCTGGCTCAACAGCCACGGCGGCAAACACTAGAGGCTGCGACCGTCACCGCATTTTCCTATCGCAAACAATAGCTTTTACCTTGGGCTTCGCCTGTGTGCGGGGCCCTTTTGCGTGATACCATTTTGACGATAATAATCGATGGCCTAGATGGTGGTGCGGAGACGCACGAACGCGCGGTTTTCCTGCGCGTTTGGGAGAATCGGGGTGCAAGTCCCCGGCTGTACCAGTAACCGTAATTCCTCTTGGCTCGGGATGTTCGCGTCGCAGATCGGACGACGCGCCTGAGCCGTTAAGGTTAAGTCGGATCGCCTCCCATCTTGCATGCGGCTGCGGCGTATGCCGCCGGTGTGCATAGGGCTCTGGAGGGAAGGGGGACCCCGATGGGGGAACTCGAGCGTAACATGCGCGATGACGTGGGGCAGCCGCTGGGCAATGCTCCAAGTACAGACAATGGGGGACAAATGGATATGTTTGAGGACGAGCGCGAGCGCGCCTCGCTGCATCGCCGTGGCGCAATTGCGCGCGGCGTAGCCAAGCGCGGCCTGGTGGCATTTCTGGCCTTCGCGATGGCCCTTGGCACCACACCGGCTCAGCTGTGGGCCGAGGGCGCCGAGGGCATTGCCGAGGCTGTGGCTCAGGCTGCGACGCCGGGCGAGGATGCAGCGCTTGCGGGCGGTGCCGCTGAGCAGAGCGGCGCCGAGTTTTCGGATTCTGGGAGCGCGTCTACAACTAGTGCCGCCACAACTGAGGCGGCAACTGGCGACGAAGGCTCGGCGACAGGGGAGAGCCCTGCCACGAGCGAGCAGTCTTCGACGGCATCCGCTGGCCAAGCAGGATCTGCCGCCGCGGCTGCCGTCCAGACAGAGAACCCGACAGAAACCGGCGATGTCGCCAAGAAGCAAGTCGAAGTCTCGTTCTCGATTATCGGCACCGATGCCGACGGCAAGGCTCAGACCTGGGTGGCACCTACGCAACTCAAGCTCGACGAGGGCGCGACGGCTGCGGATGCCTTCGTTAAGCTACAGCAGAAGACGGGCTTCAAGGCGGATTACGATCCGAACACGGCATACGGTTTCTACCTCAAAAGCATCACATCCCCGAGCGATGGCCGTACGCTTGCCTTCGATCCGGCGACTTATGCCTACTGGCAGCTGTTCGTCGACGGCGCGTCTTCCTCGGTTGGCGCGAGCAGCGTCAAGCTCACCCAAGGGCAGAAGATTGAGTTTGCCTATACGGCTGGTAGCGCGTCCCCTGTCGTTAAGGACCAGGTTGCCGCAAATGTGACCGTCATTGGTCGCGATGCCCAGGGCAAGACTCAGACTTGGGTCGATAACGCGCAGTATGTGGTGACGTCCGGTTCGAGCGCGCTTGACCTTACGAAGGCCGCGCTCGAGGCGAATGATATTGACGCCGTTGCTGCGGGCTCCTTCATTCTGAGCCTTAAGTACAACGGTGTTGAGCTGGGTACGCCCCAAGATTATTCGACCTATTGGCAACTGTTCATCAACGGCAAGTCGAGTGACTATACGGCGGACAATGTCACCATCCATGCCGGCGATACCGTTACGTGGTTCTACGGTGGCTGGGGCGACCAGCTGCCCTCCGATTCTGTCCATGCTTCTGTTCAGGTTCTCGGTAAGGACAAGGACGGCAAGCAGCAGGTTTGGGCTTCGACGGGCCAGACGAGTCTCAAGGCAGGCTCCACTGCCAAGGATCTCCTTGAGCAGACCGGCCTTACTCTCGATGCTGGCGAATCGTCTTGGGGCTGGTTCCTCAACGGCATTTATTCGCCGTTCGATGGTAAGTCCTATGGCTGGGATGCTGCGACCAATAGCTATTGGCGCTTCTACGTAAATGGCAAGTTCGCCGACGTTGGCGCCGGTGCCTACGAGCTCCAAGAGGGTGACGCCGTCACCTTTATGTATGGTGCTGACGCCGATGCCCTTCCTGGCCAGGTTCTTGGTTCTGTCGATGTTATCGGTCCCGATGTCAACGGCAACAATACTCGCTGGGGCTCGGCAAGCAACGTTTCTCTGCCCGAAGGCTCTACGGCTCAGGATTTCATTGAGACGGTTCTGAAGGCAAAGCGCGTTGATTACAAGGCCTCCCAGAGTGGTGCATACTGGTTCCTCAATTCCATCAACTCGCCATTCGAAGACGAGACGTACGGCTATGATGGTGCGACCAACAAATATTGGCACCTGTATATCAATGGAGAGCCCTCCTTACTCTGCGCTAATCAGATTACGCTCAAGAGCGGCGATAAGGTCACACTTGCCTATACCACCGACGATTCGGCCATGCCCGATCCCGACAAGATTGTCGTGGACCCGGGTGCGACGACTCCTGATTGGGATGCCGAGTGGGCCGGCTACGGCAACAGTGGCAACGGTTCGACCGTAACGGATGCCAAGACGCCTGCGCAGGCCGCCGGTCTTAAGTGGGCCTTCGATTGGAAGGCCGAGTCTGGTCAGCAGTATGCCAACTGCAGCGAGCCTGTCATTGCTAACGGCTTTGTGTACATCGCGACCGAGAACGAGCTCATTAAGATCGATTCGTCCACGGGCAAAAAGGTTGCCTCTGCGCCGCTTGCCTCCAAGGTGAGCTATACCTCTCGTCCGATCTATACCAATGGCCTTATCATCGTTCCGCTCAACGGCGGTGCGGTCCAGGCGATTACTGCAGACAAGCTGATCTGCAAGTGGCTGACGCCTGGTTTGACGGACTTGACGCAGAGCTCCTGCACCGTCGTTTCGGACGGCGAGTACGTCTATGTAGGCTCGGTCGATATTTCGTATGACGAGAATTACAATGCGACCTACGGCAACGGCTCCTTTGCGCGCATTAAGATTGCCACGGGCGAAGTTTCTTGGCAGAACATCGACCCTGCCGAGGGCTATTACTGGACTGGTGCGGCTTTGACGGATAAGTATGCCATCGTTCCTACGAGCGCGGGTACGCTTAAGTGCATTGATAAGACGACGGGCGATGTCGTTTCGACCATGAAGCTCGGCGCTGTCGCAAATGCCGATTGCATTGCCGATCCGTCCAATGGCTCGACCTTCTATCAGATGACGCACGACGGAAAGCTCCATATGATTTCGCTTTCGGCGAAGGGCGTGCTGAGTGAACAGAAGACGGTTGATCTGGGCCTTACGAATAATCTGAGCGCCCCTGCGGTGTCTGGTGACAATCTGATTGTCGGCGGACAGACGGCTACTGGCTCTGCTCTGGTTCTCTATAACCTGAAGACGGGTAAGACCACGATGGTCGCTGCTGCCGACGGCAAGGCGCTGCCGGCTGGCCTCAACGGTATTGCTGCTACTCCGCTGGTGAGTGTTCAGGGCGGCAAGACCTATGTGTACTTCACCGTTAACAGCGCGGATAGCAAGGATTACGTCAACTACTCTGCTGGTGGTGGCGTGTATCGCTATACGCTCGGCGATGCAGAGGCGACGCAGATTTATGATGCGGCTGGCCATTACCAGTACTGTGACTCTCCGGTCATTGCCGATGCCTCTGGCAATCTCTACTACATTAATGATTCGGGCACGCTGTTTAAACTTGGAGCTGTCGAGTCTTGGACGGTTGCCTTTAACTCCAACGGCGGGTCTGCTTGCGACACTAAGTTTGTTGCTACGGCCGATGGCAAGCTGGTCAAGCCGGCCGATCCGACGCGCGATGGCTACACTTTCGGCGGTTGGTATACCGATGAGGCTTGCACGCAGGCGTATGACTTTAGCACGCCGGTGACGGCCGATCTGACGCTGTATGCCAAGTGGACCAAGAATGCCGTTAACCCTGGCGGTAATGGCGGCGCTGGTTCGAATGGCGGCGGCGGTTCTGGTACCGGTACTGGTTCTGGCACTGGCACTGGCACGGATTCCGGCTCCGGCTCGAAGGGCGGCGCTGTCGCCCCGGGTCATAAGCCGACGACCAAGACGACGGTGTCGACCAAGACCGAGACCAAGGACAACAAGTCCGACAAGAAGGACTCCGATAAGTCCGATAAGAAGGACGAGAAGAAGTCTGACAAGAAGGACAGCAAGTCCGACAAGAAGTCCGACAAGAAGTCCGATTCCAAGTCCGATACGGGTGCTGCTTCTACGACCACTGCTAAGAAGTCCTCTAGTGCTTCCGAGCAGGAGACTGGCACCAACCCGCTCGCCATTGTTGGCGTTGCCGCCGGCGTCATCGGTCTCGCCATCGTCGGCGTGTTCGTGTTCACCAAACGTCGGTAGGTGAGGGTTGTGTCCAATAAATCCAAGGACGCTGACCCCAAGCAACCAGATTCCTCGTTCATTCAGTTCGACGATGCAAAGCAACAGGGCGCCGCTTCGGCGGCGTCCGCCTCTCGTCGCAAGGCGCTCCTTGGCGTTCTTGCTGCCGCGTGCACCATTCTGATCGTCGTCTCGCTGGGCTTCGTCCATCCTTCCGAGAGCGGCGCCTGGTCCATTGACTGGATCGTTCAGACCGTGACGGGGGAGAGCGTCGTCGCCAAGGACACCAAGGCGTCTGGCTCGACTACGACTTCGGGCGAGGCCAGTTCCAAGGATTCCGAGTCTTCAAACAAGGAATCGGACAAAAACTCGGATAGCAAGAAGTCCGAGGACCGGGGCGGCAAGAAGTCTGGCGATAAATCCGCTGCCCAAAATACGGGAGCCGGTGATACTTCCAATGCGTCTGGCGGTGCTTCTTCGGGCGGTGGCCAGTCGTCTGATGGAGCCTCATCCTCTAATGGTGGAAACGCCTCCTCGGGCAGCCAAAGCGGCTCACAGGAGTCCAACTACGTTACGGTGACGGTTTCGGTCACATCGAGCGCTGTGGGCAATCCCGTGTCCTCTGGCGGCACCTTTACCTTTAACGAAGGCGCCACCGTTTACGATGCCCTGTGCGCGCTGGGCCTTTCTGTCAACGCACACGGCTCATCGTACGGCACGTATGTTTCTGCGATTGGTGGTTTGGCCGAGAAACAGTACGGCGGCACGAGCGGCTGGATGTACTCCGTCAACGGCACAACGCCCATGACGGCCTGCAGTAACTACGTTCTCTCCAATGGCGACAACGTCGTTTGGTATTACGTAACGGGCTAGAGGCCTCGACATAGCGCACCAGACGGGCGGTTCGGACAAACATCCGGGCCGCCCGTTTTTATACGAATGGGACGTCATTTCCCAATCGAGGCTCAACCGGAAATTGCATCCCGCCCTGTAGGCGAATTCCGGGACGCAGCTTCCCGTTGGGGCGGGTTTCGGAAAGCGTGTTCCGCTCTGAGGGCTCATTCCGGGATAGACTTTCCGAAGCAGCGCCCATTGGGAAGCTGCGGACCGTATTGGGCATCGATTTTGGGATGCGCTTTCCGCTAGAGCCACGTTGCGGAAGCTGTGTCCCGTTCTGAGGCTGCAATCTGGGACGCGCTTTCCGCGGGGCGACCATGGGGAAACTACTACCCATTCCGACGCTGCGGCCCGCCTTGTGCGCTTTCCTCGGCAGGCTCTGCAAACAAAAAACCGGTTGGAACGGGAATTCCAACCGGTTATACATTCAAGCAAATAGTGAATCGACTACGACCGTGCGCCCTCGAGGAAGAAGCGACGGCTGAAGTAGTTGTACCAGGTGACAAGGAACGTGGCGATGGCCTTCATGGCTTGGTAGCCGATGCTCAAAAACGTGACGCCCACAAACATATACAGGTCGTTGAGGCCCAGGCCGATCACCGACAGGATGGTGAAGATCGTGAACTCGCGCTTGCGGCTCATGCCTTCGCGGTGGTCGAACACGTACTTCATGCTGAGCCAGTAGTTGACCACGACGGACGTGATAAACGAAACCGTGGTGCTCATCAAAAAGTCGAGGTGGAACAGCTCGACGAGCGCAATGAGCATGCCCCAGTCGATGCCAAAGGAGATAAGACCCACGACAGCAAACTTGAGGAACTGCTTGGTATGAGGTTGTGCCAGCGCCTTGCGCACGTAATCACATCCAATGCGTTGATGAATCGAGCAGAGGATACTTTAGAGCTTTTACAAGGGAAACGTAAGGTCTTTGCCAAGAACTATATGAACTCGCCAAATTTTCAAGAGCTAATCCGCAAACGTTGAAAATTTGCCCGTAAACGAGCGGCACCCACGGACGATACTGCGCTGAGTGCACGTCGTCCGTGGGCGCCGTAATGCTGCAGGGGTTTCGAGCTACTTGGTCTCGTCGCCCTCCAGGAAGATTTTTCGGGTCACAAAGTTGTAGACCATGACAAGCGCGGTGGCGCAGATCTTGGCGATATTGGCCTCGAGTCCCAGGCCGGCGTTGAGCGCCAGCACGATGCCGTCGTTGAGCACCAAACCGATCACGGACAGCACGACAAAGATGATGAACTCGCGGCGGCGGCTCATGCCTTCCTTGTGCGCAAACACGTACTTCATGCTTGCGAGGTAGTTAAAGATGAGTGAGATGATAAAGCCGCTGGTGTTGGCGATTAGGATGTTGAGGCCCAGACCGTAGTGGAGCAGATTCATAATGCCAAAGTCGATAACCGTGGCAATGACACCGACGACGCCAAATTTCATGATCTGCGCAAGGAGCTTTTGCATGGTACCTGCCTTAAGCTGGCGCCGAAGCGCCGCGGGGATGACAAACTCAGCAAGTTTAGCCAATCCCCGCGGGTGGTGCTAGGCGCGCTCCTCGATAGCACCGTTTCTATATGCATCGAGCAGCTGGCGCAGGTCCTGGATCTGGCTGCGGATCTTGGCGCCAGTATCGGTGTCGCTCACCATGCGGCGACGGTCTGCTTGGTCAAAACGGTTGGTCTCGCTTTCGATGTCCACGTTGCGCGTGAGTGCCTCGGCAACCGTCGTAAAGGCCCGGTGCGACTTGAGGCGGCAGCCGCGCGAGCTCGAGATGAGCGTATAGCCGGCGATACCCGTCTTGGGATGGTAAGCGCGGCAAAAGCCGCCATCGATGACCAGCAGCTTGCCCTCGGCGCGGATGGGCTGCTCGCCTTTGGTGGTTTTAACGGGCGTGTGGCCGTTGATGATGTGGCCAGTCGGCGAACATGCCATAGGCACGACGCCAAATTCGCGCATGATGTCGTCGCAGACCGAGGGCGACTTGGTAAGCGTAAAGTACGGGTCCATCGGCTCGACCCAGGTGCTCTTATCGGCGATATAGGCGCGCTCAAAGGTACGCACCAAGCGTCCGCTAGCGGGTGAGTTAAAGCCGATCCACAGGTACCACATCCAGTCGAGGGCATCGCGGTCGCCCACGCGCCAGGCGCGGCGGGCGATGCGGTCGCAAAAATCGAGATAATCACGGCCGGCGTGCCAGGTACCCAGGCAGTTCATGCTGCTAAAGGTACCATCCTCGTTGAGCGGAACGCAACCATGGAACAGCAGGTTGCCGTTGGTGACCTTGTACATCGAGCCGTGGGTGTAGAGGAAATCGATATGGCGATGCAGGTGATCGGCGGTGACAAACTCGGACACGAGCTTGTCGATGATGTGCTGCTCCTGGGGCGTGAGCGTATAGGGGTCCGCCGGATCGACGGTGGGGAAGTCGTTGGTCGTTAGCGGCCATACGCTACCGTCGGCGAGCGTGACCGTGCCGTTGTCGTGTTCGATCTTGTCGAGTAACAGGCGGCCGGTCATATCGAACTCGGGGTGGCGCTGGATAATCTGGCCCTCTAGCTTAAAGAGCAGCACGTTGATGGCCTTGATTAGCGGGGTGATGGGCTCACCGGCGGTGTAGGTGGCATCGGCAAAGGCAACAAGCTCGCGCAGCGAGATGCCGTAGTCGTTCTCGAGGATCTCGTAGTTGTCGTAGCGTAGGTTGTTGCGCAGCACCGTGGCGATGCAGGCGGGCTCACCGGCCGCAGCGCCCATCCACAGCAGGTCGTGGTTGCCCCACTGGATGTCGAGTGAATGGTAGGTGAGCAGACGGTCCATAATCTTGGCCGCGCCGCTGCCGCGGTCGAAGATGTCGCCCACCAGGTGCAGGTGGTCGACGGCCAGGCGCTTGATGAGCGAAGCGAGCGACTCGATAAAGTCGTCTGCGCTGGCGGTCTCCAGGATGGACTCCACGATGCGCTCGTGATAGCGCACGCGATAGTTGTTCTCGTCCGGGTGCGTGTGCAACAACTCGTCGATGATGTAGGCGTAATCGCGCGGGATGGCCTTACGCACTTTGGAGCGCGTGTAGCGGCTTGAAAGCGAACGAGCGACCATGATGAGCTGGTCAAGCATCGTCTTGCACCAGGTGGGCGAGTCCTCGCGCTGGCTGCGGACCAGCTCGATCTTCTCGTGCGGGTAGTAGATGAGCGTGCACAGCTCGCCCTTTTCGTCAAAGGTGAGCGTGTCGCCAAAAATCTCGTCGACATGCTCGCGCACGACGCCCGAGCAGTTGTTGAGGATGTGCATAAAGGCTTCGTACTCGCCATGCACGTCACTCATAAAATGCTCGGTGCCTTTGGGCAGGTTGAGGATGGCCGAGAGATTGATGATTTCGGTAAACGCGGATTGTTCGGTGGGGAACTGTCTCGAAAGCAGGCGCAGATACTTGAAGTCTTGCGGGTTGCGATCGAATGCGACCATGAAACACCTTCCGATGGGGCTGGTAAAACTGATAAACAGCGTCAAACGTTTACCAGTATGCGCCGCTTTTGTTTCGATTTTGCGCCAGCGGCTGAATTGTCGGCTGAACGGTTTGGTAAATCGATTTAGTTGAGGTAGATATGGCGGTTGGGTGGAGACGACAGAGGGTGTTTTTTCAGATATTTATGCGTGGGGCCGGTGGAGACGATGGTGGTAAAGATGTTCACTATTTTTGGTTCGATTTGGTAAATAGTGGACATATGTACCGTATGTAGGCTCACTGTGCGATAATTTGCGCAGCAATGAGTAAGGAGCCTCATATGAGTGATTTTGTCCTGACCTGTGAATCCGCCGCCGACCGAACCCGTGAGTTCTTTGCGTCGCGCAATATCCCTGTCGTGTGTTTTCATTACGAGATCGACGATGTTGTCTATACGGACGATCTGTATCAGTCGATTACGCCGGACAAGTTTTTTGCCCAGATTGCCGCGGGCGCCATGCCCAAGACGTCCCAGGTGAGCGTGGGTGAGTACGAGGAGTTTTGGGAGCCGTTTGTTGCCGAGGGTAAAGACGTGCTGCACCTGACGTTGTCGTCGGGCATTTCGGGCACGTATGGATCGGCCTGCGTTGCGGCGCAGATGCTCGCGGATCGCTATCCCCAGGGCGGCAAGGTGCGCGTCGTCGATTCGCTGGCGGCGTCTTCGGGCTTTGGCCTGTTGCTGGAATATGCCGCCGACGTGCGCGATAGCGGGGCTTCACTCGACGAGACGGCTGCCTGGATCGAGGAGCACAAACTCAACCTGCACCACTGGTTCTTCTCGACCGATCTGTCGAGCTACCTGCGCGGCGGTCGCATTTCGGCCGCGAGCGCGATCATCGGCACGGCGCTTAAGATTTGCCCGCTTATGACGGTCGATTGCGACGGCAAGCTGTCGCCATGTGAGAAGATTCGCACTAAGAAGCGCGCGATTTCCGAGATGGCCAAGACCATGATGGCACACGTGCAAGACGGTGTGGATTATTCGGGTAAGTGCATCATGTCGCACTCGGCGTGCCGCGAGGATGCCGAGGCAGTTGCGGCGCTGATTGAGGAACAGGTTCCGCAGCTTAAAGGCAAGATTGAGATCAATGACATCGGTACTCTGATTGGCTCGCATACCGGACCTGGTACGGTGGCGCTCTTCTTTATGGGCGACAAGCGCGTGGATTAATTTGCCCCATCACGTCGCTGCATGACTGCTCAAACGAAAACGGCCCGCCTCACGTTTGTGGGGCGGGCCTTGCTGTTGGGGTTAGCGTTTCTTTCCGCGGAAGAAGAAGCCATGCAGTGACGGCTTGAGGCCGCGGTTGGCGCGATGCTCCTCGATATGATCGTGGATCGAGGCAACGCGCTCGATGACTTCGTCGGGAATCGGCACGTCGGGATTCATGTTCTCGACCTGGCTGACCTCGGCGGCGGCGACCTGGTCGATAATGGGCACATCGTCGCGCGAGATGACAGGTGTGGCGTCTTCCTTCATCTTGCGATAACGCTGCATCATGTCGGTCTGTAGCTGCTGGGCCGAAGGCGGCGTCCAGATGATGGCGTTGGCGCCGGCGGCGATGGTCTCACGGATGCTCTCGGGTGTCTTGCCGCCCGGCGCGATGAGCGGCAGGTTGGGATAGTGCTCGCGCAGTTCACGCAGGACCTGGGGTGTGTTTTTGCCGGCGGCGATGTTGAGAATCTTGGCTCCGGCGCGCACTTTGGCATGCGCATCATCGTCGCAACGTACGACCGTGGCGATGACAGGGATGTCGGCGATGTTGGTGATGTGCTCGACCATCTCGGCAGTAGCGGGGGAGTTGACCACGCAGCCCGCCGCGCCCTGCATCTCGGAGACGGCTGCCATCTGCACGGAGCGCTTACCGGTCGTAGTTCCGCCGCCCACGCCTACGAAGACCGGGCACTCGGCGACGGTCAGCAGCGCCTGCGTAATGGCCGGCTGCGGCGTGAAGGGGTAAACGGCAAAGACGGCATCGGCATTGGAGTTGCGGATGACAGCCACGTCGGTGGTGTAGATGAGCGATTTGATGCGACGGCCGAAGAGCGTAAAGCCGCTGGCCTCCTCGATCTCGTCGGGCATGCGGAGGGCCGCCTTGCGCAAACGCCCGTCGATGGGCAGCGGCTCCATGGGGAGCAGTCCGTTGGGAGTCACGGCTACCTGGGGCTCGGTGAACTCGTCTGCGAGCTCGACCTCGGAGAAATCGACCGAGGCGACGATGTCCTCGTGAACCTCGGCGGGCACATCGATGGGAGCTTGGTCGTTTGCCGCGGCAGACGTGTCGAAGGAGCTGGTGCCGACAAAGGCGTCGACGCGCTCGTTTAGGTCGTTGAGGGTATCCATGGAGACTCGATTCTGTGTGATGACGGCCGGCGCGATGCAGCCGGAATTGCGAATGCTAAATCGTTTGACGAGTTGATTTTTCCCCGCCGCGCCATCCGTTAGACCGAAGGGCAGGCGAACGTGAAGGAGCTGTGGTGGCGGGGATCGAGGTGCTATCTTGAAAGTCCCGTTTAAAAGAGAGGTGACGCGGTATGGAATTTCCGGCAATGTTGGGCTCGATTGGCCTGTGTGTGGGCGCAATCGTTGCCGCCGCGGTCATCTACTTTGTGGTCACGGCCATTAAGGGCAAAAGGGCCGAGCGCAAGGAACGCGCGATGCTTAAACAGCATCGCGACCAGCAGGGCAAACGCGCACAGAAATAGCTTGTTGAGTTTTGGATCCGTGCGCTAGCTGCGTTTTCGGATCAGGGCAATGTAGAAGCCCTCAAAGTCGCGGCTAGGCGGAATGGTCAGCGTGCCGGGCAGGCCGTTGGCGATGGCCGATACCTGACCCGCGGCAATGGCCTCGGTCAGGGCGTTGGACTTGATGCGCGGCTCCTCACCAGCTTCCTGGGCGCGGCGTGCTTCACTTTCGCTTGGCGTGCCGTCGAGGGGGATAAGCTCGCAGTCCATGTGCTTGTCGAGGGCTCCTTGCAGGGCGTCCTCGTTTTCCTGCGGCAAGATCGAACAGGTCGAATAGACGAGCGTGCCGCCCGGTTTGAGGGCTCCCATGGCGCGGTCCAGAAGCGCGCGCTGCGAGCGGGCGCACTTGCTCAGCAGCTGCTCGGTCAGGCCGCGCAGGCTTTTCTCGTTGCCGCTGATGACGGTGCCCGTGCCAGTGCAGGGAGCGTCGAGCAGGATGCGGTCAAAGCGGAAGAACTCGTCGAGCTCGCGTGCGTCGATGCGCATGACGGGCACGTTTTTGGCACCCTGGCGATGGAGGTTTGACTCGAGCTTTTCGGCGCGGGGAATGCTCATCTCGCAGGCTGTGAGGTGCGCCTGGCCCTGGGTGAGGGCGGCGATCTGCGTCGTCTTGCCGCCAGGGGCTGCGCACATGTCCAGGATGTCCTCGCCTGCCTGGGCGCCCAACACCAAAGGCGGCATCATGGACGACAGACTCTGTAGGTAGATCTTGCCGTCGCGGTAGATGTCGAGGTCCCATAGGTCGGAAACCTGGGCCTCGGGCAGGATAAAGGCGTCCGGATACCAGGTAACGGTTTGGTGCGCGATGTCGGCGGCATCGAGCGCCGCAACGATGTCCTCGGCGGTTGCCTTGAGCGTGTTGGCGCGCAGCGTGACCGGGCGTGTGGCCGCGGCGCCGAAGCCCTCGATTATGAGCTCGGCATCGGTGGGGGCATAGGCGCCGGCGACCGTGTCGACCATAAAGCGCGGCAGGTCGGCGGCGGAGTGTTGGGCGGCAAGCTGGTCGGAAAGCTCGGTGGCGGCAAATTGCCTGAGCTTGAGCTCGGGCTTGACCTGCTTTTTCTGCTTACGACGACGCGGCTTGGACATCCGTCTTTCCTTCCCGTCCCAAATTGACTACTTTCCGGGCACGCCGCTGCTGGCGTGCTTTAGTACTGGCTCTCGTGCTTGCTAAAGAAGTCGAAGCGCGGGGGTAGCGGCTTCACGCGGTGGTCGCCGGGCTTCTCGCCCAGGCTCTCTACGAACTCGTCCGTGGAGACAAAGATGTTATCCCAGCTAAAGAAGGCGACCGGATCGACGTCGAAGTACTCGCAGATGAGTTCGCAGCCGGCCGGGACGATACCGTGCATCAGGACGGTCGCCACGCGCAGCTCGGTAAAGGCATCAACCAGGGCCTGCGTCATCGCTGCGTTTGCTTCGTCGCCCTCGAGCTTGTTGGCGGCCTTGGAGGCGTCGCTCCAGCGCTTGTTGGCGGCGCGCAGGTAGTCGTCGCACACGGCAAGCGCGCGGTGCGTCTCGAACTTGTACATGGCCTGCTCAAAGGCAAGAGCTGCCTGCTCGGCAGCCTCGACCACGGCGGCAGAGGCGGCACCGGCGGGGATGCGGCCGTTGCGATAGGGGCTCTCGTCGCCTTCCTTGACGGCGACGCCGTAGAAGCAGCTGCGGGCCAGACGGTTGAATACGCCGGTCAAAAGGGCGCTCTCCTTAAGGGCCGGATCGATAACGCGCTTGTCGTCGCAGGCGCGCACCTCGTTGCCGTCCTTGTCCTTGCCGGTCACACGCGTGTCGTATGCCTTGGGGCTAAAGCTCACCGGCTTTTCGGACAGGCCGAGCGACAGCCAGTGCGCGCGCATCTGCTCGCAGGTGTAGTGGTTGAGTAGGTCGTCTGCCGGCGGGGGAGGCGTCTGCGAGGACGAGCTGGCCTTTTTGCCCATGTAGAGCAGGTGGTAGCAGGCGCTGACGGTGCTCTGCGTGAGGTCCCAGCCCAGGGCCTCCCACATGGCGGTCTGCGCGATGCAGTAGAAGTAGATGTTGTCCTGACCGATAAACTGGTAGATCTGCGCGTCGTCCGAGCACCACCAGTCGCGCCAGTCGAGCGAGCTGTGCTGGTAGGTGGGCGCGGGCACCTGTGTGGAGTCGGCAGCGGGCTCGCCCATGAGGGCGGCATCCTGGGCGGCGACGCCCTCGGTCACGCCGGCGGCCTTGGCATCGCGCGCGAGCACGGTACGCGTATAGCTGATGGGCGCCCACAGGCTCTCGGGCCAGCACCAGCAGGTGACGTCGGAAACGCCGTCGACCTGGGGCACCGGAACGCCCCAGTCGATGTTGCCGGTGATGCGGAAAGGCACGAGCGCCTTGCCGCTGCGGAAGCGCACGCCGCCGTTGGCGAGCACCGCATGGGCGTCGTCGCGCTCCTTCCAGCTGGGGAAGGTGACGGTAAAGCTGCTCTTGTTTCCCTCGGGCTCCAGCACGGTGTGCTCGGGCAGCTGGTCCTCGACGGCGTCGAAGGCCTTGCGGAACTTGTTCTGAATATAGAGCTGTGCCGGCAGCAGCCACTCCTCCATGGTCTTGGAGACCACGGAACGAACCTGCGGGTTCTGGGCGAGCTTGGCGGTGTAGGTCTTCATAAAGTCGAGGTAGGCCGGCAGGTCGAAGTAGAGGTTGTCGACCGGGCGCAGCTCGGGCACCTCGCCGGTGAGCTGGCTCTTGGGTGCGATGAGCTCCTCGGGCTCAAACTGGTGACCCAGGTCGCACTCGTCGGCATAAGCCTTCTCGGACTTGCAGCCCTGGATGGGGCAGCGGCCGATCACTTGGCGGCCGTTGAGGAACGTGCCGGCCTTGGCGTCGTAGAACTGCAGCGTGGAGCGCTTGGAGATGGTGCCCTGCTCATGCAGGCGCTCGATAATCTCGGCGGTCACTTCGTTGTGAATCTGCGCAGCCGGCTCAAGGCCCGAGCCGCCGTAGATATCGCAGCTGATGTTGTAGTTGTTGAGGGTCGCTGCTTGGCGGGAGTGATTGGACTCGACGTACTCGTTAATGGACTTGTCGTAGCCCTCGTTCTCCTTGAGCTTGCGGTAGCTCTCCATGATGGGCGAGCCGTAGCAGTCGGTGCCCGAGGTGAAGATGACGTTCTCGCGGCCCAGACGGTCGCGCAGGAAGCGGGCGAAGAAGTCGGCAGGGACAAAGACGCCGCCGACGTGGCCAAAGTGAAGGCCCTTGTTGCCGTAGGGCTCGCCGGCGGTAACGATGGCGCGGCGAGGCCAGCTGGGACGGTCGTTCATGGAGTATTTTGATGCCATGGGACTCCTTCGCATATGGTGAGAGCGCGGCCGGGCGCAAGGTCTGGCGGCGCGGTGGTCAATTCGTGCATATCGTTCGACATTATCGCACATGCGGACGGGTACGTGGCAGGGGCGCTATCCTAAGATGCTATGAATGAGATTTCCAACATACATGCGTTTGAGGATGAGGATTTTCTGCACGCCTGCTTTGTGTGGGGGATGGCCGTGCTTGGCGCATTTGCCGTGTGCCTGGTGCCGGTGTTTATGCTGCTGGGCGGACCCGCGGACCTGGATGCGGCTGACGCGGGCGGCTGGACCACGGTCGTGGGCTGGATAGTCGGCTTGGCTGCGGTTTCGGCGGCGTCATTTGCCGTGCACGAGCTGGTGCACGGTGTGTTTTTTAAGCTGCTGGCGCCTCTGGGCGCGAAGGTGACCTTTGGGGCGAATCGCGAGACGGCGATGATCTATGCCTGCGCCGAAGGCGTTGTGTATTCTCGCCGGCGGTACGTGGCGGTTTGCCTGGCACCGACGGTTGTTGTGACGACAGCGTTTGCCCTGGGGTTTGCGTTCTCGGGCTATCCGCTGCTGTGCTACCTGGCGGCCGGCTTGCATTTGTCGGGCTGTGTGGGCGACTGGTATTACGTGCGGACCATTTTGCGCGACCGCCGCATTGTCGCCTGCGAGGACACGTCCTTCGGCGTGCGTTTTTTCGCAAGGTAGTCTTTTTGGGATGATTTTTCTGGGACGGGGATGTCGATGAAGCCGTTGTTGCTGCATGCGTGCTGTGCGCCGTGCTCGCTGGAGCCGGTCCGCCTGCTGCGCGAGGAAGGGTTTGAGCCCACGATTTGCTGGACCAACCCCAATATTCAACCGCGCGATGAATGGCAGCGCCGCTTGGACGAGCTGCGCCGGTGGTGTGTCGATGGCGACATCGAGCTCATCGAGGCGGGGGAGGACCGCAATCGCTGGGAGACCGGCGTGGCACCGCTGGGCGCCGATCGGCCTCGTCGCTGTCGCGCGTGCTATGCCCTGCGCTTGGCCGAGGCGTGCCGCGTGGCCCAGGAGCGCGGGTTTGAGTTTGTGGGCACGACGCTCGCCGTCTCGCCGTACCAGTTGTTCGAAACCTGCAATGATGTGTTGGAGCGTCTGGCTGCCGCCCGCGGTCTCACTCCGGTGATTCGTGATTTTCGTCCGTATTACCCCGAGGCCACGCGTCGTTCGCGCGAGCTTGGCATGTATCGGCAGAATTATTGCGGCTGCCGATTCTCGGCTGTCGAGGCGGCCATGGACCGCGCCCGCATCCGCGACGAGCGCAAAGCCGCCAAAAAGTAGTTCATTTGGGACGTCAGCCTGCTAGGATGTAGAGCGGACTTTAGCTATATAAGGAGTATCCGACGTGTCTATGCGTACCGATGATTTTGACTACAACCTTCCCGAGGAACTGATTGCCCAAGCTCCTGCCGAGCCGCGCGACTCCTGCCGCCTTCTGGTGGTGGATCGCAAGGGCTCCCAGACAGGAACGCCGCTGGAGCACGGCGGTACCGTTGAGCACCGCATCTTCCGCGACATCATCGACTATATCGAGCCGGGCGACGTGCTCGTCATCAACCAGACGCGCGTGATGCCGGCTCGCCTGATCGGTCGCAAAGCCGGCTCGGGCGGCGTGGTCGAGACTCTGCTGCTCAAGCGCCGCGAGGACGTGGATCCGCTGGGCCATGTTTGGGAGTGCTTGGTCAAGCCGGGCAAGCGCCTGAAGCCCGGTGCTCATATTGAGTATCGCGCCGGTGGCGCCCATGCGCCCGAGGGGGCTCCCGTGGTGCTGACAGCCGAGGTTGTCGACTTTGTCACCGATAGCCGCGGCGGCCGTCTGGTGCGTTTTGAGCCGGCCGGTTGCAATGCCGCCGGCGACCCGCGCACGCTCGACGAGGCCATCCACGCTGCCGGCCACGTGCCGCTGCCGCCCTACATTACCGATTACGAGGGCGATCCCGAGAAGTACCAGACCGTCTACGCCATGAAGGAGGAGCACTCGGCTGCCGCTCCTACGGCGGGTTTGCACTTCACGCCCGAGCTCATGGCCGCTATCGAGGCCAAGGGTGCGAAGTTTGCCGCCGTCGAGCTCGAGGTGGGTATCGATACCTTCCGTCTGGTGGAGGAGGACGACCCCACGCAGCACGTGATGCACACCGAGCGCTACCACGTGTCGCAGGAGGTTGTCGATGCCGTGCACAAGGCCAAGGCCGAGGGTCATCGTGTGATCGCCGTCGGCACCACCGCGGTGCGCTCGCTCGAGAGCGCGTTTGACGCGGACGCGCCGGTGTCCGATCCGGCTGTGACGGCGCGCTATTTTGAGGGCCGCGAGGACGGGGCCGACACGCTCGGCCGCGGCGACATCGTGGTGCGCGAGAACGCGACAACGCAGCTCTACCTCATGCCCGGCTCGACCTATCACGTGGTCGACGCGTTGATCACGAACTTCCACGTGCCGCGCTCCACGCTCATGATGCTCGTGAGCGCGCTTGCCACCCGCGACCAGATCATGGATGCCTACGCCGCCGCCATCGAGGAGCGCTACCGCTTCTTCAGCTTTGGCGACGCGATGCTCATTTGTTAGTTACGCGGTTCTACGAACCGCGTAACTGCTCGACGCTGCGCGGGCCGCATTTGGACAATCTGACGTTCAACTCCAAGGGCGCGACCAGAAGGTCAGCGCCCTTTCGTTTCACGTCACCTTGCCTCAAATGCGACCCGTTCGCTGACTCTGCCATAACATCGGCATTTCTTTGGTTGTCGATGTAGTCATTGGGGACGTTCTTGTTCGACTAGTCGTTTAAGAACGTCCCCAATGACTACCTTGCATCAATCTAATAAGTTGCGGTGAGATAGTTCTTGAACTGGCCTTTTTTGAGGCTAAACAGGAACTATCTCACCGCAACTGCGTTGAGCGTTTTTTGGCAGCCGGTTTACTTGCTTGCGAACAGCCAGACTAGGATGATCACTAGGATTGCGGCGACGATGCAGACGATGGCGCCGGTGAATTTGATGCGTGAGTCGCGGGTACGCTCGCGCACCGCGTCCTCGGTGGCCTCGAGCTGGGCGACTTCTCGCTCAGTCTCGGCGTGTTCGGCTTTGTCTCGGGCCAAGGATCCTGCAAGCGACTCAGTGATCTCTGGATGGTCATGTACCTCGGTCGCCTGCTCGATGATCGACTGTGCATGTGCGGCATCTGCTTGGGCGTTGGCGATGCTTTGCTCTTGGTCGCGGCGTGCCTTGTCCTCGGCGGCGATCTTCTCGCGCAGTTCGCGCTGGCGCGTCGTGGCGGCAGTTTTCGCCGTCTGCAGCTCGTCGCGCGCGGCATCGGCCTCAGTCGTCACGGCTTGGTGCGCGCGTTTGGCGTCGGCGATAGGGGCTTGAGCCTGCTCGACGGCCTGCTCGGCTGCGGCAAGCGAGTGCTCAAGGTCGGCGGTGATGCACGGGACATCTTCTTCGGCTTTACGCAGGGCATCTGCCGTGTCGGAGATCTGCATCGAGAGCTCGCTGGTGCGCACCGTATAGTTGGCGGGATTTGCCGAGGGATTGCGTTGCAGCTCGGCATACTCATGACGCAGCGTCTCGAGCTGGGCGCGCGTGGCGTCGACGGTTTGTTGTGCGGCGGCAATGCCGGCGTCTCGCTCGGCCTGCACCTTGTCGCGGATGCGCTTGGAATCCTCAAGACGTCGAACGAGGCGGTTGCCGGTCTCGCGCGAGCTCGCCTCGCGGGA
>OIYU01000868.1_pt1 | contig 21508 bp, 17 predicted proteins | sample 1588321 | NCBI WGS metagenome assembly OIYU01 (sample SAMN03283258) | human gut metagenome | biome: human-associated habitat; material: feces | host: Homo sapiens | place: USA | collected 2013 | reverse complement strand
CCACCAGGCGCACACCTTCTATGGGCTGCCCGCCCTTCACAGGGATGGAAAAGGGATGCCTTCCGGGCGTTTGGATCTTGTTCATTGGTTCATACCTCCTGTTCTTCTATTGCCCTGCCGTTCTCCAGCCGGACGACCCGGTCGCAGCCGGTGAGGGTGGAGGGCCGGTGAGAGACAATCAGCAGCAGCTTGTCCCCGCAGGCCTCCTGGAGAGTGCGCAACAGCTCCTTTTCGTGGAGCACGTCCAGGCTGCTGGTGGGCTCGTCCATGACAATCACGTCCGGATCCAATAGCATCACCCGGGCAATGCCCACCCGCTGCCGCTCACCGCCGGACAGCCTGGCCCCCATCTGGCCCATGGGGGTATCGTACCCCTGGGGCAGGTTTTTGATAAATTCTTCCAGCCCCGCACAGCGGGCAGCCTCCGCGATTTCCTCCCGAGAGGCGTCTGGTTTGCCCAAGGCGATGTTCTCCCCCAACGTGCCGTTGAAGAGGAAGGTGTCCTGCTCCAGCACTGCCACCCGGCGACGAAGCTCCTCCAAAGGCACGCGTTCCAGGGGAATGCCGTTTACCCGGATGTGCCCGCTTTTGGGGTTCCAAAACCGGAGCAGCAGCCGGAGCACCGTGGATTTGCCAATGCCGCTCTCCCCCACAATGCCCAGCTTTTCATGGCCGGAGAGTTCCAGGCAGAAGTCCTCTAATATGGCCCGGGAGGAGCTACTGTAGGAAAAGCCCACATGGTCGAATTGGATGGAGCGGATGGGCCCGCAGGAGACGGGATGGACAGGCTCGGTGACCTCCGGGGGCGTGTCTTCGATGAGGAACAGCCGCTCCGCGGCGGCGTAGGTTTCCAGCAGGCTGGAGACCACCATAGTCAGGGACTGGGTGGAGGAAAAAGAGGCCGCCGCCACAAAGGAGAGCACCACCGTCCCCACCGGGTTGGGCGCGCCGGACGCCGCCAGCCAGGATGCCACCCCAATCACGAGGATGCGGGCCAGGTAGACAAAGAAGGTGGGCGCCGCGGACACCGCCTGCCGGTGGAGCGTCATGCCGTGGGCCGCCTGGTTGACCTGCCGGTTCTTCCCCTGCACCTGCTCCAGCCGGCGGGCGCCAAAGCCGAAAATCTGGATATCCCGCAGGCCGTAGACGCTCTCCAGCACCAGGGATTTCATCTCCCCCAGCCGGGCGCGGTACCGCATGCCCATTCCCCGGCCCGCCTTCACCGCCGCCAAGGGGAACACCACGCTGACCACCAAATACACCGGCAGCAGTACGGCAGCGAACAGAGGCTGGAACCACAGCGCCAGCCCTAAGGTCACGCAGGGCAGAAGAATCACAGTGAACATGGGACCGATGGTGTGGGCGAAGAAGAATTCCACCGTTTCAATATCAGACACCGCAATGTTGAGCAGGTCGCCCTTCTCCCGATCCATCAAGCAGGCTGGCGCCAGCTTCCGGATGGTCCCATACAAATGCACCCGCATGCTGGCCAAAAGCCGGTAAGCCCCCGCGTGGGAAACCACCCCTTCGATATACCGCCCCAAGACGATGCACAAGGCGGAAAGCCCTAGGAACAGGGCATACACCCAGGGCGGGCCGCCCACCATTCCGGCGCAGGACAAAAGCAGCAAGGCGCCAAAGCCCATCAGCCCCATTTGGGAAAGATTCCCCACAATGCTGGCCAAAGTGGAGACCCACAAAGTCCCCTTTACCGGCCCGGCGATTTTCAGCAGCCGCCTTGTCATAGCGGGGATGGAATAGGAAAATCGTTTACCCATGGCAGCACTCCTCCTCTCCCTGCTGCTCCAGCTGGGCCTGCTCCTCCACCAGGCGGCGGTAGAGCCCCGGCTGGGCCATCAGCTCCCGGTGGGACCCCCGCTGGGAAACCTGCCCTTTCTCCAGCACATAGATGACGTCCGCATCCCGGATGGTGGAGAGCCGGTGGGAGATGATGAGCAGCGTGCGGGTTTGGGCCAGCTCGCCGATGCAGTTCCAAATTTCCTGCTCGCTGTCCCGGTCTACGCTGGAGGTGGCCTCGTCAAAGAGGATGTACTCCGCCCGGCACAACAGCGCCCGGGCAATGCCCATCTTCTGCCGCTGGCCCCCAGAAAGTTTTCCCCCGGCGTCCCCCACAAAAGTGTCCAGCCCTTCCGGTTGGGACAGCACCCACTCCTTGAGACGCACCTGATCCAGAGCTTCCAGCAGCTCCCCATCGGTGGCGCTTGGGGCGGCCATGCGCAGGTTCTCCCGGATGGTGCCGCTGTACAGGCTCACCGTCTGGGGCACCAAAATGACGCGCCGCCGCAGTTCCTCCGGGGTAAGGCTGACCAGGTCCCGGCCCTCCAACAGGATGCGGCCTTTCTCCCAGTCGTGGAAGCGCATGAGCAAGGAGGCGATGGTGGACTTCCCGCTGCCGGAAAGGCCCACCAGGGCCGTCACCTTCCCCTTGGGGATCTCCAAGGACACATCCCGCAGGGCGGCCTCCCGGCCTTGATAGCCAAAGGACACATGCTCCATGCGGATGCCGGGATAGGGCGCCTTCTCCACCGGCAGGGTGGGGTCGTAGGGGCGGGTGGTGTCCATGGCCAGCAGTTTTTCCACCTTGTCCGCGGCGGACACACCTGCCAAGGCGGAATGGGTGGCGTTCATCAACTGCCGCACCGAACCGAAAAACCCAAAGGACAGCAGCAGCACCATCAGCCCGCTGGAAAAAGGGATGGCTCCCGCGGCTAGCTGCCTGGCAGCGATGCAGGTGGAAACTGCCACCGCCCCGTAAATCAGCCCATCGGTGAGGAGGAAGGAGGAGAAGTTCACCTTCATCACCTCCATGATTTTGTCGTTGAAGTTTCGGGACTTCTCCGTCAGCGCCTTCTGCCGGTGGCCGTCTCTGCCAAAGAGCTTGAAGGTGGTAATCCCCTGGACGCTCTCCAAGTAGTAGCCGGTCAAGTCTTCCATGGAGGACCAGTATTCTGTCTTCAGCGTTTCAATGTTGCGGCGGAAGACATTGTTTGCCGGCAGCAGCAAAAAAGAGACGAGAAACAGCAGCACCGCCGGCGCCAGCGACACCTTCCACAGCTGGAAGAACAGGTAGATGGGCGCCAGAAGGCTGTAAAACAGGCCGGGCAGGTACTGGCTGTAGTAGACTTGCATGGACTCCACTCCGTCCACGGAGGAGGTGATGGCGGACACTGGGCCGATTTTCTCCACGTTGCCCACATCCAGCTCCAGCACTTTGGAGAAAATCCCCCCACGGAGCGTCTGCCGGGCCTTTGCGGTGCAGCGGTACTGGGCCTCGCCGGTAAGCAGCTCCAGCAGGAGCATGATAACAGCCGTCAGCAAGGCGGACACAACCGCTCTGGCCCCATCTCCGGCCGTCATGGCTGGGGATGCCACATTGCCCAGGAACCCGGAGATGATCCGGGCAAAGGTGGCAAGGCCCACCAGCACGGCCAGCTTTAAGCCTGTGATCAAAAAAATCCACCTCCACAGGCCTTTTGCCATGCGGAGGAGCGTTTTGTTTAACAGCAGCATACTACCCACTCTTCCCTTGGCGCCGCGTTCCATCCCAGGAGATGGTTCAAGGGTGGAATTTGTGGCAAGTCATCACCCTTATTATAGTTAGTTAATGCTAACCTGTCAAGAGCATCCGTCCCTCACACAGGACGGCCGGTTGCTTTTGCCCCCCTTTTTCACCATTCAAAAGTCTAAACCACCTTCCTGCATACGTACCGTCTGCACGATGGAGTATTCGCAGCGATCGTTTTCTTTGCGTTTAGAAAGTTAATCCAAAAAGCCACCTCTATTGCCTGACAATTTCAAAATTTCCTGAGTATTCCTCGCCGATATACACCACACTTACACCATATTAAGAAACAATCTTTCATACAAAACCAGCCTTCCAAATCGGAGGGCTGGTTTTGTATCTATGCCCGGAAAGCCTGATATTATGGGCTTTCCGGGCTTTTTCTGTTTTCTGGGGACTTGGCAAATTAGGCCGCCATCAGCCCGCTTCCTATCGCGGCGATCACATAGTCCCATAGCGGCTCATTTTTGCACACCCTTGTCCGGCCCATATATGCCAGAAACGAGGAAACGCTAAAAAGTATCCCTCCCCAGATAGAGCCGCTTCTTTCAAAGAGAACAATTTAGCGGGAACCTTTGCGGCTCCCGCTTTTTTCTTTATTCCCGCTCGAAAGCCTCTCTGCAGTCCCCGCAGATTACATTGACCTCCCGCGTTGCCCGGATAATGGTGCCGCAGCAGGGGCAGACATATTTGATGCTGCGGTTAATGGATTTCTTACTCCCGCCTTTGGTGGTGCCTTCTACCGGCAAGCGGCTGGCGTTGATTTTATCCTCTCCCAAAATTTCTCTGATCCATGCCTCCGGGGCCAGCGTCGTTACCGTCCAGCCACACTTGGCGTGCTTCTCGATATGCAAGCCGTGAGCCTCGGCAGTGGCCTTAAATTTCTGGTTGTGATAGTATACGGATGATACGGCTCCCCATAAGGAGTACCCGGTCAACCCGGAGAACATCATGTATGTGGATTAAACCGTTGTCACAGGCGTAACGCTACTGACGAGCGAAACGTAGACAACATTGAAAGAGCTGACACTTCACAATTTTGCCAGAAGAAAAGGAAGGCCCCGCCGAATGGCAGAGGAGCATAAAGAAGTATTGTAAAAATACTGACCTATGCCAAGTGAACGGGAAATAAGAAAACTCTATGTGAATGGCCGAACCATTTGCATAGAGTTTTATTTTGCTTATTTTAAATTTCAGCGTCCGTAGGATGCGCAGCCGTCACCGAAGGTGGCGATCTTGGAGACTTGGGGGGTATCCCTCAACAAGCATTTTGGGCGGTGCAATCCGGTCAAAATCGCAAAACATATATATATTTTGCGATTGCTTGCCAATCTGTCCGTTTATGAATTTTTGCAAACTTTCCTCATAAGACTTGACTGGTTAGCCATAACTAACTATAATAAAAGCGGATTATTATGCCGGTTTGAGGGATTCACATGGACAAATATAAGATCGAAAAGAATACGGTACAGGAAACATTGATTATCCCGCTTTATGGCCGCCGATTGTGCTCTCGGATGTTCCCTACTCTGTTTCAAGATGAAAGTGCTGCGGAACTGATGGAGCGCATTGACTATGATTTCTCGAAATTGGATAAGGAATCAAACAGCCTGATGCAGGTGTTCGGCGCACTGGAAGTCGCCATGCGCCAGAGTGATTTGGCCTGGGAGGTGCGGGATTATCTGAAATCCCATCCAAAGGCGGCGGTCATCAATCTCGGCTGTGGGCTGGACAACACCAGCCGGGCCTGCGACAACGGAAGCTGTAAAATCTACAACATCGACCTATCGGATGTGATTGAACTGCGAAACCGTCTTCTGCCCGCCGAAGCAAGGGAACGGAATCTGGCGCTGGATTTGAACGATCCGGCCTGGCTGGACGCTATAGATACCGACCCGGTGAACGGCACAGTGTTGTTTGCCGCCGGGGTATTTTATTATTTCACTACGCAGCAGATGCAACGGCTGATAACTGCCATGGCGAAACGGTTTCCCGGCGGACGGCTGGTATTTGATGGAGCGGGGAAAACCGCCGTCAAGTTGATGCTCAAAACATGGGTGAAACAGGCGGGCATCAAGGATGTCGGCGCATATTTCTCCGTAAAGGACGCCAAAAGGGAGCTGGAGCGTTGGTCGCCGCTCCTTTCCGTTTCCAGTCGCGGGTATATGCAGGGCTACCGGAAGCTGGCGGGGCCGGGGGTAAAACCCATCCACCGCCTTCTGGCTACAATCGCTGACGGACCGCTGCATCTGCAAATCGTGCGGATGGAATTTAAGGAGGTGCCTTGATGAACTGGTTGCGGACGATATTAGACGGATTTGCCATGGCGGCCTATTTTAACCTGTTCGCCGCGGCGGTGGCGCTGTATAGGCCCCGGCTGATGTTTCCCTGCTATCCGCCCGCCATCATCAAGGCGGCAAAAGATCCGCCGACAAAGGCCGAAAACCGTTTTTACCGGCTTTGGATCTGCTTCGGGGAGTGGCTGCCCCTCCTTCTCTATGGTGCGGTCAGCACTGTGGAGGGCGGGACAACCGGCTTCTGGCGTCTGGCCCTGACGGGGTATATCCAGTGGATGATCGTCAATGTCTGTGATCTGTTCTTTCTGGACCTCTGGCTGATACAGAAGAAAGCAAAGCGCCGCTTTGTCATCCCAGGAACCGAAGGGCACCCCGGCTATGGGTTCAAAGCCTGGATGAAGGGATACGCACTGCCGGAGCATCTGCTTCAGTGGCCACTCTTGTTGTGCCCACTCATGGCGGCGGCCCAGGCGGGATTGTGTCTGTTGTTACAAAAAATATGATAATTAAGGAGATGGTTCAAATGAAGCAAAATCAATTCCAGCAAAAAGAGATCCGCCTTGGGGCGCATGGAGAGGATTACGGGAGCTGGATGTCAAACCCTGTTTTCTATGTGGTAGGCGGCCTTTTTGCCTTGGCCGTTGTGCTGACCGTGCTGTCCTTTGCGGTGTTCCATATCACGGCGCTTGGTGTGGTGTTCGTGATTGCCGCAGTGATCCTGCTGGCGCTGCTCCTGTGGTGCGCCTGGATACGGCGTCAATATGCCTTTGGGGGCGGCGGTATGATGGAGCGGACCCACCTGGTCATCCTCTCCCATCTGGATTTTGGCGGGCAGGGGCAGCTACTCGAAGTGGGCTGCGGCTCCGGGCCATTATCCATCCGGGCGGCTCTCACCTGGCCGTCGGCCCAGGTGGTAGGCATTGACTATTGGGGCGCGGACTTCGGCTACAACCAGGCTATGTGCGAGAAAAACGCCGCAAGCGAAGGTGTAGCCGCCCGGTGCCGGTTTCAGCATGGGGACGCCAACAAGCTGGACTTCCCGGATGAGAGCTTCGACGCTGTGGTGAGCAACTATGTCTATCACAACATCATGGGTTCAGACAAGCGGGCGTTGCTGCTGGAAACCCTGCGGGTGCTGAAAAAGGGCGGCGTGTTCGCCCTCAACGATGAGATGAAGCCCCGCATGTACGGGGACATGGAGGCCTTCGCCCAGGAGCTGCGGGACATGGGGTATGAGGACGTACACATCATCGACACGGCTCAGGAGGCCTTCGGCTCCCGCCGGCGGGCAGCCATGATGATGCTGGGCGACTCCCGGATGCTTGTGGGGCGGAAATAGAGGTTAGAGGAGGGGTTCCATGACACTTGCGGAGTTTCGCCGGACTTATCCCACCACCACCTTCACGGTCAGCAGCGGGAAACCCTTTACCTATCGCTACTATCAAAATCCCCTGGCCAAAGCCACACTGGTCCTGCTCACGGGCGGCATTGGGCTGTCCGACCTGTTTTATAAGCACTTTGCCCGGTTCGCCAGGGATTTTTCGGTGCTGACCTTTGACTATCAGCTCCAGTTCGGGGACAACGGCGAGTTTGCCGACGCCGTGGCAGAACTGCTCCATTGCCTGAAGGAAAAGGCCTGGCTGGTGGGCCAGTCCCTGGGCGGCGTGGTGGCTCAAATCATCGCCGCCCGACATCCGGAGGTGGTGGAAGGACTGGTGCTTTCCAACACCTGCTCGCTGTCCGGCAGTATGAGCGAGACCGGGTATCAGGACCTGATGAAGATGATAGAAAGTCAGCGGAAGTTCAAAAAGTGGCTTGCCTTCCTGCCGTTTCCGCTCATCAAGCGGATGATGAGATGGGCGGTGATGAAAAAGAAAACCGATGGCTTTACAGCCCAGGAAAAGGCCGCTATGGAGGAACTGTGCGGCGCTATGATGGAATTGCTCACCAAGCCCTATGAACAGCACATGATCGATTTCCTCTGTGATGCAGAGCACTACTTTGGCATGACCCGCAATGATTTTGCCCCGTGGGAGGGGCGGGTGCTGCTGATTTTGTCCGAGGACGACACCACCTTCACCCCGGCCTGCCGGGAGGACCTGATCGCCCTGATGCCAAGTCCCACAGTGGTCACTGACCTGACTGGCGGCCACCTGGCGCTGATGGTGCGTCTGGAACAGTACGCGGATCTGGTAACAAAATTTATTTTGGAGCGGACATAGAGACGCTCCTATTTTTTCAGCATGTCCCGGACTGCTTGGGGCGTACTTCCAAACTTCTGCTGAAAAGCATGATAGAAGTTGGATACGCCGTGGTACCCAACCGCTGCCGCTATCTCCTGTACCGTCATATCGCTCTGCTCTAAAAGTTCAAGACCCTGTTCCATCCGCAGGGTCCGTACATACTCGCCGATGCTTTTTCCCTCTGTCAGCTGAAACGCCTTTTGGAGCTTATTTTTGTTCATGGCAACCCGTTTGCAAAGATCCAATATGGAGGGCATGTTGCGCAGATTGCTTCGAATGAATTGTTTGGATTCCGCAACGGCGGCGAGTTCCGCTTCACTCAGATAGACAGGCCGTGTGGTGGAATACCTGTGAACCAGTTCCAAAAGAAAGCCGGTTGCCGCCAGCCCCTGTCCACGCATCCAGATTTGGAAGGGCTCACCGATTAAGGGACACCGCTCGATCCTTTGGTAAATCGCCGTCAGTTCCGGGGAGTGGATTTCCCCGGAGCCGATGGAGCGTTTCGCATCCTCCCAAAAGCTGCCGTAGAGCTGCACGCCGTTTTCCCGAAAGAACTGTTCCTGAAAATACATGCCGTGGAACCGCAGACGCTGCCCTCCCATCAGTTTTAGGAAATGGGGCGCAGGGGAATGGAAAACAAAACAGCTGATTCCGGAAGTGGAATTCCGGGCATCGGACTTTCGCATATAACTGACATAATGCCCTTCCTCATGGAAGCCGATGCCAAGGTATCGCTGGTGAATTTGGGAGCGGAAAATTACATCTTTGGGCGGCGTAAAATCAACCGCAGCCACGCAAAAGCCATGGAGATCTCCCCAGAACCGGATGTATGAGTTCTTGTCGGGAAAGGTAAAGCATGTTCCGTTTCCTATATCCATTTGCTTCGCCCCAAAGGAACCGTAAAAACGGAATGTTTCATCGATATTGCGTATGGTGACCATCGTATCATCTCCTTGCCGTGTGCTGAAATGGCACACGGTTTTCTGTTTTGGCACGAATTTTAGTTAGTTGATGCTAACCTATGCGTAGAATTATATCGGAGAAATGGTGTAAAATCAAGTGTTTTGCAGGGAGACGGATAGCGGAACGCTTATTTTGAGGCACTTATGGCGCTATTGACGCAAAGGATTCCAGGCGGCATAATGAGTGTTGGTTAGTATAAACTAACCGATATATCTTTCTCCGCATACAAGAAGCGAGAGGGAAAGGAGAAGTATGGGAGATAAAAAGAAGAACACCGTATTCCGAGTGTTTCAAGCCGCACAGTGCGGTTCGGCAAGCTATGTACTTGGGGTGATTTGCTCTGCCGTCAGCATTCTATGCACAGCAGTGCCATTTTACACGGTCTATCGCGTTGTGCGTATTTTCCTGGAGGCATCGCTCCATCAGACATCGGTAGATTCCTCCCAGGCGTGGTTTTGGGTGGGAATGACACTGGCGAGCATTGCGGCGGGCATTTTGCTGTCTGTTGCGGGCAGTGTGCTCTGCCATGCCTGCGCCTTTCGGGCGCTCTATGACCTGCGCATGCGCATCCTGGGCCATATAGGAAAACTGAACCTGGGCTTTTTTACCGGTGGGCAGTCCGGCGCAGTGCAGAAGACCATGAGCGACAGCATTGAGAAGATGGAAGGCATTATCGCCCACGACGTATCCAACCTTGTGGGTGCTGCGCTGCTGCTGATTTCGCTGGCTGTGCTGCTGTTTTCCATCAATGTGCCATTGACGCTCACCATTGTTGCCGCACTGGCAGCCGCTTTTATCATCCAGTTTTCAGCTTTTGGTGGGAAGCGTGGGCAGAAAATCTGGACGGAACTGAACCAGTCCGCCACAGAGCTGGATGCGGCCTTTTCCGAGTATGTGGCCGGCATGGAGGAGGAAAAAATCTTCGGCAGGCCGGAAGCGGCAACCCGACGATTGACAGGGTTGATTGAGAAGAACAGGAGCCACCTGATGGCCTATCTCAAACGGGTCACCCCAATCTACGGGGCCTATAAGACCATCACCCTGTCTGTGCTGGCATTCATTCTGATTACCGGCTGTGTGTTGCTGTACCTGAACCCAGGGGATCACCAGCTGATGATGGATCTTCTCCTGTTCCTGATTGTGGGGCCGGCAGTGATCAGCCCGCTGATGGAGCTGGTGGAGTTCGGCGCAGAGCTTCGGAACCTGTCCGTGCGAATGGACCAGATTGATGATGTACTGAAGATGGAGCCGATAGGCGAGGGGCAGATAGACGCAGTGCCGGCCTGCCCTGCACTGTCTTTCCGGGATGTGAGCTTTTCCTATCAGAAAGCGGCGGATCCCTTGCGCCGCATGGCGCTGGACCATGTGAACATGGAGCTCCCGGCGGGCAGCTTTGTGGCGCTGGTGGCCCCCTCCGGCGGCGGCAAGTCTACGGCGGGGCAGCTTTTGGCCCGGTTTTGGGATGTGGAGAGCGGAAGCATCGCCATAGGCGGAACGGACATCCGGGACTATACCGCCCGGGCGCTGATGGACGCCGTGGCCTTTGTATTTCAAGACACCTATATTTTTGCAGAGAGCGCCTATGACAACATCGCCATGCACCGTGAGGTCAGCTGGGAGGCGGTGGAGCAGGCGTCCAAAGCGGCCCGCTGCCATGAGTTTATTTTGTCCCTCCCGGACGGATACAACACCCGACTGGGAGACGGCGGGCACAAGCTGTCCGGTGGCGAGGCCCAGCGCATCGCTATTGCCCGGGCGATTTTGAAGGACGCACCCATTGTGGTGCTGGACGAGGCCATGGCCTTTGCCGACGCCGAAAACGAGCTGGCGCTGCGGGAGGGCATGGCGGAGCTACTCCGGGGAAAGACAGTTCTGATGATTGCCCACCGGCTCTACTCCATCCGGGATGCAGACTGTATTTATGTCTTGGACAGCGGCAGGCTGGTTGAGAGCGGGACCCATCCAGAGCTTCTGGACCAAAACGGTCTCTATGCCCATTTGTGGGCGGTTCAGAATGAGACGGAGGACTGGCAGATGAAGGGAGGCGTTTCCCATGCTTAACATGATCAGGCAGTTTACCTTCCATAAACCCAGGGAGATCCTACAGCCCACGCTGTGGCTGTTTCTCTCCCAGGCGTGCAGCATGCTCCCTGCAATTTTGGCCTACATGGCTATCTACACCCTTGGCGAAGCGTTTGTGCCGCCGTATACGCTGAATCTCACACGGCTTATCACCTTTGCAGCCCTTGGCGTTGGGTGCTTTGTGTTGCAGTACATAGTAGAGCTGATTTCCTATTACTTCACCTACGGCAAGGCATATCGGGATACGGCAGACAAGCGCATTGCCTACATACAAAAACTGCGCCGGCAGCCATTGGGTTTCTTTGCAAGCAAAGAGTCCGGCGAACTGATAAGCTCCTTTTCAAACGACTTTGCCAATGTGGAGTACACGCTCTGCTACTGGCTGCCATACCCGCTGGGCGTTGGGGCGCTGCTTGCAATTTCCATTGTTTGGATCTGCGTCTATGACTGGCGCATGGGGCTGGCCATGTTCGGCATGCTGCCCGTCTGTGCGCTGCTCATGCTGCTGGTTGCCAAGGTGAAGGAGCGGCACAGCAGCCGGGTGATGGAGGCAAAGACCCACGCCGCCACGCAGATCAACGAATACCTGCGGGGCATGAAGGACCTGAAAGCCTATCACCGTACCGGCGAGGGGTTTGACGCCCTAAAAAAAGCAATGGGAAACCTGCGGGATGAATCCCTCAAGGACGAGGCCGTGGCTGGCAGTCTCAGCAACCTCTGCGCCTCCCTGGTGCGGTTCATTGTGCCGGTGACCGTGGCGGCGGGCATGTACCTGCTCCTGGGGGGGAGCCTGAGCATATTGGATTTCGCCGGCTTTCTTGTTTTAGCCACTAAACTGGTGGAGACCGAACTGATGCTGGTGGCCAGCATCTCGGCTCTCCGTGGGATGGCACCCTCCGGCCGGCGGCTGGATGCGGTCATGACCACCCCGGAGCCCACGGGCGAGGCAGAAATCCGGCATGGGGATGCATATGCGTTTGAGAATGTGTCTTTCCGGTATGGAGAGGGAGTGGATGTCATCCAAAACGTCTCCTTTGAAACGCCCGCCGGTTCCCTCACCGCCCTGGTAGGGCCTTCCGGGAGCGGGAAATCCACGCTGCTCCGGCTCATGGCCCGGTTTTGGAACTATCAGAAAGGGCATATCCGCATGGAGGGGATGGATCTGCGGGAAATCTGGCCGGACAGCCTGCTTGCCCAAATCTCCATGGTCATGCAGAACGCCTACCTGTTCCGCGGGTCGATTCGGGAAAACCTCTGCTTCGGGAATGAGAAAATCAGCGAGGAACGGATGGTGGAGGCATGCCAAAAAGCCTGCTGCCACGAATTTATCTCCGCCCTGCCGGAGGGCTACGACACCGTTGTAGGCGAAGGCGGCGCCACCTTATCCGGCGGGGAGCGCCAGCGCATTTCTCTGGCCCGGGCCTTTTTGAAGGATGTGCCCATTTTGCTGTTGGACGAGCCAACAGCCTCTCTGGACCCCGATAATGAGGCCATGGTGCAGCGGGCACTGGATGAGATCGCCAAAGAGCGCACAGTTGTGATGATCGCCCACCGCCTGAAAACCGTCCGGGGCGCAGAGCAAATTCTCGTGCTGGAGGACGGGAAAATCATAGAACAAGGGACCCACGACCAGCTTCTCGGGGAAAATGGCCTCTATGCCCGGCTGTGGGGATTACAGAATCAAGCCGGAGTCTATACATTTCAGTCAACTAAGGAGGAAACAAAGTGAAACAGTCTAAATTTTTAAGCCTGAAGGAATTCGTTATCGTGCTGCTCCTCGCCTGCGTGGAGACGGCCATTGGGCTCGTGGTTACCATGCCCTTTGCGGCTAATCTCCAGCTTGTCTATTTTCTCGCCCCCGGGCTTGCCGGGCTATTCAACGGAATTATCTATGTCCTTATCATCAAAAAGTGCCCAAAGATAGGCACAGAGTTTATCATCCCGGCCATCTACGGGCTGTACTTCCTGTTTTCCGGAAGCGTATATGTCTTTATCTTCTTTATGATTTTGGCGGTTGTAAATGAGCTCATCATGCTGGGCGGCGGATATAGAAGCAAAATTCGCTCTGCCGTTCCTCATACGCTCACCTGGATGCTCAACGCCATGGGCAGCACCCTGACGATGCTGCTGTTCCGGGACAGCCTGGTTGAGAGTTATGTGTCCATGGGTATGGACGCAGCCAGTGCAGATGCCGCCATCGCATCCCTGGAGGGCTTCTGGCTGGCGCCGCAGAACATTGCCATCGCCCTGGTGGCCGCAGCAGCACTGTCCATCGCCGGCTATGCGCTGGGGATGAAAATGCTGGGCAAACACTTTAAACCGGCCGGAGTTGCGTAATGGGAGCAGAAAAACGCAGGCGCTTTCGGCCGGACCCCCGCACATGGCTGTTGCTCTGTCTGTTGGGGATTGCCGCTATTCTCGTGATCCGCTCTGAGATCGGGTGCCTGTGCCTGTTTCTGGCGTGCCTGCTTATCCACTTGCTGGCAGGCAATGGCGGCAAAATCCTTCCCTACGGGCTGTATTACCTCATTTTTTACGGCATTGGCTGGTTGGGTGTGCATCTGATGGACAGCGGAGTCGCCTTTTCGGTCAGCTCCATGCTGTCCAGCATCGGCATCGTCAGCCGGAAGGTGCTGGTCCCCCTCTCCTTTGTAATCTGCCTGGCCGGGGAGCCCACCGGTTCCTTAATGGCGGCGCTGCAAAAACTGCATTTGCCAAAGGCTGCGGGGATCGGGACGGCAGTTGTACTGCGCTTCTTTCCGACAATCGCTGGGGAATACCGGGCCATCCGTTCTTCCCAGCGGTTCCGTGGGATTGGGGTAGGGGTGCTGCACACCCTGACCCATCTTCCCACTACGGTAGAGTATATTCTGATCCCGCTGATCCTTCGCACGACGAAGGTGGCGGAGGAGCTCTCCGCCTCTATGACAGTGCGGGGCGTACGGCTTTCCGGGGAGACGGTCAGCTACCGCTCCATCCGGTTTTGTTGGAAGGACGCTGCTCTTCTTGCCATACTGTTCGCCGTCGCCTGTACAGTTCTGCTTCTGGAGAGGAGTGGTGTCCTTTGATTGAACTGAAAAATATTTCCTTTACCTATGAAAACAGCCGTGAGGGAGACAGCCAGTTGCGCCATGTGGATTTGCAAGTGGGGCGGGGCGAACTGGTGATCCTCGCCGGCCGGAGCGGATGCGGAAAAACCACCCTGACCCGTGTACTCAACGGGCTGTGCCCGCAGTTTCATCCGGGTGAACTTACCGGCAGCTATCTGCTGGATGGACAGGACGCCCTGAAAATGCCGGTTCACCAGCTTGGTACGATGGTGGGAAGCGTGTTCCAGGACCCCCGCAGCCAGTTTTTTACCACAAATACCACAGATGAGATCGTTCTTGGCATGGAGAATATTCCCATGGAGCAATCTGTGATGCAGCAGCGGGTGGAGGCTGTGTGTAGCCAGATGAACCTTCAGCGCCTGCTGGACCGGCGAATCTTCCCGCTTTCCAGCGGGGAGAAACAGCTGATTGCCATCGCTTCGGTTTGCACCATGGAACCCAAGGTCATCGTCATGGACGAGCCATCCGCCAACCTGGACAGTGACGCTATGGTGCGTTTGGGCGCCCTGCTGTACCGCTTGAAAGAGGCCGGGCATACCATCCTGCTCTCAGAGCACCGCTTTCATTATGTCTGCGACTCCTTTGACCGGCTGGTATTTATGGAGGATGGAGAGATCACCTCCATTTACAGCCGCAGCGAGGCGCTCAGCCTGACAGAAGCACAGCTTACGGCCATGGGGTTGCGCCCTTTCCAGCCGCCGTCTTTCCAAGTGGGCGGGGCGTTTCTCTCAAAGCCGGAGGATACTTTTCAAGCATCTCAAATTTCCTGTATGCTGGATGGGCGGCAGATTTTAGAGGATGTCACTTTTTCATCTCAGAGTGGTAAGACCCTCGCCATCGCCGGGCCCAATGGCGCCGGGAAATCCACCCTGTGCCGGACGATCACCGGCTTATACCGCTCCATGGGAACGATTCAAATCGATGGAGAATATCTGAAACGAAAACGACGCACCAAAAAATCCTTTTTCGTGCAGCAGGATGCCGACTACCAGCTCTACGCACCCACTGTGGTGGATGAATTTCTGATCGGGAAAAAGGAGACGCCAGAGCTCAGGCAGGCAGCTTTGGCAAGGCTGAACGAAATGGATCTGGAGCCCTTTGCTGTCCGCCATCCGACATCCCTTTCGGGCGGGCAGAAGCAGCGGTTGCTGCTGGCGCTTGCGGCGGAGAGCGGCCGGAGTCTCCTGGTCTTTGACGAACCCACAAGCGGCCTGGACGGGTACAATATGCGCTTGACGGTAAAGCTGCTCCGGCAGCTTGCCGCAGCGGGAAAATGCCTGTTGCTGATTACCCACGACATGGACTTGATCGCAGCGGCCGCTGACTGCGTGCTTTATCTTGAGCAGGGCAAGATATGCTATCACCGCAATGTGATGCGGGATAAATAGAGGGGAGGCGTAACCTATGGTCTTAACATCCTCTATGGAGAACTATTTAAAGGCGGTATTTACCTTGCGGCAGACTCACGGAAGGGTTCGCTGTATCCACATTGCGGACCGGATGGATGTCACGCTTCCTTCTGTGAGCCGGGCTGTCAAAGAATTGGAGAAAATGGGACATGTAAGCCGGGATGAAGACGGTTCCGTCACACTGACGCCATCTGGAGAAAGAATTGCCGCAGAAATTTATGAGCGCCACCGCTTCTTCACGCAACGGTTAATTGCCGCAGGTGTGGACCCTGAAACGGCGGCAAAGGAGGCCTGCCATATGGAACATGGGGTCAGTGAGGAATCCTTCCAAAAACTGAAGGAAGCAGCAGAAAGCTGAGAGGGATTACGCTCATATCCCTGCACCGGCACTGATAAAAAGGAATACAAAAGACGACGCACCCTTTTTAGGAACAGCGTCGTCTTTTGCTTTTGCTGTAATGATGTAAATTGTTTTATGACCTAATCAAGCGAACGGTTCACGGCGAACAGGAGGCAATCGAAGCATATCTCCGGCACTATGACGCTTAGCCCATGATGCGGTACACATTGGCCTTGACGGTCAGAAGCTCCTTCATCTCATCACGGGCCTTTCGGTAGCCGGAGTAGCCACTCTTTTACTGAATGATAAGAACAGCTTCCAAATAATCCTCCATTGAGGATGTCAAAGCCATATGGCACACCTCCCTCTGGGCAACAAGTTAGCTAATGCGCCAGCCCTCAGCCTGCTCACGTATCTCGATGAACCGCCGGTACAGCCCGCCCTGGGCCATCAGCTCCGCATGGATACCCCGCTGGACGATGCAGCCATTCTCCACCACCAGAATCTGGTCGGCGTGCTGGATGGTGGCCAGCCTGTGAGCGATGGTGAGGATGGTCTTCCCCTTTGTCAGGGCGGACAGGGCCTGCTGGATCAGGTGTTCATTCTCCGGGTCCACGCTGGCGGTGGCCTCGTCCAGGATGACAATAGGAGCGTTCTTCAAAATGGCCCGGGCGATGGAGATGCGCTGCTTCTCCCCGCCGGAGAGGGTGGAGCCCCCCTCCCCGACCACCGTGTCATACCCATCTGGCAGGGACATGATGAAGTCATGGCAGCAGGCGGCCCTGGCAGCGGCCACCACCTGCTCATGGGTGGCGTTGGGGCATCCGAATTTGATGTTGTTCTCCACACTGTCCTGGAAGAGATACACATTCTGAAAAACCATGGAGATATTCCGCAGCAGGCTCTCGCAGGTGAACTCACGCACATCGTGGCCGCCGACGGACACGGTCCCGCTGTCCGCGTCATAGAACCGGGCCACCAGGTTGCAGATGGTGCTCTTGCCGGAGCCGGACGGCCCCACGATGGCGGTGGTGGTCCCCTGGGGCGCGATGAAGGTCACATCGTGGAGCACCTCCCGTTGGCCGTAGCCAAAGGATACATGGGAGAGGGCCACATCGAACTTCTCCGGGGCGATCTCCCGGCCGTCCTTGTCGATGAAGTCGGTGCGCTCCAGCTCCTCCAGCCGGTCCAACACTGAGTCTGTCACCGACAGGACGTGTGCCGCATCGTTGATGGCCTCCACGCTGCCGAAGATGGTGAAGGAGAACAGGGCGATCATCAGAAAATATGGGAGCGGCAGAGCGCCCGCCAAAACCTGCTGTCCGGCAGTAAGGACCATCCCCACGGACGCCGCCCGCAGGGCAAACAGATGCAGGCAATTCCAAGGGACGAAACCGAATTCATTCTTGATGCGGATGGCCTTGTTGTCCCGGCAGGCCTTCCGGAATCGCTGGACGGATACCCCGTCCTGGCCGAAAGATTTCACTACCGGCAGGCCGTAGATGTATTCGATGGCCGCGCCGGAAAGAGCCTCCTGGGCCCGGTGTCCCACCGGTGCGGTGCAGGCGCTCTGCCGGCCGATGCCCCGCAGGGCAAAGGCGGACATCAGAACACCCAGGAGCGCCACCAGAGCCGCAGGCGGGCAGAAGATGGCCACGCACAGCAGGATCACCGCCACCTGGATATAGCCGTTGATCACCGCGTCCACCATCTTCATGCTCTGAAGTTCCAGTGTGCTCAGCTCCGTGGTGAGGGCGGTTAGGATGTCCCCCAGGTTGTTCCTTGCGAAGTACCCTAGGGACACCCGCTTCAGCACATTCCCCAGCTCCATGCGCTGGTCCGCCGCCCGCTCCGTACCAATGCTCTCCTGGAGCCGGTTCTTCCAATAGGTGAAGAAGAACCGCAGCAGGATCAGCACCACGATCCCGCCCAGGCACAGCCAGGGAAGAGAGGCCGGGAGTTCGTTTTCTCCCCAAGCGTTTCCGATCAACCGTCCCAGGGCCCAGGCAGCCAGCATTACCGGCCCGGCGGTGCACCAGGTGGCGAAGAAGGAGCACACAAAGCCCAGGAGCATCCGTCTCCGATAGCCCTTCGCCCACCGCAATATGCGTCCGACACTTTGAAACATCTCAGTTTCCCTCCTTTTCCCCGGAAGTGACCGCCCAGTTCCGCACCCCCACATGGGCTGCCCACAACGTCTGATACAGCGGGCATCGGGAGAGCAGTTCCCTCTGAGTGCCTCTGTCCACGATCTGTCCCTTCTCCAGCACCACGATCTGGTCCGCGTTCTGAATGGTGGAGAGCCGGTGGGCGATCACCAGCAGGGTCTTTCCTTTGGAGAGGGCCATGATGGACCGCTGGATCTTGTCTTCATTCTCCGGGTCCGTGAAGGCGGTGGCCTCGTCCAAAATAACGATGGGAGCATCCTTCAAAATCGCTCTTGCGATGGCGATGCGTTGCCGCTCCCCGCCGGAGAGCTGCTTTCCCGCGTCCCCGGCGGCGGTGTCCCAGCCGTGCTCCAGACGGCCGATAAACTCCTCGCACTGGGCTGCCCTGGCGGCGGCGAACACCTCCTCGTCCGAAGCCCCCGGCTTTCCCAGCCGGATGTTCTCCTTCAGGGAGCAGTCAAAGAGGAAGTTGTCCTGGGTGACGTAACTGATCTCCCGGGAGAGCTGTTTCAGGGGCAGTTCCCGGATGTCCCGCCCGCCCAGAGTGATGGAGCCGCCGGTCACATCCCAAAACCGGGCCGCCAGCCGGGCGATGGTGGACTTTCCGCCGCCGGAGGGACCCACCAGGGCGGTGAACTTCCCCTGGGGGATGGTCAGGTCCAGATGGTGGAGCACTTCCTTCCCATCGCTGCCGCCGTAGGAGAAGGACACATCATGCAGTTGAATATCGCAGTCATTGAGCGGCGCGTCCTGCTCCGCCTGGGACAACTGGGGCAGATCCAGCAGTTCCCGGGTGTCCTTCACGGCAAACTGCATGCTCTTCATGGAATTGATGAAAGCGGTGGCGCTCATGAGCGGGGCCACGATCCCCAGGGCCATCATCAGGCACAGCGTCACCTGAGCCGGGTCCAGAACTCCCGCCTGATAGAGATATACCCCCATGGGCAACGTCCCCAGCAGGGTGGTGGGCAGGATGGAGAGACACAGGTTCATGGAAGCCCAGGTGCAGCGGTACCAGTCCATGGTGAACGCCTTGAAGGAGGACACCGCCTGGGCGAACTTCTGATAGGACCGCTCCCCCTGGCTGAATGCCTTCACCACCTGGATGCCCTCCACATACTCCACGATGACGCTGTTGACCTGGGCGTTGGCTTCCATGTAGGCGGCGTAGTTTTTGTTATAGCTCCGCATCCCGAAGGCCATGGGGATCAGTGCAAAGGGGATGGTCACCAGCAAGGCCAGTCCCATCCTCCAGTCGATAGAGAACATGGCGGCGACCACCACCATGGGCAGCAGGATGTTGGAACTGAGTTCCGGAATCATGTGGGCCAGGGGCGGCTCAATGTCCTCGATCCGGTCCACGATGGTGCTCTTCATGGCGCCGATAGGCCTGGACTCCACCTCTCCAAGAGGCGCCCCCATAAGCCGGTCCGCTGCCTGGAGGCGCAGACCCTCCAGGATGGTGTAGGCGGACACATGAGCCAGCATGGTGGACAGGGCGTAGCTCGCCACCTTGACGGCGTAGCCCGCCAGGCACACGCCGCACCAGAACAGAATACCATCCCAGTCCGCCTGCCGCTCCAGAAACAGCCGGATGATCTGATAGACGCCGAGATACGGCACAAAGCCGCCCGCCACACTGAGGATGGCCAGCACCACAGAGGCGGCCATCTTCCCTCGGCAGGGCGCGGCGAAGGACAGCAGGATGCCGAGCCAGGTTCGCTCCTTCATACGCAGCACTCCTCTCAAAGAAAAATCGTTGTAGTTTGCTTGCGCTAACTACAACGATTTTAAGAGAGTTTTCCCATTTTGTCCGCTCCGGCGCGCCGGTTCGGTCCCGTTTGGACGAGAACATTTACCGGCCTTCCCGCCGGTATTCCAGCGGCGTTTTTCCTTTGGCTTCCTTAAACACGGCGGCGAACTTGCTGGCGCTGTCATAGCCAACCCGTCCGGCGATTTCCGCCACGCTGGTCTGAGGCTCCTGCCTCAAGAGTAGGGCGGCCCGGTCCATGCGAAGGTTTCGCATATAGGTATTGACAGGTTGGCCGTAGATCGACTTGAAACACTCCTTCAGGGCTGTGGCTGGGATGGAGAAACGCTCTGAGAGTTCCGCGATGGTGTAGTGCCGTTCCAGATCCTCCGTCAGCAAGCGGTGGGCAGCCTTGACCTTCTCCACCTGGGACTTATAGAAGTAAGGTTTCTCCGTCCGTTCGTCCAGTTCCAGGGCGTCTAGGTACAACAGCAGTTCCAACACCTTGATGCGGAAGTAGGGCAGTTTGATCTGCTCCGGCACGGCGTAGAGCTCCTGGAAGATGTGGTCCACAGAGGGCGCCCTGTGGATCACCATGGGGTGGCGGCTGGCGCAGAACTTCTCCTGGAGCCGTACCAGATCTGCTGGGAACTCACGCACCCACTCCTTCAGGGACTGTGCGGCAAGGGGCAAGGTGAACCCGATAGTAATGCCGTGGTAGTGGGAGAGCGGAAAGGTGAAGTGGCCCTGATGCTCCAGCCGGCGGTCCAGTTTCAGGTCCCCGGCCTCCACATAGGAGTAAGTGTCCGGCCCCGCCGGGTACTCCATCCGCCCCTGGCGGCAGTAGTCGATGCACAGCATATCTTCCGTAGTACGGAACACGGAGTCATAGCTCTCCATGTGGAAATCGTTATACATGAGATAGACCCCGGGAAACAGGTCATACTGGGTCATGATCCCCTCCCCGGTATCACTGTGAAACTGGAAGACCCGGCATCCTCCGCTCTCTGCTACGGGGCTGGGAATGCCGTTGTCCGCCATGATGCGCTCCAGCATGGTTCTCCTCCTCTCAGAGCCGCAGCACCCGGTCGCAGGCACGCTGCAAAAACTCCTGGTCGTGGGTGACCACCAGCACGATCCGCCCCTGCTGGGCCAGACTTCGGATCACCCCGGACACTTCCACCATACGGGCGTAGTCCAGGCCGCTGGTGGGTTCGTCAAAAATCAAGATCGGTTTCTCCGACAGCAGCGCCGTAGCCACCGCCAGCCGTTGCTTCTGCCCGCCGGACAGGGACATGGGGTGACGCTCCCGGAAGGGCAGCAGGTGGAGGCTGTCCAGCACCCCTTTCAAAGTTGAGTCAGGCACATCCGGTGCGGACATCCGGCACTCACCCCACACGCTGTCAGAGAACAGCTGGTGGTTCACATCCTGCATGACGTAGAACGCCGCCTTCTGCCGCTTCTTTCGGTTCAGCGGCCTGCCATTCAGTGCGATCTGCCCGGCCTGTTCCCGGATCAGGCCGCACAGGCACCGGGAGAGGGTGGTCTTCCCCACCCCATTGG
>OIYU01000862.1_pt1 | contig 21595 bp, 11 predicted proteins | sample 1588321 | NCBI WGS metagenome assembly OIYU01 (sample SAMN03283258) | human gut metagenome | biome: human-associated habitat; material: feces | host: Homo sapiens | place: USA | collected 2013 | reverse complement strand
CGCCTGAGAGCAAATATGCGGTAAAGGTGGTTTCCAGAGGGGAAACCAGTCCCCAAGAGATGCTAGACGCTTTGAAGCGGGAGTGCGTCGAAGAGGATATTTCGGACATAGAGGATATCGCAGGTGTGATTTTAGATTTAGATTGCAGCCAAGAGCGTGCCAAGCAGCTGCGGGATTTGTTGATCCAGGAGGAGTATAAGCATTGTGAAGCCTTCGCTTCCAACCCCTGCTTTGAGGTTTGGTTTGTGGCCCACTTTCATGAGCTGCGTGGAACATACTCGGGGTCAAGCCAGGTGCTGGAGGATCTGAAACACCAGATTCCCGATTATGACAAGGGCCGAGACTGCTATCGGAAACTGAAAGATCACACGCAGGAAGCCATTGAGAGATGTAAGACGAAAGAGAGGCAGTATAAAGATTTCGACTGGCCCTCTGTGGATTGCAACCCTCGTACCGATGTGGCTCGACTTGTGGAGTTGTTGCAGAAAAGTGAGCTAAAGCGCAGTTAACATTGTTTGATTAGAACGAACAGTACAATGGTTGCTTTGGTGTGCCTTGCCTATCAAGGGTGTAGGTTATTAGTAATTCCAATGAGAAAGTTCGATTCGTGGATCTAGTTTCACAGACCTACGGCAGAAATAGGTATTTGTGGGACAATTGGGGGTTATATTTCGATGATATCCTGATAGATGGCTTAAAACTGGAGCTACTGGGGTTTAACGTGCGCTATTGAAAATAGCACAGCAACTAGTAACCTTTTTTCTTTTGTTACCACAGAGGTGCTTTTCACCATGCTTTGAAGCTATGATAAAATAGATGTTCATGTACAATGATATCCGATATCCAAGTATAATATCTTCCTTTAACACCACTTCTTTTATTAAACGAATAGCTGGTTCAGATTCCAAATGTGTCTTATAATTTTCTGAAACCAGGCTTAGGGGTAATCCAGTATTATACGGGTAATGAATGTATCAAAGTAGTAATTTAAGATGAAATCCTACATAAGGCAAAGAAAGGCTGTGCATTAATCGATGAACATGGAACGTAAAGATACTGCCATTGAAAGACATAAGCCACAAGTCTTTTTAAATAGCATATCATTTAATGATGGGACAAAAATTAGCTTAAAACCCAATAGTATTGTTGTGTTTACTGGGGCCAATAACTGCGGTAAAAGCCAAGTTTTAAAAGATATAGAATTATGGTTAAATGGAGAAAATCAGTCACCTACAGTCGTCATAAAAGATTTAGACGTTGACTTTATCGGGTCAATTGACGAAGAAACGATTCTGCATGAACATTTCTTTCTAAACAGCCAAGGTTATTATCAGATTCTAGAAACCAGAAATGCTTTTAGTGCTATCGATCTACAACATTGGTGGAATCAACGGCAATTAGCCAATGGGCTTTACACTTTATTTATCAAACGTCTGACAACGGAATTACGTTTGACTGCCTCTAATGCTTTAGATAGATCATCTCGTCCAGAGAGAAACGCTATTTATAAGCTTTTCTATAATGAATCGCTTGAACAGGAAATTTCTGATTATTTTTATCAAGCTTTTAAATCTGACTTAATTGTAAATCGCAGAGAAATGCAAACTGTTCCATTACATATTGGTCAAGCTCCAGATAAAACGTCATTTACAGTTGCTCAAGAAGATGACTACTACGATAAAATTTCTCGCTTACCAAAACTTCAAGACCAGGGCGATGGAATGCGTAGCTTTGCCAGCATTTTACTTGACACATTTACCTCCCAACAAACCATTACTTTGATTGATGAGCCGGAAGCTTTCCTTCATCCGCCACAGGCAAGAATATTGGGAAAAATGCTTGCTAAGAATAATTCGAGTGAGCGTCAATTACTAATATCGACCCATAGCGAAGATTTCTTGCAAGGTTTAATTGATGCCGATAGCGAAAATGTGCTAGTAATTAGAATTAATCGCATGGATAATATTAACCAAATGAGCGTCCTCAATAATAATCAAATAAAAGAGCTATGGAAAAGTCCAATTTTGCGATACTCAAATATCTTGACTGGGTTATTTCACGAAAAAGTAGTTGTATGTGAGAGTGACTATGATTGCTTATTCTATCAAGCTATTATGAATTCAATGTATGAATATCAGAGTGAATTTTCCGATGATATTCTTTTTACTCATTGTGGGGGAAAAGCACGGATTAAAGATATTGTAAAAGCATTAAAGGCCATAAATGTCCCCGTGGTTGCAATTTGTGATTTTGATATTTTGAATAATAGCGGAGTTTTTCGTCCACTTATTGAAGCTTTTGGATTAAGATGGTCGGAGATAATGTCCGCAGGTATGCAATCACTTTATAATGAGATCAACGCTCAAAATAGTTCTGGCAGTGATTACTGGGCACTAATCAAAAAAACAGGAAAGGCCGGGCTGCTTGGTACTTCGCCCGCTGAATATGAGAAAGTTGAAAAACTATGTCAATCCATTGGACTTTTTGTTGTTCCAGTTGGCGAAATAGAATGTTTTGATAAAACTGTGAACAAAGAAAAGAAAGACTGGGTTTATTGTGTCTTGGAAAAATATAATTTGGCTACGGAACCAAAACTTGACGAGGCACGTAAATTTATGCAGAAGGTGGTTAGTTTTTAATTTTCTAGTGTGGGTTCGCTAACTAAAAAAGAACGGTTAATTTAATAAGACTTAAGCATTTTTGTTTAACTTAATTATGCTCCCTCCACACAGAGATGCTTGATGGGGCCGTAAAACGTATTTCCTGTAACTACCTCGCTTTAACGAAACGAGGTGGATATCATGGATGAAACTGACCACCGAAATGTTCCTTCCAACACTGCCTGGTACTGCTGCCACGATCCGGAGGAAGAACGTTATTATGAGATGTTTTTCAGGCTTTGCAAGAAGTACAATTTCCAATGGGTCAGCGCAGACGAAAAAGAAAAGCAGTTTCTTTCGGAGGTCGTACGGGTAACCTATGAAAGAAACAAAGCCAAGCGTTTTGAACTCTCCCTTTCCGAGATCCGCCCCTCTTTCACCCAGTGACTTTTCTCTTCCTGCCCACCCTCTGACTACTGTTTGACTACTATTTCCCAAAAACCAGAAAAACCGTGGGAGCCCAGGTGTGCCAAGGGCTTCCACGGTTTTCGCAAATGGGTGCTAATTTTGTGGGATGTACCCGAAACCCGCATGAAACCTGGGTTTCTTCCTTGGCGGCCTGATAACTCCGACTCTGTAGGCCGCTGGTTCGAATCCAGTCGGGCGCACCAAAATTCCCAAAGGAATCGTTCCTTTGGGAATTTTCTTATGTCTGAAATGACGGTAGAAAAGGCAAAGTGTACAGGAATAGAGATACGGATTTGGGATTTAGGGAGATTTTCTGTCGTAGTCAAATAGTGGTCAAAAATGAGATTGGTTCTTAAATTAGTACACTCATATCTAAAATTTAACATCCGCTTTTGCCCTTTGGATATCTTGATTACATTGACTTTTTCTCAATAATCTGGTAAAATTATCTTAATAATATATTTCTTATGTGGCATTATTTTGACCAATAGTTCCAAATTACAGCAACCCATATCTGCTTCCCAAAAATCTCCTAATCACACTTCAAACGCATTTGCTCCTTTTCTTGCAACAGTAATATAATTATCCGCTCGGAGGGATCCCTATGAAAAAAGTAAGACGCGCTTTTGCACTACTGCTCTCAGCCACTCTGCTGCTGGGGGTTCTGGAACCTGCCGCCATAGCCGCAAGCCCTGTGACAGGCGCTAACCAGCAAACCACCATCCAAACGCCCCGCTCTGTGGAGCCCAAAAGTGGAACTTGCGGGGAAAGCGCCACCTGGTCCATTTCTGCCGAGGGGGTGCTAACTATCTCGGGGACGGGGGCCATAGGGGACTATACCGAAAATGACGCGCCTTGGCAAAGTTTGCGAGCTGACATAACAGCCATTGTAATTGAGAAGGGTATTACAAGAATTGGCAACTATGCTTTTCATGACTGCTGGGTCGCCACATCAGCTGTCCTGCCCGAGGGCTTAGTAGAAATTGGCGAGAACGCCTTCCGGAGTTGTGGGGCTCTAGAAGAGATTGACTTACCACCGGAGCTTACAACCATTGGCATTGGTGCGTTCTATTACACCTCCGCTTTAACTTCTATCACGATTCCCGGAAGTGTAGAAACCTTTTCGGATGCTTTTAATGACTCCGGCTTGGAGACAGTGACGATTGAGCACGGGGTAGATGAGGTAGACAGCTATGCCTTTTGCAATTGTTATCACCTTAAATCTGTCAATTTGCCCGACTCCATCCAAAGCATAGGAAATTACGCATTCAATGGCTGCCAGCAATTAGAGGAGCTCGACTTGCCCGAAGGGATAACAAGTTTTGGCGAGTATGCTTTTGCCAATACAGCCATTTCGGAATTCGAGTTCCCAGAGGGCGCGTCCATTAACGCAGGTGTATTGCAAAACACCTCGATTACCAGCATTGTCATTCCCCAGGGCGTTGCGACGATTGGGCAGAACGCCTTCTACGGCTGCGAGAACCTGGCAACGGTCACCTTCCCCAGCACTCTCACCCGCATTGAGGGCGGCGCCTTCTCTTACACAGCGCTGACCTCCCTCAATCTGCCCGACGGCGTGACACATATCGGGCATTCCGCGTTCCGAGAGTGCAATGCTTTGGAAACTGTCACGATGACGGACAGCGTGACTACAATGGATGATAATGCATTCGACGACTGTGATATCCTGCGTTCCGTCACCCTTTCCGATCAAATTGAAACCATCGGCCTGCAAACATTTTCCCAATGCAAAAAGCTGGAAACCATCCATTTGCCGGCCAGCTTGAAGACGATTGGCAACGACGCCTTCCAATATTGTGAATCGCTCCGCTCTCTCACCCTGCCGGACGGAACGGAAAGCATCGGCAGTTTAGCGTTCCGTGGCTGTAGCGTTTTGGAGGCTGTTGTCATTCCCGCAAGCGTTACATCCATTGATAGTGGTTGGAACAACAATAGCGTTTTTGCATATTGCGGCGTCCTCACTCTGTATGTAACACCAGGTTCCCATGCTGAAACATACGCCAAAGAGCGAGGGATCACCTACGAATATCTGGCCGAGGGTAAGACGGTGCGGCTGGACGTTGTGGACGAAGACGGCAAGCCGCTGGACGAGGTGGACTACTCCATCCGCTGGTACGAGAACGGGGAGCGGCTGAGCGCTTCCGGCGGCTCCATCGGGGTGGACGGGGACACCCAGGCGCTGACCTATGAAGTTTCACTGGGCGAGGAACTGGCCTTCCAGTACCAAACTCCAGCGGCGCAGACCGTAGAGCTGACCGGCACGGTCACCACCCTGGAGTGCCAGCTGCAGCCCCTGCCCCAGGTGACCCTTACCGGCACTGTGACGGATGCGGAAGGAGAGCCTCTGAAGCAGGCATCGGTCACCATTTCCCAGAGCGCTGGAATCTACGAGAAAACCCAGCGGGAAAATCTGCCGGTGGACAGCGACGGGAGCTTTTCCATCCAGCTGCCCGTTCTCGAAACCACCGTCACCGCCGAAATGGACGGCTATTACACCCGCAGCCGCACCGTTCCGCTGTTGGACGGGGAGGGCACCTCCAACAATGTGGGAGACATCGCCCTTCCGGCCATTCCCGAAGCCCGGGTGGAGCTGTCCTTCGCCGTGAAAAGCGCCGTGGCAGCGGGAGAGACCCCCGCGACCACCAAACTGCAAACAGGCAACGGCATTACGGTCTCGGCCTATAACGTGACTACGAGGCAAAACCTGACCGGCACCGTGTTCCAATATCCCTATCTGGTGCTGGGTGACAACAATGCGAAGTCTGGTGACAAGGTTCGCATCACTGCTACGGACACCTGGGGAAAGATGACCGCCGAACCAGTCACCGTCAAACTGACGGATGACCCATGGACAGCGGCGATCACATTTACGGAGAATGGCGCTGTCTCGGCCCTGCTTTCCGGGGACTTCCCCAAGCGGGCGGCAGTGTTCGACGGGGAAGGAAACCTGGTGCAGACCGCCACGGTGGATGGGCAGCTCTTTACCTCCCAGCCCCTGCCAGCAGGAAGCTATCAGGTGGCCTTCCTAGAGAAAACATCCCAGATCAGCGCCATCCCCACCCTGGGGTATCTGACTACTCTGGGCCTGATACAGGGGGAGGACTACGTCCTGCGGAGCATTACCGTGGAAAACGGAAAGATCGCCACGCTGGGTACTGTGACGGTCCCACAGCTGGAGATGAGCTACCTGGTAGTGGAGAACACCTCGGTCTCTGTGAACAAGGCCGCAGTACCAGCGGGTCAGTATGTCACCGTGCGGGCGGCCTATGAACTGGATGAAAAAGTCTCCTCCACAGGTCAAACCCTGGTGGTAGATTTACCAGAGGATTGCAGCCTTGTGAGTGGCAGCGTGACGGTGGACGGAGTCAGCGCCAATTATTCCAGTCCAGATGATGGAAGAACGGTGCGCATCCCCACCAGCAAAGAGAAGGCCACAGTGCTCTTTTACGTAACTCCCACAAGCAGCGGGGAGTTTTCCGTCACCTGCAGCCTGGCGTTTACGCCAGAGGGCACGGAACAGGCGGTGACCCAGCCCCTGGGCAGCGGGTTCTTCTCCGCCACGGCCATGGAGCTGCGGGTATTAGACAAGACCTCGAAAAAAACGGTGCGGGTTTCCGGCAAGGCGGCCCCCAATGGCACAGTGGAAATCTACGACGGTTCCCGGCTGGCGGAGACGGCAACTGCCAACGCCGCGGGCACCTGGTTTGCGATAGTGGATTTACAGCCCCGGTATCAGTTCGAGGTCCACGATTTGCAGGCCAAAGTCACCACTGAGGGAACGGAGACGCTCTCCGATGTGGCCCGGGTGACTTACGACGCAAACTACATCGACCTTGCCTCCATCACCATGATCAACACGGCCCATCCTCCCACCAACCTGAACCCCATGGAATATGTGACGGAGATGGTGGCGGCGGACTACCAGGGCAAGTCTTTCTACTACCGCTGGGACCCCAACCACCCGGTGTTCACCTTTACAGTGAAGTTTGACGAGAATGACACAGAGCGCCTTTCCGGTGTGACGGTGGTTGCCACCAACGCCCAAGGCGAGGAAACCCTGCTGTCCTGCCAGTATCAGGAGAGCGCCGGGGCCTGGACCACCTCCGGCATCTTCGACACGGTGGAGAGCCTGCCGGTGTCCCTCTCCGTGCGCTACAGCTGCGACGGGGTTCCCAGTGTCTTCGGTGGTGGTGAGCAGGCTGTGAATGCCATGATGACTGCCATTGTGGAGGACACCCAGGAATATCAGGAAGCGGTGGAACAAGTCATGGAACAGGAGAGCGCGAAGCTCTCCCTGGGGAACGTGACCGCCGGAGGAGGCGGAGCTTTCTCCATGTCGCTTTTGTATGATGAAGAACAAATCGGCACCTATGCCGCCGAAGAAGTGGACTACACCCAGTTTGATTTAGATGCATGGAGAGAACAGGGCACTGTTATAGAATACACCTTGGAGGACGGCAGCTGCTATTTCACCAGGCGGGAGCTTTCTGGTGGGGAGGGAACTGTCACAATCTCCCAGTGGACAGCATATCCAGCTGATACGGTGCTGACAAAGGAGACCATCACCCTAAGTGAGCCTACCTCTCCCGTTCTGCGGTTATCCCAGGGAGAACGGCTGGCAGCGAGCCGGTCTGCCCAAACTCTGTCCAGCCCGCGGCTGGCGGCGGATTGGTCAGACCTGTTCGAAATCACCAATACCATCGCCCAGTGCCTGCCGGGCTGGGCAGGCAGCCTAGCTTCGGGCATCAATACCATCAGCGATGTGAACATCCTCCGCATGGGTGTCGACAGCAATATGTCCATCTTCGAGCTGGATTACAACAACGTCCTAGAGCTTTTAGACGAGAAATGCGATGATGGAACGCCCCGGGTTTCTTCCAAGCAGCGCACGATTTTTCTTGAACAGCTTGATGAGTTGAACGATACGGTTCTGGAATATCCCGGCATGGTATTTACAGCGTATGCGATGTCCTACTTTGCGGACTATGTGGTGGGAAAGACCATAGGCGATCTGGTGCCCGAAGAGATCTCCGATCTGGCCGATTCGGAAAATATAAACACCATCTATTCCAGCTTAGAGGGCTTTCAACGGCTTATGATGAAGCTGGGCAAAAAGGACGGCGTAAAGCTTAGCGGACGCGGCGTGGATATGGTAGTTGGCGTCACCACCGGTCTCGTAGAGTTTGACACCAATGTTGTTACCAGCATGGTCTCGGATGCAACGAAGAATGTGCTGCAGCTAAATTTGGATGCCCAAGAATATATGGACCGCCGGTTCCAAGAGATCCACGGGGACTTTCAAGATTTGATGAAGCAAATCCAGCTGTCCTATGGAGAATGCAAAGACGATGAGGAAGAGGACGGCAAGGAAGATGGCGGCAATGGCGATGGGGGCGACGGCCGCAACGGCGCCAACAGCTTGGCTTTCGACATGACCGCCGGGCTGGACCCCTCTGGCTATGTGTGCGAGGCGGTGCCCTCTAACGTGCTGGAAGGGGTTACCGTCACCCTGTATAAGAAGGACGACGACAAAGAGGTGCAGTGGATCGCCACGGACTACGACCAGACGAACCCGGTTACCACTAACGCCGACGGCGTCTACGCCTGGGATGTACCCAAAGGGAAGTGGAAGGTGAAATTTGAGAAAAAAGGCTACGAAACAGCCTACTCCGACTGGCTAGCTGTTCCCCCGCCCCAAACCGATGTGAATGTATCTCTGGTGTCGGAAGAGTTGCCAGAGATAGCATCCATCTTTGCCTACCCAGAGGGCGTGCGGGTGGAGTTCAGCCAGTACATGGATATTGAGAGCGTTAACGAAAAACTGAGCGTAACCACTAACGGAAATGTAATCACCGGATCAGTAGAGGCCGAAAACGCCGAGGCCTCTCTGGAAGACCCAGATGTTCAGTACGCCAGCGTGTTCTTCTTCAACTTTACGAATGGCCCAGAAAGCGGCGAGGTTACGGTCTCCGCTACGGGTGCGAAAAATTACGCACAGAATACCGTACAGAAAACTGCAGAAAGCAAAACGGCAACCATTGAAGTCAAGCCCACCGGTATTGCCGTCCAAGAGACGGCCTCCGTTGGCTGCGATGGTACCGTGACCTTGCAACTGCGGGTGGAGCCTCCCGCAGCTGGGGCCAACAAGACCATTCAGGTGGCGTCCAGCACCTCCTACTTGTTTGAAGTAAAGCAGAACAATGCCACAGTGACCCAGGTAACAACAGATGAGGAAGGCAAAGCCACCCTCACCCTCAGCGGCAAGTTGCCCGGGGTGGGCCAGTTGACCTTCTCTCTGGATGGAACCTCCCTTACGGCAGCCACCCAGGTGGCGGTGGGAGACACAACGAAAGACCTGCCCGTCTGCGAAGCGGTGACGGCCAGCCCGGGCGCGGGCGTTGTGCCCTCGGGGACGAAAGTTGTCCTCAGCACAGAGACAGAAGGGGCCTCCATCTACTACACCCTCAACAAGACCTGCCCCTGCGATGAAAGCAATGTTGCCCGCAAAGAGTACACGGGGCCCATTGAGATCACGGAGGACACCTACATCATCGCTTACGCCGTGAAGGAAGGTTATGAGGACAGTAAGACCAGCCACTTCTCTTATACAGTCAAAGAGGAAAATCCCCCGGTGGTGGAGCCAGGTCCTGGAGGGAGCACGCCTTCTAGAAAACCCACAGTGACGGTAAGCGGCACAGGAGGCACAGCTGTAGCCCAAAGCAGCGGTGTGGTGGTCATTACCCCTGCAACAGGGTATAAGATTGCCAAAGTGTTGGTCAATGGGCAGGAAGTTGCGATTCCGGCGGATGGAAATCTTACGGGATTGCAGCCTAGTGACAAAGTGACCGTGACCTTTGAGAAAATCAGTGAGAGCGTTGATTTGCCCTTCACGGATCTTGCTGAAGAGGCATGGTATAGCGGGGCGGTGGAGTACGTCTATGCCCATGGTTTGATGCGAGGAATGAGCGAAACCGTTTTCTCCCCCAATACAAGCCTAACTAGGGCTCAGGCTGTGCAGATCCTCTACAATCTGGAGGGCCAGCCTGTTGTGAGCGGAGCGGCGACTTTCACCGATGCAGAGCACTGGGCCAAAACGCCTATCGCCTGGGCGCAGCAGACTGGCGTGGTGGACGGTTACGAGGACAACTCTTTCCGCCCGGAGAACCCCATTTCCCGCCAGGAGTTTGCGCAAATGATGTATAACTATGCAAAATACAAAGGTTATGATCTCACCGCAAAGGGCAACCTGGACGCTTTCCCTGATGCGGACAAAATGGGAGCATGGGCCGAGCCTTCCCTGGCCTGGGCCAACGGAAATAAGCTCATCAACGGCCACGATGACGGTACCCTGGATCCGGGAGGAATAACCATTCGAGCCCAGGCAGCAAGTATCCTCATGCGCTTTGACCTCAACATTGTAAAATAGCGCCTATGCAAATCTGAAAAGGAGCTCCCGGTTGTTATTGTACCAGGAGCTCCTTTTTTCGTGATTTAAGGGTATATGCAATCATAATACATGAGACACCACGGATTAATAAATCAGTAGGCTAATATGGATAGTACGCTTGAAAAAGTGCATATTTTACGCAAATTTCCTTGCGATTCCCCTCAATGTCTGCTATACTTTAGTTAATTAACCCGATTTTCTTATTGAAGTTGTCGGAAAATCACAGCGAGGGGAATTGATGGGGGATGCGGTACTGCTACAACTGTTTCCAGTCTGTGCCGGACGGGGCAACCGTTTGCCCGTCCTGCGGATACAACGCCAGCGCCCAGACGGGCAAGTTTCCCATGGCGCTGCCGCCGGGCACTGTACTCAACGGGCGCTACATTCTCGGAAAGGTGCTGGGCCAGGGCGGCTTCGGCATCACCTACATTGCCCAGGACCATAAGACCGGCAGTTTGGTGGCTGTCAAGGAGTATTTCCCTGACACTATGGCCGCCCGCACGGACGGTCACTCTGTTTCTGCCTATACCGGCCAGCGGGAGGAGAACTTCCTCTATGGGAAAGAGTGTTTTCTCAACGAGGCCAAAACTTTGGCGGAGTTCATCGGCAACCCCAACATCGTGCGTGTGCATAGCTACTTCGAAGAGAACAACACGGCCTACTTCGTTATGGATTACGTCCAGGGCACCAGCTTCCAGGACTACCTGAAGCAGCATGGCCGCCTCTCTTGGCCGGAGACCAAGCGCATCCTTGAACCTGTCATTGGAGCCTTGGCTTCGGTGCACTCCAAAGGCGTTATCCATCGGGACGTGACCCCGGACAATATCTATATTACCAACGATGGTACTGTTAAGCTGTTGGATTTCGGCGCTGCCCGCTACAGCCTGGGTGACAAGAGCCGCAGCCTGGATGTGGTCCTCAAGCACGGCTACGCTCCCCGGGAACAGTATTCCCGCCATGGCCGGCAAGGGCCCTATACCGATGTGTACGCCTTGGGGGCCACTTTCTACTACGCCCTCACTGGCCGCCTTCCGCCCGATTCCATTGACCGGCAGGACGAGGACGAATTCATCCTCCCCAGCAGTCTGGGGGTCAAGCTCCCTGCCAAGGCGGAAGATGCCCTCTGCAAGGCATTGGCTGTCTCTGCCCAAGATCGTTTCCAGAGCATGAGCGAGTTCTACCTTGCCCTCAACGAGGGGGATGAGGAACCCGTGCCCCCTACGCCTCCTGTACCGCCTCAGCCACGGCCTTCTGGTGATGAGAGAGAAAACGGCAATTCCACTGGCGAGGAAAAAGAGCAACCCTCTCCTTCTCAGCAGAAAGAAAAGGAACGTGGCGATACCCCGCCCTCTCCCACGCCTCCTTCCCCTGTGGAGGACAACGGAAACAGCTCCCAAAAGGCCTCCTTTTTGCAAGAGAAGCTGGCGGCGCTGCGAAAATGGTTTGGCCAGCTGGCCCCGGAGCGGAAAAGGCTGCTGTATTTGTGTGCTGGGGCTGCGGCAGTGCTCTGCCTGGTGGTGGTTGTGGTGGTGTCCCAGAACGGGCAACGCTCCACAGCGCTCCCGGTAGCCAGTTCTCAAACGGAGAGCAGCCAGGCGTATTCTTCGAGGGCGGAGAGCGGGCAAGCTGAGGGCAGCAGTTCCTCTCAGGCAGCTCTTGATGAGGATGTTCTCGCCCCCGCTTCCGATACAGAAATGGTAAGCCTGGAAATTCGTAAAACTTATTATGATGAAACCGGCGCCATCGAGGACTACGAAACGTATGAATATGACGACTGGGGCAACCGGCTGCGGCACTCTTATTTCTTAGCGAATGGAACAGCGGACCGCTATTACCAATACGTCTATGACACGCAAGGGAATGAGATTGAAAGCCGCCGTTATGATGGCGACGGCACACCTTCAAGCTGGGACGAGTCCACCTATGACGAAAACGGCTGCCAGCTGACCTCGGTTTCCTACGATGAAGATGGGGCGGTGATGTGGCGTTGGGAATATGAGTATGACACATCCGGGAATAAAGTGAAGAGCCTGTACTACGATGACGGAGAGGACACGTTGTCTGGTTGGTCTGAGTATAAGTATGACAGCCAGGGAAATGAGGTGGAGCGCCGCGACTACGATGAAAATGATGTTTTAGAGAACGTGGCCAGAAGAGAGTACGATGAGGCTGGGAATGAGGTATTGTTTCAGTACTATGATGGGGAGGAAGAACTTGACTCCTGGACGGAATACGAGTATGACGACCAGGGAAATGAGATTTCCTCCAACGGGTATGAAGCCGATGGTACACTCTCTGATTGGAGTGAAACCGCTTATGATGACCATGGCTACTCCGTTTCTCACACTTGGACCTACTCTCCCGAAGAGGAGGACAGTTACCACACCTACATTTACCAAAACGAGTACGATGAAGATGGGTATATCATCCGCAGGACCTGCTATTCCGATGGAGACCTTCGGAATGTGACGGAATATCAGGTGCGGGAAATCCCCACCACCCCTGGCGGCGACCCTGATTTGGTCCTTCCCGCGATGGGACCCGGCGGCCCTGTAGAGGACACGTCCTCCTCCCAGGCCGAAAGCAGCCAGCCCAGCGGGAGCGGCGGTTTCTCTGGTTCTCAGCACGGAATTACCGGTATGCAATACGCCATTGAGGACATTCAGAGCCTGGAGGGATTTCAAGACGAGTACAGCGGACTTCCCTGCGGCGGCCTGGTGGAGATGTTCGGCGGTCCATGGTTCCTGGGCCTGTATGAATTGGAGAATTCCGATGGGGGTACCGCTGTCTATTATTCCCTGTATGATTTGCGGGGCAATGGTCTGGTGCTTCCCGCATCCGATGAGTTGTTTGTCCCTGCGGGAGGCAATAGCGGCCAGGTCGGGATTTACCAAGATGGAGACGGAAGCTACTATCTGTTGGAAAAGCAAGGCACCAGCCAAGGAGCTGCGATGTACACCGCCTATACTTTCCACGCTTTGACGGAAGATGGTCCTGTGGCGGATGGGAGTTACTTTGGTTCCTCCGATGTGAATTATGATACCGGCAATGAGGTGTATATCATCGGGGACACGAAAACGGATGAAGCTGGTTTCCAGGAGTTCTTGGACCGTTTTACGCCCGTATGTTCCATGGACATTTTAGGGAACTATACTGGCAACGTGATCACCTTTGAAGAGTTCCTGCAAAACTATACATAACAGAGGAGGAAAAGCGATGCGCTACACAGAGTGCGCCAACGGCCATGTCTATGACGCAGATCAATACGCCGTTTGCCCCTACTGCAATCAGGCGCAAACAGAGATCCAGTTTGGCCCCGGTGGTGGGAGAACGGTGGCCCCTGGCGGCGCGGGCGGTACGGTAGCTCCCGGGGGGTTCGGCCCGGCCCCAGGAGGGGCTACAGTGGCCCCAGGCGGTTTTGGGGGGTCTCCCCTGGACGGGGAGCGCATCATGCCCGTGGGCGGCGGAGAGGACGCACAAAAGACGGTGGCCCCGGATATGTTCCGGCGGCAGGCGGAGCAATCCAACAAGACCGTAGCGGTGTTCCGGCAGCAGCACGGTATCGACCCGGTGGTGGGGTGGCTGGTGTGCGTCAACGGACCGGAAAAAGGCAACGACTACCGGCTGAAAGCGAAGATCAACACCATTGGCCGGGGCGAGGGCAACGATGTTTGCATTAAAGGAGACAAGACAATCTCCGGCCACGCCCACGCAAAGCTGGCCTATGACGCCCGCCGGAACCAGTACACGTTCCTCCCCGGCGAGGGTTCTAACATCAACTACTTAAATAACGAGGCAGTTTACACGCCTATGCCGCTCCACGCTTACGATGTGGTGGATCTGGGCGAGTCCAGTTTCCTGTTTATCCCTCTGTGCGATGAGCGGTTCCGCTGGGATGGGACATCCCAGGGGTGAGCTATGGGCATCTTCGCTTGGATGAAAGGAAAGCGGGGAACCCCGCCCCTACCGGAGAAAGCACCTCCTGCTCTTGGCTATCGGACAGCCTCTGTGCAGGGGATTGGTTCCCGGGAAGATCAAGAAGACGCTTTCCTTTTTGTGAACGACAGAGACGTGGTACGATCCCGGCAGGAAGGCCTTTTCGCCGTAGTGGCGGATGGCATGGGGGGGATGGCTTCCGGCCAAGAGGCCAGTGCCATCGCTATAGCTAGCCTTGCGGACAGTTTTTCCTCCTTTGACAGAAACGAAGCCCTTGCCCCTCAGCTCCGGCAAGCTCTCTGCGAGGCCAGTGGGAAAGTCTTTCAACGGCTGAACGGGTTAGGAGGAAGTACCGCAATCGTCTGCCATATCTTTCGGGAACAGTTGTGGTTTGCCTGTGTAGGAGACAGCTCTCTGTACCTGTTGCGGGATCAACAGCTGAATAGGCTGAACCAGGAGCACACGGTATGCACCCAGCGCTATGAGGAAGCTCTCCTCTCTGGCTCCACAGATCCCAGTTCCGGCAGAAACGATCCGCAATCCCATGCGGTTACGTCTTTTTTGGGCCGGGAGGAATTGAATCAGATAGATTGCCTTTTGCGCCCCTTACCATTGCAGGCGGGAGATGTGCTGCTCCTCTGTTCCGATGGGGTGAGCGGGACCTTATCTGAGGAAACACTGCTGGCCTGCCTCCAGCAGGAAACTCCCGAATACAGCTGTATTGCTATGGAAGAGGAGATCAAAACACGGAATAAGCCGGGCCAGGATAACTATACCGCACTGGTCATCCGCTGTGAAAACTAAAGAAAGAAGGGTCCCCTATGAAAAAGAGAATCGTATCCTCATTGCTGGCCGTTTTCCTGCTGTTGGCGATTCCGTTGACGGCATTTGCAGATTTTGACCCCGAGACCCGCAACAGTGTGGTGGTGGTGGAAACCTGTCTGGAACTTGATGCAGGTACGGTCAGCTTCGGGTGGGGCACAGGCTTCTTTGTGGGAGAAGACGGCCAGGACCCCATGTACCTTATCACCAACCACCACGTTATCGAGCCCTTCTTAGAGAGCGGCGAGGGAGAGCTGGTGCAGGCCGAGACCACTGAGGGGGTTCTAACAGGCCGCAGTAAGATCCGGGTTTATTACGACTCGGACGATTATGAAGAGGCTTACCCTGTGGCATACGATGAGATCAAAGACCTGGCGGTGTTAAAGCTGGGAGCGGCCACCTCCAAGCGTACTCCCCTCCCCCTTTGCAGCCCCACGGATGACATGGTGGGTAGCACCATCTATGCGGTTGGCTACCCAGGCCTGGCGGAAAATATTTTTGCGGACGCCACTTCCACTTGGGGTCCCTCGGACGTGAGCGTTACCAGCGGCAGTATCAGCCGTCTGCTCACCACCTCGGGGACTGGCCAAATGCGACTGCAAATTGATTGTGTGATCCGCCATGGAAACTCCGGTGGCCCTCTGGTCAATGAGAATGGCCAGGTATTGGGAATCGCTGTGTCTTCTGTCTCCGATGAAGAGGACAGCTCCATGTACTACGGCGTGAATATTGATGAGGTCATCCCCTACTTAAAGCAGTACGATGTACCCTATGTCCTTCAGGAGGCTGGAACGGCTCAGCCCAGCGGTGAGACGTCTTTAGCGGAGGGGACTACCCCTGCAGGGGACACAGTTGTGGTTCCCGATCCCGTAGAGGAAGAACCGGAAGAATCCTCTGGCGGCGTGCCAATCGCTCTATGGGTAGTGATTGGTGTAGCTGTAGCAGCAGTGGCAGGCGTGGCCATTTTCCTTCTACTCCGGAAAGGGAAGGCAGGGTCTCCCGTCCCAGTGCAGCCCGTACAGCCGGCGCCCGCTCCAGCACCTGCCCCTCAGAAAGTGCCTGTGCTGCGCTCTTTGGCTCAACAGCACAACGGGGTGCGGATTCCCATCCAGGGCAGGCAGATCCTGATTGGTACCAGCCAGGGAGAGTGCCAGGTGGTGTTCCGGGCGGGGACGCCAGGCGTCAGCCGCCGCCATTGCTCCATCTCCTTTGATGCCGCCACCGGGGATTTCATTCTAACAGATTTGGGTTCGTCCTTTGGTACGTTTTTGGAGAACCGTCAAAAGCTGGCCCAGGGTGTGCCCACAAGGCTGCGGCCTGGAGACAGGTTCTACCTTGGCTCTCCTGAGAACTTGATGAGCACGGGACTGGAGTGAGCCCATGATCGACAGCTTTTTCTTTACCGTACCCGGTGGTCGGGAGCATAATGAAGACGCGATAGGCCAGCGAGAGATTCCAGGGGGTACGCTGTTCCTTCTGGCTGACGGGTTAGGTGGTCATCAGAGGGGGGCGGAGGCCTCTGCCCAAGTGATCACTTCCATGCAGGAGGTTGCTCCTCCAGAGGGCGAGGAAGATCTGGAACAATGGCTTACTCGTGCGATTACACAAGCAAACGAAGTCCTGCTTCGGCTGCAAGCAGATTCCGGGTCTACCATGCGCAGCACCTTAGTGACTCTTGCCCTTACAGGGGACAAGGCCGTCTGGGCCCATGTAGGGGATTCCCGCCTGTACTGCATCCGGGGAGGGAGACTCATTTCTTTCACCAACGATCACTCGGTGGCTTACACCAAGTATAAATGCGGGGAGATTACCCGGGCTCAAATCGGCGAGGATGAAGACCAGTCTTCTCTCCTGCGCTCCCTGGGGAATCCCACACGGAACCAGCCGGATTTAGCTTCCTTGGGTGGTCCTCCCCAGCCAGGGGATGGATTTCTCCTTTGCTCCGATGGGGTTTGGGAATATCTCTATGATGGAGAGATCCTTGCCGACTTTTGCAAATCTGCTTTTGCAGAGGACTGGGCACGGCGGTTGCTGCTCCGAGTGATGGGCCGAATTCAGCCAGGGAACGACAATCTTTCTCTAATAACCATCATGGTCTCTTGAAATGGCAGGGAGGATCGACATGAAAAAGTGGATCGTTTTGCTATTACTGTTGTTATTGGGAGTCCCGGTTCAAGCTTTGGAGGTCACTTCCGGCCCCTGCCAGGTAACGAGTGCCTATTACAACGGAGAAACTCTCTACGCGTTTTTGGAAGGTCAACCACCTGAAGAAATGGGGCTGCTGCTGAATAATGCGCAGGTGGCCCAAGGGACCCCTACTCCGGTTTCTGAAACGGAAGCAACCTCCCACTATCTATTCCTCATGGATCTTTCCACATCCATGCCGGATTATCAGCAGTGGATTTTTGCCTTTACTGACGCCCTGTTCGCGCAGGAAACACAGCCGGTGGAGGTAACCATTGCCGGATTCGGCGACAGATTTGAACTGCTGGACGAAGGAATGACCACCAGCGATGAAGTACACAGGGCTATTAACGGTGTCCATTACGATCACACAGCCACTGACCTTTCCGGCTGCCTGGCCCAAGCCTTGCGTTATATGGCAGAAACTCCTGTAGGGGATGGGGTGGTGGAAAACATCATCTTGTTCACCGACGTCATTCCTTGGCCCGATCAGGCGAATGGATGGGAAGAAGAAGCCGCTGCTATCACGCAGGACTTGGCTCAGGCCCCTGAGGTGATATTCCATCTTGCCGCCTTTGGCAGCCAGGGGAACGACGGCTTGCGGGAAGCGCTTTCCAGCGGAAAAGGGGTTAGTCTCTCCATTACGAGCCGTTCGGAAGCTGAGGCAGCTGGGGTAGCTGTGGCACAGCAGGTGGACTCGCTCTACACTCTGGCACTTCAGCCCAACATGGATCTGGCAGAGCCCCGGCTGGAAGGACAGCTGTTCTACCAGGAGGAAGACGGCTCTACTGTTTTCCTGGATTTGGATAATATCCGCAACTACCCCGTGGCGTTGCCAGAAGAAGCGGTTGTCCCAACGGAGGAACCTGCAAACCCTCCCGAGCCGGAACCCACCCCCGAACCAGAACCGACGGCAGCGCCCGAGCCAGAGAGCTCCGCTCCGCAGGGGAGCTCTCCTCCTGCGGAAGGAACGGTGAGCGGCGAGCCCCAGGTGGAATCCTCACAGGAACCCAGTACGCCTTCTGTTTCCTCGGGACCGGTAGCTTCGGAAGCGGACGATGGTGAAGAAGAGGCATCTTTCCCACCCATCTGGATGATTGCGGCGGGTGGCGGTGCCGCGGTTTTGATAGTCCTTATCGTAGCAGTTGCTCTCTCGCAAAGAAAAAAACGCAGTGTCCCAAAAGAGGTGGAAGCGCCGGGAATCGCATTGAAGTTGGAAGTGTTCCAAGGGAAACCAAAGAAAAAGCAGGTGGTCTTTACTTTGGCAAATTCCCTTACTATCGGGTCTTCGGCTTCCTGCGATATCGTGTGGAATGACCCGGAAATGGACGGCGTCTGCGCTCGAATCTTCTTGGATGAACAGGGCGTGTTTATCGAGAGCGTTTCCCCTCGCACCCAGGTGTTTGTAGAGGGAATTCTGATCCATGGTCCTAACCGGCTGCGCAGCGGCGACAGGGTTACCATTGCACATTCCACATTCTGTCTACGCTTTTAATCAACAGAAAAGATGCGGTCATCCTTACTTACAGGATATCCGCATCTTTTCTCAGTTGGAGGAATCCGTTTTACACCCCCACCCTCCCCTGCATCTCCGCACTCACCTCCCGCTTCTTTTCGTCAAAGGCATGGGTATAGATGTCCAGCGTAGTAGAAACTTGCGAGTGTCCCAGCAGCCCGGAAACCGTGGCCACATCCGCCCCGCCGGAGATCATCAGGCTAGCTGCCGTGTGCCGCAGGCTGTGCACGTTCAAGTCCAGAGGAAGTCCGTGCTTCTTCAAAATCAATTTGAACCGCCAAGTGAAGGTGCTGGGGGTCATGGGCAGGTTTTCTCCGTGGCGGCGGAAGATGTAGTCCTCTGGGGTGAGGGAGCGTCCCTCATGCAGTTCCAGTTCCCCCTGGCAGAAGGAGCGGTACTCTTTCAGCAGACTGGCCATCTCCAGGGAGAAGTACACGTACCGGTCTCCGGCTGCGGTCTTGGGTTCTTTTACGATGATGTCCTCCCCGGTGACCTTCACCACATTTCTGCATATATGGATGGACTTCTCAGAAAAGTCTACGTCCTTCCACTTCAAACCGCAGCATTCCCCACGGCGCATCCCTGTGGCGATGATAAGCTTGAAGTAGGTTTCGTACTTGATGCTCTCCTCCTCCAAGGCAGCAATGAGTTTCCGTGTAGTTTCCTCGTCGGCAATATTGCGCTTTTTCTTCTTTTTGCCGGCGTACTTGTAGGTGCGCCAGGCCGGATTCTGCGACAAAAAACCGCCCTCCATGGCATCGGAGAGAATCCCGCACAGACAGGCGTGGACTCCCTCAACGGTGCTCTCGGAGAGCGGTTTTCCCGTCACAGAGTTCTTTTGTTTCCGCAAGGTTGCGTAGAGATTGCGGAAGTGTTCGGGCTTTAGGTCGGTGAGCTTGTAGCTGCCCAGGGCAGGCAGGAACCGGTCAATGTCCTGCCTGTCCCGGGCCAGGGTGGATTTTGCCAGCTTGCCTGGGGCGATGTGAGCCAGCCAGTAGGCGGTATATTCTGCCAGAGTGACGGACTTGTCCACGGTTAAGGGCTGGTTTTTGCACTGCCGCTCAAAGAGGGCGGCTTCTTCCTCCAGCCACTTTTCTTTGGACTTGGGAGTTAGATTCTCGGGTGGGTGGACGGTTTTTTGCTTGGGTTTGCGGCGGTGTCCTTCCGGGTCGTAGCCCATGGACACCACCAGCAGGTAGCTGTTTCCCCGTTTGCGGATGCTTGCCATAGTAAAGGACCTCTTTCCTGTTGGGATTCCTCCTGTGGAGGCAACCACACACTACCCCACTTGTGGGCGGAAGTCTAGCGGCTTTTTCACTTTCTACCCTTTGGACAAGAGGGGTGTGTAAGGTTCCCTGCAATCCCCAGCGATGTACCTGGTTTTCAGAACCGGAACAGGGCTTCCTCCAGCCTTTCGGCTGCCGCCTGCTTTAGTCTCATCTGGGGATGGCAGTAGGTACGCTCCAAGAAAGAGGTGTCCCCGTGGCCCGCCAGCTCCGCCACAGTCTGCTTGTCCACCCCTTCATGGAGCATGGCGGAGACGAAATAGTGGCGCAGGGTATGCAGATGGAAAGAAGATGGGAAGCCCAATTCCTGGAAAAGTTTCCGTAGGTGCTTGGTAAAAGTGTCCGGGTGAATCGGACTTCCCTGGGCGTTGGCGAACAGGTAGGGGCTTACTTTTCGGCGGTTCTCCCTGGCCATGCGCTTCTGGAAGTCGTATAGATTCCACAGCGTGCTGACTACGTAGTAGGAGATAGTCATGGATCGGCTGCGGCCATTCTTGGTGGGCCCCTCCACCACGCCTTTCCCCGGCACCACGCTGCGGGAACGGGACACCACCAGGTTCCAGGTGTAGTGGTCCACAAAGGAGAAGTCCCTCCATTGCAAGGCACACAGCTCGCCCCGGCGGCAGCCGGTGTAGATTGCCAGGACGTAGAAAGCGTGGTAGAGGATGTGCTCCTCAGACAAAGCGTTGAGGAAGTACTGGGCCTGTTCATCTGTGGGGATGAACTGTTGCCGCTGTTCCGTATCTGGCAGGTCGATCATCCGGGCAGGGTTGCGCTGGATGATCTCATTTCTCTTGGCATCGCTGAGCACGGCGGACACCACGGTCAGGTATTTCTGCACCGTAGCTTCCTGGATGGGCTTGCCCTGATGGGTGCGTTTTCTCAATTCAATCATCATATTCTCCAACGCCATAGGCCGCAGCTCCCCCAGCTTGATGGCGCCAATGTAGGGGTAGACCCGCTCCAGCATTCGCCGGTAACTGGCGAGAGTGCCGGGGGCGTATTTGACTTGACGCTCCAGCCACCGGGCGGCGTAGGCTTCAAAGGTGGTGTCCCGGTCCTCGGCAAAACCGGATTTCACCAGGCGTTCCAGCTCCTCGGCTTCGTGGGCAACGTACTGCGGGATGCCCCGGGGCTTCACCGAATTTGGGACGGTGATGGTCTTAGCCTTGCAGATTTTCTTGCCGTTTGGGCGGTAGCCGTTGCTGATGGTGATCTTGAATTTGCGGTCTGATAGTTTCTTGATGCTTGCCAAATAGCTGCCTCCTTTACATCTTCTGTTGATAGTCTTGTTCATCGGGTTTCTCCCCCAAGG
>OIYU01000858.1_pt1 | contig 21697 bp, 19 predicted proteins | sample 1588321 | NCBI WGS metagenome assembly OIYU01 (sample SAMN03283258) | human gut metagenome | biome: human-associated habitat; material: feces | host: Homo sapiens | place: USA | collected 2013 | reverse complement strand
GTACGCGACCGACGATTGAACGTCAGATTGCCGCTTAGGGGCGTTTGCAGCGTCGACTGGTCCGTCGTTCGTTAGAACGACGGAACCAAAGGTGGAGCGTCGACTAGTTACGCGGTTTGGTAAAACCGCGTAACCCTACAGCTGGCGCAGGCCTTCCTCGAGACCGGTCTTGCTGTCGGTCTTCTCGTCGCGCATCTTGATGACGCGGGCGGGGACACCGGCCACGACGGCGCCGGCGGGGACATCCTCGACGCACACGGCGCCGGCGGCAACGACAGCGCCCTTGCCTACGTGCACGCCCTCCAGGACCACGGCGTTGGCGCCGATCATGACATCGTCCTCGATGATGACGGGCGTGGCGCTGGCGGGCTCCACAACGCCTGCCAGCACGGTGCCGGCGCCGATGTGGCAGTTCTTGCCCACGGTGGCGCGGCCGCCCAGCATGGCGCCCATATCAATCATGGAGCCTTCGCCAATGACGGAGCCGATGTTGATGACGGCGCCCATCATGATGACGGCGCGATCGCCGATCTCGACGCGGTCACGGATGATCGCGCCCGGCTCGATGCGGGCGTTGATGCCCTTAAGGTCGAGCATGGGCACGGCAGAGTTGCGGCAGTCATTCTCGACATCGTAGTAGTCGATGGAGTCGGCATTGGCATCGAGGATGGCCTTGAGCTCATCCCAGTCGCCAAAGACGGTCTTGCCGCGACGGCCGCCGTAGACATGTGCGTCGCCCCAGGCAACCTTCATGCCGGGCTTCTCGCGCACGTATAGCTTGACAGGTGTCTTTTTGGGCGCGGTGGCGATGTAGTTGATAATCTCCTGGGCATTCATCTCGGCTGCGTTGCTCATTTGCTATCTCTCCTTTGGGTGGATTCGGTTGATACCTGGTTAGGCAAACATGACCTGGTCGAACGTATAGAAGCCGGGTTCGCGGGTGACGAGCTTCTGGGCGGCGGCCAGGGCGCCGTTGACGAAGATCTGACGGCTCGTGGCGCGGTGGGTGAGCGTGACCTCCTCGTCCTGGCCAAAGAAACTCACTTCGTGGACGCCGGCGACAGTGCCACCGCGCAGCGAGTGCATGCCGATCTCCTTGGGATCGCGCGCGCCGCACATGCCCTCGCGTCCGTAGACGGGGTGGTAGCCTGTCTCGGGCTCGGCCTCGACTACGGCGTCGAGCAGCAGCTTGGCGGTACCGCTGGGGGCGTCGACCTTTTGGTTATGGTGCGTCTCGACGATTTCGCAGTCAAAGCCGGGCAACTCGCGCGTGGCCTGGGCCACTAGATGACGCAGGGCTGCGATGCCGATGGAGTAATTGCCCGAGTGCATAACGCGGGTGTTCTGGCCCAGCTCGCGCAGACGGTCCATCTGCTCGGGGGTGTAGCCTGTGGTGCCCGAGACCAACGCCGCGCCCGTGCGCTCGACATAGGCGACGACGGCATCGAAGGTCACGACGTTCGAGAAGTCGATAATCACATCGGCAGCCGGTGCGTTCTCGAGCTTGCTCAAATCGAAGCCAATCTGGGCCACGATATCAAAAACGGGTTGACCGGCGGCGTCGACAACGCCCTCGGCGGTGGTGCGGATGAGCGAGCCCATGCGGCCCGTTCCCATAATGACGGTCTTAATCAAGCAGACCAGCCCCCTTCAGAGCATCGGTAAGTGCAGAGCGCGTGTCGTCTGCCATGGGGCACAGCGGCATGCGGTAGTTTGCCTCGATCATACCCATCTGGGCGAGCGCCTCTTTGACGGGGATGGGGTTGACCTCACTAAAGAGGGCATTGATGAGCGGCTGGCCGGCAATTTGGATATCGCGGGCACGCGCCACGTCACCGTCCAAATAGGCACGGCACATGTCATGCACGAGCTGCGGCTGCACGTCTGCCCACACGCTGATGGTGCCCGAGGCGCCCAGGCTCATGAGCGGTACGGTAAGCGCGTCCTCGCCCGAGTACATGCGGAAGTCGTCTGACAGCAGGTGGGCGATCTTGGCCGCGTAGGCGACGTTGCCCGAGGCCTCCTTAATACCCATGATGTTGGGGTGCGCGGCCAGGCGTTCTACGTTGCGCTCGCTGATGCCGCAGCCACAGCGGCCGGGGATGTTGTACAGGATGCAGGGGATGTCCACGGCATCGGCGACGGTCTTAAAGTGCTGATAGATACCCTCTTCATTGGACTTGTTGTAGTAGGGGGTGATGAGCAGCAGACCGTCGGCGCCCAGGCCCTGATAGGTGAGCGACTTGGTGAGCATGGTCTGCGTGGAGTTGGAGCCCGAGCCGGCAATAACGGGGACGCGTCCTGCAACATGCTTGACCACAGCGGCGACGACGGAGTTGTCCTCGTCATCGGTCATAGTGGCACTCTCACCGGTGGTGCCCAGGGTGAGGATGGCGTCAGTGCCATTTTGCAGGTGGAAATCGATAAGGCGCTCAAGCGCGTCAAAGTCGACACTGCCGTCCTTTTTAAACGGCGTGACAAGGGCGACGATTGAGCCCTCGAGATTGCGGATATCCATGTTCTTCTCCTTCGCTTCCGCGATCTGGACGCGTTTGTTCCATTGGGCGGCGACTGCTAGGCGCTCGTCCTGAGCGCGATGGCGGGCGCTTTCGGCGCGCGATTTGGCCAGCAGCTCGCGGCCGCACGGCAGCACGTCGAGCGTGGCAAAGTAATCGCCCGGGCGCTCGGCGCGGCGAATGAGGTCTGCCGAGCCATCGGGGCGCAGCAGGACCTCGGCGGAGCGCAGGCGGCCGTTGTAGTTGTAGCCCATAGAGTGGCCATGCGCGCCGGTGTCGTGAATCACGAGCAGGTCGCCCATGTCGATATGCGGAAGCTCGCGGTCGATGGCGAACTTGTCATTGTTCTCGCACAGATTGCCCGTGATGTCGTACGTGTTCGTGACGGGGGCTGCGGTTTTATCGGGACCGTCCGGCTGACCCATCACCGTGATGTGGTGGTAAGCGCCATACATGGCGGGACGAATGAGGTCGACGGCACTGGCGTCCACGCCGATATAGTCCTTGTAGATCTGCTTCTCGTGGATGGCCTTGGTGACCAGGCACCCATAGGGACCCATCATAAAGCGGCCCATCTCGGTGCAGATCGCCATATCGCCCATGCCAGCGGGAACCAGAATCTCGTCGTATGCCGCGTGCACTCCCTCGCCGATGGCGTGAATATCGTTGGCCTGCTGCTCGGGCAGATAGGGGATACCGACGCCGCCGGACAGATTGATAAAGGCGACATGTGCGCCGGTCTCGCGCTCCAGGCGCACGGCAAGTTTAAAGAGGATGCGTGCGAGCTTGGGATAGTAGTCGTTAGTGACGGTGTTACTGGCAAGGAAGGCATGGATGCCAAAATTCTCGGCGCCCTTGGCCTTGAGCATGCGGAACGCCTCGAAGAGCTGCTCGGTGGTCATGCCGTACTTGGAGTCGCCGGGGTTATCCATGATGCCGTTGGAGAGTTGGAACAGGCCGCCTGGATTAAAGCGGCAGCTGACCGTTTTGGGGATGGGCCCCGCAACACGCTCAAAGAACTCGATGTGGCTGATGTCGTCAAAGTTGACGATGGCACCCAGCTTGTTGGCGAGCTCAAAGTCGGCAGCCGGCGTGTCGTTGGACGAGAACATGATGTCGTGTCCCGTGATGCCCAGCGAGCGGGCGATCATGAGCTCGGTATAGCTCGAGCAATCGCAGCCGCAGCCGTATTCGTTGAGAATGGAGATGAGCGCCGGGTTGGGGTTGGCCTTGACGGCAAAGTATTCCTTAAAGCCCGGGTTCCATGCAAAGGCGTCGCGCACTTCTTGCATGTTGCGGCGGATGCCCGCCTCGTCGTATAGATGAAACGGCGTGGGGAACTGCTCGACGATATGCTCGAGTGTCTCCTTGTCCACAAACGGCTGCTTGGCCGCATATGCCTCGTTGGGGGTCAATGCCATGTCCCGTAAACCTCGCTATCCAGACGGCGCCATCTGCGCATCGAATCCGCATAGCGTGGACCCAATGTCCGGATAGCGCTCCCGCATTGCTGCAGACAGTCCTGTGGGTGTTTCCCACAGGCCCACCAGGTTGTTCGTGCCCGAAAAACCCAGTTCGGCGGGTTTCGCCTCCCCACGGGGTCAAAGCCTGCCGGCTCGCCCGCGGCTCTTCGTGCCCGCGCCTCTATCAAGTGGTAAAGACCCTATCACGTTGCACTTTACCAAACAAGAGTATTCGTATATAACGTTTAAAAAATGCAGCAATATGCTGGAAACATGTGTGCCACAATCCTGTATCACAATAAGTTGCAACAGATGTGCCTCACGAAGGGATTCTCTATGACCGAGCTCCAAGAACTCCGTCGCTATCGCCGCGATCTCCATCGCATTCCGGAGCTCGATTTCGATCTTCCGCAGACTATCGCCTATATCGAGGGCATGTTGGCGCCGCTCGCTTGCGAGGTGACCCATCCGTGTCCCAGCTGCGTCTGCGCTTTCTTCGACGCTGGCGTTGGTGCCGCGCGTGCCACGGCGATTCGCGCCGATATGGATGCGCTGCCCATCGCGGAGGCGACGGGAGCGGCCTTTGCCTCGATCCATCCCGGCAAGATGCACGCTTGCGGACATGACGGACACATGGCCATGGCACTTGCCGCCGCGACGTATGTCGACCGTACGATTCGCGAGCAGCCGGGCGCCATTAGGCGCAACGTTCTCTTTGTGTTCCAGCCGGCCGAGGAAACGACCGGTGGTGCCAAGACGGTATGCGAGAGCGGTGTGTTCGAGCGCTATGGGGCTGACCGCATTTTTGGCTTCCATGTGTGGCCCGATCTGCCTGCCGGCACGTTGGCGAGTTGTTCCGGTCCGCTGCTGGCGCGTTCGAGTGAGACACACATTCATATTCACGGGACGAGCATCCATATCGCTAAGACCTATGGCGTTCCGGTCGAGGAATCGCACGATGCGGCGCTGGCGGCTGCCAAGTTCTTGGTTGCCGAGCGCGAACTGATGGACGAGCTGGGCACCGACGAACCCTGTATCGGCAAGTTTGGCCTGCTGCAGGCTGGCACCGTTTGCAACGCGGTGGCGGGGGAGGCCCATGTGGCCGGAAGCCTGCGTGTGTTTACGGACGACATGTTCGACCGGGCGCGCGAAGGCGTGCGCCGCGTGCTGGACGATGCCTGTGCCGCAACGGGCTGCACGTATGATCTCGACTTTGCCGAGGGCTATCCGCCGGTCGACAACGACCCCGAGCTATTTGCCAATGTCGCGCCTGCCTTGCCCGAGCTACAGCTCGTGGATGAGCCGCTGCTGATCGCCGAGGATTTCGCGTTCTATCAACGCTATCTGCCGGGCGTGTTTTTCCTGCTGGGCACGGGTATGCCAGAGGACCAAGACAACCCGAGTGATTCGGATGGTTGCCCCGCCTATGCCACAAGCGCTCTGCATACCGATAGCATGCTCTTTGACGAGGAAATCCTACTCAAAGGCCTCGATGTCTATAAACGATTGCTTGTGATGGAGTGACGATGGAACGACGCCGACAGTCTGCCGTATATAGTCCGGGTGGATGCGGGTGCGGTTTGCTGCTGCTTCCGGTTATTGCTGTGAGCATTGGCGTGATGTTTGCGCTTGCCGGGCTTGCCGCGGCGGCGCTCGTGCTGTTTATCACTGCCATCGGCGTGACGATTTGGCTCTGCCGCAATCGCGAGCAACGCCGTGCCGACGGTAAAACCAATGTCGGCTGGGTCGTCTTTCTGATCATTGCGTACCTGCTGAGTGCCAGCTACCTTGTTTTCTTTGTCCTGTTGATGATCAGTGCCTTTACCGGGGAATCCGTCACGGTGGGTTGATGCACTGCCAGCAGACGGTCGCGCGCAGTGCGTTTGCTCGGCGTTTGGATAACTGCATTGGTCGTTTACCGCAGCCTTAGCTCTCAGCTAATGAATTCAAGTTCAATCCTTCCTACGATGTGCTGTGTACCGGCACGGTAGCCGGATCGTAGGAAGGATGAATAATGGCAAAAGAGGGAAAGAAGCCGATCGGCAAGATTGTCCTAGGCGTCATCGTGGTGCTGGTTATTGTCGGTGCCGTGGGCTCTATGGGTGGCAATTCAACCGATTTGTCTGCGAGCGATTCGGCAAAGCCTGCCGAGGCGACACAGCAGGCTGAGGAGCAAAAAGAACCGCAAGAACCGTATACCATTGCTGACGAGGCTGAAGACACCTCCAATCAGTTTGCCTATAAGATCACGGGCACGCTGACCAATAACACGGACAAGGAAAAGAGCTACATTCAGATCGAATATGTTCTGTATGATGCCGATGGCAACCAGGTTGGAACGGCTCTTGCAAACACCAATCATCTGAAGGCGGGCGGCTCTTGGAAGTTCGAGGCGCTGGGTACGGTGTCTCCCGACCAGGTTGCTAGCTGGGAGCGTTCGGACGTAAGCGGTTTCTAGCATGTTGTATGCACTGGGGGAGGTGAAGTCGTATGCCCGATAAAAAGCTGACCGAGGAGTTGCTCAATGAGCTTCTCGACGCGCCGAACATCGATGGCTATATCAAAGAGCACGACTTTGCCGCCCCGTCGCTTTCGGACTACCTGAAGCAGCTACTACAGGAAAAGGGCTTGGAGCGCTCGCGCGTGGTTCGTATGGCCGATCTCAATGAGACCTTTGGCTATCAGATCTTTACCGGTGCGCGGCATCCGAGCCGCAATAAGGTGCTGCAGATTGCCTTTGCGATGGCGCTGACGCTCAAAGAGACCAACCGTGCGCTGACGGCTGCCGGGGTAAGCGTCCTTAACTGCAAGGACCGCCGCGATGCGATTATCATCTTTTGCATCGATCGCGGGTGCAGCCTCCAAAAGGTCAACGAGGAGCTGTATCGCTTTGGCGAGGAGACGGTGGGTTAGCGGCTGATATCTGAGCCGGCGGAGCTGCCGAACAACGATGCAAACGAACGGGGCGCAGATGCCATGGGGTGTCTGCGCCCTGCGCTATGATGGAGGCTATGGATACTCAGAGCCCAACATATTCCGATGACGAGCTGACCGCAGCGCTTGCCGAGCACCTGGCGTCGCTCGATCGCGACGACAGCTATCGCGTGGAGCGTGTACTTAAGCGCTCGTCCGTTGAAACAACCGAGCTCGTGTACTTTGAAGGAACCGGCGGTGGTTCGCTCGGTCCCTTTGTTCGTAAACGCATCGATGCTTCGGCTCAAATCGGCGGGGCATACGAGCGTCTGTTTGCCGCTCAGCGGGCAGGCAGGCGTTTTGAGCACCTGCCCAGAATCGTCGATTGTCGTCGTGTGGGCGACGAGCTCAACGTGGTTATGGAATACATCGAAGGGGAGACACTCGGGGCGCTGGTGGACCGTCTGGGAGCCACCCCCGATTATGCGCGTGAATTGCATCCTGCCCTATGCGATGCCGTGGGCGAGCTCCATGCCGGTTTTGCAATGGTGGGGGAGACGTCGGCGCCGGTGATCCATCGCGACCTCAAGCCGTCGAATATCATCGTGACAGGTGCCAACTATACGCCTGATGACGGCCTGACATTTTCATCGCTGGTGATTATCGACCTGGGGATCGCGCGCGTATGGCGCGATGGCGCCGATGCTGACACCGTCAAGTTTGGCACGCGACCCTATGCGCCGCCCGAGCAGTATGGGTTTGGGCAGACGAGTGTGCGCAGCGATGTCTACGCACTTGGGGCCCTGTTGTTCTTTTGCTTGACGGGAGTCGACCCTAAACCAGGGCTCGACATGCGCGAGCAATGTGAGGCATGCGGCATTCCCACTCCACTTACCGATGCCGTCTGCATGTCGATGGCGCTCGACCCGGCCAAGCGTTTTGCGAGCGCGGAAGCGTTGGGACGGGCGACGCGCGCGGCATACGATCTAAGTCGCCCCGTGCGGCCTCCTGCGCCTGTGCTTGTCCGTACTCCGGCCTCGGAGACGGTGTTGACGCCCCAAGGGCTCCAGAACCCCACAGGGCTTCCTAGGTCTGCCGCCTCCACTGCATGCGGTCTGCTCTCTCGCGTTCCGGAGTCTCTGGGGCGCATTTGGAATACGCTCGTCTGCTTCTCGCTGCTTGTGTTCTTTGCCGGAAGTCACTTTGCCGTCTTTCACCCCACGGGAGCAAACCAAAGCTACCCGACGTGGCTTCTCATAATCGAGTATTTTTTCTTTGTCGATGGCCTTATGGTGCTTATGCATTTTGCGCTGTTCGATAAGCGCCGTCTTCGTCGGCGATTCGTACTGCTCGACAGCTATCGCGGCAAGAAACTCGCGAAACTCTGGCTCAAGGCATTGGGTGTGCTGCTCCTATGCATGATCGTCATAGTCGCGGTTGCCAATGCGACCGGCGTCATCGATACTTCCGCCACCTAAAAGAAAAGGGCCCCATTGGGGCCCTTTGCAGTTGCACTTAGATGCGGTTCATTTGAGCGGCGACTTTGTTGTACCAGTCCTGCCACGTGGGCGGGCAGTACTTTTTGGCCGCAGCCGGGGTAAGGGTGGAGCCGTAGTTGGCGCCCAGATAGGCAACGTGAGCGGAGATGCCCTCGCTCCAGCTGCCAAAGCTGCGCCAACCGCCGCCGCGGGCACTCCAGCCCCAGGCGTTGTAAGAATTGGCGCAATAAGCACCCTTGGTGCTCTCGATGCAGGCGATGGCGGGGGACCAACGGGGGTCGACACCGGTATTCCAAGCGGCGACGGCAAAGTTATAGCCCTGGCCTGCCATGGGGGAGCCGGCGAGATAATTGTCGATGCGGCCTGTCCACTCATTAATGAACGAATCGTAATCGGAGCTACCGGTATTGGCGTTGTTCACCGTGGTGTCGATGGTGGTGTTGGTGTTGGTGGCCTGGCTGCTGGAATTGCTGCCGCTTACGCCCTCGCCCGAGAGCTTCTCGGCGGCAGCGGCCTTATCGGCCTCAAGCTTGGCAAGCTCGGCGGCATTTTCCTGCTCGGCTTTTGCTTGTGCCTCGCTGCGGAGCTGCTGGGCCTGCGCCAGCGCATCCTCGGCGTTTTTCTGCTCTGCCTCAAGCTGAGACTTGGCCTGCTGAAGCTCGGCCTTGTTCTGCTCGAGTTCGGTTTGCATGTTATTGAGCTCTTCGATCTCGTCGACGCTCGAGCTCGTGATCTGGTTGGTGTATTTGCAGGTCGTGATGAACTCACCCAGGCTCTGCGCGTTGACCAGGAAGCTCACGATGGGATTGGTGCCCTTCTGATACTTGTACAGATCGCGCATGGCGGAGCTTGCCTTGGCCTGCTGATCGGGAAGCTTAGCCTCGATTTCCTCGATGCTTGCCTCATTGGAGTCAATCTGCTTTTGCAGGTCATCGAGTTTGGTACGGGCGTCGTTGTAGGCGCTCGTGGCGGCTTCGATCTTCTGCTGGGCTGCGGAAAGCTGGTCCTGCGTTGCCTGCGAGGCGGCATACGCCGCAACGGGGGAGAGCATCGGCGTGGCCGTCAGCGCAACGGCGAGCGCGGCGCTCGTGATGATACGAGCCGGCTTCGACGCAATGAGCGCTGCGGTGCGATGATTCGAATGCTGCATCCAGTCCCTCTGCAATCAATCGTAGGTTATGGTTCGAACGGTATTCTACTACTGCTTTCGACCTCAACTTGAACCTTAAAGGTCCCAAAGGGTCAAGTTGAACTTGAGGCTTTGGCTTTGACCTGCAGTTATGATGAATTGTTGAGAAACCATAGAGTTCAACTTTAACGTTACAGAGCCCTGTTTGAGAGGAGTTTTGGGCTGTAAAAGCCATCTCAACGTGGGGTTTTATAACTATAGCGTGCCCTTCTGGCGAGCCTGCTCAATCTCTTCGAGGGCCTCGGCGGGGGTGAACGAACAGGTGCCGTCGCCGAGTTTGACTACCTGGATATCGTCGCCGGTATGGACCTCTCCGCCCTTTAGTACCACGCCGAAAACGCCCTCGTGGGGAAAGATACAGTCGCCGGCGAGATAGTAGATGGCGCAACGGGTGTGGCAGACCTTGCCGATTTGGCTGATTTCGACCAGGACATCGTTGCCAATCTTGAGCTGCGTTCCCAGGGGGAGCGAGAGCAGGTTGATGCCCTGGGTTGTGAAGTTCTCGCCAAAGTCGCCCTCGTGCACATCGAGCCCGCGCGTCTGCGCCGTCTGGATGGACTCTGCGGCCAAAAAGGAAACCTGACGGTGCCAATGCCCGGCGTGTGCGTCGGAGGCGAGGCCAAATTGCTCTATGACGGTGTCGTGCCCGTCGGCGACGGGTGACTTACGCGTGCCTTTGTGCTCCGACGTGTTGATTGAGACGATACGGGCAGGCCCGTTGTAGGCGTCGTTTGCCGTGCACAGGGGAGCGGTCGCTTTCGCACGTTCCGCCAGCTCGCGCCTCGCGGCATTGAGGATGGGATTATCGGTCGGATGGTCTTGGGGCACGTGCGCGCCTTTCGCTCGAAGATGTCAATACGCTGAATCCTACAACAACGGTAGGTTCATTGCCCATTGTCATACAACGGTGAGCGCCGTCTTCGTGCTGGACGATTGCGTCGATTGCCATAGATACGGTGGAGCTTTGGGCGCCGGCGGCTTGGCACGCTAGAATAAATCAGTTGCGCAAAGACCGCCCGTTGTGTGGGCAGTTCATGATAGGAAGTTTCCATGGCATTGCAATTTACAGAGCGCGAGTTCATTCCCGTGCTGCTTGGTGGCGACATCAACGCCTATTCGGTGGCGCGCGCCTTCTACGAGGAGTACCAGGTCAAGAGTCTGGTCTTTGGCAAGTATCAGACGGGTCCCGCGTACCGCAGCCAGATTATCGACTACACGCCCAACGTGGATATCGACACCATGCCCGTGATGCTCAAAACCGTCAACGGCATTGCCCAAGCGCATGCCGACAAGACTATTGTCCTTGTGGGCTGCGGCGACAACTATGTCGCTCTCGTGGCTCAAGCCAAGGATGCTCATGAGCTGGCGGATAACATCGTCGCTCCCTACGCGCCCTACAGCATGCTCGAGCAGTGCCAGAAGAAGGAGATCTTCTACGAGCTGTGCGAGAAGCATGGTGTGCCCTATCCGCATACCTTTACCTTCACCATGGCGATGCTGAACGCCCAAGGCGAGGCACCTGCCGAAGTGCTCGACCAGATCGATTTTCCTTACCCGATGATTCTGAAGCCTTCTGACGGCATCATGTGGTGGCAGCACGAGTTCGAGGGCCAGAAAAAGGCCTATGAGATTGCCGACCGCGCCGAGCTGGAACAGGTCATTCGCGATTCGTATGCCAGCGGCTACACCGACGACCTGATCTTGCAGGATCGCGTGCCCGGCAACGACGAGTACATGCGCGTGCTCACCAGCTATTCCGACCGCAACGGTAAGGTCCGCATGATGTGCCTGGGCCATGTGCTGCTCGAGGAGCATCAGCCCCACGGTGTCGGCAACCATGCCTGTATCATTACCGAGCCCAACGACGAGCTCATGGGCGGCGTGCGCAAGCTGCTCGAGGACCTTCACTTTGTGGGCTATTCCAACTTTGACGTTAAGTACGACGAGCGCGACGGCTCGTTTAAGTTCTTCGATTTCAACACGCGCCAGGGTCGCAGCAACTACTACGTCACCAACAGCGGCTTTAACGTTGCCAAGTATGTGGTGGACGAGTATGTGTTCAACCGCCCGTTTGAGCCGGAGTTTGTGACGGCACAGGACGAGGCGCTGTGGATGGTCGTCCCCATGGGCGTCGTCGACAAGTACGTCAAGGATCCCGAGCTGCGCGCTAAGGTGCATCGCCTGGACAAGGAAGGCAAGGGCGCCGACCCTTCGTTTATGAAGGGCGACTTTGTCTTTAACCGCTGGCTGCGCATGTGGCACACCAAGCTGCGCCACTTTAAGCTGTTCAAGACGTATTACAAGTAGATGAGTGCGGCGCCCGTCCGGTTTACATCGGGCGGGCGCGGGTATGATACGCGCAATTGCGCAAGCGTCACCAAGGAGGCGGCGATGGAAAAGCTGGGAGTTATCGGCGGCATGGGCGCCGAGGCCACGTCGTATTACTACGACCAGGTGGTGCGTCATACGGCTGCTGCTTGCGATCAGGAACATATCGACATGGTGGTGCTCTCCAAGTCGACCATGCCCGACCGCACGCTGGCTATTAAGACCGGCGAGCATGCCAAGCTGCTGGCGACCATGAAAGAGTGTGCCCAGGCACTCGAGTCGCTGGGCTGTGCGCACATTGCCATTCCCTGCAACACGTCGCACTACTTCTACGACCAGATCCAGTCGTTTACGAAGGTGCCGATTATCCACATGCCGCGTGAGTCGGTGCGCTATGCTCTGGCCGGTGCGGTGATGGGGGAGTGCGAGTTCGACCCCAACCTGAGTATTCCGGCCGAGCCGGTGCACAAGATTGGCATCATGGGCACCGACGGTACCGTGGGCGCGGGCGTCTACGGCCGCGAATGTAAGGCTGCGGGTGTTGAGGTCGTCTATCCCAGCGAGAAACGTCAGAACGATGTGATGTCGCTTATCTACGATGATGTGAAGGCCGGACGTGAGCCCGATATGGATAAGTTCGACCGCGTGATGTGGGAGTTCGCCCGTAGCGGCTGCGACCGCGTCATTCTGGCCTGCACCGAGCTCTCGGTGCTGCAGAAGTACCGAGAGATGCCCGAGATCACCCTCGACGCCATGGATGTCCTGGTGCGCGAATCCATCATCCGCTGCGGCGCCCCCTACCGCCTCTAGCTTCCGACCTGCCAAAAAGGGACAGGTTTATTTTTGGTAGGTATTATCTGGGGAAACAGTAAAGGCCTCGGCTCGTTTGGTGCGAGCCGAGGCCTTTTGCGTTGGGTGGTTGCTGTCGGTGGTGAACTAGAACAGGAAGCCGATGGCGATGAGGGCGATGCTGACGATGAGCACGGCGATGTCCAGACCCTTGATGGGATAGCGCTTGTACGAGCTGGCGCGTGTGCGCAGATAGAAGCCGCGCTGTTCTGCCGCCAAGGCTGTGGCATCGGTCTTGCCCACGCTCGAGATGAGCAGTGGCACGCACAGTGGCAGCATGAGCTTAAGCTTCTTGATGGGGTTCTTGGTATCGTACTCGACGCCGCGTGCGGTCTGCGCCTCCATGATGGCATTCATCTCCTGACCAAACACCGGTACAAAGCGCAGCGCCGTGGTAAAGGTGAAGGCATAGCGATACGGCACATGCAGCACCTCGACGCAGGCGTTGGCAAGGTCGTTGAGCTTGGTCACCATGAGCATGAGGATGAGTGGTAACGCCACACCCAGCAGGCGCAGGCAGGCCTTCGATCCTGTGATGAGGCCCGTGTCGGTGATAAAACCCCACACCACGTTGCCATCGCGCATAAAGGCCAGCTGGAGCACCAGCATGATAAGCGCGAGCGGAATCAGCAACTTGAGCAGCGAGAACAGACGGTCGACGACGCCGGCATAGGCACCCAGCGCAAGGGTGAGTGCTAAAAAGCCCAGCAGCGCCACGTAGGTGTCGGACAAGAAGATGCCGACGATGATGGCGGCGGCGAGGCCCAGTTTGACGACGGGATTCAGACGATGCAGCAGCGTATCGCCCGGCATGTAGTCGATGACGTTAACCACGGTGGACCATCTCCTTGGCAATTCGAACGACATCGGTGACCTCGCTCACCTGCGCAAAAGCGGGCGAGACGGAAGATGCCAGACGGCGCGAGAGTTCAATAACCTGGGGAGGCTCCACGTAGGCACGCCGCATGAGATCGATGTTCGAGAATAGCTCGTGCGTGCGGCCGCGGTCGAGGATGCGACCGTCGGCCATTACCACAATGCGCTCGGCAAAATCCGAGACGACTTCCATATCGTGGCAGACCATGATAACGGCGCAACCGCGCTCGGCCATGGTGCGCACTGTTTCCATGACGGTCATGCACTCGCGGTAATCAAGGCCGCTCGTGGGCTCGTCGAGCACGACGATCTTGGGCTCAACCACTACGACGGAGGCAAGCGCCACCATTTGTCGCTGACCGCGCGAGAGCGAGAAGGGCGCCTCGTCGGCCGGCAAGCCAAAGCGGTCGATGACGAGCTGGGCGCGACGCAGCGCCTCGGCACGGTCGATGCCGGTAAGCTCCAGGCCAAAGGCGACCTCGTCGAGCACGGTGTCCTTGCAGATCTGGCGGTCGGGGTTTTGGAAAAGGGTCGCGACCTCGCGAGCGATGCGGCTCGTGGGAACGGCTGCGGTATCCAGTCCCGTGACGCGCACGCTGCCCGAGGCGGGCTTAAGCAAGCCTGTGAGCAGTTTGGTGAGCGTGGTCTTGCCGGCGCCGTTTTGGCCGACGATGCCCACGAGCTCGCCAGGATAGAGCGTCAGGCTAAGGTCGTGTACGGCGGCTCCGCCATTGGGATAGGCAAACTCAACATGGTCGAAGGTGAGTACGGGTTCGGCGTCCTTGGCATGAGGGCGCAACGACGGTGCATGCGGGGAACCGGCGGGCGTCTGGGCTTCGATGGCCACGTGTGCGGGGTCGACTATGCCCGAAATCAGGCGCTCGGCCTCATCGACATCCAAGCAGGGGGTACCGCTTACCAGGCCATCAGCCTCGAGGCTATTGAAGATGCGCGTGACGCGAGGGCAGTCGACGCCGATGGCACGGAGCTCGTCGGTATGCGCGAAGACCTCGTGTGGCTCGCCCTGCAGCGCAATTTCGCCATGGTTGAGCACGAGCACGCGGTTGCAGTACTCCGAGAGCAGGGCGACCTTTTGCTCAACGACGACGATGGTGATTCCAAGTGTGCGGTTTGCCTCACGCAGCGTCTCGAAGACCAACGTGGAGCTGGCGGGGTCGAGTGCCGCGGTGGGCTCGTCGAGAACCAAGACGCGCGGACGCATGGCGAGGATGGCGGCGATGGCTACCTTTTGCTTCTGTCCGCCCGAGAGGGTGGCGATCTCGCGGTCGCGCAGGTCGCTGATGCCGACGGTCTCGAGCGTTTCGCTCACGCGCTGCTCGATCTGGTCGTGGGGAACGCCAAAGTTCTCGAGGCCAAAGAGCATCTCGTCCTCGACGACCGAAGCGACCATCTGCGTGTCGATATCCTGCAGCACGCTGCCGACGATTTGCGACACGTCGGTCAGCGAGACCTCGCAGGTGTCGTGGCCGTCAACCATGACGGACCCAAAGAACGTGCCGGTGTAGTGGTGGGGCACGGCACCCGACAGGCAGGCGGCAAGCGTGGACTTGCCGGCGCCCGAGGGCCCGATGATGCCGATGAAATCTCCCTTGTTCACGCTGAGCGAGATGTGGCCGAGCGCCTGCTCGGTTTGCGTGCCATAGGAGAACGAGACATCGTCGACGTTGATGATCGTTTTCATGGATACCTTTCATAGTCAATGGACGTTCTTACATGACCAGTCGTTTAAGAACGTCCCCAAAAGCTAGTCGTTTGGGACAGTCTTTGGTGGTGAAGCACGGAGACGGCTTTACGAGGGGCCCCAGGTTGGCGCGAGAAAGAGGAGCGAAGCGTACTTGGGTACGCGAGCGACGAATGAACGCCAAGATGGGGTGGCTCGTAAAGTCGAACGGGCTAGTTGAGCTTCAGGGCCTTCTGGATGGGCAAGTAGAGGGCGCCGACCAGAATGGCGTTAAAGACGGCGGTCATGGCGACGACGGGCAGCATGGCGGCGGCGAGCTCGCCTACCACGCCGAGCATGGCCATCTTGATGACCATGAAGATGGCGCCGGAGACAAAGGTGGTCAGGAAGGTTGCGACAATGGCGATGGCGGGCTTGACCTGACCGTTCTTGCCGGCGGCGTTGACGATGCCGGCCATGAGCATGGCGGCGATGCCCTCGGCGGCAAAATCAACGAACGGCGAAGTAGTGGTGATCTGGATCACGGCAGCCGAGATAAGGCCAATGACGAGCGCCTGGCCGATGTTGGGGCGAACGACCAGGATGGTGAGGCAGAAGGCCGAGATGATGAACTCGGGGCTGATCATGCCACCCGAGATGCCCGAGATGGCCTTGCCGACGGTGAAGTTGAGGATGAAGCCGGCAGCGAGCAGGATGGCGAGCAGGACGAGGGCACGGACGTCGAGTTTGCCGCGGTCGGCGGTCTGGACGGTGCGGGGCTGGGCGGCGGTGGTGTTCTGAGACATGGTGAAAATCCTTTCGGAAGGGGAGTGCAAGAGAAAAGCGGAGGCGCGTGATGCGAATGCGATCGGGCTCGAGATAGAAAAAGGCCCCCGGTCGAAACCGGAGGCCTTTCAATCACCTAGAGCGCAAAAACAGGCGTGAGGGACTCACTGTCGACCGATCGTATTCGCATCACGCCACCACCAGTTGTTGAGAGACTTCATCGTGTTCTTCATGTTGGTGGCTCCTTTCGTGATGCCGTGGCGCGGTCGCACCAAGTTGCTGTTGCGCTGCACTATAGCACAGCGAAGTGTGTGCGGGGAAATCTTTTTTGAAAAGATTTCAAGCGGGTTTCCCGCCGGTCAAAAGGCGGGTTAAGCGGGCGAGGTGACTCATGTGCCCCGCCCGCTCAGCTAGGACATGAGGGTCTTAGGCCTTCTTGCGACGATAGATCACGTAGACGCAGACACCGATGATGACGACGGCGCCAACGGCCATGGCGGCCATGTTGTTGCCCTCGGACTTCTCCTCGGTGACCTCTTCCTCTTCGGCCTCTGGCTCGGTCACGTCCTCATCGGAAAGGGCCTCGTCGGCGTAGGTGATGGATTCGACCAGGCAGTCGTTGTCGGCATCGTAGTCGCTCGGGACGAACTCCTCGGAGAAATCGCCCTCCTTGAGGTAGTCGCGCATCTCCTCGAGCATGGCCTTGCACTTAACATAGGTGTTCTTGGTTGCAGCCTTGCCGGCCTTGTTGGCCAGGGCGGTACGGGCCTCGGTGCCTTCTTCGGCCTGCATGGCCTCGTCGACGGTCAGGTTCTGCTCGATGAGCTCGTTCTGGAGAGCGTCGAGGTAGGCGCGAACGCCGGTGCCGAGCTGCTCGCGGTGCTCGTAGCAGAGGGAACTAATGTCCATGAGGACGTAGTTGATGGAGTTCTCGGGCTCCTCGTTGTTCACGATGTCCGTCTCTTCGCAGTGATCGTAGGAGACATCCTGATTGCTGAAGTAGGGGCTGACCTCGGTGAGCAGTGCAGAGTACAGAGGAATAGCGACGGAGTAGGCGGCGCGGGAGAGCATCTCCCACTGAATGGTCGCGATCTCGGGGTCCATGCCCTGACGGATCTGGAAGAGGTTGGTCTCGGTGCTTCTTTCGGTGCCGATGGCGTAGACACCGTCGGTGTTGGCGTTGAGGCCGGGGACATTTTCGCCGCGGTTGCCAAATGCACGGATCATCTCAAAGGTGTTCCAGTCGGACTTGCCGGGCTTGAAGAACAGGGGCTGGATCTCGTGGACCAGGGCGCCGGTCGTGGCGCGAGCCTCTTCGCGCTCGTCCTTGACGATCTCGTAGTCGGTGCCCTCGGCAAGCGGAGCCATGAAGTAATCACGACCCTGGATATAGCGCGACCACTGGTGCATACCGGCCTCGCTAATCTCCTCGCCGTAGGTCTTGGCGACGTCGAACTTGCCGTCGGTGTACTCGGCAAAGCCCTTCTCCTTAGGCATGGACTCGATGCCTTCGGAATGGAGACAGTTCTCGGTGTCATCGAGGTCGACGTTATAGGTGAGGTTGCCGATGTTGGGGTTGAGCGAGGCGATGTCATCGGCGAGCTTCATAGCAATCCACTGATGGCCGGAAAGCGCGGCGAACAACCAGGTCTCGGTGCTGTCGGCGATGATGATCTGGTCGTTGGAGCAAACGCCCTGCTCGTCGATCAGGCTGCCGATGAGTTCGACGCCCTCGCGGGCCGTGGCGCTCTCGCCCAGGATGACGCTGGCATAGCTGTATTCGCCAATGCCAGTCTCCTCGGTGATGGGGTCGGCCTCTTCGGCCTTCTCGTTATAGGAGGTGCTCAGCGTGGCAGAGCAGGAGACGCCCTTCTCGTTGATGCCTGCCTCGGAATATGCGTCGTAGCGATCTTCCCACTGCGAGGGGTTGTCGCGAACGAAGGTGTAGCGGTAGGTTGCGCCCTTGGACTTGTACTCAAAACCGGACTCGACCGAGGTGTACTCGTTGCCGTCCTTGTGTGCGGGCTCAATGCCAAAGTGCTTGACATAGCGCGGACCGAAGTCCTCGGAACGGCCGTAGTACGTGTTGCCGTCTGCCGTGAGCTTGCTGCCCATGTAGATCTGGGTGCAGGCGAGTGCCGAAGTCGGCATGGCCATGATGGCCGCTGCTCCAAACGCAAGGCCGCAGCCGAGCTTCTTGAGCGTGTTGACAGGATGAGTAAACCTCATAATCCCTCCCAACTGTTGAAACCCCGCGAAACCGTACGGAGTTTCAGCTAATAAATACATCTACTAGCCTAAAGGAAGTGTAAAGAGTATTCACTCGACAACAGCTTTTACTCGATGAGCGTGTGGAAATATACGATGAACGGATAATAATACTCATTTTATGGCTTTAGTTAAATAAAGGCACCCTGCATTTACTGTAGCTGAATAAAGCATTAGACGGTGCTCAAAAAGAAAACTCTCCCGCTGTTTAGGATTTGCATAAACAGCGGGAGAGTCGATAACTGGATGAATATCATACCAATGTGGATTTACTTCTTTCGGCGGTGAATCACGTTGATGGCGTAACCGACGAGCATGGCCAAGACGATGACAATAAAGCCGATCAGGGGATTGTCGTTCATGGGGTCCTCCTATTTTCCGAGCGGGGAGAATTCGTCGACGATGAGGTCGAGGCATTGCGGAAGCGCGCGGGCTCCAAAGACGCCCGAATTGCTGGAGATAATCTCGCCATCGAACTGCATGCCCAGCGACGGGGTGCAGGTGATTTTGGCTTCCTTGGTCTGGATGATCTTGAACTGCGGGCGCCCGAGTACCTTGCCGGCGGGGTCAAGCGCAGCGGTGATCACGGTAGGCAGCAGCTGCACGGTGCGCACGGGTTCGATGACTGCAATGTCGACCATGCCATCGTTCATGCGGCAGTCGGGGAACAGGTTGATGTCGTTTTGGATGACCGAGGTATTGCCGGCCATGCAGCAGATGCCGTCGAGCTCCTCGACAATGCCGTCATGCTCAATGGTAAAGTGCGCTACCGTAGGGTTGGGCGTGGCGAGTGCAGAGAGGAAGTAGGCGATCTCGCCGATGTCGTTTTTGGTGGGGGCGGCCTTCATCATGATCTCGGCGTCGAAGCCCGAGCCGGCGATGATGATGAAGCCGTGGCGCTTCTCGTTGCCGTTCTCGTCGAGCCAAAAGAGCTCGCCCATGTCGACTTTGACCGTGCGACCGGCGCGGCAAGCCTTGGCAAGCGCCGCTGCCTCGGGGGCATTGCCGATGTTGTTGAAGAACAGGCAGGCTGTACCGGAGGGGAAGACGAGCGTGGGGACACCGCATCCGCGCATCTGGTCGAGCACGTTGGAGACGGTGCCGTCGCCGCCCGAAACGACCACGCGATCAAACTCGCGCACGTCTGCCACGGCGTCCTCGGGCTCCATGCCATCGCCGATAAAACGCATCACGACCTCGTCGCCGCCCTGCGCGAGGGCGTGCGTGAATGCGTAGATTTCATCTGAGCTGGGGCCCGATGCCGGGTTGTGGATGATAAGGCAGCGCATACTTACGTTCCCGTTCTGTGACTAACCGAGTATAGTTGTAAGGCAATGCCGATATCCTACCCGTGTTTTTCGGGCCTAACCTTATTCGATGGGTTGATATGTACATTTCCACACATCAGGCTCTACTCGACTTTTGCCAGCGCGCCCGTGAGTTCGACGCGATTGCCGTCGATACCGAGTTTTTGCGCGAGCGCACGTTCCATCCGCGTCTGTGCTTGGTTCAGATTGCCACCCCTGCCGAGAGCGTCGCGGTCGATCCCCTGGTAATCGACGACCTATCGCCGCTGGCCGAGCTTATGGCCGACGAGAGCGTGACCAAGGTCTTCCACGCGTGCTCGCAGGATATGGAGGTCATGCTCCATACCGTGGGCGTGCTGCCGCGTCCGATTTTTGACACGCAGGTGGCCGCCGCCTTTTTGGGCGAGCGCCAGCAGGTTTCGTACGGCGCACTCGTGCAGGCGTTTTGCGGCGTATCGCTGCCCAAGACCGAGTCGCTGACCGACTGGTCGCGCCGCCCGCTGACCGATAAGCAGATTGAGTATGCGATCGATGACGTCAAGTACCTGATCGTCGCCTATACCGAGATGATGAGCCGCCTGCGCGAGCTGGGCCGTGTGGACTGGGTGCTCGACGAGCTGCGCCCGCTGGCTGACGAGTCGCACTACCGTGCCGATCGCCACGAGGCGTTCCGCAAGGTCAAACGCATCAATTCGTGCAGCCGTCACCAGTTGGGCATCGCGCGTGAGCTCGCCGCCTGGCGTGAGGACCGCGCCGAACGCCGTAACATCCCGCGCAAGTGGGTCATGTCCGACGACACGCTGCTTGCGCTCGTTAAGCGCAATCCCGTGCGCGTTGAGGAGTTCCGTAGCATTCGCGGCACCGATCAGTTGGGGGAGCGCGACGTGGACGGTGCGCTCATGGCCATCAAGCGCGGCGCGAGCTGCCCGCACGATCGTCTGCCGCTCATGGTGCGCGGGCACCGTCAGATTTCGCCGGAGTTGGAGAGCGTGACGGACCTGATGTACGCGCTCATCCGCCTGGTTGCCGAGCGCTCGGGCGTGGCGACTTCGGTCATTGCCTCGCGCGATGACCTGGCCGACTATATTGAGCATCCCGAGCAGAGCCCCTTGCGCGAAGGCTGGCGCTTTGAGCTTGTGGGCTCGCGCCTGGACGATCTGCTTTCCGGCAATATGGGGTTGACGGTGAAGGACGGAAAAATCGAATTGCTGTAAGGAAGCCTAGCCGCTTGAGTGGGTAGAATGCCTCCAACGTGTAACTCGATTCGGAGGAATTCGCATGCCTTATTACTATGGATACGGCTTTGGCATTGACCCGCTGTACCTGCTGGTTGTTCTTGTCTGCACGGTGCTTGGCCTTGCCGCGCAGAGCTATATCAACTCGACGTACAAGACGTGGTCTAAGGTGCGCTCGGACGGCGATACGGGTGCCACGGTCGCTCGCCGCATGCTCAATGCCAACGGTTGTAGCGCCGTGGGCATCAAGGGCGTTGCCGGCGAGCTCACCGATCATTACAACCCGCAGGACAACAACCTGTATCTGTCGGATGCCAACCGCTCGGGTGGGTCGGTCGCAAGCGTTGCCGTCGCCTGTCACGAGGCGGGCCATGCCGCCCAGCGTCAAAGTGGTTATGCCATGATGAAGGTACGCACCGCTTTGGTCCCTGTCGTCAACTTTACCCAGAACACCTGGACGATCGTGCTGCTCATGGGCCTGTTCATGAACATCGCGGGTCTCACGACCCTCGCGCTGGTCTTCTTCTCGTTTAGCGTGCTGTTCCAGCTGGTTACGTTGCCGGTCGAGATCGATGCCAGTCGCCGCGCCGTGGCGTATATCGAGCAGTCGGGCATGAGCTCCAAGCAGGTCAACGGTGCCAAGAAGGTCCTGACGGCGGCCGCGCTCACCTACGTGGCGGCGGCGCTCACCTCGATTATTCAGCTGCTCTACCTGATGGCTCGCTACAACAGAAACTCCAACCGATAACAAATGGGACCGACGGGCGCCGTGGGGATTTGTGTCCCC
>OIYU01000850.1_pt1 | contig 21835 bp, 16 predicted proteins | sample 1588321 | NCBI WGS metagenome assembly OIYU01 (sample SAMN03283258) | human gut metagenome | biome: human-associated habitat; material: feces | host: Homo sapiens | place: USA | collected 2013 | reverse complement strand
GGTATTAAACTTACCACTTTTTCAGTGGCGTCCAGGTGGGGGAGGATGTCACTCTTCATCTCTGGTGATAAACATCATTATAAATGCCAACAGCAGCAATACGGAAGATATAAGGATTGCCCGTTCGTGGAAGTATTTAATACACTGGTTTCCGATGATCGCCCCGCAGATAAAGCAAAGAATAATTCCGTAATAGAGAAGCCCTTTTTCAAGAGCTTCTCTTTTTTTTGTCTGGAAGAACGTGTAAATATTCTGTGTGCCGCTTCGCAAGTTTCCGATGCACATAGTAGTAGCGATACCATTTCCATGAATTTTACGAAAACTTTCTACCTGAATGCCACAGGCGAGGGAAGTTAAGCTATTTGCAAGAAGGTTATGACTTTGTGGGAGAAAGCTTACGATAGTAAGAATAATAGCCTCTGCCACAACAGAAATCTGCCGCCAATGCAAATGACTTCCTATTCCTGAATTTCGGACAATGTCTGCAAGTGCGATTCCAAAGGTAAAAGCAAGAACAGGGCAAAGGTAGCGGATAGCTGCAGGAATATTTCCTTCAGAAAGATGGACACCGAGAAGGAGCATATTTCCTGTCTGGGCATTTGCAAATACCTCGCCTCTGCCGATATAGGAGTAGGCATCCATAAAGCCGCCGGATAGCGCAAGCAGGATACCAAGTTCTATGGATTCTGAAATTTGGACTTTTTTATTCAAACAAAAAACCTTCTTTCTATCTATAAGTGTGATTTACAAGTTCTATACACAATATCTTTAAAAAAATTGTGGATAGACGCAGTGCTTTGGGAAAATATTGTGGATAACTTTATAAAATTTGCATGATTTACAAAAAATAATTCAAAAGATGCCGTAATGATTATAGTGGGAATGAGACTGTTTGTCAATTAGAATATCTTTACTTTCAAATGGCAGAATGTTATCATAGTAGCTGTTGACCAAGGAAACATCTACATGATTTTTTCATTAAAAATATAGGAGGATTGCAATGGCAAAGAAAGCATTAATCGCTATGAGTGGTGGTGTTGATTCATCAGTAGCAGCATACCTTATGAAAGAGGCAGGATATGATTGTATTGGTGTGACAATGAAGCTTTATGATAATGAAGATATTGGAATGGCAAGGGAGAAAACCTGTTGTTCTTTAAGTGATATTGAGGATGCCAGAAGCGTGTGTGTTAAACTGGGAATCCCATATTATGTATTTAATTTTAAAGATGATTTTAAGGAAAAAGTTATTGATAATTTTATTTCCTGTTATCAGAATGGAATGACACCGAATCCCTGCATCGAGTGTAATCGTCATTTAAAATTTGAGCATTTATATAAGAGAGCGAAGGCATTACATTGTGATGTTATCGTAACGGGTCATTATGCAAAAATCACACACGATGAGCAGGGATATCATCTGTTAAAAGGTGTCGATGACAGCAAGGATCAGAGCTATGTACTGTATTCTCTTACACAGGAACAGCTTGCCAATACCTATTTCCCTTTGGGAGATTACAGCAAGACAGAAATTCGTAAGATTGCAGAAGAACAGGGATTTTTCAATGCCCATAAGCACGATAGTCAGGACATCTGCTTTATTCCAGATGGAGATTATATGTCATTTATTGAAAAAACAACTGGTAAAAAGAGCGAGCCGGGAGACTTCGTAAATCAGGAAGGCGAAGTAGTCGGCAGGCACAAAGGCTACTATGGCTATACTATCGGACAGAGAAAAGGTCTCGGCATATCCGCACCAAAGCCATACTATGTAACAGAAATCCGCCCGGAAGAGAATAAAGTCATCGTCGGAAGCAATGAAGACTTATTTAAGACTGATTTAATTGCAAATGACTTCAACTGGATAGAGAACTTAGCGGAGGACGAAGTCGTTAAGGCAAGAATCCGCTATCATCAGACAGAAAAAGAAGCAACCGCCAGGAAAAATTCAGATGGAACAGTAGACATTCATTTCTTAGAACCACAGCGTGCGATTACCAAAGGCCAGGCAGTAGTCCTGTATAGGGATAACCACGTAGTGGGGGGAGGAACAATTATAAAATAATTTTTGATTTGCCGCAGGCAAAGGAGACGCACCCCAAGAGAAAAGAAATCTGTGGTCGGATTGCCAGAAGAATTTAGAAAAGAGTCAGTAAAAAATTACCCCATTTTGTTCCGTTGTGCTAAACGTTCCATTTTGCCCAATAAAACAGAAACTTCGGAGAAACGAATCCGAAGTTTCTATGGTCAAAATTCCACAGCACAAAGTCACAAAATGGGGTAATTTTTTTACTGACTCTTCTTCTCGTATTCTTCTGGCAATCCGACCACAGATTTCTTCACTCCGGGGAGCTGTGCTTTGGTTGGGGCAGAATCAGAATATTATGTTAGATAATTTTGAGATTTTTCAAAAGGTTATGGCTTTCCAGAAAATGAATACTAGTAAGCAGGCGTTTTCAAAATTTTTAAGCCGGATTGCACAGAAAAAATTGAAAAAGAATGGGTTCACTATAAGATTGAATTTTATTCCTTTGTGCTGTGGAGTTCTGACTGTAACCTCACGAGATCGTTTTTGAGCAAGGTTGTTTTATCAGGCAGAATGGAACATTTAGCGCGACAGAACAAAATCAAACTTATAATGAACCCCTTCTTTTTTAGATATCTAAGATAATCTGGCAACAGCCAAAGACAGCTCCCAACGAGAGAAGCCATCCTATATTTGTGGCCTTAGAGCAAGGATTGAATGCGAGTATGTAAGCGAACATTCAACCCGTAGTGATAGAGTCACAAATATAGGATGGCTTCCCTCGTTGGGAGCGTCTCCTCTGCCTGCGGCAACCCAGAACTTAATAAGAAATTACCGTAGTATTAGCTGGAATATATTTCCAAATATAATATGCATCGGAGTCCATCAGACGCACACATCCATTAGATGCTGGTTTACCAATTGTAGCATCTGCATACACCGTGCTTGCAATTGGAAATTTATGATGATTCTGGCTGCTGCCGGATGGGTAACGGTGTACTCTGGTGTGGAAAGAGTTTCTTCCACAATAATGAGTTATGTATTCTTCATAAGTATTAACATAATACCAGCCATTTTCCTTCTGACCAATGCGGAAAGTTCCATGGGGAGAACGGGTATTATAGTTTCCGGAGGCGCAAGGGAACGATTTGATTAATTTCCAATTGTTCTTTCGTCCCTGGAAAATACTGACTTCCTGTGTATAATGACTGACCCAGATTAAATAGCTGGTTTTGCTGGAATACTTTTTAACATAAGCAAGTTTTTGAGCAGTAGAATATTTGGATGTTGTGTAGTTGCATTTGAAAGCGCGAAGACTTCCTGTAGTGAGGTAGTAGGTCTTTCCTTTATAGAGAATCTCGCTTCTCTTATATTTGGTATTACGTCCGATTAAATCAACGGTTACACCGCTGCTTAATGTTTTAACAACTTTTTTAGAAGTCCAGGAACGGTAAAGAGAAACTCTCTTGGTTGTCTTGCAGAAGTAAGTCATCGTTCTTATTGTTTTTAATGGTGAAAGTAAAGTGTTAGGGGTACAGCTTACAGTAGCTCCTGTTGAAGAAGTATAATTCTTTCCATTAATCGTTGTGTAAGGTTTTACCATAAAAGTAATACTTGAAGCGCCGCTTGCAATGGAAGTCTGATAAGTGGAGCGGGTGGTGTTTGCTAAAAGAGTGTAACTGCTGCCTTTTTTTATATATACACTGTAACCGCTTGCGTTATAAAGTGTGTTCCATTTTAAGTTGAGACGGCTATTGCTTGCGTAGACAGATAATCCAGTTACATTCTGTGAAATGGTTACGGGAATCGTAGCAGAGAGCTTTCTGGAAACCGTTTTTGCGTTAGGAGCGAATGCTTTTACAGTAAATGTGTAGGTCTGGCCTTCATTTAACTGATTAAATGTATAAGTTCCGGCTTTTTTAAACTTAACAGAACGTCCATCGGAACAAAAGAGTTTATATTTATTAGCTCCAGTGATGGCTTTCCATGTGATTTGTGCACTTTTATATCCTGGTGTAACAGTAAAATAAGGTGCTTTCAGTGAGACGGCTTCGGTTGAACTGGTTGTGCTCTGGCTTTTGACCGTTGTCTGACTTGCATTCAGAGAAACTGCCGGATAAGTGCAAAGCCCGAAGAATAAAAGGGCTGAAGCGACAGAAAGACAGAGTTTATTTGTTATTTTCATGAAAAATCTCCTCTCTCATAGTATTAATGGTTATTGATAATTTACTATCTGACTAATATAACAAATCCTGCTACCAGAAGTCAAGGAGATGGATTTACTATTTAATTCAAACAAAATTCAGCCAAAGCCCTCTGTTTCCATCCCCGAATCTCTCCAACCACTATTTTAATTCAACTAAAAACAGCCAAAGACAGCCCCGGAAGAGAAACGCTATCCTATATTTGTGGCCTTAGAGCAAGGATTGAATGGGAGCCAGTAAGCGAACATTCAACCCGCAGTGATAGAGTCACAAATATAGGATAGCGTTTCTCTTACGGGGCGTCTGTCTCTTAACGAATTAAACTAGCCAAAAATTCTGGGAGAATACTTTCTGGTACTTCCATTTCTCCCTGTCCTTTAAATAAGGAAATATGTGGTTTGTTCTGACCGTGGAAGTCTGTTCCGCCTGTTTTAAGAAGACCCCACTGTTTGGCAAGACCAGCAACATATTCCTGTTCAACAGGAGTGTAAGTGTTATAGTAAGCTTCAATTCCAACAAGGCCGGCTTCTTTTAATTCGCGGACCAGAGTTTCTTTTTGGGCGGAATCTAACTTTTTATAGAACATAAGGTGTGCAAGAACAGGGACACCGCCACTGTTTTTGATTAGTTCGATTGCTTCCTGCGGAGTAGGCATGATACGTTCCACATAGCAGCATCTTCCCTCTGCAAGATATTTATCAAATGCTTCTTGAACAGAAGAAACATATTTCTTTTTCATAAGAAGCTTTGCGATATGTGGGCGGGCGATTGTTTCGCCTGGCTTATCTGGTTTGATTTCGTCCATGGAAATCTTAAAGCCCTGTTCCTGAAGTTTCTCAATAATTTTTGCATTACGTCCGTCACGGCTTTCACGACAAACGGCAAGGCGTTCTAAGAGAGCCTTATTTTTTGTGTCGATGTTATAGCCAAGAACATGAATTTCTACTCCGTGATAGTCTGTAGAAATCTCTACACCAGAGATGGCAGTAAGTCGTTCTTTATGTTTGGCAGCAGCTTTCTGAAATTCTTCTGTGCCAGCAACTGTATCGTGATCGGTAAGAGCAATTACAACAGGATTTTTATCACCAGCAAGTTTTAGGGCATCATTTACAATTTCTGTTGGGGAAAATGTACCATCAGAAGCAGTAGAATGAATATGTAAATCAATATAAGTTTTCAAAATGTACTCCTTTCATGCAATAATCAATCAAGTATCTATAATATTCTATATTTAGTATCGCAGAATTAGTTAAAAAAATCAATGTCTATGACAATTATTTATATGAATTGAAAGAAAGTGATGGAAAATATGTAATAATGCAATACTTGTTTGTAATAATTGCATAAAGGTGTTAGAATATCTTTATTGAAAATGAGAAGCTAAACAGGCAGACAGAACATGTAACGGAGGTTAATCTATAATGGAAGATATGATGAAAGCGTTGTTGGATGTGGTGAGAGCACAGCACACTGCAACAGAAGGAAGCGAAGAAAGACCATTTGATATTAATGATATTATTGATATGGCGCTGAATATTACCGGGAGACCAGAAGAACCAGGGGAACAGCAGGAACTTTCTGATACGATTCAGAAGCTGGCAGAATCTCTGGCACCAGATATTTTCCCGCCGAAGACATTTGAGGAGATGGATGATTCCGAGCAGGCAGCTTCTGCAGTGAATATGATAGAGGAACGGTTAAGAAATGGTGGCAGAAGAAGAGAGACAGCAGCCCCACAGTCACAACAGGAAATGACTCCGCAGCAGAATAGTTCACAGATGCAGAGTGAGTCACATGAGGAGAATCCTTTTGCACAGGTAATTGAGAATGAAAATGCGAATATTCAGCAACAGTCAGAAACTGCAGATGGATATGGAAATATGGCATCCACAGACAGTGGTGCGTCCGAAGATTATGGTAATGGCAGTTCTTACGATATGCTTGGACAAGACGATGTAAATCATCAGGAAGCGGCGAATCTTAATGATTTGATCTATAATAATTTTATGCAGATGATGGGATTAAATGATCCTAAGGTAGAATACCCATTTGACCGTTCTCAGATTCGATATGGAAGGGAAAAGACAGCGACGGAAATGCTTGCAGAAGATGAGGCCAACAAGGCAGAAGAGAGAGCATTAGAAGAGCAGAGAAGAAGGCCGGTTTCAGCCTGGGAACTTGCACAGTCAGCTGTGGATAAGGATGAGGAAGCACATCAGAAAGAGGAATATGAACCTAAAGAGATGAAGATGCCAGAAACCAAATCAGCTTCTCAGTTAGCCGCAGAAGCAATCGCGAAGGCCAAAGAAGAGGATCAGATGAAGCTTGAGGCAGAAAAGAGAGCAGAACGTCTTATGGAAGAGGCAAGAAAGCGCGGAAAAGATCCGATGGAATTTGCACTTCATCAGCAGGAAATTTTAAATTATATGGAAAAAAACAGTGATGAACTCGTTTCTTTTGAAGATTATGAAGATTTATCACCAGAGGAAAAATTAGAGATAGAGAAAGAACTTTATCGGGAAAAACAGATTGAAGCAGGAGTGGCTCCAGAAGATATCAGTGATGAGTTACCAGATGAGATTCTGGAACAGGCTGGAATCGCACCAGATCAGACAGCAGGAGAGCAGAATAGTCAGGAGCCTGCCGGACAGGGAGATGGAACAACAGCACAGCAAACCAGCCAATCACAGAGAATGCCGGCATTTTCAGATGATATGCTTCGTATGATTAGCCAGGAAGTAGTACAGGAAAATGCAGAGATGATTCTGTCTGAAGATGCCAATGCAGACTTAGGATTAATTAACGAGACGATTTTCGAAAACTTGAAAAATCTAATGAGTCAGACTGGCGGCGCTGTGACGCAGGAAGATATGGAATCTTTGATTGGAGAAGTTATTTCCAGAAATACGTCTTCTGACTCAGAAGAAACACAAGAAACTTTGGCGCAGACGGAAACAGGTACTATAGCTGAAACGGCACCGATGGCATTTGAAGGCGAAAGTGCAGGCAGTGCTGTTGGAAGTGGAATGGCAGGAACGAGGGAACCAGCAGTGGAAAGTTCACAGTCAGAATCACAGAGCCAGCCAATGTCAGCGGTAGAACTTGCCAGAGCAGCACAGCAGGCAGCTAAGCCAGAGCCACAGGAAGCCAGAGAAACAAAGTCAGCAGTAGAACTTGCAAAAGAGGCACAAGAAAACGCAGTACAGAAGAAGGCTGAACCAATATCGGAGACAGAGGAAGAACTGAGCGAGGATGATTTAAACTTTGATGAATTAGATTTAGAAGAGGAGTCCGAAGAAAGTCAAAGTCCTTCCATTGAAGAATTAAAGGCACAGCTTAAGGCAGCGGAAGAAGCATTGGCAGCAGAACAGTTAAAAGCGGCACAGAAAGCCGGGAAAGCAGAGGAAGAGAAGAAATCAGAAGAAATTCCGAAAGTGGAAGAAGCAACAGAACAGCCGATGGAAGAGAGTGCATCAACAGCCGGGGAACAGACAGCAACAGAAGAAAGTTCTGAGATAACCCCTGCGCCAACAGCAGAAGAAGTACAAGAACAGCCTGAGTATTCTGAAGTTTCAGAAAAAGAAGCGGAAGAATTTGAATATGTTGATCCGGGCGAATTAGTTCTTGGAGACCACACACAGGCAGAGATAGATGAAGCTTTGGATAATCTGGCATCTCTTGGCCTGGAGGGTGAAGTCTATGAGCGTGCAAAAAGAATGCTCTTACTGGAACTTGCCGGTTCAGAAGTAGCACTTGATGCATGGCTTGAAGAACAGGAAAATGGCAAGAAGAAAAAGGCAGCGGTATCCGCGTTAGATACAGAAGAAGATGCTCTTGAAGATTTAGAAGATTTAGATGAAGATGACCTCGAGCGAGAATTAGAACTTGCTATGGATGAAGACTTTATTGAGGAAGATTTAGAAGAACCTGCAAATGAAGAAACTTTAGAAGAAAGCAGTCAGGACAAATCTGAAGAAACAGAAAAAGAGGCAGTTTTTGAGGAGGATTTAGAAGAAAACTCTGTAGAAAAAACGGAGGACGAATCTGATAAGACGGAAGGTGCCGAAGATGTATCAGAACAGCCAGAAAGTATTTTAAAAGAAGCTTCTGAGGAAGAAATAAGCAGTGAAGAGGAAAACTCTGAGGAAGAAGAGGGAGAGACCTCAGAGGCAGCTCAGGAAGAAGCAGCAAATAAGGAGTTCTCTGAGACAGAAGAAGAGGCAGCAAATAGAGAATACTCTGAGACAGAAGAGAAAGAGGCAGCAAATAGAGAGTATTCTGAGACAGAAGAGAAAGAGACAGCAGATAGTGAGTGCTCTGAGGCAGAGGAAAAAGAGACAGCAAATAGAGAATACTCTGAGACAGAAGAGAAAGAGACAGCAAATAGGGAGTGCTCTGAGACAGAGGAAAAAGAGATAGCAAATAAGGGAGTTTCTAAGAAAACAGAGAAAGAAGCAGAATACAAGGAAGCAGAATACATTTCTGAATCAGAAGACACAATTCAGGTAGAAAAAACAAGACCGGAAAAGGAAGAGAGGACATCTTCACAGACGAAGAAGCCTGCACACAGTGAGAGAACATCACATTCCAGAAAACACAAGAATATTGTAAAACGTAAGGAAAAAACAGCTCCAGAAAAAGAAGAAAGAGAATTTAGCGCAGTAGTTCTAACAGGAAAGAATGTCGAAGAAAAAGAATTCCAGGTAAGTGTCCGCAATCCATTTGTTCTCAAAAACTCTGCAAGCTTTATGGATAAATTTGAAGAGTATATTGTAGATACACAGGAAAACAGAAAGTTAAGCACAGGATTCAAACGTTTAGATGCAATGCTCCGCTATGGCCTTCATAAAGGAAGTTACTTTGTAGATGCTACACCTCAGTATTTAAAGAACGGATTTATGCAGCAGATAGCCGACCGGGCAGCAGAAAGCGGTGTAGATGTACTTTATATTTCAACAGAGCTTACCCGCTATGACCTTATGGTAGATACCATCTCTCGTCTCAGCTATGAAATGAATAAAAAAGATGAAGAAAAAGCAGTATCCTCTATGGCAATCATGACAGGAGAAAAAGGCGCAGATATTCGTTCTTTAAAAGATGAATTGAATTGGTACAGAGGACGAATCAGTGAACATCTTTTTGTACTTGATCAGGAAGCAGTGTCTGAATATGTAGAAAATATGGAAGATGCCTCCGCAGGAGATATATTAGCAGAACTTATTCGTTCCATCGTAACAGAGGGAGCACATAAGCCAGTGGTATTTATTGATAATATTGAAAATATACTCTCAGTAGAAGATTCTGAGGATATGAAACCGCTCATGGATGGAATCCGTAAACTTGCAAAAGAACTGGGAATTCCGATTATTATGTCCTACGGATATGCACCAGCAGAAAGTGAAAATGAGCTTGACCCAGATGAAATCGAATATCACAAATCATTAGGAAATATGTGTGATGTATATCTTGAACTCAAATATGCAGATATGATAACAGAGGATTACGAAGAATTAACAGAAGATGATATTCAGGAAATGGTAGAAAACGGTGAAATGCTTCTTATTAACGTACAACTTCATAAAAATAGAAGAACAATGAAAGCATCCTGTCAGATACAGGCAACACCGAAGTTTAATTATTACGAAGAATAGTGATTTGCCGTAGGCAAATAGACGAAACACCAAAGAGAAGATACCCTATATCTGTGACTTTAGTCGCGGCGGTTTGAATGCTCGCTTATGCGCTTGCATCCAAACCTTGCTCCGAGGCCACAGATATAGGGTATTATATGGCGCTATTCCGTAATCCCAATATAATCCGTTACAACCTTAATCTTCGCACTGATCTTCTGAAGCTCTTCTGTTGGTTTATAATCTTTCGTACCAAAGAGATATTCGTGTGCTTTTTTTACATTTGTCTGGGCTGTAATTGGAAAACCGTAATAGATGCCGTTATATCGTTCATCTTCAGATTTAAAAGGATAAGCCTGCGAATCTTCTATCTTACAACGTGCCATGGAAAGAGTCAGCTTTGTGAGAGCGTCATTAGAGAGGCTCGTTTTACACTGTGGAAGAACAGTACTGATTAACTTTCCAAGTTTTAGCGGCTGTTTTTTAGCTGTATTCATAATACCTTCAAGAACAAGTCGCTGATGGTTAGCTCTTGCGTGATCTCCGCCTTCCATGTAGCGGATACGAGAGTAGGCAACAGCCTGATTACCATCGAAGGTATAAGTTCCGGTTTTTTCAAACTTCGGAGAATTTCCACCATTAATATGATTCATATTACCAATATAATCATTTAAATTCTGTAATTCTTTTTCAGAATTAATGGTCAATGGAATACCGCCAAGCACATCAACAGCATCGGCTAGTGCTTTAAAGTTAACCGTGGCGAAATCTGTGATATTTAAATCCAGATTACGGTTAATTGTGCGAAGAGCAAGTTCTGGTCCGCCATAAGAATATGCTGCATTAATCTTATCGTATTCGCCATCAATACTTACATAGGTATCACGGTAAATAGACATCAATTTTACCTTTTTGGTTGATTTATTGATGCTGGCAATGATGATACAGTCGGTACGGGAACCTTTATCTTTAATTTTATTATCCTGACTATCAACGCCAAAAAGAGCAATATTTTGATAATCTTTTATATTAGCATCCGTATCATTTACAGTTACACTTGTTTTATCTAAAGGATATTTTTCTATTTTGGAAAATGCACCTTTTAATGAGAAACGGAATGCAAAAACCGCCCCGGCAATTAAAAGAATGATTAAAAGAAGGAAAGGAAAACATCCCCGCTTTTTCTTTTTTTTACGTTCATGATAAGTTAAAGCTCGTCCGCCAGAAGTCTGCCGCTTTTGAGGCTTTGTATCAGGCTTGTTCTGGGAAGAGGACTTCTTTGTTGATGGTTTGCCAGAATTTTTTATGGAAGAACCAGAGGAATGATATCCTGTACCGGAAGAACTTCGAAGCAGGCCATCAGTATTCAATGTGGAATGTGTATGATGGTCGTGAGAAGTTTCGAAATTATTCTGAGAACTTCGTCTGCCGCCTGTGCTGGAATAGTTATATTTGTTTTCAATGTTATCTTTACTATATATTGAACCATATTTCATAAAATATGCCTCCATTCTGTCATAGGTACTTTTGGAAATTTAATAGGTTTATGGAATATTTCGGAGAGTACATTCATTGGTTAAAAAATCTGTGTTAGTAAGCATTTTTATTGACAAATCCTTTAAATACAGTAAGAAATAGAATCTTAATATCAAAAGATAATGTCCAGTTTTCAATATAAAAAATGTCATGTTCAATTCGTCCCTCAATGGATGTGTCTCCACGGAAGCCGCAAACTTGTGCCCATCCTGTCATACCGGGACGTACCTGATGCTTTATCATATAACGAGGAATCTCCTCTTTAAATTTCTCAACGAAAAGAGGTCGTTCTGGCCGTGGACCAATGAGACTCATATCACCCTTTAATACATTAAATAACTGTGGCAGTTCGTCAAGACTGGTCTTACGGATAATTCTTCCCACGGGAGTGACCCGGGGATCGTTGTGTACTGTCCAAGCCTTTTGTTCCTTAGAGGCAGACTGTACTCCCATCGATCGGAACTTGTACATTTTAAAAGGTTTATTATGAAGACCGACTCGTTCCTGACAGAAAATAATTGGTCCTGGGGAACTCTTTTTAACGAGAACAGCAACAACAGCCATAATCGGTGAAAAGAGAATGATACAAACGATAGAACCAATAATGTCCACAAGACGTTTGATACATTTGTTTACAGTATTTGTAAGCGGAACATTACGGATGTTGATAACTGGAAGTCCGTTCAAATCCTCAGTAACTGGGTTAGTAGAAATAAATTTATAATAATCTGGAACAAACTTTGTATGCACACCAGACTTTTCGCAGATAGCAACCATATCTCCCAGTTTATAATACTCTTTCAAGCTGAGTGCGATTGCCACCTCATCCATAGAAGTGTTCTGAAGAAACTTTTCTACATCCTTTAACTTACCAATGCAAAAAGTATTGCGGTAAGAAAAGTCAGCCTTGAGATTATCATCGAAAATACCGTGAATGGTGTAGCCCCACTGTGGGTTTGACTTAATACGGTCGATGTAGGCTTCGGCTGCTGCACTGAAACCAATAACAACAACATGTTTAAGATTAAATCCCTTTCTGCGAGTTCTTTCTAATGCATAACGGATTGCCGCCCTTTCAGCAATGGTAAGAAGCATGGAAAGAACATAGAACATTAACTGAAGACTTCGTGAAACATGGGGAATCTTCATAAAGATTATATATATAAAGAAGAAAACCATTCCAATGGAATTCGCCTTAATGAGATTCGCATACTCTGAAGTCCTATTTTGAAATCTTTTTGGTTTATATAAATTAAACTTTGCATATAAAATAAGGTATACAGGAATCAGAACAAGAAGTATACCCTGATATTGCCACAACTGCCGCCAGTAACCAAAACGAGGGAAAATGTCTTTAAAAAGAGGGCATATATATCGAATATAGTAACTAAGACAAAAGGAACAATAAATAACCAGTGCATCAAGAACGACGTGGAACCGGTTAAGATATTTTTGATTCTCTTTAATCATAAAAGTGTACCTCCATCACCCAAAAGGGATATATATATGGAAAAAAGGGCGTAATATACCTCTTACTGGGATAATTTTCTAACTTATTATACAATAGAACAGGGCATTCCACAAGGTTATTTCTTTTCCTGCTTTTACGAAAAAAGTGTGAAAAAGCTGCAAAATCAGTAGAAATCCATAAATTTGCCATAAATACAACACAAATTTATCACACATCGTTGCTAAGATAAGGTTACAAACTTAGGAAAGGGGATAACATTATGAACGAATTTGAAAATGGATTCCATAATGAGAATTTAGAGAACAACAGGATAAATAACCAGGAAAACAACAGTCAGCAAGTAGCTATAGATGTAACACCGATTGAGGAATCGGTAACACAGGAGAATACAGAGAGTCATAGATATTCTTACAGAGAACAAGGTACAGGTGGCAGTTCCTATCAGTATGACAATGGAAATAATTCCAACGATACTTATAATAATTCTTATAGCAGCCACGGATGGAGAGATGAGAGTACTTATAATAATGAAAATTATTATGGGAATATCCCGCCGGAACCTGATAAGAGACGCAGACAGAGAAAGAATGGCAGTAAAAATAATAAGAACGGAATGGGTAAGAAAGCTGCCAAGTTAGTTGCATCCGCAGCAGTATTTGGTCTTGTAGCGGGAGCCTGCTTTGTAGGAGTGTCCGTAGCAAAAGATAAATTATATCCTTCTACAGCAGATCGAATTGAAACAACATCGGGAACAACAAGTGCAAAGAGCGAGACATCATCAAGCGGCTCAAGCAGCTCCAGCAGTAATGTAGCAAGTGTAGTTAATGAAGTGATGCCATCTGTTGTATCTATTACAAGCACAATTCAGTCTTCCAATTATTATGGCTTTGGTACACAGGAATCAGAAGGAGCAGGTTCAGGATTTATCGTTGCAAAGACAAAAGATAATCTTATGATCGCAACCAATAATCATGTTGTATCTGATGCCACTTCCCTCACCGTAGGATTTGCAGACGATACAACAGCCAAAGCAACAGTAGTCGGAACAGACTCCAGTGCAGACCTTGCAGTTATTTCTGTAAAGATAAAGGATATCAAAGACTCTACAGCATCAAAGATTAAAGTTGCAACACTCGGAAGTTCTGATGATTTAAAAGTAGGAGAAGAAGTTGTAGCAATCGGTAATGCATTGGGATATGGCCAGTCTGTTACAACAGGTGTAGTCAGTGCAAAGAACAGAGAAGTATCTTTAACAGATGGAACAATGAACCTTCTTCAGACAGATGCCGCAATCAACCCTGGTAACAGTGGTGGTGTACTTATTAATATGGATGGTCAGGTTGTAGGTATCAACAATGCGAAGTTAGAAGATACATCCGTAGAAGGTATGGGATATGCGATTCCTATCACTACAGCTAAAACTATCTTAACAGATTTAATGAATGCCAGCAGCGTAAGCACAAAAGATGCTGCATTCCTTGGAGTCGTAGGCCGTGACATTAATGAATCTTATTCCAGCGCACTTGGAATCCCTAGCGGAATCTATGTATCACAGGTAGTCAGCGGATCACCAGCAGAAAAAGCAGGAATCTCTGCAGGCGATGTCATTACCAAGTTTGAGGGTAACAACGTATCTACAATGTCCGGCTTAAAAGAAAAACTGGCACTGAAAAAAGCTAATACAAAAGTAAAAATCACATTTAAGAGAGCAAACCAGAGCGGAACATACGAGGAAAAGACCGTTACAGTAACTCTTGGTAAAAAGAGTGATTTCAGTGATGTAACAACAGATAACTCCAGCGATTCCAGCAATGATTCCAATAATAACTCCAATAATGGAAATAATAATGGAAACAGCAATGGCAACTCTGGTAATAGCAATGGAAATTCCGGAGACTATGGTTATGGCAATGGAAATTTTGGAAATGACAATGGCAATGGATATATAAATCCATATGAATATTTCTTCGGAAATAACTATTAATTTACCATTTAATTCGGAAGCTGTCTTTGGATGATTTTTAGATGAATTGAATTTAATCATAGTCCAAAACAGCAATCTCCAAATCCCTCCCTTGATAGCAGGTGATAGCATAACCATGGTCAGTGCATTTTTGCAACGGCCTAGAGCGTGTTTAAAAAAACACTTGACATCTCTTCATACCCATGATATCATACCAAAGTATGAACGCCGAAGACAGCAGGCGCCGTAAGGCATAAAGTGAGAACACCTGCCGAGGAAGTTATATTCAGATAATTTTATTCTTAGAATATTTCTGCTCTTTGTCTTTGGACAGAGAGTTTTTTTATTTCATCGAAAGATGAACTGACGGCGGTACACACAAATATTTAAGGAGGTGCACCAGGAAGATGGCTAAAGTAGAATTAAAACAGCCTATTGTTGACGAGATTAAGGCTCAGCTTGACGGAGCTAAATCTATGGTAGTTGTAGATTACCGTGGAATTTCCGTAGCTGATGTAACAGAACTTCGTAAACAGTGTCGTGAAGCAGGTGTTGTTTATAAAGTTTATAAGAACACTATGGTAAAACGTGCTGTAGAAGGTACAGAATTCGAAGGCGTTGTAAAAGATTTGGAAGGAACAAACGCATTTGCAATTTCCAAAGATGATGCAACAGCTCCAGCAAGAATCGTTGCTAACTTTATTAAGAAAGCAAAATGCTGTGAGTTAAAGAGCGGTGTTGTAGAAGGTACTTACTACGATGCAGCAGGTATTGCAACAATCGCAACTATCCCATCAAGAGACGAACTTATCGCAAAATTCATGGGAAGCATTCAGTCCCCAATTACAAACTTTGCCCGCGTAATCAAACAGATCGCAGAGCAGAAAGATGGTGGAGCTGCAGAATCCGAAGCAGCAGCTGAATAATTAATATTATAATATAAGATTTATGGAGGGAAATAAGATGACAACTCAGGAAATTATCGAAGTTATTAAAGGTTTATCCGTATTAGAATTAAATGATTTAGTAAAAGCTTGTGAAGAAGAATTTGGTGTATCCGCAGCAGCAGGTGTTGTAGTTGCAGCAGGAGCAGGTGCTGGAGAAGCAGCAGAAGAAAAGACTGAATTCGACGTTGAGTTAACAGAAGTTGGCGGACAGAAAGTTAAAGTTATCAAAGTTGTTCGTGAAATCACAGGTTTAGGATTAAAAGAAGCTAAGGCTGTAGTTGATGGTGCTCCTAAGGCAATCAAAGAAGCAGTTTCTAAAGAAGAAGCTGAAGACATCAAGAAACAGTTAGAAGAAGTTGGAGCAAAAGTTACAGTTAAATAATTGTAGTTTTCCAATATTTAATTTCTTGAACGAACGCTCGGAGGGTGTAAGCTCTCCGAGCTTTTTTTGTTGGAGGTATAATAATGAGTAAAAAGTGCCCTTATGAAAAAAAATGTGGTGGCTGCCAGTATATTGACCTGCCATATGAAGAACAGTTAAAGAAGAAACAGAAAGATACAAATAAGCTTTTAAAAAGTTTTGGAAAGGTAAAGCCGATTATTGGAATGAAAGATCCGTGGCATTACCGTAATAAAGTACATGGAGTTGTAGCAGGAGACCGCCATGGCAACTGCTTTACAGGGATTTATGAGAAACGTAGCCATCGTGTTATTCGTGTCGATTCCTGTCTGATTGAGAATCAGAAAGCGGATGAAATCATGAATACAGTAACTTCCCTTATGAAGTCTTTTAAGATGCGTCCATATAATGAAGATACTGGCTATGGATTTTTGCGCCACATTTTAGTTCGTACCGGTTATCATACTGGTCAGATTATGGTTGTATTAGTTACAGCATCTCCAGTATTTCCATCCAAAAATAATTTTGTAAAAGCACTTCGAAAAGAACACCCGGAAATCACAACAATTATTGCAAATGTAAATAACAGAAATACTAGCATGGTTCTTGGGGATAAGCAGCAGATTCTTTATGGAAAAGGCTATATTGAGGATGTGCTTTGCGGCAAGACATTCCGCATTTCTCCGAAGTCATTTTATCAGGTAAATCCAATTCAGACCGAAGTTCTTTATAATAAGGCGATTGAATTTGCAGGACTTACCGGAAAAGAAAGAGTTATTGATGCGTACAGTGGAATTGGCACAATTGGAATGGTCGCAAGTGATAACGCAGGAGAAGTCATTTCTGTAGAATTAAATGGAGATGCGGTCCGCGATGCTGTCTTCAATGCAAAGCAGAACAAAGTAAAAAATATTCGTTTTTATAAAGATGATGCAGGAGATTTCATGGTAAAAATGGCATCACACAAGGAAAAAGCTGATGTTGTCTTTATGGATCCCCCACGTTCCGGAAGCGATAAGAAGTTCTTAGATTCCCTGCTTCGCTTAAGACCAAAGAAAGTGGTTTACATTTCTTGCAATCCGGAAACACTTGCCCGAGACTTAAAGCACCTTACAGGAAATGGATACCGCATAAAAGAGATTCAGCCAGTAGATATGTTTCCTTCCACCGGCCATGTAGAAGCTGTTTGTTTACTATCAAGAAGAGAGAAATAGTACGAAAACAAAGCGTATTTCTGTTTTTTACTAACACTCACGAGTACCTTTATAGTTGTCCATAAGATGAGGATAGGAGGAATCATGGAAGTAAGGAAACGATTTGAAAATGATAAATTAAAAAAACTTCAGATTTTTAATGGGGCACAGTTAAAATATATAGCATTTGTATCCATGCTGATAGATCATGTAAACAATGCGTTGATAACCCCTTTTCTAAATGGGAAGGGATTTTTATTACATTTATCTAATCTTTTTTCAATTCTGGGCAGGATTGCATTTCCCATTTTTGTGTTTTTTATTGTAGAAGGATTTTTTAAGACCAGTAACAGGAAGAAGTATCTTATAACGCTTTTGCTATTTGGTGTGATATCTGAAGTTCCGTTTGACATGTTTACATCAAAAGTATTCTTTGATCCATATTGGAATAACATCATGTTTACTTTAGCATTATGTCTTATTACAATTTGGATTATTGATGCTGTAAAAGCAAAGATCAGCAATAAAGTTTTGTGGTATAGTATCTCAATCGTTGTTGTAGGGATTTCGTGTGCAGTAGCGATGGCGCTCAGTCTGGATTATGATTATCATGCGATTATTGTTGCATACATTTTTTATATTTTTTATGATAAACCAATACTTGGAGCGGGATTGGGATATCTTTCGATTATTAAAGAGTTATATTCTTGCTTGGGATTTGCTATGACAGTAACATATAACGGTGAAAGAGGAAGGCAAAATAAATGGATAAATTATTTTTTTTATCCGGTTCATATTTTAATATTAGGTATTCTGCGTTTTTATTTAAATATTTAAAAATCTTTAGAAATATTTAGTAGGAAAGAAAACAGGGGTATGTTATAGTTATAACTAGAGCGTGTTTGAAAAATCATTCCCGCAAATTGTGATGCACATCTTACAGAAAGCATTTTTCAAACACGCTCTAGTGTTAAGACTTACACAAACAAAAAGAGAAATATTTCACAAGAATAACAGGCAGGTTTTACATGCATTTGATTTGGAGTTATAGGGATAGTTATAGGGAAAGATACATAAGAAACACATATTTATGAAAGAAAAAAGTATAATTCAACAGAACTTAAAGAAAATAATTGGTGTTATTGTGGTTTCTGTTTTTGCCATAATAACGATTTATACGGTGTTTCGGGGGAGCGGCATCTCTTTGAACGAACTGACGGCAAGTTTAAAAGAGGCATCCTGGGAAGGTATTCTGCTGGCATCGGTAAGTATGCTTGGTTTTATTTATTTTGAAGGGGAAGCATTAAGAGTTCTTGTCCGGCATATGGGATATCCGGCAAAGAGAAGCCATGGCTTTGTTTATTCGGCGGCAGATGTGTATTTTTCTGCAATTACGCCATCTGCTTCAGGAGGACAGCCGGCAAGTGCATATTTTATGCTGAAGGATGGAATAGCAGGAACAGCAGTTATGGCTGCGCTGCTACTGAATCTTATTATGTATACCCTTGCGATTCTGACGATCGGGCTGGTAGATATTTTGATTTTTCCGGAAGTTTTTCTGAATTTCAGTATCGGGTGTCGAGTGCTGATTGTGGCAGGTGGTTTAGCTTTAGCAGGGCTTGGGATTATCTTTTATCTTCTGCTGAGAAAGCAGGCATTGATCGAATCTGTCGGTACCTTTTTTGTCCGGATTTTACGGATGATTCATTGTGGGAGGCTTGCAGATAAGTTAGAAAAGAAACTGGAAGTTTCTATCGAGAAGTATAGTAGTCTTGTGGATGTGATTTTTGATGGAAAGAGAATGTTATGGAAGGTGTATATCCTGAATCTGTTACAGAGATTGTCGCAGATTATCGTAACACTTTTTTCCTTTGCAGCATTGCATGGAGATTTACGCAAGCTTCCACAGTTATTAGCAACACAGATTTATGTTGTTATGGGTTCAAACTGTGTCCCGATTCCGGGAGGAATGGGAGTGACAGATTATCTGATGTTGAAAGGATATCAGCAGCTTATGAGCAGGGAAGCCGCATTTCAGCTTGAAATGCTTAGCAGAGGCCTGTCTTTTTATGTCTGTATCTTTGTAAGTCTGACTGCAGTTTTGATAGGATATGTAACGATTAAGAGAAAAAAGAAATTGGAGAATGAAAATGATAGGATTTTATGATTACACAGTGATACTTACTTATTTGTCACTGATGTCGGGAACAATAGGAATTATGCTTTGTCTAAATGGGATGGGGCATCCATACCTTGGTATGTTTTTTCTGCTTTTTTCCGGACTGTGTGATACATTTGATGGAAAAGTAGCCAGAAGCAAAAAAGACCGCACAACACAGATGAAAAAATTTGGCATCCAGATAGATTCATTGTCAGATTTGATAGCTTTTGGTATGCTGCCGGCATGTATAGGAATCGCAATGCTTCGCTATACGATGTGTATTCCTGATTTATCTGGAGTGACCCGCTATCTGCTCACGCACTATACTTTACAGACACAGATTGTTTTAAGCCTGATTGCTGTTTTGTATGTACTTGCTGCAATGATTCGCCTGGCCTATTTTAACGTGATGGAAGAAGAAGACCAGAACAGAGATGAGACAGGAGCCAAAATTTATACAGGCTTACCAGTAACGTCTGCAGCATTAATTTTTCCAGCAGTACTGCTTATACATATGCTTATTCGTGCAGACCTGACATTTTTGTATTTTGGAGTTATGTTGATTACAGGCGGCCTGTTTATTTCAAAAATACAGATTAAAAAGCCGCAGAATAAGGGAATCGCTACTATGATTTTCTTTGGTGCGGTAGAGTGCGTTGTTTTGATTTTTGCGTTGAAATTTTTGAAAAAGTAAAGTTTTCATATAAACATTTAAACTTTGTAGTATTTTATGAGAATACTATGGGAATTTTTGTACATAAATTTTAAGAATTAAGAGATTACAGACAGGAGATTTACATATGACTATCCTAGAATTTTTATATAATACAGTTCCAGGAAGATTTCTTTTAAAACCGTTAACCGGCCCACGGCTTTCTCGTATCTGTGGGCATTTTTTAGATTCTGAATTGTCGTCATTTCTCATTCAGCCATTTGTAAAGCAAAATGCAATCCAATTATCAGATTATGAAACAACAGATATAAAAAGTTTTAATGATTTTTTCTCAAGGAAAATAAAACAGGGCAAGCGTCCGATAGATATGGAGAAAAATCATTTAATCGCACCATGTGACGGTCTATTATCTGTCTGGAAAATAAAAGAGAATACCGTTTTTCCCGTAAAGCAGAGCCATTATACAATTTCCTCTCTGTTGCACAGCAAAAAGCTGGCACAGCGTTATCATGGGGGATACTGCCTTGTATACCGTTTGTGTGTAAATCACTATCATAGATATTGTTATGTGGATTCCGGGCAAAAGAGTAGAAACTTTTTTATTCCAGGACGTTTACATACGGTAAGACCCGTTGCCCTCCGGGAAGTTCCTGTATTTACTGAGAATAGCAGAGAATATACATTAATTCGGACAGAAAAGTTTGGCACAGTAGTACAGATGGAAGTTGGCGCAATGCTTGTTGGGCGGATTGTCAATCATGAAGAAAAAGGAAGCACCATAAGAGGAAAGGAAAAAGGATATTTTCAATATGGAGGTTCTACAATTATCGTACTGATTGAGCCAGAACAAGTTCAGATACGCGAGGACATTTTACAAAGTTCTGCACTGACAAAAGAAGTGCCCGTCAAGATGGGGGAGGTCATTGGTCATGCACTCGAACATAAAAGAACGATTCAATAATTTACTGCCAAGGTATGCAATCCTGCCGATTATCGCAGCTTTACTCATAAATAACTGTATCTACATAGGTGCGGCACAACTTCGAAACCACTTATCTTTTTACTCACTGGCAATCTCGCTAGATGAAAAGATTCCACTGTTGACACCATTTGTCATATTTTATGTACTGGCATATGTCCAGTGGGCATTGAATTACATATTAATTGGCAGAGACAGCAAAAAACTGTGCTATCAGTTTGTACTTGGAGATATTCTTTCCAAAGTCATCTGTCTATTCTTCTTTATATTGTTTCCAACCACATTAACCCGGCCGGAAATTACAGGAACAGATATATTCAGTCAGCTTGTTCGCTTTATCTACTCTGTAGATGCTCCCGTCAACCTATTTCCGTCTATTCACTGTTTAGAGAGCTGGTGCTGCATACGTGCCGCCTACAAAATGAATTTCAAAACAGAAAAGAGAACCAACTATTATCGAGTGGCAACGATTCTTATGTCACTGGGGATATTTGCATCAACATTATTTATAAAACAACATGTAATTGCAGATGTATTTGGGGGAATTGCAGCTTTCGAAATTGGAATGATTTTGGCAAAAATTCTGATTTGTGAGGATGCGGAGCAGACGAACTCCTGAAGATAAATAAAGCATATTTGTGACTTTAGTCGC
>OIYU01000834.1_pt1 | contig 22040 bp, 30 predicted proteins | sample 1588321 | NCBI WGS metagenome assembly OIYU01 (sample SAMN03283258) | human gut metagenome | biome: human-associated habitat; material: feces | host: Homo sapiens | place: USA | collected 2013 | reverse complement strand
GGACAGACGCAATGTCTGTCCCCCTCCTGTTTATCCACACAGCTCTTTCAACCGCGCGATATCCAAAATCCGCACTCCGCCGCGAAATGTTTCGACCATTCCTTCTTCGGAAAAATACTTTATCATTCGGGATACTACCTCCCGCGCTGTTCCCAGATATCCTGCAATCTGCTCCTGCGTCATACGGATCTCCATGCTGCCTTCCCGCTGGACCTGCTCGAGCAGAAACAGTGCCAGTCTCTTATCGATTCCCATAAACAAAATCTGCTGCATCGTCCACATCACATCAGAAAAACGTTTTGCAATCTCCTTGTAACAGAACGCCTCCAGATAGATATTCTCCTCCATCACCGCTTCAAAAGCCTTACTCTGGATTCGGCAGAATTGTGTTTTTTCCTCCGCCTGAATAAAAACCGAAAAGGTGATGCTCTCCAGCACACAGGAAGCTGACAGCATACAAGACTCTCCTTCTCTCAGTCGATACAAGGTGACCTCTCTGCCATCCTCCGAAAGGAGGAACACACGCAAACCACCCTTTCTAACAAACAAAACTCCCATACAGTCACATTTTCCGTGATAGAGTATTTGGCCTTTCTCTACGATATGTTCGCTTGTATTTGTCCGAAGTTTTTTCCTCTGTTCCTCATTCAATTTCTCCCAAAAAGGGAGCTTTGCCATCCAGCAAAATTCCTGCACAATATCATCTCCTTGCATCATGATTATGGAACAATCTCAGCAGAATAAACGTTACTATTTCCCAGGAAATAATAATCCCCTCACCATATGGTGAGGGGATTCAAAACAAATGTCTGTTTACTTCCTAATTTGTCTTATACAATCTGATTGCCTCTGTCTTTGAGGACTACGTCGTGAGAACCGCCCTCTACGATGGAAACGGAAGATACCAGAGTGATCTTTGCTTTTTCCTGCAGTTCTGGAATAGTCAGCGCACCACAGTTACACATGGTGGAACGAACCTTGCTCAGAGAGAGGTATACGTTATCTTTGAGCGAACCTGCGTATGGAACGTAGGAGTCAACGCCTTCCTCGAAGGACAGTTTCTTGTCGCCGCCGAGGTCATATCTCTGCCAGTTTCTTGCACGAGCAGAACCTTCGCCCCAGTACTCTTTCATGTAGTTGCCGTTGATGTTAACCTTGTTTGTTGGGCTTTCATCAAAACGAGCAAAGTAACGACCGAGCATGATGAAGTCAGAACCCATAGCCAGAGCCAGAGTCATGTGGTAGTCCTGAACGATACCACCGTCAGAGCAGATCGGAACGTAGATACCAGTTTCTTTGAAGTATTCGTCACGAGCTTTTGCTACTTCGATTACTGCTGTAGCCTGTCCGCGTCCGATACCTTTCTGTTCACGGGTGATACAGATAGAACCGCCGCCGATACCAACTTTAACGAAGTCAGCACCTGCTTTTGCCAGGAAGAGGAATCCTTCACGGTCAACAACGTTGCCTGCACCAACTTTAACGGTATCGCCGTATTTTGCACGGATGAAGTCGATGGTTCGTTTCTGCCATTCGGAGAAACCTTCCGAAGAGTCGATACACAGAACGTCTGCGCCAGCTTCTACCAGAGCAGGTACACGTTCTTCATAGTCGCGGGTGTTGATACCAGCACCAACAACATAACGTTTCTGAGCATCCAGCAGCTCATTTGCGTTTTCCTTGTGAGAAGAATAGTCCTTGCGGAATACGAAGTATTTGAGTCTCTGGTTTTCGTCAACTAATGGCAGTGCATTGAGTTTGTGATCCCAGATAATGTCGTTTGCTTCTTTCAGAGAGGTGTCTGCGCTTGCCATAATGAGGTTTTCATATGGGGTCATGAACTCGGAAACAGGGGTGTCCAGGCTCATTCTGCTGACACGATAGTCACGGCTGGTAACGATACCGACCAGTTTGCCGGTTGCGGTTCCATCGTCAGTAACTGCAACGGTGGAGTGACCGGTCTTTTCTTTGAGTTCGAGGATATCTTTCAGTGTTTTGTCCGGGCTGATGTTGGAATCACTTGTAACAAAGCCTGCTTTGTAGCTCTTTACTCTTGCTACCATTGCAGCTTCGTCCTGGACGCTCTGGGAACCATAAATAAAGGAAATTCCGCCCTCTTTTGCAAGAGCGATTGCCATTTTGTCATCCGATACCGACTGCATGATTGCAGATACCAGCGGGATGTTCATGGTCAGAGGACATTCTTCCTGACCCTTTTTGTACTTAACCAGTGGGGTCTTCAGGCTTACATTTGCTGGAATGCACTCCGAAGAAGAATAGCCTGGAACTAACAGGTACTCACCAAAGGTATGGGATGGTTCATTAAAATAAAACGCCATAATCTCAACTCTCCTCGATCCATAATTTTCTGAAAAAACAATGTGTACACAAGGCTTATATTTCTAATTATGATACTATAAGGCATTCACAATTTCAACCACTATCGATACAAAACAGCACTGTGAATAAATTTGAGCAAAATTCCTGCCGTCAGTTCCATGAAAATGCTGCAAAATCTGACATTTTTCGGAATTTGTTTTTGGCTTTCTGCGTCTACTTTTTGCTCATTGCAGTCAGAGCATCTTACTCCTGTTTTGCACACGCGTCTACAAATGCTAAGAAAAGTTCTTCCGAAACGCTGTCGGAAATTCCCAGGATTTCCGGATGCCACTGCACACCGATTACAAAGTCTTTTTCCGGATGGTATACCGCTTCGATGATGCCGTCATCTGCTGCCGCCATGCTGCGCAGCGGTTCTGCCAGTTTATTGATTGCCTGATGATGCAGGCTGTTTACTCCGATTTGCAGCAAACCCTTGCTGAACTGATGCAGCGATGTATCCCGAATAACATTCACTTTGTGCGCTGGATGCACGGCATCCTTTTCCTCCTGACTGTGATTGATCTGAACCGAGGACTTGTGCTGTTTGCCGATATCCTGGTACAAACTTCCGCCCAATGCCACATTCATGATCTGGAATCCCCTGCACACTGCAAGCACCGGTTTGTTCATCCGGATTGCTTCCTGCATCAGCGGGATTTCCAGCGCATCCCTTTCTTCTGCAATCTCTCCACAGCAGTCCATCACATCCTCTCCATACAAGCCAGGATGCAGGTCAGGTCCACCGGTGAACAGGACACCGTCCACCCTTTCCAGAATGCTGTGCATATCCGAAACCTGAAAAGAGCCTTCCTGATTGCACAAGGTGATTGGAATGCCGCCGCATTCACTGATCATCTGAATGAATTTAGGAAAAACATAGCAATATGGGCTCTCTTCCCTTTGATCTTTTCCTGTTTTTGGGGTGATCGCAATGATCGGTCGTTTCATCTGTAATTCCTCCGTATGATAACTCAGGTTATTCTTCCAGAATAAATTCTTCTTTTGGAAGGTGTTCTATTAGATATAAAAAGATAGCTGCCACAAATTCTCTCCAAAAAGCAGAAGCAAACACCAGCTCTCCCAATGTTCCTCCGCCCTGCAAATAGCGCTCGATTCGCTCCCGAATCAACAGCACCAGGAAAATTTTGTCGATCTTTTTGAGTTCTTCTCCAACCTTTCTCAGGTCAGAAAAATCCTGTGGGAATGGTCTTTTTCGGTATTCTGCTACACGTTCCTGCAAAAGTTCCAAGAAATGTCCAAACTCATAAACTTCTTCCGGGTTCATCCGGCATGCTTCGCCCAGATACTCCGCCGCCATCATCAACTGACGGGACAGGGTGAAAGAATGCTGTGCTCTTGTGTGCAAAGAGCGCCTGCGGAATTCCCGCAGCATGCGCCGCATCAAAACGGTGTGGATACCAGAAAAGATTTTAGGCTCCCTTTTTCTTGCCCTCTCAAACAGCTTTTCTGCTTCGCTGCGCAAAGCGGAGGTATAGAAAAATGCACTGTCCTTTTCAAAAGCATACAGCTGTCCGTCTAAGCTTCCAAACGCTTTGAGGGTATCCAGATATCCCAGGCGGATATTTTTCTTTGCAAGTGACCCATCAAATTTTAAAAAGGAACCCAGCGGCCACAGACTGCGGATTAACGTCACCCGCTGATTTCCCTTTTTTATTTTTCGGCTGACACCCACTGACTCCAAATCCACCGCGATAATCTCATCCGCGCCCATCTCGATTGCCAGATTCACCGGCATATTGTCGTGGTATCCTCCATCAATGTATCTCTGTCCATTGATTTCCTTTGTCTGAAAGGCAGGGAAGCAGGCTGCGGATGCCAGCAGATACTCTCCCAACATTCCTTTTGGAATATCTTTCTTTTTCAGCTCCAGCGGCTTCAGGGATGGATACTCCACCGTCACCAGCGCAAAATCAATTTCCGAGTTCCAGAATTTTTCTTCGTCCAGCAGCGAATAGACAAACTTTTCCAGATATGAGATATCTGCTCCGCCTTTTTCCAACGCTTCTCTTGCAAAGATTCGATTTAACTGATGGTCATTGAGGGCCCCTTTTTCTGCCAGCATATCCCCGACAATATCTTCCGAGGTAATATTCTCCCATACCTGACATGCCTTTTCATAATCCTGCTGCACCATCAGTGTTCCATTGAGCGCTCCAACCGATGTTCCGGTCACAAGCTGATAATCAACGCCCATCTCCCGCAGTGCTTTCCATACGCCAAGCTGATACGCTCCGCGGGAACCTCCTCCTGCCAACACAATTGCTGTTTTACTCATCTGCCTCACTTCCTTTTCTTGTTGAGACTATATCCTGTCAGGGTACTGACAGGGAATTTTTATTCATAAAATTCTGTTTTAAAAAAGCTTTGGTCTGATACGGGGGTTTTGTTTGTAGCCCATCGTCCTTTTCTTTTCTATCAACAGATTATTTTTTATTATCTATCTTCTCATTAATACCATAAACCGCCCTGTTTTACAAGAAGTATTTTGGTTTTAACCTTTCCTTTATATGTTATACACAAAAAACCCCATTTTTTTATGGAAGCAAGCCGCCTTGTAATCAAAAATAAAATATGATATATTTAACACAGTAAATCGTTGTTTCGTGCTTTAGTCGTCGGGTCTGCATGAAACAACCATTTTTTTATTGTATTTTTATGTGTTTTCAGGAGGGTTTTATGAGACAACGTATGGTTTCTGTTACAGACCCCACCAGCAATCCGTTTTCTGTCATTATTACGCTGGCGTGGCCAATCTTTTTGGAACAGGTTCTGGTATCCCTGGTACAGTCGATCGATACTGCCATGGTTGGTTCCCTTGGCGCGAACGCTACTGCATCGGTCGCCATCAGCCAAAACCCCATCAACCTGATCAACTCGGTTATTCTGGCTCTGGGCGTTGGTTTTACCACCATGATTGCCCGGGCAGTCGGTGCAGGGCAGTACGATTACAGCAAACTGCTGATTCGTCAATCCATTGTGGTTGTTATTGCTCTGGGAATTCCACTTTCTGCCTTATGTTTTGCGCTTTCCCGACAAATTCCAATCTGGATGGGTGCTGCTCCGGAAATTCTGGACGATGCACAGATCTATATTCGAATCATCGCCTTTTCCATGCTGTTCCGTGGATTGCTGATGGTACTGACTGCAATCTACCGCGGTTTTGGCGATAGCCGAACGCCAATGCTGATTAACGTCGCCATCAACACTTTAAACGTTGTGGGCAACTACCTGCTTATCTATGATGTGCACGATGTCACCCTGTTCGGACATACCTTCAGCGTCTGGGGCGCAAACCTGGGAGTTGCCGGTGCTGCTCTTTCCACGACCTGTTCCCAGACACTCGGTTCCCTGACACTGCTGCTAATGTGCTTCCTGCCGCGTTCCGGTCCAATGCGCATCTCAGTACATGACAGCTTCCGTCCGAGCCGCGATACTTTACAGGAAGTGTTCCGCGTCAGCCTTCCGGTTATGTTTGAGCGCTTCACCATTTCCGGTGCTTTCGTTATGACCTCTTCGATCATCGCTACCCTCGGTACCGTATCGCTTGCAGCAAACTCACTTGCAGCACAGGCAGAATCCTTGAGCTTTATGCCGGGATTTGCTTTTGGTACTGCTGCCACCACACTGGTTGGACAGTCGCTGGGTGCAAACCGTGAAGACCTGGCAAGGAAGTACGTCCGCCTTTCCGGTTGGATTGGTTCCATCGTCATGTTGTTCATGAGCTTCTTGCTGTTTATCCTTTCGGAAAATATTATTGCCCTTTTCACACCAGATGAACAGGTTATTGTTCTGGGTGGTCAGCTCTTAAAGATTCTTGCCTTCATTCAGGTGCCACAGATGCTCGCCATGGTTTATTCCGGTGCATTAAAAGGAGCCGGAGACACCAAGAGCCCATTCCTTATCACTCTGTTTTCTATGTGGGGTGTTCGTATTCTCGGTTCCATTCTGGTGGTTCGCGTTTTCCACAAAGATCTGCGCTGGGTTTGTGCAGCAATGTGTCTGGACAATATTGTGCGTTTCTTCCTTTACCTCTATCGTTATCTTCAGGGCAAATGGGTTACTGCCTATACACTCAAAGCTTCATCCGAAGAAAATACAGCCAAAGCTTAAAAACATTTGGGGCAGAGCGGAAACATTCCGCTCTGCTTTTTTATATTCTCCTTTTTAGTTCCATCATCAATTCTTCTACCCGATCCTTCTCTGTCTCCTGAGAGAAATATTGATCTGTCACACAAAACAAACGATTGATTCTCTTTTGAATTTCTTTTTGCGGCCTTCTTTTTCCTAACTCGTACATACTGACCGATTCTGCCGAGATTCCCAATCTGTCAGCAAGCTGTTTCTGTGTATATCCAAGCGAAATTCTCAGTTCCCGCAGCCGCTTTCCGTACATTTCATCCCTCCATCCCATGATTTCCTGCTATCTTTATTATAACACAATTTGTGTAATTTTCAATGAAATTTTCTTATATTTTGTGTGTTTATAATATTGACACTGCGGAACGCATGTGATATCCTAAAATTAAATTCACACGATACACACAAATTATGAGAGGAGGGGGCAGAATGTCAAGAGAAATTGCCAGCTGCCACATTGAGCACTATCCAGATCTGATGACCTGCTTTCAGGGCCAAACCAACCGCAGAGAACGTGAAGAATACCGAAGATTCCTTTATCGCGCCATCAAAACTCAACTGACACATCGGCAGACTCAGGTCATGCTGTTATATTACTTCGAGGGAAAAAATATCACCGAGATTGCACAGGAACTGGGGCTAAATAAATCCACGGTATCCCGCACCCTCCGGCGTTCTTTAAATCGATTGACCAACTTGGCGCGGCTGTATTTTGAGATCAAATAAAAAAGGATGGTCTTTTGACCATCCTTTTTACTATCGGATAAAGTAGAGAATCAATGCCGCCTGAACCAGAATAATCGCCGGAATACCGACTACAAAATACCAGTGTTTGGTCTTGTGGCGGAAGGTAAACATTCCAAGATACATTCCGACACTTCCACCCAGCGCCGACAACAAAAACAGCACCTTTTCGGGCACACGGCTTTTTTGGCGCTGAGCCGCAAATTTATCCGCGCCGCACACACAAAATGCCACAATGCTCATCACCAGAATATATCCAAACAGAATTTTTTGCGCCATATTTTCTCTCCTCTTGCCCTTTTTGCTTTGTCATGCCGTTGAGATGTTTACTGCTCGAACAGGCGACGGATTTTTTCGGACGCTGCCCTTGCGTCCTCATATCCGTTTTCGTATGCCGCCTGCAGTTTATCCACATCATGCTCAATGCGTTTGAGTACCATCGGTTTGCTTGGACACAGGATCACCGCCTGTCCCTTTTGCTCCAGTTCTTTTGCAAGGCAAACGCTCTGGTTATACTTTTCGTGCCGATGCTCCATCGCCTGACACAGCTTTGGATAAGCCTTATATTTTCTGCGAATCATCGGCATCATCTTATTTGGCTTTTTAACATAACCATCATTTTGTGTCAATACAATCAGCTGTTTTGCATGCCCATCCTCCAGCGCTTTCTGCACCGGAATGGAATCGGCAACCCCTCCATCCAGATACTTTCTGTCGCCAATTTGCTGAATTACCGACAAAAGAGGCATCGAACTGGATGCAATACTGCTGCGAAGCATGTCGTCCCCATTCTGATTGGAGAACCAGTGACAGTCTCCGCTCTCACAGTCGGTTGCTCCAACCCAGAGGTGCATCGGTGAAGCATAAAAGGTATCATAGTCAAACAGCACATATTTTTCGCCGATTTCATAGAAGGAAAACTGCCAGTTAAAGATAGATCCGGTTTTCACCAGCTGCTTGATTCCCATATAACGTGGGTCATTGCAGTATTCCTTCGCCACCTTGATATATCTTCCTCGATTCTGCGACAGATAATTGAGTGCGTTGCAGGCACCGGCAGAAATTCCATAGACATCCGAAAACTGGATGTTCTGGTCCATCAGATAATCCAGTACTCCAGCTGTATAAACTCCGCGGAATCCACCGCCTTCCAAAATCAAAGCTCCCTGATACAAACCCCGCACTTCCTTTCCCACAAGGAATCTTTGACTAGTCGCCTAAGAAGGTCATACCGATAATCTGCGGGCCGGTGTTGATGGTGATTGCTGCGCCAATTTTGAAGACGCCAACCGGAGGATAACCTGCAACGTTCTCGCAAGCTTTTGCAAGCTCTTCACTCATCTCGGTATCTCTTGCAACCAGAATCATGTATGGTGCTTTTTCCTCGACCTTACTGCGCTGTTCCTTAAAGAATTTAACCATGGTTGTCAGGATTGCAGCATTGCCGCGCACCTTCTCCACAATGTTGGTTGTTCCTACAGCGGAAATAACCGGACGCAGGCCAATCAGTTCTCCCACAAAGGCTGCTGTACAGCTGACACGTCCCGATTTCTTAACATATTTCAAGGTAAAGGGGCTAAAGTAAATTTTGACTCTGGAAAGATAATCCTTAATATAGGAAACAACATTTTCAAAGCTTTCCCCTTCCAGTGCTTTATGACAAGCCTGAATAATTGGATAGCCATATCCCATCGCATAGCAGTTAGAATCGATTACTTCGATTCTCATTGCATCCGGATGCTCCTCCAGAAATGCATTTTTTGCCATCAAAGCGGACTGGTACATTGCAGAAGCACCGGAATAAATGGTAACTACCACCAGATGGGTATAACCTTTTTCCCATGCCTGCTCATATTTTTCTTGAAAGGCGATTGCCGGAATGTGCGAAGTGGAAGGAATGTTTTCGCAGGAATCGATCAGATCATAAAATTCTTCCGGTGTAAAGCTTTCCCTTTCGTAGTAGCCTTTTCCGTCTGCTGTAACCGGAATTGGCAGGATGCAAAGATTCTCCAGTTCCTGCTCATCCTTTGCCGGAATATCACAGGCAGAATCGGTGATAAAAAAGATTTTTTCCTGATTCATATAATCTCCTCTTTATTCTACAGTTTGGTTTATTTGATCCCAGCTCAAGCGATGCAGCTGTCCTTCGTTTTGCAGTGCAGGAAATCCCCACTGACGCAGTGTTTCATACACTGCAATTGCAACCGTGTTGGAAAGATTCAAGCTTCTGACCGGCCCAATCATCGGCAGACGCAGGCAGGTGTCCGGGTGATGAAATAAAATCTCCTCATCAATTCCGGCATCCTCCCTGCCAAAAATCAGATAGCTGTCATCCGGATAAGTTTGCTCCGAATAAACCTTTCTTCCTTTGGTTGTGAAGAAATACAGATGATCCTCTTTATGCTTTTCCAAAAACTCCTGGGTGGAGTTATAATAGGTAATATCCAGAAAATGCCAGTAATCCAATCCGGCACGTTTGAGCTTTTTGTCATCGATAGAAAATCCCATCGGTCCAACCAGATGCAGTCTTGCCCCTGTGCAGGCACAGGTTCTTGCAATGTTTCCGGTGTTCTGTGGTATCTGCGGCTCAAACAATACAATGTTGAGCCTTGGATTTTCTTTACTCAACTACACTTCCTCCTTTCAAAAATAGCTTGCAATACGACATTAAGTAGTACCGCCTGCTACATTTTTGTAACAGTTGTTATATTCTTTATATTAATCAATCTGACCTCATTTGTCAATCAAAACGCCCCGATTGTCGTCGTGCAATATTCGTTCCAATGCATTCACAAACTTTTTTCTTTGTTGCAATTGATTTTTGTCTGTGGAAACAGTATGCTGTTATTATAAGGATCGGGATAGAACATGTCATAGATTTTTGTATCAAAATATGATATACTAATATCAGTTACCATTTTTGTCGGAAAACTGATCAATCAAACGGCGATATTGAGCATAAAAAGGAAGGACGAACATCACACATGGGACAGTTCAGCAACGCAAAAAAACTCTTAAAGGATATTAACGCGATCCAGTCTCCGCAGGATCTGTTGGAAACCTTTGCGGACATGGAACAGGACATGGCTTTGTATGAATCCGGCATTCAGGAAGTACGGACGAAACTGGAGATTTTGCAGCGAGATGCTCGTTTTGGAGCAGGACACAATCCAATTGAATCGATCAAAAGCCGAATCAAAAAACCGATGAGCATTATCGAAAAGATGCATCGAAAAGGATATCCAATCTCTCTGGAATCCATGCGGGCTAACCTCAACGATGTTGCAGGCATCCGCGTCATCTGCCCGTTTATCGAGGACATTTATACCGTCGTCGAGATGCTCAGCCGACAGGATGACCTGACCGTCATCGAAAAGAAGGATTACATCCAAAATCCAAAACCGAACGGCTACCGCAGCTATCACATGATTTTGGAAGTTCCAGTCTTTCTTTCCGACCGCAAACAGCCTGTCCGTGTAGAGGTTCAGCTGCGCACCATTGCCATGGACTTCTGGGCAAGTCTGGAACATCAAATTCATTATAAGGCAAGCCGCGAAGTTCCTGACTGTGTTGTAGATGAACTCAAAGAGTGCGCTGACATCATCGCACACACAGATGAACGGATGCAGAACCTTTCCAAACAGATTCGATGCATTCGCGACACCCACGAAAAATAGAATCCTGCTAAAAAAGCGAATTTACATGAAAATTTGATTGTAATTTTCATCCGAATTGGGTATAATGAACCTATCAGAACCTTTTATGAAAGGAAATTCATCAACAAAGGAGTGTGCTCCATGAAAAAAAGCGTATTGATTTCCCTGATTGCATTGGGAATTTCTTTGATCGGTCTGGTCATTGCACTGGCAGCTTGGCTGCACAAGAAAAAAGACCTCATCTGCGATGATTTTGACGATGATCTTCTGACAGACGAGGATGAAGATGCCGAATACATCGCTGCCCAGTATATGGACCATCCTGCAAAAGAAGAGGCAGAAGAAGAAAACGAGCCAGAAGAACAGGAAGAAACATCCAGCGATGAGGATGATTCTCTTGCTCCAGACGTCGAGCTCTAATCCTCTTGGGATTTAGAAAAACTTCCTTCCCTAAAAGGGAAGGAAGTTTATTTTGGATTTAAAAATATATTTTTAAAAATTTCAAAAAAACTCTTGCTTTTTTGAATGTAATATGGTATTATGTTTAAGCACTCAAAATTATATATCGCGGGATGGAGCAGTTTGGTAGCTCGTCGGGCTCATAACCCGAAGGTCGTTGGTTCAAATCCAGCTCCCGCAACCAATTTCACTTAAGACCACTTTCAATGTGCTTTCCATGTTGAAAATGGTCTTTTGTTTTATGTCAATACGGGAAATAAGCAAGCGAACTGCCTTGTCATCCGGTGTATTTTTCAGAGCTTCCAACCATGCCCGGATTTGGTCAACGGTAAAGTCCTTTGGCGGCTCTGTTGCTTCCAGCAGTGCTATTTCTTCCTTGATACTCTGCATTTGTGCAGCTATATCACTGACAACTTCTGCAGGAAGAACCCCACTGGACAGGTTTGCAAGCAGTGCCTTGTATTGTTTCTGCTTTTCTTCAATCCTTTTTGCAAGGGCTTGCTTGAACTCGTCCATGCGGCTTCCCTCCCCTGCCTGATACTGCCGGAGAGCATCGGCTATACGGTTTTGATTCTCCTCTGACAGAAGCGTATAGAGGTAACGATAGGCGGCGTTGTCTACTTCTTCCATACGGACAACCGGAGCCCCGCAGTGCTTAGAACAAGTATAATATCGGTATTCGTGCCCTTTACGTTTGGAAGTCATTCCATGCATTTTAGCCCCGCACTCGCAGAACACAAGCCCGCTGCACAGATAATTCGCTTTCTTTCCGGTCTGTTTCCTTTCATTCATAATTCTTTGAACCTCCGCAAATTGCGCCTTGCTGATGATGGTCGGCAGGGCGTTTTCTATTCTTATGGCGTTTGGTTTGTTTCTCCGATCACTCCGGTTTGTTTCTTCTTCCTGACTGTATGTATAAACTCCGGTGTATTTCTCATTTCGGAGCATTTCATAGATTTGCGGGTATCGAATCAGCTTCCCGCGCTTGCCCCGGATGCCGGCTTTTTCCATTTCTTCAATCAGGGCGGTGAATCCTTCCCGCTTGAGAGCTGCGTCAAATATACGCTTGACATAGCCCGCTTCAAGCTCGTTTATGATGTAGGTCTGATTCACCACGTCATAACCGAAAGGCGCATAGCCGCCATTGTGCAGCCCCTTAAGGGCGGTTTCCTTGTGCCCCTTCTTTGTTTCAGAAGAAAGGTTGTCCAAGTAGTATTCAGACAAAGACCACATGAGGGCGCGCATGATTTTTGATTCTTTGCTGTTGCCGAAGTCCTGCGCGGTGGCGATCAGCGCGACCCCCTTTTCTTTGAGCTTCATTTCCAGATTGACGTGTTCCCCCAGATTGCGGGCGATCCTATCATATTTGTGAATCAGTATGGTATCAAATAAACCCTTGTCACAGTCCCGCAGCATCTTTTGATATTGCGCACGGTTTGCAGTCTTGCCGGAGATTGCTTCATCTGCATAGACGCAAAGTACATTAAGGTCATGCTTTGCGGCATACTCCCGACAGGCGCGCACCTGGGCTTCTATACTGTCCTCTGACTGCTTGTCAGAACTGTATCGGGCATAAATAACAGCGTTCACACTTCATCCTTTCCAGCTCCCCTTACGGGAGCTTTTTTTATTTGTCCAGAAATCCTATACAGGAAAAAATAACAGGTTTTGACAGGTTTTCACGCTGCTCAATCTTGAGCTTTTTGAGGGTTTGAGTCCTTATCTTTTGAATCTTCTTCAGATCCATAATCTCCAACCTTGCTTCTGTCTACTTCTTCCAAATTCTTAATCAATTCAGTAGTTTGGAATTTCAAAAAAGAAATAACGCTGTCTTTCAAGGAATTTACTTCCCTTGTCGTTGCTGTGTAGCATAACCCATTATTTCTATCTTCTATAATCCAAACTTTTGTGTCATATCCCTGATCTTTTTTCAAGAGAGAATATCGTGTTGTGTCAATAAATGCATCATATCCAACTGCATTAAGTAATTCAAAAAATATTTCCCCAGTTTTTTTGGGTGGAAGTGACATCATTAGAAGTTTTGTTGTATTTTCTACTGCTTGATTGTATTGTTTTTTAAAATCAGTATCAGAAAGAAGCTCGTATGTGGGGACTTCCAACGCATTTGCTATTTTTTGCAATATTATATTGTCAACTCTTTCTGAATCTCGTTTTGTAATAGAGTAAAGTGTATTCAATGATATTGATGATTTTTCTGCAAGTTCCTTTATTGTCATATGTTTATCTCGTAAGATTTCCTTTATGCGGAATCCAACACCCATATAAAACACCTCCCAGAATCTATTATACACAAAATAGTGCGTTTGGCAATTATTTTCCTTAAAGTGCTTGACAATTAGTAAGATTAGTGTTAGTATCTTGTTGTAATACTAAATGCACTAATAGGAGGTGTATTATGAAAATTAGCGCAGTAAAAATCGAGCTACTGTTGGCAAGAAAAAACATGACCAATAAAGAACTGGCAGAAAAGAGCGGCGTTTGCAGGCAGAATATCTCTACTATTAAAAAGAGAGGAACCTGTACCCCTGCTTCTTTGGCAAAGCTGGCAAAGGCGTTAGAGGTAGATCCCGCCGATCTGATTGAGGAGGTGAAAGAATAATGGAAATGTGCCATATTCCGGTAACGGGCTGCATGGTAAAAAATCCGCTCACCGGTGAATGGGAATTGGATGAAGAACGCTCCACCTGGGCAGACATTCCCGCCGACGTAATCGCCCGCAAGCTGATTGAAGGGTTCGGGCTGGACGCTATTCTGAAAGGAGTTGACGCTGATTGAATTTACAAGAAGTCCTAAGTCATTTTGATGGCGTAAAACGCCGAAACGAGAACGAATATATGGCGCGCTGCCCTTGTCACGATGACAAAAAGCAGAGCCTTTGCATCGGAAACGGTGAGAAAGGTGTTGTACTTAAGTGTCAAGCCGGATGTGATACCAGAGCAATTCTTGACCGCGTGGGCTTAAAACCCGCTGACCTGTTCTTTGAGAAAAAGCAGAACAGCCGTCCGCAAGTTACAGCTACATATCAATATCCCAACGGCGTTCAAAAGCTCCGAAGATCTGACAAGTCCTTTACATGGCGCAGACCGGACGGGAAAGGCGGCTGGATTTACAACCGAAAGGGCGTTCCTCACAGTTTGTATATCGCCGGGGAGCTTTCCGAAGATGTGGCGATTGTGGAGGGCGAAAAGGACGCGGACAACCTTCATAAGCTGGGCTGGACAGCGGTAAGCGGCGAAGATGGCGCAGGACCGGGCAAGTGGCGCAGCGAGTACACAGAGCAGCTCCGTGGCTTCCCTGTCGTTATCTTCCAAGATAATGACGATGTGGGCAAGGCATACGCACAGGAAGTTGCAACCGCTCTTTCCGGTGTTGCAAAAAGTATTCATCTGCTCGACCTGTCCAAAATCTGGACAGAGATTCCCGAACATGGGGACGTGTCCGATCTGATTGCGCGATTCGGAGAAAAACAGGCTTCCGACATGATTGCAGAGTTGATAAGAAAAACCCCTGCATGGGCTCCTCAAAATCCTGCTGTTTCCTGTGCGGCTGATGTTCCCTATGAAGAACCGAAATGGACGATTGCCCCGTACTTCCAGAGGGGGAAGGGAACACTGATTCAGGGGGATTCGGGCAGCGGAAAAACCGCCTTTGTCTGTGCTGTTGCCGCTCATGTTTCCACCGGAAAACCGCTGTTAAACAGCACTATAGAAACGCCGGGAAACGTTCTGGTTCTTTCCGTTGAGGACGATCAACCTATTTTGCGCGGCAGAATCGAAGCAAGCGGCGGCGATTTGACAAAAATCTTCTTTCACAATAACCCCGCAGGACTGACCTTCACAAGCCCGGAAATTTGGTCAATCGTTAAACAGTATAAAATCAAGTTGATTATCTTCGACCCATTTCAAGCCTTTCTGGGCTCTGGAATTGATATGTTCCGGGCAAACGAAACCCGTCCAGTGCTGGCAAGACTGTTTGAACTTTGTGACCAAGAGGATTGCGCCGTTATCATCGTTGCTCACACCTCAAAAAGCAGCGACAAATCCGCGGTAAACCGTTCTTTAGGTTCGGTCGATATTCCCGCAAGTATGCGCAGCGTGATGCAGCTGATACGCAACCCAGATAATCCCGATCAGTGTATCATGGTTCACGTTAAAAGCTCCAATGCTCCCAGAGGGCGCAGCATCGCCTATACAATCGGAGATCGTGGCGGTGTTCACTGGGACGGATATTCCCCGATCACTGTTGAGGACTTAGGCAACATCGCAAAACGAGAGAAAAAAGGGATCCCATACGACAAAGAGCCTTTGGTTCAGGTATTTGTCCAACTTATTACAGACAAGCCCGGCGGAGGTTTTTGGAGTTACAATGACTTAAAGCGTCGAGGTACTGAAATATTGGGATTCGCCCCTTTTGATAGTATTTCCGATTTAAGGCAACGGCTGGACGATGGGCTTTCCCGCGAACTGCTTTCAAAAGATGGTATCATGGTGACCCACAGTGAAAGGGGACATGGAAACGCTCGTGGAATTAGAATAGAACAATACGCCTTGCCTAAGAGCTATCAAACCAAAATAAGTGGTTAACAGTCCCCTTGTACAAAAATAAATAAATATTCTTAACCATAGTTAACCATATATTTCATAAAGTTAACGGATATTCAGATTGTTAATCATTTTTAACGGTTAACAATGGTTAAGTTTTAACACCTTTTTTTGTACAGTAATCTACTTAACCCTATGAAGGAGGTGAGAAAATGCTTTGCGTTATAGATCACAAAAGCCCCTGTATGCAGGACTGCCCGTACCATTACAGAGAGGGCGGCTGCTTTTGGGAAGATGTACATAGGGCAGCGAAACCGTATTACCGGACCTGTCCAAAGTGCGGCGCACACCTTGACCCCGGTGAAGTGTGCGACTGCACAAAAAAAGAGCGTCCCCAGTGTTGCAGCACCGAGAACGCCAACTAACGAAAAAAATAACCACTTTGATTGTATAACAGATCGGAGGAAATTTCAATGGAAGAAAATCAAAAATCCTCTTTAAGTTTAAGCAATGATTTAATGGAATTAGGAGTTCTTTGTGAGCGCGCAAAAGAAGTTTGCGCTGATTTAGTGGGAGAATATTTTGGGTTTATTGACCCAGATCCCACTAAGATAAAGAACAACTATGCTCATTTTTCTGTATTTGCGGATATTATTTTTGAGTATATCTGCAAAATGAATGAGATTATTATTTCTGTTCAGGAAGGAGAAAGTGAAAATGTACGTTAAATATAGACAGTTTGGTTCTTGTGACTTGTTCGCAGTCCGCAAGATTGATTCCCTTTTGATTGATACTTGTTCTTCGCCTGATGGGTGGGTGCTTAGACCTTTAGGAGAACAAAAGCCCCTTGCGTGGTTTGAAACCTACGAGAGAGTGAAAGGTGCCCTCAACAGCCTGTGCGCTGCCATGGCAGAGGGTAGAACCTTTTTTGACTTGTCCGAATGTGAAACAAACATGGTAGCAGATCAGTAAAACCTGTTTTTATAGAAAGGAAGAAAACAATGGAAGTAAAAGTTAAAGATACCGAGAACTTGAACGACTACGAACTGAAAATCAATCACAGCGAAAGATTCTGGGATGCAACCTACGCTGTCAATGATTACCTGAAAGAGTTGCCTTTGAGCGTAGAGCAAAACAATCACTTAATTGAGCTGCTTATCGCTCACATGAGCGCGGCAGAAAGAGACGCTCTTTTGCAGGGTTTGAGCATGGGCATACGAATTGCAAAGCATGAGGTGGCAGATGAAGATTAAGATTGCATATCTTCCCGAAGAATCGGAGGAAGTGGAGGATATTCTGGACACATTGACGCATAAAAGACCCGATGCAAAGGTAAACAAAAAAGACCTTCATCCCCCTTTTAGACACGTCTATCTGACCACTAGAAACTGTCAAAAACGGGATAAGTAAAGGGAAAAACAGCACCCCACCCCCCTATCTTTTGGAGGGTGGGGAATTAGAGAGAGTGTTGGTGAGATATGTTAATACATATTAGGGAGCGAAATAACCCGTTCTTTTGTAATTCCGATATATTCAGAGGACTGACAGAGGAAGAACAAATGCGCTTGATATACGAGCGCAAACAATGCCGGGAATCAGTTGTCCTTATCGTGGGGATAATTGCAGCGGCGTTACTGGTGGGATATTCAATTTTTAAAGGGAATTTCATCATAACACTGGTAATTGCTCTTTTGCTTCTTTTTTCCGGGACAATCTGTTTTGGCCTTAAAGATTAAAAACGGGGCCTGTCCTTTATGGGCGGGCCCATAACAAAGGAGTTTTTATATGAAATATGACGTATATCTTGAAGAACTTTTCTTCTATGGGGTGAAATCCTTTAACCGCTCAAGAAGTTCAAAAATTATCACATACAACGGCATCGGGACCGGGTACTTCCCAAAAGCTGACGATCCCGAGCTTATAGGCTGGGTGTGGGAATGTGAATTGCAGCAAGCTCCAGAACATTACCACGATGCGCGATTTATGCCCGCTTCGGAAATTATCAAGAGATTGGAGCAGATGCAGGACAACAAAGAGCCTGTGCGGCTTGTAATGAAGTCAGACCTTGATAGTTTATCTGAGCTTGTTTTGGTTGAATCGTATCAAAAAAATGAAGTTTATGCGGGAGTTTATAAGGTTACAGTAACAGTAACACAGTATAAGGACGCAGCGATCAGAAATGCAGAAATTCCCGAAATCCCCAGACCGGGCAAGGTTCCGCAGGAACCCCCGCACTCTGTCCCAGAGAATGAAACCTCATACGATCAGACCAATGAAGCGCAGGAATCATGGGAACAACCGGAAAGGACACCGGGCAAAGGACCAAGCCCCGGCGGCGGGACTGTAATAGACCCCGGAACTGGTAACGAAATCCTATTGCCAGTGGACCCCGGTGAATCAGAATTTGAATGGAATGTAAAAAACGACTGGTTTCACCAAGAGCTTTTGCCCGATTTAAACGAGTTTGCCACGAATGTAAACACAGACTGGTGGCATGATAAATTCAATCAGGTCTTTAATGGAATCACTGACGCTTATAAAAAGTTTTCGGATTCATTCAAAAAATAAACTCTAAAATGGTATACAATATTTAAAAAATATGGTATAATAAAGAATAGAAATAGGCATGAGTACCGCCCGGAAGGGTTAGCCAATTAAGGCATGGGAAACAGTTTAACCGCTGTTCTCATGCCTTTTCTTTTTATCTAGCCGCACTCATGGCGTAAAACGGAGGTATTCAAAATGGAAGAAAACAGAAACACTCAAAACAACACTCAAACCCCAGAGGGAAACGGGGGCGAACGTCTATTCACACAGGACGAGGTAAACCGCATTATATCAGATCGGCTATCTAGGGAACGGGAGAAGCCGAAAGACGATGAAAGGGAAACCTCGCTCAAAGAACGCGAAAAGGCTTTGGAAGCAAAAGAAAACACGCTTGCGTGTCGTGAATATATTTCTTCTCTGAAAATTGATGAAGAACACAAAAACGTATTTCTTGATACGCTTGATACAAGCGATTCAGAGAAATTTAAAAACACTGTCGAAAAGCTGGTGAAGGGTTTGGGACTTAACGATAAACCGAAAATTCAGTTTTATTCCCCTATCCCCGGCAATTCAAATACACATAACTTCTCTGAAAATGGTATTGCCGATGCTTTCAAGCCTAAAACAAAATTTTAGGAGTTGATATATTTTGGCAACAGTCAATCTCGTAACTAAGTTTGCGCCTTATGTGGACGAACAATTCAAAGCAGAATCCAAACGCTTCCTTCTCACCAATCAGGACTACGACTGGACGGGCGCGCACTCGATCAAAATTTATAAGATCAGCACGTCAAAGATGAATGATTATGACAGAGCCGGAGCCAATACAGAAACCAATTGGAGCCGCTTCGGTACTGTCGCTGGTCTAGATGCAACCACAGAGGAAATGACCCTCACAAAAGACCGCTCTTTCACCTTTGCTCTCGATAAACTCGATACTGACGAAACAGCGCAGCAGCTTGCAGCCGCAACAGCTCTTGCAAGACAGATTCGAGAGGTCGCAGTCCCAGAGGTTGACGCATACGTTTATAATGTCATGGTAACGAAAGCAGGAACAAAACCCGCAGCCGTTGCCCTCACCGCCGACAACATTTACACTGAAATCCTGAAAGCGTCCGAAGCTCTGGATGATGCCGAAGTGCCGGAAACAAACAGGGTTTTACTTGTTACCCCTGCCACTTATGCATTGATGAAGCAGAACAAAGAAATTACTCTGGATTCTGACATCGGGCAGGAAATGCGCCTGCGTGGTGTAATTGGTTTGCTGGATGGTGCAGCAGTGGTAAAGGTTCCGAAAGTGCGACTGCCTGAAAACTTTGGTTTTATGATGGCGCACCCATCGGCAACCGTAGCCCCTGTGAAGCTGGAAGATTACCGTATTCACCAAGACCCGCCGGGCTTGTCCGGTGCTCTTGTGGAAGGTCGTATCTGTTATGATGCATTTGTTTTGGACAACAAAGTAAAAGCTATCTACTATCAGGAGCATAGCGCACAATAATCTCGGGGGCGTGTGGGCAATAGTCCGCGCGCCCTTCTACTATATGGAGGAAATATGACAAAGAAAAGATTAAAAATGTCATCTTCCAGAGAGGTTCGGCGCACAGTAAACCGGATTGCAAATATGCTTTTAAATGGAGAAATAGACCCCAAAACAGCAAACGCTATTCTGTATGGATGTAACGTCTGCCTGGGTGCAATTCGCGTTGACGATCAGCAAGCCAAACTGGATGAATTGGAAAGCATAATAGGAGACTTAAGAAATGAGAACTAGGATTAACCATCTGAACGCACTTATAAAAGAATACAAAGATCGTTTCAAGTTCACAACCTTTGTTTTAGAGGATGGCAGCCCATTTATTACCGATTTAGACCCTTTGCAATACTTGATGGAACATGGCGTACAAACCCCTAGAGGTCGTATTGTAGCCTATGCTTGCAACAAAAAAGGAGCTGACCCGATCACGCTGGCAATCTATGAGGAAATCGAGAACGGTATCAAAAATGGCGGCATTGAGATTCCTTTTGATGATTGCGAAATAGGGTAAGGGTGTATCTACTATGCAGCGGATCAATAGACTTTTATTGGAAGCCAAAAGAACTATTGACAGGGATATTCTTCAAATGGTGAGTGCCTTTGTCCACCCAAACGGGAAGGGCTGGACTGTTCAAATAAACTTGTGGGATGGTGTGCCCTCTGGTAAAACAGATTGCATCACAGCAGATTTTGACACTATGGAAGAAGCCGCAAACTTTATTGATAGTGTACAGGCTGCCCACACGCCCACATTTAAGAAAAATAAAATTGATGGTGTAACCTTCATAGATTCTTTTGAGGATGAAGAAACCTAAATAATATTTTAGGTAAAAAATGTTGCGAACTCCCACAACCAGGTAAGACTTACTATCGATATGATAGTAAGTCTTTTTTTTGCGTTTTTCTTAACTTGTTAGCGACATAAATGGGTGAAAAAATAGACTAATTGGATTTTAAGTAATCTAATTCATTCCAATAATATATTTAGTGACAAATCTTTTATAAAACATATGCAAATACCCTCGATTCTTTTTGGTCACAAAATATAATTTAAATTTAATATTTTATAAAAATATACTATTTTTTTAAAATATAATATATGTATAACTTTATATTCTTATAAGGTTTACAAATCATCGTTTGTAATGAATCAAAATAAAACAAAAGAGGTGTGATGAATGAAAAAGGGTGTAGTCCAAACTAAGTTTTGGAAACGTGGACTGGCAGCAACACTGGCTGCAGCAATGCTCTGCGGCAACTTCCTAGAAGTAGGTTCAAGCCTGAAAGTTTTTGCTGAAGATGGCGTAGCAAGCAACGCTGGTGTTACGGTAAATATCGATACCGATTTCAGTACACTGACACTGGAAAATGTTCCAAGTAATGTCGATATTCCACTTAATATCCCAGTGGATGAAGCTGAATTGACAGCAAAAACAGAAAACTTGGAAGAAGAACAAAAATCAGCTGCACAGAATGCTTATCAGGCTGAGATGCAGGCAGGATTCGAGCAGAAATTGAATGAACTGCTGGAAGGAAAATCTGTCGTTGATTACACAGGTGCACAGGATGCGCCAAACGTTGGTGTAGTCACTGCGGTAAGCTTTGATGAAGATGGTAGTGTTGATGACATTTCTTTCATCGGAGTAAATACCGGTGCAGAAAGCAGAGAAATTACGGTTTCACTGACTCATCCAATTGAAGTTGATAAAGCTGCAAGCGGATTACAGACAGTTGAACTGGATGCTCAGCTCAATTTAGATGCATTTAAAGAGGAAGAAGCTCCGGATAACGGCGATCAGGCCGAAACCGAGACTCCGGACAATGGTGATCAGGCCGAATCCGAAACTGAGACTCCAGACAACGGTGATCAGACTGAATCCGAAACTGAGACTCCAGATAACGGCGATCAGGCCGAATCCGAAACTGAGACTCCAGATAACGGCGATCAGACTGAATCCGAAACTGAGACTCCAGATAACGGCGATCAGGCCGAATCCG
>OIYU01000803.1_pt1 | contig 22429 bp, 29 predicted proteins | sample 1588321 | NCBI WGS metagenome assembly OIYU01 (sample SAMN03283258) | human gut metagenome | biome: human-associated habitat; material: feces | host: Homo sapiens | place: USA | collected 2013 | reverse complement strand
CCTATCAAGTAGAGCTGGCACAGGTGGAGGCAGAAATTGAAAAGCTGCTGGACACGCTGACCGGAGCCAATGCGACCTTGCTTGCCTACGCCAACAAGAAAATCGAAGAACTGGACACCCGCCGTCAGACTATTTCAAAAGCAATAGCCGATTTGAGCGTCGAAACCATATCACCCCAGCAGATAAAGAAGCTGTCCTATTATCTCGACAACTGGGAGAGCATAGATTTTGACGACAAAAGAAAAGCCGCCGATGGCTTGATTTCTACAATCAAGGCCACCAGCGACCGTGTTCAGATAGAGTGGAAAATCTGACATTTCCGCTCTATCGCCCCTCATTTCTATTTTATCTCGTTTGTACCCCTTGTACACCGATGCTTGGAATTGTTTTTCATCCAGGAATGTTTGTACCGCATATGCGACACCTTCCTCATCTAATTGATAGTCTTTTTCTACGTTGGCTTGGGAGCGATCATCTTCCTCTTTATGATTCTGTTCCTCTTCTGCGCTATCATATCGTGTGTCACGAAGAAGTTCCGCCATAATTTCACCGCCTACCGTGCTTCCTTTCATGAACAAATTAAGATTTTCTCCTTCCTCTTCCAGTGAAATTGCCACATCTGCATCCGCCTGATTTTCATCCAGATGATATACCTTTTTTTCTTCATCGTATACAAACTTTAAATCGCCCTCATAGTCTGCTGTCCAGCATCTCACGGTTAAGGATGGCCGATTTTCATCATCTATGTAGCCTGATACGAAAATATTCTTATCGGCAGATTTATGGAAGTAGTTGCCTATTATGCCTTCTTCGGATTCGTTGAGTTCTTCATTCAGCGCGCGCTCTATCGCATATCTGGTTGCATCAAGCTTATAATATATTTCATTTTCTGTACGATGCATTTCGTCCCATGCAAAACTCCATGTGCCATCCCATGAAACGTTTAATTCCTTCTCCATTTCATAGCCTTGAAGAGTATATACATCAAAATGGCCACTTTTTTCATTTTCCCTAATTAATTCCCCGTCTTGCACACGATAGTAGCCAATCGATCCGTTGCCATCACCCGCGATCAAGAAGATTTGACCTGCTTCTGTAACGAAACCGACATCAGCATCTTCCCATGCGTAAGTGGCTTCTCCAGTGAAAAGATTCTGCGCTTGACCGTTTTGAAAACTCCAAATTTCCACCATATAATCATCTATATATGATGATTCTCCTGGTACTGCCGGACCATGGGGTGTTTTTGTATAGCAGATCACTAACTCTTCTATACCGTCCTGATCGAAGTCCACTAATTTTTCAAGAGAAAAGCCATAAGAGCGTATATGATATGGTTCTATGTCAGCACCACTGCCTTGTTTTTTTTCTCCTCTATTACATCGTTATAAGCCTTATATCTGCTGTATTCTTCGTATACCTCTTTTATAAAAGAAAAATATTCTTCCTCTTCCGGAAGAGCCTCTTTCCCCTGTTCGAGAATATTGATAAAATTGTCTATGTCCGACTGCTCCCAATATAACGCAGCAAGCCCGTTATATGCTTCCTTTGATTCAGGGTTTGATGCTAATGCCTCTTGATAGGAGTCTTCTGCTTCTCCATACTCCCCTTTTTCCATATAAGAATCCCCTTGGTGCACTGCATCTTCATATGAGGCCGACAAATTATCTTCGTTTTCTTTTTGACTTCCACATCCGGTGATCGCTAATAGACTGGCGGTTAATAACAGCAATACGCGTTTCATTTTTACCCTCCTCTCACTTTTTCATTTTCTTGATGATTGATTTTCTTATATATCCTTATTCTTCACCTTCTTTCAGCAAAATTTTCTCACTTTTAACATTTGCTTTTTCCAATTATTGTGTTGAAGAACGCGTTAGCCTTGTTCCTTCCAAATGTAATCGCTTCTAACCCAACCGGTTATCCCTTCTTCTGTAGTGATCTTATACCATTCATGCATTTGCCCGTCTGATCCAAGTCCGGTTCCAATCTCTCCATAAAAAGCCAGGGCTTCATATTGCGATTCTACTGTACCTACTAACTCACTTTCGTGCTTTGGTTCGCTTCGGATATTTAACGTACCTTCTACTCCACTACGGTAATATTGCAGCATCCCCATAGCAGCTTTTACACTTTTCCCATCTACAGTAACCAGATCTTCTCTGACCCACCCGGAAATCCCGCTTTCTGTTGTGATATAGCACCAATCGTGTATCGCTCCGTCTGAACCAAAGCCGTAATCCATTTTCCCATCAAACAACAGGACTTCCTGATCATCAGTAACTGTCCCGACAAGCTGGCCTTCATGGTCGGGAAGGCTACGGATATTCAGTGTTCCTGATACGGCTTTTTTAAGTTTGTATAAGGATTGCTTTGACTCTTCGGCTTTTACATCTGACGCTTCCGCTTCTGTTTGTGATTCTTCCGTTGTTTTTGAGGATCCTTCAGAATGTGGCTCCTGCTTTTGCTGATCTATTTTGTCATCAGGCTGTTGCTTCTCGGGCTCTTCCTGTATCACAGTATTCTTCTGTTGTGTGTCGTCTTGTTGGCATCCGACAAAGATAAAAGGAAAAAATAATAACAGACTTACCAAAATGATCTTTTTGTTCATATCCCCCACTCCTGAAAATTTAAGATAAAAAAATTATATCATACCGTTTTTTCGCCGCATAGACATATTATATCTGCAAGCAATATTCACCTGTTTTACGGTATTTTTAATTTTAAAAATAGTTTTTTTAGCATAGTGCTATCTGCTATAGTTATTATAAAAAAACACCACCGAAGAGGAGGAATTGCAAATGGATGAAAAGACGATCCAAAGCATGATCAAAGAGGCACTATTTAAGGTAAAGGAAGAGTCAGTCCTGGAATTTGCCAAAAAAGACCTGGAATTTCAGGCCTCCCAGGAAAGACACCATAAATCCGAAAGAGCATATGGAAAGATCCGGGATACACTGCCAGATGAGCAGCGACAGATAGTAGAAGAACTGATCGAGGCAACGGAAGAAAACCACACGGATATGAACGACTTAACTTATATGGCCGGCATGAGGGATATGTTCCTTTTTCTTGAGTCCTATGGGATGGTTTCTGCTTCTCCAGTGAATACAGATTCTTGAATACAGGAAAAGCCCCACGCGGGGCTTTAAAAGTATAACTATAATTCATTAGTGTACTTGATATAGTTTATTATTGTAACGAGGTTACTCCTCATTCATTAACAGCTTTTGGATGGCTATCCGTCCATCCTAAGACATCCATATTATTTCTCATAAAATCATAAACAACCGCTTCGATAACCGGAACTGAAACAGAATTTCCCAGCTGTTTATAAGCGAAACTATCCGTAGGATTTAAAATAAAACTGTCTGGAAAACCTTGGAGTCTTGCACACTCACGCGGAGTTATCCGACGCGGTATATTATTCTGTACAACACCTAAACGATTAGCGTCGGATGAAGTTAAAGTAATGGAAATACTTTCGGGATCCAAAAATTTAAAAACCTCAAAAGACATATTCCCACAAACGGGATTATATTTTCCATTTTCTTCTTTCAAATACCCCTTTTCGATTAGTGACGATATAACACTCAATATATTATCATCTTTATAAAACGTTTGAATTTGATCCAAAGTCAGTTTTTTTCCATCTTGTTGTGTGCCAAAATCATGTTTTCTCCTGTTCTGTATAAGCAGGTTCATAAACTTAATTTCAGCTAACGAACACTTTCCTTTTCGACCAAGCTCCCACGAATGCAAAGATTGCCCACCACGATAATCTATTAATCTGTATCCATGAAGTTTTGATAAATCACTTCCAATCACAGTCCGAAGCTGTTCTGTAAACTCAGATGAACAGTAATATTTTTCTGATACGCCGTTTTCTAATATTTCACCGACAGTACATACCTTTTTTCCGCTTGTGTGAATATTATGTTGCTTGTAATTCCTTTTATATTTATGAGAATCCGCTGCACCATAGTTTGTCACAAGTTGCATGGATGGGGTTGCCCCGTATATTCCCAAAATGTAGAGCCTGACCCGGTTTTGCGGTACTCCAAAATCAGAACTATTCAAGATCAGTTCTGTTGTACCATATCCCAAATCATGAAGCTTTTGCATGATCGTCTCAAAAGTTCGTCCTCCGTCATGTGTTCGCAAGCCCCGCACATTTTCAAGAAGAAAGGCTTTCGGATGATATTTTTCCAAAATCCGTTCAATCTCAAAAAAAAGCGTTCCACGTGTATCACCAAAACCGCGCTTTTTTCCTGCATACGAGAACGGTTGGCAAGGAAATCCTGCAAGCAGAAAATCGAAAGGTGCTATTTCTGTAATCTGCTTTACATCGCCTTTGGGTCTTTCTCCGAAATTAAGTTCGTATGTATCGCAAGCTTTTTCATCAATTTCACTTGCAAGGACGCATTTAGATTTAATTCCTATTCTATCAAACGCTTGTGAAGCCCCCAAGCGAATACCGCCCACACCTGCAAATAAATCTATATATTTAATCATCCAATCTTCTCCTTGATAAACTCCAAAAGCAAATTAAATTCTTCGGGAGTATAAGCTACTGTGCAATGGCTATTGTCGCACAAGATACGAACAGCCGATGTTCTGGCAAAATTACCTGCTCCGTCAATTATGTATGCAATATAGTTTCTTGTGCTTGTGATTTTTTCAAATCTATCACGTGCCTGACCACCTTTTCTTTCAATTGTGCTGTTTGTTGTTTCTTGGAAAGTAATTTCAATAGCAACATATTTTTTATGGCGACTTGTATCATTTTTCCTGTCCACAACAACGTCAAAAGAAGTTAGTGTAGTGCCATCATTTTGTGTCACGCCTGGAATAGTTCCATTGCTTTTAACGCTATAGTTATCGCCCAGAGCATTAGTAAGATATGAGACAACATACTGTTGTGCAACATTTCCTAAATCTGTAGCTGTCTTTCCTCTGATAATGCTACTAACACGAATGTAATTTTTTCGAACAAAATCTTCAATTCCACTATCATCCCCCAAATATTCAAACGGAGTACACTTAAACAAAATTGCTCTTGTACCTGTATTTGTTGTTGCTGCACCATACATAAGCATCATAATAATATCTTTACATAATGATCTATCATAGTTATCAGAAATAAGATTTTCCACGGTATCGATTTTCATACGCTTATTATTTAGAACACCATTGACAGGTAAAGAGGTAAACGTATAGTATTTCTTGCCCGTACCAATATCGTATTCAAGTTTACCTGCAGGAAACATTTCAGCAAAATTCCTATTGACACGTTGTAATGGTTCGCTTCCAAAGTCAGTAAGCACGATCAAATGTTTTAAGAAAAGATTATAAGCAAAGCCTGACGCATCCAAAATTTCAAATAATTTGCTTGCATTATTCCTATCAGTCAGCTTCAGAATAGAAATAAATCTCTCCTGGCTGTCTAAAAGTATTTGCAAGATACTGACTTTCTGTGCCTCTTCACGCACTTCACGTGGCCACCATTTGCAAGCATGCTGCTCAAGCTCCTTTAATGTACGTTCGTATCTATCATCATTCATAGTTTACCCCCTCTGAATTTGTTTTGACCTATTGTCTTATCGTTGAAAAACAAAAATTTCATCATGTATTGTACCATGATTCCCTCCATTTCTCAATGTCAAACTCTGTAAAGCGGAAGAATCAAAAATTGAACCAAAAGAATAGCTCCATGACAGCTTCCACCTGGCAAAAGAAGCCACACAAAAAAGACATACATGAAGTACGCCTTTTTGCCAATTACCATTTCCACTGCCTTTCCTCCAAGATACGATTAAAGGCAAGAGCTTTTCGGATATGCACAGATCACTCTCCTGCCGGCAGGATCGTCGTAGTACCAATGATCCTTCACGGTGTCTGACATCCGCATACCGGGAATCTCTTCCGGGTAGTTCCAGGTGTTAAAGTCTTTGTGGATACTCTGCCGGATATAGGCAACCATAGCTGCCTTCGGTTCCAGGGAATAGGTTGCGACCATTCGGGCAAAACTGTTCCCTTCGCACAGCTCGTAAATATTCGTTCCCTGTTCCTTACAAGACTGCTGATTCTGCCCTGTTTGCTCCAGGATCGCTTTTTCTGCCCGGTATCGCGCCTCTTGTTGAAGTGGCAGCGTATATCGCGATGACTTGGATGAAAAGCCTACGTTGTTAAAAATGTAGTCAACATCCGACTCCCGAAAGGATCCTGCTGGAAAGTAACGCTCCCGTGTATGGGTTTCGCTTACCTTGCCGTTTAAGATTGCATGATACAGGTCTGTCTCCAGATGGGCACGGATCCTTCCGCCTACGGATAGTGTCACATAGTACCAGCCCATATACCCGATTTCGCCTTCTGTGTACAGTTCCACATTCAGAAGCCGATAGGGTCTTAATCCCTTTTGAACCGCAACTTCGTTGTCGGCAGCCTCTAATTTTCGCAGTTTTGGCAGGGCTGCTTCCTTTGTTGCCTGCACAATATCCGGATGATACTGTGCCAATGCGCTGTTCACAAACTCCTTTTGGACTTTGACCGTCTTGGCCTTGGGGGTCAGTCGGTTTCCAAGAGAGAGGGATGCGCCGTTGTCGAAACGGATGAGTATATCACTGGTTCCCCGCCATTTCCCTTTGCAGGGATTTGTATAGATCTCTCCAGTCTTACAGCCAAACGTAAGGGCAATGAGATGGAGCTTATCCTTTAAGGATAGGTCTTTACATTGGTCTACAATTTCTACTGCCTTTCTTTGCAGCTCCGTCAGTGGTGCTGCATGATCCTTTGCCCATGTTTCCTGTGTAATCGTGTGTTCCATATGGTGTTTCCTCCTCTTATTTATATTTTCGTGAGAAAATGGATAAACTCCCGCAAAGAAAAAAAGACACACATAAGTGCGCCTTTTCTCCTAACTTTGCTCTGATAAGCGAAGTGGCATGTCATCGTATTTTTCCTTCAGCAGATCCTCCGTGACACTGACATGGAACGTATCCTCAAACCATTTCCAAATGAAAAATGTGTCTGTAAATAGCTCAAACCCGTGCCAGCTTTCCTTTAGCCTGCCGGTATTTGAATAGGGAACATCCTGGAACTCCCGCCACAGCTTTAAAATACTGTCTTCCCTATATACGATATAGAGAGTCTGACTTATCTTTTGGAAGATCGGCAGGATCATAGTTGTGTAAACGAAATCCCAGGAGCCTCCTGCAAGCCCGCACCCTAAATATCCAGGGATCGACGCATCTTTATGCTCTTCTTCCATGGCTATCCTTAAGTTGAGAAGGCATTTCCTCAAAGCATCATAATCCGTATCGATCCCCTTACCGGTTGGGATATCCTCCCCAAACATGTTCACGACCACCTGTCCGTTTTTAATCGGATAATACTGGTTCGCCCCAAGAAGCTGTTTCGGGGGCTTATTTCTGCATATTGCACGGTAGTCATTATAGCCACGCTCTCCTAACAGATACCGCCTGATCTGGTAAGCAACTCCGGCCCCCATTTTCCCCCGGCAGTTTACCTGATGGGCAATATAGTATGTATCTGCCTTTAACAGGTCACCTTTTACTTCTTTTATCACTGCAATTCCTCCTTTTTTTCTGAATGATTCCTTTAGAATATGGAAGATACGCGGGTAAAAGAAAAACAGGGGCATCGCTGTCCCTGTCCTTCTCCTGTTTACACCTATTTTAGGAAGATGTCCACGACATGCGGGTTGCCTGTATAATAGCTGACATGATGTACCTCATAAACTCCGCTATCCACCATGACGACTTCACCGCGCCTAGGGATGAAGGTAAGGGGTGTTTCCTTAATGAGACGCCCTTTCAGGTAATACCGCGCGATAGCTGAAGGAGCCTGAGTATCCGCCGCTGTAGGTGCTCCCTTGCCCGCATCAGAAGGAGTTTCAGAAATCCCGAACAGATCTTCACTGCTATAGATCTCGGCATTGATCACATATTCGCCATTGACATATACAGTGTAAGTGTCATACCCCAGGCAGCACAGATCGACCCACTCCTCTTCAATGCCTTTCGTGTCTTCCTCATAGCGTTGTTCCAACCTTTTCTTAGCATCTGCCCAGGTTTTAAATGGGCCCTCGTGGTTTTTGTTTCAGACTGTCTTCATACTTTACTTTCATTGCTATAAAATCTCCTTTGTATTCTGATGTATTAAGTCTCGAAGCTCATATACATCATACGGGGAGATTTTATTTTTTCAAAGTTCAAATTTCATTTTCTATAGGAATGCTTTTCAAAAACTCCACTGGAATATGAGAGAAAACCGTAAGTAAAAATAAATACCGATTTAGGAGACGGAGCGGGAATGCATGCTTAAGTCTCGTTCATAGGGGGATATGGGAAATCAAATATGCAAAAATTCTGTACTGCTCTTTTCATCATATTCATACGTATTTATAAATAAGAGGAGGGAAAATTATGGATCAGAAAATTTTACAAAACATCTGTCACATTAGCATGGAATTTGGAGAATTAGCTGGGAAGAAAAAACTGAAGATTCCGGATGATTATTCGGCGGCAGACTACCTTGCTTACCATGTCAGGGAGTGGTCAGTAGAATTTGAAGAAACTTTTGACCCAAGCGATGAATACCTTGATGAGATCACGGAGTTTGCCCATCAGAAATTCCGAGAATGTGGATGGTTTCCGATGAAACGTACCCGGATCCTTTACCTGTACCGTGATGCCAGCAACTACAAAGCCCAAAACAGTTGTGTGATCGACGGACTTCTTACGCCGGAGCAGATGACCCAGATTAAGGCATGCTGCCAGGAAGGGGTATATTTTATCCCGTCTGAAGTAGGACTTCCAGAGGAACGATTTGCCTCATACACGGAGGACGATCACCCCTTCTTTGAACTGCTTGGGTTTGAAGACACATCCAAATACGCGGATGTTTCTCTTGACCCGGAAGAGCTGGCCCTTGCTTTTGAGCGGTGTAAAGGCCAATGGGATGCTCTTGGTGTTGTACGTGAAATCATGGGATATTGATCAAAAAAAAGGTGTTGGGATTTCCCAACGCCTTTTTATAACAGTCTTTTGCTTTATTCGAAATCCACGCTATCTTCCAGTGCCTCCACTTCCTCTATATCGACTCCTTCATCGACTACGAAGGATTCAAATGAAGTAGTATTAGAGTTTTTGCGGCTCTTGCCGATTTGAAAAGTCTTTCGTTATCGATGAGGTCTGTTGATATTATATTTGTTGATATTATATTACAACATCCATTTAATATTTGTAGGTAGAGCGAAAAACAACTAAAAAGTTACGCAAAACGGAACCAGGTTCCACTTTTGACCTTGACTCCGTAATATAAACACTATTATGTTAACGAAATTGACATGCGTCTATCTTCCTCTTCATAATGATCTGTTTTAAAAAAATACCATTCGTTTGTCTCTGTATTTTCTAAGGGAGGATATTCATAACTATTTTTGTACATAAATTCTGGTGCACAGTCAATTTCCCCATCCATCCAAGAGACTATGCCATGATCTACTTTTGCGCTATTAAAGAGTGCTTCGTCTTGTAATTTTTTGAAGACTCCTTCTCTAAGAATCGTTCCGTCAAAAAGGCGCGTTTCATGGTTAGAAAATGTGATTAACATAATTTTGTCAGGTAATACTTTTATTTTGATAACCTTCAGTGCCGTTACAGGTTCGCCGCCATATACGATTCCATCTCTAATATACATAAAATCCACTCCTTATTTTAATGGTTCTATTTTATTAAAGGACATGCTTCTTACAGCATTATTCCATGCTGCATATAATTCCTCTTCGTGTAGAGCCATCCATCCTGAAACCATTCTGTATTGTTTAATTGGTATTTGCCCTTCCAAAACCTCTCCATCCAAAGACATCGAAGCTTCGTATTCTCCATAGTACACATGTACGTGAGGTTTATGATGTCTGTCATTATCGTTATATATCATTTTAATTATTATTCCGTAGAATCTGCTAATTTCAGGCATCTGTCATCGCCCTCCAGTCATACTTTTTCTGTATCAGAATTATAGCATATATTCAGAAAATTAGCAATTTCACACAAAACTGGAATACCAGCATAAGACAAGGGCTAACAATCCAGGTTCCACTTTTGCCCCTGTCTTCGCATTTATAAAGAAAACGCCCCGTTATGCGGGACGCTTCTCTCCTATGGAATACTAATCAGTCACTCCGGTGAAGTCCAAAGCGCGCACGATCAGATCGGTTTCTGGCTCTCCAAATCCTCCGGCGGTGAGTGCTTCACGAACTTTTCCCAGTCCAATATGGTAGGTATCCGTGACATCCTTTACGGCAATGATTTCACCATTCCCCTTCACGTACTCTTCCGCTGATCGTCTGTTAATGGCGGGAACGGCAACACGGAAGGCGTCGCGTCCATCATCCATGTACACGAAAAATTTCTTCAGATTCGGAACGTGAACCGGTTCGTTCTCCCACAATATTGTAGGCATGATGCATCGGTATGATCCGTCCTCAAAAACATCCCGGAACACGCCGTCAATGTCCGCTTGCTCGACATATCCTTCCAGATAAGGCGAAAGGCTTTCCCAGGTGCTCTGGTCGTAGATCCCTTTGCCTATCAGGCAAATATGATCATCCTCGAAGTAGACGTCATCCATATCTAGGTAAAGACGCAAGAGCTCCTCAATGCTCGCTTCCTTATGATCCGCGCTCCCTTCTTTCATTCCGTAGAGTTTCTCGTGCAGAAAAGACCACAGTTCTCTACTCTTTCCCTCCCTGATCTTTAAGTCCTCTTTGTTGATCCAGCAATCCATATTCCTTACCTCCTATTTTATAATATGTTTCGTAGGAATATGGAAGATGCTTACGTTTTTTTGTTAATCTGCCAGATCATATCCTTCTTCGCGTGCCCTGGCTGGTACTTCAGGCTTCGTTTCGTTCACCATTTGCACTGTATCCCCGTCAAGGATCCTCATAGCCAGAGCCTCCCTTGTAATGATTTCGGGCTTTCCTTCAGAATTAATAATCTTAACCATATCGGAAAACTGTGCTTTGTCAATTGGCGGCTGGGAGGCAATCTCTTTGTTAAATCCGTCGATGGATGTCTCATACAGAAAGGTTTTGATCTCTTCTGTCCTGCCGGTCTCGTAGTAGCGTACCAGATGCGAAAAAAACTCCGATTGTTTTTCTACGGGCACTGCCAGTATGCCGGCCCCCCCATGAATCATAATCTGGTTAGCGGCTATCTGTGCTGTCCGCTTGTTCCCATCGTAGAAAAGCTGTGACCGCATAACATACAGCATAAGCTCCACCGCTTTTTCCGTAGTGTGCAGATCCGACTGCATAATGCGGTTGATCTCCTCTTCCGCTTTCCGGTAATCCGGAATAGCCGGTTTCCAGGACGTGCCTCCGATACTTACAGCAGCAGTTCTTAAGTTTCCGGCATCCGTGACAATCCCATTCCCCACTTCCATGTTGATCTGCCGGATATACCTCAAATCAAGCGGATAATCAATGGTATCGAAGATGAACTGCCAGGCGTGCTTTAAATTATTAACTTTTATGATATCCTCTACACTCAGGCCTGCTACGGAACGCCCCTCGTAAATTTCCTGTGTTTCAGGGAAAGTGACGGCAATCCCTTCCAAGCGGGACTGCTTGTAAATACTGTCCACGATGCATCGTTTCGCGTACATAATATTGTCGGCTTTCGACATTGTATATAAATCGTCCATAAAGAACCTCCTTATATTCATACATAATAGCACAGGAAACAACACGCTGCAAGAAAAGGCCACACCTACACCGTTCTCGCTCTCTACCAACTATTTTTCCGGCATTTCATAGACACGCGGTGCTACTACAGTTCCATCGTCCCGCTCCGTCTTCTAAGCGGAACATCGTATCTTTTGCACAGTGCTTATGCCTTACAGACCAGGTTGTGGTCCTCCTCGTTGACATACACAAATTCGTTCTTTTGTCCCAAAAGAAGCGGTCCCGATACTTACGTACACCGTGATTTCCCTCATACATAAATCATGAACTGTAGTTGCCTCGTTTCAGAAGACCGCTATACCTCCTTGTGGGCTTGACATTGCGGATCATATTGTACAGGACCTTCTTGCTGCCAATGAGCAGGATAGACTTTTTCGCACGGGTCACGCCGGTATAGAGAAGGTTCATGCTGGTGAGCATCGGAATGTAATCATATATCGGGATGACTACCACGGGGAACTCGCTCCCCTGTGACTTGTGGATTGTCAGTGCGTAGGAAAGGCTCAGGGCATCCAGTTCGGAATACTCATAGGTGGCCACCCAACCGTCCTCAAATTCAATCGTGACCGTTTCATCCTCCTGGTCAATTGCCGTCACCTTTCCCAGATCCCCATTGAACACGCCAAGATCTTTCTTACGGGGATCCTTACGGGATACCTTCTCCCTTTTGTAGTCGTTGACTGTCTGGATCACCCGGTCCCCAATGCGGAACCCGTTCTTTGCAATGGGGGAACCTTTTTTTCTCGGGTTTAACTTATCCTGGAGCACCTTATTCAGGTTCTCTACCCCCAACTGCCTTTTCCTTAGTGAGGACAATACCTGGATCTCTGACTCGCCGGTGAAATCCGGGAGCGATTCTGCTACATAATGTACCAGGAGATCCTGCAGATCCTGTGGGTCATCGCACTCTTTAAAATAGAAGTCAGAGGTCTTGTTTGTCAGGTTCAGGTCCTGCCCTTCCAGGATCCGATGGGCGTTCTCAATGATGAAGCTGCCTTCTGCCTGCCTGTATATTTTCTTGAGTTCCACCACCGGGCAAACACCGGATAGAAGGATGTCTTCCAGTACGTTTCCCGGCCCGACGGATGGAAGCTGGTTCTTATCTCCTACCAGGATAACCTGTGTTCCTGTCTCAATGGCATCAAACAGTGCATGAGCAATATAGATATCCATCATGGAGGTTTCATCCACAATCACGACATCCGCATCGATCGGGTCATAGCTGTTTTTCCCGTATCCCATATCCCCGTCTTCACTCCGTCCCAGTTCCAGGAGACGGTGCAGTGTTTTAGCCTCCCTGCCCGTTGCTTCCATCATCCTTTTAGACGCTCTTCCGGTGGGGGCCGCTAATGTTATGGATTTTCCGGAAAGTTCAAAGTACCGGATGATGGTATTGACCGTAGTGGTTTTACCGGTTCCCGGGCCTCCGGTCAGCACCATGAGGGCACTCTTAGCAGCGGTCCGCACCGCTCCCATCTGCACGTCATCCAGAGCGGTGTCCAACTTAGACAGGATCTTTTCTAATTTTTTCGGGGTAATCTTCGCTTTGCTGATCCGGAGGATATCGTCTTCTGTCTCCCGTTCGATCCGGTAATCCTTATCAAGGTATACATGGTCTTTGTTCCTTCCAACTAGTGACAGCCTGTACCCGTCCATGGTCCTGATCTCTTCAGAAACTTTTTTCTTTGCCACATCCAGCGTTTCTGCCGCTTTTTCCGTCAGGTCTTTAAGCATCATGTATAGGCTTCCGCTGCTCCGGTTCATCTTCAGGGTATACACGATCCCTGCCCGGATCCGCTTTGGAGACGTCCGCTTCATTCCCTGTTTCATGGCAATGTCATCCGCTTTCGAAAATCCGACGCCCCAAACATCATCGATCAGCTTATACGGATCGCTCTGGATCACGTGAAGGGTGTTCTCTTTATACTGTTTCCACAATTTCTGCGCCAGTCCCATTGTTACGCCCATGCCGCACAGCTGGATCATTACCCGCTGCTGTCCCAGGCGCTCTGTCATAAACTCCCGGATCCTGGCTACGGTCTTATCTGTAATACCGGGGATAACGGTAAGACGTTCCGGTTCTTCCTCGATGACCCGCATGGTATCATCCTTGAACTCCTTTACGATCTTCTTAGCCCTTGCAGGCCCGATCCCCTTGACCATGCCGGCAGCCAGATACTTTTCTACCGACTTCACATCTGTCGGCAGATCTACTTCATAAGTCTCACAGTTGAACTGCCATCCATACTTTGGGTCTTCTACATATTCCCCGTGGACGGTAAGCTCGTCATCTTCCGCGATTGGGAAGAAGGTTCCCTTCACCACGATCCTGTTGCTCCAGTCGGGCACATCTTCTGTCTGGAAGGACAGGATATGAAAGCCTGTGTCCTCTTTTTTGTATATGATCCGTTTGACGGTTCCTTTTATCGTTTTCACTGGGATCCTCCTTCCTGCAATTGCACTCTTTGCTATTTATAATGATAGCATTTCTTAATATGTTTGATTTTTCTCAGGTGAAGAAATCCGGGTTCTGTTATCCCGGTATAAAAACGGGTGCAAAAACAATCTCAAAAACTTGTATCTTACCTCCGCTCACGGTATAATAAAATTAAGTTCAGCGATCTTTCCCATATTAGATCGAATCTAATATGATAGGAGGAAAAGATCATGCAGACAAAAACACGCTTGGCTGAGCAGGTCGAAGATGCTGAACGGAGGGAAGCCTTCCTTGCATACGACAACTACGCAAAGAAGATCTTGTCTCACAAGATGATCCTGGCGTACATCCTTCAGCGCGTAGTGAAAGAACTGGAGGGAATGTCTATTCCTGAAATTGTCAGTTGCATTGAGGGGGATGTGAAAGTCAGTACAGAAGCTCTTCTGTCGGATTTTATCCGTGGCGAGAATCTGGAAGACTGGAGATATGGGGAAGGCCGTATCTTCTACGATTTGCGCCTCTCCCTGGCAAACATCGGAGGGCACTTAAGAATTTTTATCGATGTGGAAGCGCAGAAAAACTATTGGCCAGGATATTCGCTTCCTACCAGAGGAATCGTATACGGAGCGAGGATGATCTCATCGCAGATCGATACGGAATTTTCCCTGCCGGATTATGGGGAACTCAAAAAAGTATATTCCATATGGATATGCTTCGACCCACCAAAACGGATAGGGAATGCCATTTCCACTTATTCCATGAAAAAGGAAGATCTTTTGGGATATATCCCGTGTGACGAGACAGCCTATGATAAGCTCACGGTTGTTCAAGTTTGTCTGGACGACAGCAGTTCAGATCAGGGCGACAAAATGATCAAACTCTTAAATACTCTTTTCTCTGGAAATTATACATCCGAACAAGTGGAGGCGACATTGGAAGACGAATACAACATTCCCATGTCCCGCACTTTTAAAGAGGAGGTCGGAGCAATGTGTAATCTCAGCGAACGAATTGAGGAGAAAGGTATCCAAAAAGGCTTAATTCAGTCGGTTAAAAGCCTTCTTGAGAATGGCATTCCGGCTGATGAGGTAAAACATCTTCTGAATGTCACAGACGAAGAAATCCGTCTTGCAAAGAAGTAAATAATGTCTGATCACGAAGAAAGAGGCGGCGACTTTGCCGTCTCTCTCTTTTTTTCTCAATGCTAATGGAGAAAACCCCAGTGTTGTACCAGGGCTTCCGTGAGTATATTATTTCTTACTCATTCCCAGCGGTATCCGTCTCCGTGACTTCCGCAAGGGATTTGACCAATCCAGCAATCCCCTGGATCTCGGATGGAATGATGATCTTAGTGGCTTTCCCGTCTGCTGCTTTCTCAAAGGCCTCCAGGCTCTTAATTGTAAGGACGGACTGATCAGCGCCTGCCTCTTTCAGGAAGCGGATACCGTCTGCGTTAGCCTGCTGTACTTTTAAGATGGCTTCCGCCTGGCCTTCCGCTTCTTTGATGGTAGCTTCCTTTTCAGCTTCTGCCTTCAGGATGGCAGCCTGTTTTGCTGCCTCGGCATCCAAGATGGCGGATTCCTTCTTACCTTCCGCTACAAGGATGGAGGATTTCTTCTCGCCCTCTGCTTTCAGGATAGCCTCACGGCGCTCCCGTTCTGCCTTCATCTGCTTTTCCATGGCATCCTGGATCGCTGCCGGTGGGATGATATTTTTAAGCTCTACCCGCTTTACCTTAATGCCCCAGGGATCTGTGGCGACATCCAAGGTAGCCCTCATCTTTGTATTGATAGTCTCCCTGGAAGTCAGCGTCTGGTCCAGCTCCAGGTCACCGATGATATTCCTTAGTGTGGTAGCAGTCAGGTTTTCGATAGCCATGATAGGATTGGCTACGCCATAACAATACAGTTTCGGATCCGTAATCTGATAGAACACAACCGTATCGATCTTCATCGTTACATTGTCTTTCGTGATCACCGGCTGTGGCATAAAGTCTACCACCTGCTCTTTTAATTCCACACGCCTTGCTATCCGCTCAATGAACGGTATTTTAAAATGGATCCCCACTCCCCAGCTTGCCTGGTAAGCTCCTAGCCGCTCGACGACAAACGCCTTAGACTGTGGCACTACCTTAACACAGGAAATGAGAACCAAAACAACAAATACTATTAAAAGTACACTTACAAAAGTTCCAAACATAGAAATTACCTCCTGTATCTTTTTTCTTTATGATGGCTCTTCCTTTTTCCGGACCACCATTTTCACACCCTGTATCGTTTCGACAGTAACGACTGTCCCTTCCGATATCACTTCTTCCGGGTCCTTTGTCTTGGCCGACCAGATTTCCCCATCCACTTCCACCTGTCCCTTGCCTTTGAGCGTATCGACCTCTTCCACTACAACGCCTGGCTTTCCAATAAGCAATGCCCAGTTGGTGAAATCACGATTATTATTAAAATGTCTTAAAGCAATCGGGCGTGTTACCACGAACAATAACACAGATACCGCCAAAAATATCCCGATCTGTACTACAATTCCTGCCCCTAATAACCCTGCCAAAAACGCCACAAGGGCTCCTGCAGCAAACCAGATGGTTGTCAGTCCCAACGTAGCCGCCTCAATAAGCAAAAGTACGATAAATACGAGAACCCAATATAACGGCTGCATACCATCACTTCTCCTTCCAGTTCTTACCTTTGTGACTTATCCTCTTTCCATCTACCGCAATCAGCTCTTCCTTTTGCATCCGGCTCATAACGGATAATGCCTGGTTGGCGCTGATCCGCAAGTGGTTGACCAGGATCCCGGCTGTCATTCGGTAATACCCTTCCAAAAGTTGCTTGGCTGATTGATACATCTCTTCCGGGATTTCCCTGTCCAGTACCGGAACCTGGTTCCGATTTACCGTATCTGCTTTCTCCTTTTCACCACCTTCCGGTTTTGATTTTTTAGCTTTTTCTTTCGCAATCCCTTTCAGACCGTTCTCTGATGTTAAGAATGTAAAAGAAATCTGGCCAGGCAGGTCGTTGCTTCGCTTCTTAGAAATTGTTTTCATAGTACCCCGCCTTTCTCGACAATCTCAATCGCTCTGTGATATGCCAGTGATTCTTGATAATACTTGCTTGCTTTATTGTCTAATCCAGCATATATGCTTTGCATTCCTGCATCATGTGACGCTTTCTTCCATGCTTTTAGCTCCTCAATCACCCTTTCCTTGTCAAAGGCTGTCGGCTGTCTTCTGATAAGTTCTTTCCATAAATCCGCAAAACCATCTTGGCAATGCTCATCTGTATATCTGCAAAATTCATCAGCATCAATCAGTCTCATTGTCTGCCCTCCTGTTCCACGCTCATACGTAGATACTTTCTATTTGCTCAAAGCACTCTGCTAACAGTTCCTTTGTAGGCTCACACCATTCCATTGTGTCTGGCTTTCCGTCCTCTCTATCGAGATGCACATTATCTGGGCCGCCTGCAATCAGAAATTCGCTCTCCTGCCAAACACTTCCGGGTTCGACATATCTGTATTTGTTATCAATCAGGAAACCATTGTCGTCACATTCCTCGAATGAGCATTCTTTAACACATCTGTATCTTTTAATCTCACTCATCTTCCGTTCCCTCCAAATTCTCATACGGGTATCTTAATAATTGACCGCATATTATACAGTGCTTATAGCCGATTTCTAGTTTCCCACTGCAAGTTGGACATTTATAAGGATAGCGACCTGCAATCCTGATGCTGTTTTTCGCCTCCTGCTTCTCTCTAGCTTCCCGGCACTCTTCCACGGTTCCGATTTTTCGATATTTCCCAAGTTGGATTAAATCTTTAATCAAACCTACACTTATACCAGATTCATCGACATCTTCTGATGCTTCACTTATTGTCACAAGTAAGTCTTTAATTTCTTCCACTGTTCCGATTTCCCGATGCTGCTGGATTTCTTCGAGGGCGGAGATTGCGTTTCTGGCTATTTCCTTGCAAACAATTCCACTTTCTTTGTATACCGGGCACTCTTCGCACACTTCCTGCTCTGCTTGCACACTCAAACAGTGAATCGCTATTTTTAATGCTTCATTCTCCGTCATGGTTAACCTTCCTCTCTTCAATTTCATCCAATAATTCATATAGAACGGAAAGCACTCCTTCTTCATACCCTTTTTCCCTATGTCCTGCTTTTGAAAGGTTGTTTCCAATAGCTTCTAATCTTTGCAGCTTTTTCTCATGCCTTGTGATTCTATGCCTGATTCTCTCTTCTGTCATGGCTATCACTCCTTTCCCATTCCTTTGTCCTTCGGTTATATCTGGAATTTGCTTTACACATAAATCCATCCGCATCTACTACAAGAGGACGTTCTTTGCAATGTACAAATCCCTTCTCACCCCTTGCACCGTATTTTTTGCATATCTGCTTTTCTTTTTGTGTCATTTCATGATCCTTTCCGGGCGGTATGGCTCTGGAAGAGGACGCCAATCGACTATCAGACTGCTATAACACATAAATTCCTTATCTTCTTCGCCGTAAAGAACAACTACTCTGTCCGAATAATTCTCATTTGGAAGTTTTTCTGATAACTGTACGAGATAATATCCAGATTCTTCTGGAAGTCCTTTTTCCGCTGGAATCCATCCGCCATCCATATGTTTGCGTAATATCTTTTCTACCTTTTTAGCAGAAATCATATTTACTCCGCTAAATAGACTGATTGTGTTTTTATCTATCTCTTCCAAAATCTTCTCTAATTCCTGCATGTCAGTCCTCCTCTTCCTCGCATTCGACTACTCCAAAATGGAACCCGCATTCGTCGCACTTTCCTGTTCCGTCTCCATGAAATCTGTATATTTTCTCTCCACACTTCGGACAGTAATTAATATTTTCAACATTTGTTATTCCGCTTATATATCCGTACATCTGTATTCTCCTAGTATAATAATGACTACGGGTTAATAGTTACAAAGTCTAAATGAATAACTGAAGGTGGGATTCCCTCTCCATCAGAAGTTATTGTTTCCTTACCGTGTCTGAGGTTCCTATGATGCACCAGATCAGATCATAAGGTATAATCACTGTGACGGGTTATTGACTGTTTTGTCAGTCTAACATCATAGCATAGACCCGTTTGGCAATTCGATCTTATATCTATACAAAGTTAAGATATCCAAGTGCCACTGATCCGTTTTTTTATCAAGACACTTCCCTCCATCTGTGTAAACTACTTTCGGATCATTGATGAGCCCTTCCATACGGATAAAGTCAACGACTTGCGGTATCTTGCTTATGATCGTATAGGAAAGGATATCCAGTTTTGCAATATTATCTATTGTCCGGATTAAGATCTCGACGAATGAGCGCATGATTTCCGGTGCATATTTTTTTGTGGAAATGCACCACGGAAAATAAATTGTAATATGATGAAATTCTGGTTCTACACGAACAGCCATCACGGCAATGATCTTATCGTTTGTCAGTTTTCTAAAAGAATATAGTGCTACCGGGAGTTGTCGTGCTTCGGGGTAATATCTGTCCGCTCTCCGATATTCTGATATGGTTTTCCTAACATCTTGCAGGTCCAAGCCCGTCACTGCTTCAATCTCGTCATAGTAATCATTTCCGATCAGACTCCATCGATATATAAGCTGAGAATTATAGGTTACCCTTTTCACCGCTTTTGTATGGAATGGAATGACCTGTACATTCGTGACAGGAGCGATCAATGGGAAGCGCTGGATATCAAACTGGTCTTTGATCTCCTGAAACCAGGCTTCCACGTACTTTTCCATTTTCACTAATTCTCCTTCGCTACTGCCATCCATAGCATTGTAATAACCATACGGGAGATACAGCATGTTTCCCTTTCGTTTATTACACTCCGGGCAAAGCGCAACCAGGTTTTCTGCTTCGTTCTTTCCACCCCGAGACAACGGGATGATATGATCCATTGTCATGGTCTTTGTAGTCAGCTTTTTTCCACAGCAGGCACATCGTCCCCGTGAACGCTTCAGTGCGGCACTTCGCTCTTCGTAAGTAAATAATCTCCTTTCATCTTTTTCGTCAGTACTGATAAACAAAAATAGTCCCTCCTTTGGATTGTGTTTATATGAATATGACATTTTTTCTGTTTCTCTTACTATTTTACAAAAATAGTCGATCTTGCTATTTTCTCAGACGAAGAAAAAAAGCGCCCCATACTGGGACGCATTCCTTAAAAAAAACACAATGATCGATATTTTTCAGATAATATAAATAATTATTAATTCTCACAAGAACTTCACAATCATAGAGCCGATACCTATAATCACTATAATAGGTGAACTACTCGGCAATTGAATTACCGAGGATTCCCGCTCCGTCTCCTAAATAGAATATGGAATAATTTATAGTTAAAGGATTCCCTTGTTATACTATCAGTCTAAATCAGGCGACAAATAGTAGCACTTCTGTGTCAGGAACGATAAAAAACACACAAAAAAAAGAAGGCTCTCAAAAGCCTTCCTTCTAGGGATTACAGTTCTTGCAAGGCTCATACCCTTGCGCTATCAGTTCATCCCTTGTCCCTAAAAACTCCCCTTTGTTATGTTCGCTCATCTGGTTGACACTGGAGCAATCCGGTTTATGGAATTTCAGAGTGTTGGTGTTAAGAATGTATGTATGTTCTTCGTCCTGACCGGATCCGGCAGTCCCCGCACTTCCTGCCTCTGCCCCTTCGTTTGCAGGGTATTCCCCGGTCTGTACACTATCCCCGGTAGCATAATTGATCGTGATCCCCGGCTGCACATTGTAACAATATACATTGAACAGGATCCCTGCCCCTTTATCTTCTACCGACATCGCTTCCATCTGCACCCCGCTGGCTACCAGATTGTCCCCGTAGAAGATGGGGGTTACGCGGTAAAGGACATGATTTCCAGTTTCCCGTACATAATCGGCGACCAGGTTTTCAAATGGCAGCATCCCTTCTGTGTTCATATACCTGGTTCCTGTGATCAGGTTCTTTTCGTTGGCATTTTCGGCTGTGAGCTGATAACCGATCAGATGGCAACGGTTGTAGAGATATCCTCCGTCGATCCCGTCATACTCTACGGACTGCCATCCGGAAGGCTTCACTTCGCTGATGCTGTCCCTCTCTTCTGTTGGCATGATATCCTGCCCGATATTGGCATAGGCAACCCCACACCTGCCAAGAGGATCCAGGCTGCTGTAGGTCTCAAAAGACTCTGTTGTCTTATCTGCATCCGTAAAACCCGGCTGGTTCCCATTGATCTCTATAAATGGACTTCCCGTGTAAGAAGGAATGTCTGCAAGGGATAGGGCAGACGGTGATTCTTCCGTATCGCTTTTGGTTTCCTGTGGTGCACCTTGCTGCTCCTGGGTCTGCTGTATTGCCAGCTCTGTTGTACTTGTCTCCTGTCCGCACCCGGCAATGGAAAGCATCAACGCCAGAATACAGGATAACAAGAAATATTTTTGTCTTTTCATAGTGTCCCTCCTACGTGCTATTGTAAGGAATATTTTACTTTACAATTGGAGGAAGCGCAACAAAAAGCCCTTCCTGTCCTTTACAGGATACTACATCCGAAAAGAGGTTTAAATTTTAAGACGAACCGTTATGGAACCGCTTTGATGTTTTCTTTATAAAAAAAGTTCATATTTATATGGGAGTTGCCTGCAAAAACACCCTTCATGGACAAGAAGTTATACTTTAAGTAGAAAAAATCAGAAAGGAGGCAATCTACTTTGGAAGTTATTGTCAGTAAGAAAACCAGATATGGGGTTTATCACAAACCGGAATGCGTTTGTCTTTCCCGGATGGATAAGGAAAATAGGCAGATCCTGTCCAAACAGCAAGCAGAAACGGCCGGGTATCATGCCTGCAGATGCTGCGGGAGCGGAAAATATGACGGCTCATGGTTCACTACCGAAAGCGCAAGGTTTCCAGAATGGGAGAAAAAATATCGTTTATCCATTGATTTTATCCACAGAAACCAGGTAATTTATGTCCGGACGCATATCGGATGTTGGCGGATCAGCCACAATTCCAGTACGGGACGCTACATTTTGTTCCATATGAACAACTGTATAGATAGCTTTAACCCTAAAATGACTCTCTCCCAGATCAAAGGAAGACCGTATCACAGGCAAGGGGACGTAAAACCTTCTGAAACGTGCAAATGTCAACCACTTTTTTACATTGTTAGGTAAGATGTTTTTTACACCGTAT
>OIYU01000800.1_pt1 | contig 22490 bp, 21 predicted proteins | sample 1588321 | NCBI WGS metagenome assembly OIYU01 (sample SAMN03283258) | human gut metagenome | biome: human-associated habitat; material: feces | host: Homo sapiens | place: USA | collected 2013 | reverse complement strand
TGCGGAACCGGGAGAGCAGCTCCACGTCCACGGGGAAGCCCTCCATCCGCCGCAGGATGGTCTGGTAGTGCTGCCAGGCCAGGATGGTGGTGGGCACCAGGATGGCGCACTGTTTCCCGGCGGTGACGCACTTAAAGGCCGCCCGCAGGGCCACTTCGGTCTTGCCAAAGCCCACGTCCCCGCACAGAAGCCGGTCCATGGGCACATCCCGCTCCATGTCGTCCTTGATCTCGTTGATGCACCGCAGCTGGTCCTCAGTTTCATCAAACTCAAAGTGGGATTCAAAGTCGTGCTGCCACTCCCCGTCCGGGGGGAAGGCAAAGCCCTTCTGCTGCATCCGCTGGGCATAGAGCTGGATCAGCTCCTTGGCGATGTCCTTTACTGCCGAGCGCACCTTGGCCTTCTGGCGCTGCCAGTCCGCGCCGCCCAGGCGGTTCAGCTTTACCGCCGAGTCCTCCCGGGGGCCAATGTATTTGCTCACCAGGTCCAGCTGGGTGACAGGCACATACAGCGTGTCATTTTTGGCGTAGCGCACCTTGATGTAGTCCTTGGTGACGCCGTTCATCTCCAGTTTATGGATGCCCTCAAACAGGCCGATCCCGTGGGTGGCGTGGACCACATAGTCCCCCGGAGAGAGCTCCGACAAGCTGGAGATCTCCTTGCTGTTCTTGTCCCGCTTGCGCTTCTTCTGCCGGACCTCCGCCATGCGCCCGTGGGAGATCAGGGCAAAGTTGGCCTCCGGCAGCTCCATTCCGGCGGAAAGGGTTCCTGGGGTGACGGTCACCGTCCCCGCGGCTGCGGTGGAGGGGTCCTCTAAAAAGCCGGCTGGCAGGCCCAGCCGCTTCAGGTCCTCCGTGAGGGATTCCCCGGCCCGGCGGGTGCCGCAGAGCACCACACAGGCCCGGCCCAGGTCCAGCAGAGGGCGCAGGTCTTCGGCCAGCACTTGGGTGCTGCCGCCCCACACGGGCAGCTGCTTCACGTTCATGTTCACCAGGGTGCGGGTGGGCACCTCATAGCTGCCCCGGGCGAACAAGTCCAGAAACAAGGTGGGAACCTCCTGGGCCTTTCCCAGGGCATACTCCCAGTCCCCACTGTAGGTGTCCAAGCCTTTGCACAGCACACCCTCCGCCAAGTAGCTTTTCAGATCCTCGCCCCACTGCCACAGGGTGGTGCGCATCCGTTCCTTCAGCTTGTTTCCCTCTGAGAAGAACAGCAGGCTGCCCTCTGCCGGGAAGTAGTCCAGCAGGGTGGCGGTCTTCGGATAGAGGAGGGAGATATATTTGTCCAGGGAACCAATGCGTAGGCCGTTTTTCAGCTTCTCCGCCTCGCCGCGCAGGATCTCCTTGGCCTTGGGGACGTTTTTTCCCCGCAGGGAGGCAGCCAGCTTTTCAATTTTCGCCGCCAGGGCTAGGGGCTTTTCCGCGATGGCCTCCACACAGGGGGCCAGGGTCACCTGGTCCACGGGATCGGTACGGCGCTGGCTTCCAATGTCGAAATAGGAAAGGGAGTCGATCTCGTCCCCCCAGAACTCCACCCGCACCGGGGCGCTGGCGCTGGGGGAGTAGAAGTCCACAATGCCGCCCCGGCGGCTGAACTGCCCCGGTCCCTCAATCTGGTCCTCCCGGGTGTAGCCGCACTGCACCAGGGCGGAAAGCAGATCCTCAATCTCCATCTGAGCCCCTGCCTCCAACGGGTAGAGGCGGCGCTGAAGCTCCTGAGGGCCCATGGTGTATTGCAGGGCGGCGTCCACACAGGCCACCACGCAGTCACAGATGCCGTTCTCCAGCTTTGAGAGCACCTCCAGCCGCAGCCGCTCATACTCATGGGAGGTCCCCGCCGCGTCCCGGAAGCCGAAGTCCCGCAGGGGGTAGGGGAGGGGCCGCAGCCCCAGGGCCCGCAGGTCCTCGCAGAAGCGCTGGGCCTCCGCCTCGTCCGCGGCCAGCACCAGGGCCCGGCGGCCGGTCTTTTGGCACAGCGAGGCGATGACGCAGCATTTGTGAATGCCTGAGAGCCCTGTTACCGCAGCGGGAAGCGCCCCGCCGGCCACCGCGCCCTCCAAGCGGGCGTAATCGGGCCAGCGGCTCAACGCGTTGTAAATGAGCTTCATTCCAGCATTCCTCCTTCTTTCTGCCAGAGGGGGGAAGCCCCTCAGCTGTTGTACAGGTTCATGGCCTTGTCCACGCTGCCCGAGACAATCAGCTCCGCGGCGGCCGCGGCGTTTTCCAAGGCGGTGTCCAGCTCCTTTTTCTCCTGCTCCGTAAAACGGGAAAGCACCCAATCCGCCAAATTGTAATCGGGATGGGGCTTTTTGCCCACCCCCAGCTTGATGCGGGGGAACTGGTCCGAGCCGGAGAGGTAGATGATGTTCTTCATGCCGTTGTGGCCCCCGTCGCTGCCTTTGCGGCGGATGCGCAGCCGGCCCGGCTCCAGGTTGATGTCGTCGAAGATCACCAGCACCTTTTCCGGGGGCAGCTTGTAGAACTGCATGGCTTCCTTCACGGACTGGCCGCTCAGGTTCATGTATGTGGAGGGCTTTAGGAGCAGCGCCTTTTTCCCGCCCAGGCGGCACTCTCCCACCAGTCCCTTAAATTTGACCTTTTTCATCTCCGCGTGGTGTTTTGCGGCGATGGCGTCCAGGGCCATAAAGCCGGCGTTGTGCCGGGTTCCTTCATATTGTTTGCCCGGGTTCCCCAGGCCCACAATGAGAAATTCCACCGGGCCGGGGGCGGGACTGTTTTTTTGAAATAAGCGCAGCATGGCGTTTTGACCTCCGCTGTAAAAATGATGTGGTTGTTTGGGGAAAAGAGGGGCACGAAAGCAGGGCGGGCCGGAGCTTCCGGCCCGCCTGAAACAATCGTCATACATCTTTATTATGCCAAAGTTTTTCTTGTTTTGCAAGTCCCCTGGCAGCCCCGAAAAGAAAAAATGCCCCCGTTTTCCAAAAGCATGAAAAAAGTTTTCTTTTCTTCCATTTTGTACTGGCATTTTGCAGAAGACTTTGCTATAATTCCTAATAGGAGACCGTTCGGACAGGCTTTTTGCCTGGGCCGGCGTTTCACTCTGCTGTCACCCGGAGAGGCCGTGTCATGTGGGCCAGCGTCCGGTTGAACATTATTAGGAGGTAAGTTACCAATGAGCCACAAGTATGTCTATCTGTTCAGCGAAGGCGACGGTTCCATGCGTGAGCTTCTTGGCGGCAAGGGCGCGAACCTGGCGGAAATGACCAAGCTCGGCCTGCCTGTCCCCCAGGGCTTTACCATCAGCACGGAAGCCTGCACCCAGTACTATGAGGATGGCCGTCAGATCAACGATGAGATCCAGGCCCAGATCATGGAGTATGTGGGTAAGATGGAGGAGATCACCGGCAAGAAGTTCGGCGATAAGGAGAACCCCCTGCTGGTCTCTGTCCGCTCTGGCGCCCGCGCTTCCATGCCCGGCATGATGGACACCATCCTGAACCTGGGCCTCAACGAGGACGTCGTGGAGGTCATGGCCAAGAAGTCCGGCAATGCCCGCTGGGCTTATGACTGCTACCGGAGATTCATCCAGATGTACTCCGACGTGGTTATGGAAGTGGGCAAGAAGTACTTCGAGGAGCTTATCGACCAGATGAAGGAAAAGCGCGGCGTCACCATGGACACCGAGCTTACCGCGGACGACCTGAAGGAACTGGCCGAGCAGTTCAAGGCCGAGTACAAGCAGAAGATCGGCACTGACTTCCCCACCGACCCCAAGGAGCAGCTGATGGGCGCCGTCAAGGCCGTGTTCCGCTCTTGGGACAACCCCCGCGCCAACGTGTACCGCCGCATGAACGAGATCCCCTATTCCTGGGGCACCGCTGTCAACGTGCAGATGATGGCCTTCGGCAACATGGGCGATGACTGCGGCACCGGCGTGGCCTTTACCCGCAGCCCCTCCACCGGCGAGAAGAAGCTCTTCGGCGAGTTTTTGACCAACGCCCAGGGCGAGGACGTGGTGGCCGGTATCCGCACCCCCATGCCCATCTCCCAGATGGCTGAGAAGTTCCCCGAGGCCTTCAAGCAGTTCCAGGAAGTCTGCAACCTGCTGGAGAGCCACTATCACGATATGCAGGATATGGAGTTCACCGTGGAGAACGGCAAGCTCTACATGCTGCAGACCCGTAACGGCAAGCGCACCCCCGCAGCCGCCATCAAGATTGCCTGCGACCTGATCGACGAGGGCATGAAGACCGAGCAGGAGGCCCTGCTGATGCTGGATCCCAAGCAGCTGGACGCTCTGCTCCATCCCCAGTTCGATCCGGAAGCCCTGAAGGCTGCCACTCCCGTGGCCAGCGCTCTGGCTGCTTCCCCCGGCGCCGCCTGCGGCAAGATCGTCTTCACCGCTGAGGACGCTGTGGAGCAGGGTTCCGCCGGTGAAAAGGTGGTCCTGGTCCGCCTGGAGACCTCTCCCGAGGACATTGAGGGCATGCAGTACGCACAGGGCATCCTGACCGTGCGCGGCGGCATGACCAGCCACGCGGCCGTTGTGGCCCGCGGCATGGGCACCTGCTGTGTCTCTGGCTGCGGCGACATCAAGATGGATGAGGAGAACAAGAAGTTCACCCTGGCCGGCCGCGAGTACCATGAGGGCGACTATATCTCCCTGGACGGCACCACCGGCAACATCTACGGCGAGGCCATCCCCACTGTGCCCGCTTCCACCGAGGGCGGCTATTTCGGCCGCATCATGGAGCTCTCTGACAAGTACCGTCAGCTGGAGGTCCGCACCAACGCCGACACTCCCCGTGACGCCAAGCAGGCTGTGGCCTTCGGCGCGCAGGGCATCGGCCTGTGCCGTACCGAGCACATGTTCTTCGATCCCGACCGTATCGCTGCCATCCGCGAGATGATCTGCTCTGACACTGTGGAGCAGCGCAAGGCCGCTCTGGCCAAGCTGGAGCCCATGCAGCAGGGCGACTTTGAGCAGCTGTATGAGGCCCTCGGCGGCCGCCACGTCAACATCCGCTTCCTGGATCCCCCGCTGCACGAGTTCGTTCCCACCGAGGAAAAGGACATCGAGCTGCTGGCCCAGGCTCAGGGCAAGACTGTGGAGGACATCAAGGCCATTATCTCCTCTCTGCATGAGTTCAACCCCATGATGGGCCACCGTGGCTGCCGTCTGGCTGTCACCTACCCCGAGATTGCCGAGATGCAGACTGAGGCCGTCATCAAGGCTGCCATCAACGTGCAGAAGGCTCATCCCGATTGGAACATCGTGCCCGAGATCATGATTCCCCTGGTGGGCGAGGTCAAGGAGCTGAAGTTCGTCAAGAAGACCGTCACCGAGACTGCAGACCGCATCATCGCCGAGGCTGGCGTGGACCTGAAGTACAAGGTCGGCACCATGATCGAGATTCCTCGCGCCGCCATCACCGCTGACAAGATTGCGGAAGAGGCCGAGTTCTTCTCCTTCGGCACCAACGACCTGACTCAGATGACCTTCGGCTTCTCCCGTGACGACGCCGGCAAGTTCCTGGGCGCCTACTATGAGAACAAGATCTATGAGAACGATCCCTTCGCCCGTCTGGACCAGGAGGGCGTTGGCCAGCTGGTGAAGATTGCTGCCGAAAAGGGCCGCGCTACCCGTCCCGACATCATTCTGGGCATCTGCGGCGAGCATGGCGGCGATCCCAGCTCCATCGAGTTCTGCCACAACGTGGGCCTGAACTACGTCTCCTGCTCTCCCTTCCGTGTTCCGATCGCCCGTCTGGCTGCTGCTCAGGCCGCTATCAAGAACCCCCGCAAGTAAGAGCTGAGGGAAACACAAAGCAATACGCGGCGTAAGCTGCAGAGAAGGCTGTGAAGCAATTCACGGCCTTCTTTTTTGCCCGAAAGTCCCTCTCTTCTCATTTGCCCGGAACTGTGTTACAATAAAAGGACGGAAAAGCGAGGGGAGGGGAGTCCATGCTGTATGCGGCCCGGTATGAGGAGCGTTTTGCCAGCCGCCAGGAAGAGCTGTCCCACCAGCGGGTCCTGTCGGAGCGCCTGCTCCAGTGGGCCCTGAAAGAGGAATTTGGCCTGGAGCTCTCCGCCCTGGTCCGGGGGAAGGGGGCCTCTGGTAAACCTTATTTTCTGGGCTGCCCCATACAGTTCAGCGTAAGCCATACCCGCGGCTTGGTTTGCTGTGGCCTCAGCGGCGCCCCTTTGGGCGTGGATGCGGAGAGCCTTCGCCCCTGTAAGGAAGCCCTGATCCAGCGGGCGTGTACCCAGGAGGAGCTCGCCTGGCTGGCGGGTCAAAAAGAGCGGGAAACAGCCTTTCTCTCCCTGTGGACCCTGAAGGAGAGCGTGATGAAGCTCTCTGGGCAAGGGCTGGGCTTTGGCTTGAAAAACGCTTCCTTTACCTTTCCGGGGGGAGAACCCCGCTTTCGGGACCGGCGGGTGCTGCTATCCCAGTTCTCCCTTCCGGGAGGATTCGTGGTTTCCGCCGCCTCCAGGGAAGAGCAGTTCCCCGGCATACAGCTGGTGGAGCTTATTTAAATCATTCATATCTGCCGCATCCCTCTCATAGGAATACCACAAGGAATCAAACAGAGAGGAACGGTGGAAGATGGTCGTATCGCTGAAAGCCAATCGAAAACGGATCTTGGCATTTTTTGTGCTGGCCCTGGTTGTGGTGGGAGCGCTTTTCTTCCTGCACGGCGGGGAGCAGGAGGAGCAAGAGCCCATCCCAGGGGGGACCAATGAGGAGCGCGTGGCCTTTTTGGAGAGCTTCGGCTGGCAAGTCCAGACAGAGCCTACAGAGACCCGTGAGGTTATGATCCCCTCCCAGTTTAACGATGTGTACACTGCCTACAATGTCATGCAGCAAGCCCAGGGCTTTGACTTGAAGCCCTATGCCGGGGAAATCTGCACCCAGTATTTGTACAAGGTGGAGAACTACCCCGATGAGACAGAGGTCTATGCCACCCTTTTAGTCTATGGGGACCAAATCATCGGCGGGGACCTTGCCAGCAGCCAGGTGGACGGCTTCATGCACGGATTTGCCCCGGACAGCGCCCGCTTTGGAGAGACCGGCGCAGGTGGGGCAGAGAGCTCCCCGGCTGAAACCTCAGCCTCCCCACAGGCGAGTGTTTCCCCAGAGAGCTCCCCGGCAGTTTCGGCTGAAAGCGGCGGGGAAAGCACAGTGACAGGGCAGGCAGAGGCTTCTGCGGAAAGCGCCGCCAGCGGGACGGCAGGCGAGGTGGAGACCGGAGGAGAGCCTCTTCCTGAGGAGGCCTATCCCACGGACTAAAGACGGAAGGAAAGGGACGTGAAAAAGACATGATAGAACGGCTGGATAAATTTCTGGCGGCCCAGGGGAAGGGCACCCGCAAGGAGGTGGGGCGCCTCATCCGCTCTGGAGCGGTGGCTGTGGATGGCGTCCCCGTACGGGACCCGGCCGCCAAGGTGGACCCTTCCTGCCAGACGGTGGCAGTGGGGGGGAGCCCTATCCTTTGGCAGGAGCACCTGTATATTATGATGAATAAGCCGGCGGGGGTGCTCTCCTCCACGGAGGACCGCCGCCAAAAGACCGTGCTGGACCTGCTCCCGGAGGACCTGCGCCGCCGGGGGCTTTTCCCCGCTGGCAGGCTGGACAAGGATACCACCGGCCTGCTGCTCATCACCGACGACGGGGATCTGGCCCACCGGATGCTCTCCCCAAAGAAGCATGTTTACAAGCTGTATCAGGCCCGGCTGGATGCCCCCGTCACTCCGGAGGATGTGCGGGCTTTTGAGGAGGGCGTCCGCTGGGGGGAAGAGGTTTACGCCCCCGCCCGCCTGTGGGCCGGGGAAGAGGACCCGTTTGTGGCTTTCGCCCAGGTCCATGAGGGGCGTTTTCACCAGGTAAAGCGGATGTTCCAGGCCCGGGGAAAGACTGTGCTTTCCCTCAAACGCCTCAAGATAGGGGGGCTCTCCCTGGACAGTACACTACAGGAAGGGGAGTGCCGCCTGCTGGCGCCTGAAGAAGTGTGTCAAATTCTTCGTTAGCAAGTTGTACTAAAATTAAGTGGGTGATTTGTGTTTTAGGGAAAGTCCATAAAGGGCGGGAAAAATCTTTGGGCAAATAAAGACTTTCGCCGGATGGCTGAATCTGTTATACTTATAGCAATCAAAAATGACCGTGAAGCAGCCTTTGCGGATGTGGTCATGAAAAATAGGAGGAATATCCGAATGGCAAGTTTAACTCTGAAAAATATTTACAAGATCTATGCCGGCGGCGTTACTGCGGTCACTGATTTCAACCTGGACATCGAGGATAAGGAGTTTATCATCCTGGTTGGCCCCTCTGGCTGCGGCAAGTCCACCACCCTGCGTATGATCGCCGGTCTGGAGGAAATCAGCAAGGGCGAGCTGTACATAGGTGACGTGCTCTCCAATGACATCGCCCCCAAGGATCGCGATATCGCCATGGTGTTCCAGAACTACGCTCTGTATCCCCACATGACCGTGTTTGACAACATGGCTTTCGGTCTGAAGCTGCGCAAGACCCCCAAGGATGAGATTAAGCGCCGCGTGGAAGAGGCTGCCCGCATTCTGGACATCTCTCACCTGCTGGACCGCAAGCCCAAGGCTCTGTCCGGTGGCCAGCGGCAGCGTGTTGCTCTGGGCCGTGCTATCGTCCGTGACCCCAAGGTCTTCCTGCTGGACGAACCCCTTTCCAACTTGGACGCCAAGCTGCGTGCTCAGATGAGAACCGAGATTGCCAAGCTGCATAAGCGCCTGGGCACCACCTTTATTTACGTTACTCACGACCAGACTGAGGCTATGACCATGGGCGACCGCATCGTGGTTATGAAGGACGGCTTCATTCAGCAGGTCGATACTCCTCAGAACCTGTACGACTATCCCGTCAACGAGTTCGTGGCCGGCTTCATGGGCTCTCCTCAGATGAACTTCATCGACGCCAAGCTGGGCAAGAACGGCAACGATTACACCCTGACCTTTGGCGCCTGCACCATCACTGTTCCCAAGAAGAAGGCCGATGGGGCTGTGGCCAACCTGGCTGACTATGTGGGCAAGGAAGTTGTGTTCGGCATCCGTCCCGAGGACGTCCATGACGAGCCCGAGTTCATCGAGAAGGTTGGCGGCGCTCATGTGACCGCTGACGTGGAAGTTACCGAGCTGATGGGTGCTGAGACTTATCTGTACCTGAACTGCGAGGGCAGCGCTGTTACCGCCCGTGTGGAGCCCACCTCCACCGCCAAGTCCGGCGATAAGTCCAAGATTGCCTTCGACCTGAACAAGATGCATCTGTTCGATAAGGAAACTGAGAAGACCATCCTCAACTAAAAATTTGCCATTCAAGCAGGGGCGCCAGCAATGGTGTCCCTGTTTTTTATCTGATTTTAGGAAAAATGCCGGTCTTTTTTTAAAAAATGCTTGAATTTTTTCTTCCGATTCTGTAAAATAAAGCTGTGTAGCTGTTTCTTCTGGCGCAGAGCGTCCCAGTAGGGCAGGCGCCTATTGAATTTTTTGCGGGGGAGTTTGCCCCCTGTGCCATAAAGAAAGGGGAAGAGTCATGTCAAACAGATTGTTTCAGGGGATCATCCATCAGATGCGGGATACGATCGACCGCACCATCGGCGTTGTGGATGACTCCTCGGTGATCATCGCCTGCAGTGAGCTGGGCAAAATTGGCGAGGTGTGCGAGGAAATCACACCGGAGGAGATGGCCTCCTCCGAGGTTTTCCTGACCGACGGATACAGCTTTAAGTCCTTTGGAAGCCGTCCCCGGCCGGAGTATGCCGTCTTTGTGGCGGGCAACGACCCGGAGGCCCAGAAGTATGTCAAAATCCTGGCAGTTTCCCTCAGCAGCATCAAGCAGTACTACGATGAGAAATACGACCGCGGCAACTTTATTAAGAATGTGATCCTGGATAACATCCTGCCCGGTGACATCTACCTGAAGAGCCATGAGCTTCACTTCGATTCCGATGTGAGCCGCGTGTGCATGCTGGTAAAGATCGCTGAAAAGAATGATATTTCCGCTTATGATGTGCTCCAAAATCTGTTCCCCGATAAGAACAAGGACTTTATCATCAACATCAATGAAACGGATATCGCTTTGGTGAAGGAGATTAAGCCCAGCATTGACGAAAAGGACATTGACAAGCTGGCCAGCTCCATTGTGGATACCCTTTCCAGCGAGTTCTACACCCAGTGCACAGTGGGCATTGGCACGGTGGTCAACAATATCAAGGACTTGGCGCGCTCCTTTAAAGAGGCCCAGGTGGCCCTGGAGGTGGGCAAGGTCTTTGATACAGAGCGGGCCATTGTCAGCTATAACCACCTGGGGATTGCCCGGCTGATTTATCAGCTGCCCACCACGCTGTGCGAGATGTTCCTGAAGGAGGTTTTCCGCAAGGGTTCTATTGACGCCCTGGACCACGAGACGCTGTTTACCATCCAGCGCTTTTTTGAGAACAGCCTGAATGTCTCCGAAACCTCCCGTAAGCTCTTTGTCCACCGCAATACGTTGGTCTATCGCCTGGAAAAGATCAAGAAGATTACCGGCCTGGACCTGCGCGAGTTTGAAGATGCCATCGTCTTCAAGGTGGCTTTGATGGTGAAGAAATACCTCTCCAACAATCCAGTTAAGTTCTAACCGCAGGTGCGTGTAGTTGCCTGTGTTTCAGGAATCGTAACAATTTATTTCTTATAAAGAATGATACAGGTGGCACCCATTGGTATAATAAAAGCTATGCCGATGGGTGCTGTCCTGTGTGTGGGACGCCTTTGAGGGCGGCTTTCACGCCCTCTAGGCAGTTATGGGGAAGGGGCCGGCCAGGCTTCCCTTGCTTCTTTAACCCTTTCAGAGAAAGGCAGGTCATAGGCTTGATAGAATTTCGCAATGTATCCAAGGTGTACAACAATGGAACAGAGGCTCTGCACAACATCAATTTGACGGTGGAAAAGGGAGAGTTCGTGTTCATTGTGGGCTCCTCGGGGGCCGGTAAAAGCACGTTTTTAAAGCTTGTCATGTGCGAAGAGAGGCCCAACTCCGGCCAGATCATCGTGGACGGCGTGGATGTGACCCGCATCCGCAAGCGGAAGATTCCCTACATCCGCAGGAAGATGGGCATTGTTTTCCAGGATTTCCGCCTGATAGACCACATGACGGTTTACGACAATGTGGCGTTTGCCATGCGTGTGGTGGGGGCTTCTGCCAAGTCCATCCGCAAGCGGGTGCCCTATATCCTCAGCCTGGTCGGCCTGCAGCACAAGGCAAAGCATTACCCCACAGAGCTTTCTGGCGGCGAACGCCAGCGTGTGGGCTTGGCGCGCGCGTTGGTGAATAACCCCACGATGATTGTGGCGGACGAGCCCACCGGCAACATCGACCCGGCCCTCTCCTTTGAAATTGTAGACCTTCTCAGCGAGATCAACCGCCGGGGCACCACCGTGCTTATGGTGACCCACGAGCACTCTCTGGTCAAACACTTCCACAAGCGCATCATCCAGATCCACTCCGGCGAAATCGTGGCGGACACGGCTGAAATGGCGGATGTCTACGCGCCTCCAGAGCGCTATGAAAGCCCGGAGGAGGCGGTGGAGAACGATGATGATTACGCCGAGTACGATAATCAGGAAACCTATGAGGAAGATTACCCCGCAGCCGCAGAGCCTGCCGTCCAGGAGGGGTATGGCGAGTTCCAGGAGATGGATGCCGAACCCCTGGAGGATGGGGAAGAAGAGTCCGCGGAGGACATTGCCGAGGAAATCCTGCGGGAGCAGGAACTTCAGGAGGACAGCAGTGAGGAGGTGGAGAGATGAGCCTGCACAGTATTGGCTATCTGTTCCGGGAGGGCTTAAAGAGCCTTTGGAAAAACCGCACCATGACAATCGCTTCTGTAGGCGTTCTGATTGCCTGCCTGCTGATGACGGGTGTTGCCGGGTTGCTCTCTATGAACCTTTCCTCTACCATGACCTCCATTGAGGGCAGCAATACCTTGACGGTCTACCTGCGGGAGGATGTGCCCTCTCTCACGGCGGTGCGCATTGGCGAGGAGCTGCGTCAAATCAACAATATTGCGGAATGCACCTTTGTCCCTAAGGACGATGCCCTCTCGGGCATTATGCAGGGAATGGACAGCAGCAGTACCCTGTTTGAAAGCTTTACGGGGGACAATAACCCCCTTCCCGATGCCTATGAGATTTCGCTGGAGGATTTGAGCCTGTATGACCAAACCATCAGCGCTATCAAAGCGGTGGACGGCGTGGACCGCATTTCCGATTACCGCAGCGTGGCGGTTCGCCTAAGCAGCCTGGACCGGCTGGTGCGGTATTGCAGCATTGGTATTGTGACAATCCTGGCAGTGGTTTCCCTGTTCATCATTGTCAACACGGTGAAGGTGACGATTTTTTCCCGCCGCATGGAAATCAGCATCATGAAATCCGTGGGCGCTACCAATGGGTTTGTGCGGATGCCCTTCATTGTAGAGGGTGTGGTAATCGGCCTGCTCTCCGGGGCGGTTTCCGCTACGATCCTGTATTTTGCCTACGATTGGGCGGTAGAGGTTGTCTATGCCTTGGTTCCCTGGCTGGCCATTGTGGATATCCACCCCTATGTGTGGTTCCTTTATGGGGCCTATCTGGTGGTGGGCATGCTGTTTGGCCTGTTGGGCGGCACCATTTCCATTGGCAAGTATTTGAAAAAAGAGGGCGAGAACGCGATTGTATAATAGCGCTGGCGCCCCGCATAGAATAGAGTGAGCAACGGCCCGGGAAGGACTTGGGTACTTCCCTGGGCTTGTTCCTTGCTTAAAGATTGACAAGACCCCCTTGGGCCACTATAATAAGTAGATAAAAGCCGGTCCGCGGAGAGCGGGCCATTTTCAGTAAAGGATGGAGTTACAATGGCAGAAAAGCAGTATTTTGTTACCGAAGAAGGCTTGGCGTCCCTTGAGCAGGAGCTGGAATATTTAAAGACAGTCCGCCGCAAAGAGGTGGCAGAGAAGATCAAGGTGGCCCTGTCCTTTGGCGACCTTTCAGAGAACAGCGAATATGACGAGGCCAAGAATGAGCAGGCCATCGTAGAGGCGCGCATCGCTGACTTGGAGGTAATGCTCAACGGTGCCGTGGTCATTGATGAGAGCGAACTGAACAATGAGACCATCCATATCGGCTCAAAGATTGAGGTGGAAGTTACCTCTGCCGCAGGGGCTAAGTCCAACCGGAATTTCAAAATCGTGGGTTCCAATGAGGCCGATCCCCGCGGGGGCAAGATTTCCGATGAGTCCGCTGTGGGTAAGGCCCTTATTGGCGCCAGAGTGGGGCAGACCGTAGAGGTGGAGACCCCCGTGGGTGTCTCTGTCTATCATATTCTTTCTATCTCCCGCTGAACGGGAAAAGGGAATTATCAGGAAGGGTGAAAGGAACCAATGGCAGACGTAAAGAACCGGACCCCTCTCGCAGAGGGAGAGCAGGATATGAGCGAGCTCCTGCGGGTGCGCAGGGAAAAGCTGCGGGAGCTGCAGGAAAGCGGGAATGACCCCTACCAGATCACGAAGTATCCTGTGGATAACGACAGCGCCAACATTAAAGCCAATTTTGAACAGCTGGAGGGCAAGCCTGTCTCCATTGCTGGCAGGATGATGTCTAAGCGGGGCATGGGGAAGGTATCCTTCTGCGACCTGCAGGACCGCTCCGGCCGCATCCAGCTCTACGCCCGCAAGGACGAGATGGACGAGGCGGAGTACAACCGCTTTAAGAAATATGACATTGGCGACATCCTGGGCGTGCAGGGCGTGGTGTTCCGTACCCAGCGGGGTGAGATGTCCGTGCGGGTGGAGAAGGTGACGCTGCTCAGCAAATCCCTGCTGCCCCTGCCGGAGAAGTACCACGGGCTTAAGGATACGGACGCCCGGTACCGCCAGCGCTATGTGGACCTGATCGTCAACCCGGAAGTGAAGGACGTATTTGTCAAGCGCTCCAAGATTATCAGCGCCATCCGGGAGTACCTGGACGGCCACGCTTTCCTGGAGGTAGAGACCCCTGTGCTGCACAACCAGGCAGGCGGTGCCGCTGCCCGGCCTTTCATCACCCACCACAACACACTGGACATCGACATGTACCTGCGCATTGCCCTGGAGCTGCATCTGAAGCGGCTTATCGTGGGCGGCTTTGACCGCGTCTATGAGATCGGCCGCACCTTCCGCAACGAGGGCATGGATACCCGCCACAACCCGGAGTTCACCATGCTGGAGGCCTATCAGGCGTTCACTGACTTCAACGGCATGATGGACCTGACAGAAGATATGATCCGCACCGTGGCCCACAAGGTTCTGGGCACCGGCAAGGTGGAGCGGGATGGTGTGGAGATCGACCTGGATAAGCCCTTTACCCGCATCAGCATGGTAGAAGCCGTCCAGAAGTACGCCGGGGTGGACTTCACCCAGGTGGAGACTTTGGAGCAGGCCCGTGCCCTGGCCAAGGAACACCACATCGAGTATGAGGAGCGCCACAAGAAGGGCGACATCCTCAACCTGTTTTTTGAAACCTACTGCGAGGACAAGCTGGTGCAGCCCACCTTCCTGACGGGCCATCCAGTGGATATTTCGCCCCTTTCCAAGCGGTGCAAGGACAACCCCGAGTACACCGAGCGCTTTGAGCTGTTTATCTGCGGCGGCGAGTATGTCAACGCCTTCAGCGAGCTCAACGACCCCATCGACCAGCGGGGCCGTTTTGAGGCCCAAGCGGCCTTGAAGGCCGCTGGTGACGAGGAGGCCTGCGACGTGGATGAGGACTTCCTCACGGCCCTGGAGTATGGCCTGCCCCCCACGGGCGGCATGGGCATGGGGGTGGACCGTTTGGTCATGCTTCTCACCGGAGCTTCCTCCATCCGAGATGTCTTGCTGTTTCCGACAATGAAGCCCATCGACTAAAAAATTCAGGTTTTATGCGCCTTCCAGGCCTGTGGTTTTTCCGCTTACAACAAAAAGCAGGTCTAATTTGACAACACACGAGTCAATATGAATTCCTGCTTGGAGCTGTACATTGTTCAATATGTCGAATTTTTGAAAGACTTTGGATAAGGTAAAAGGTTGTGTCAACCTTTCTTTAACGGATAAAGTTGCTTGATGATGCAAATTTATGCGAGAAAGGCGGTTTTGACAACATGCTCAGCGAACGAACCAAGGCATACTATGACTTGAAGAAGCGCAATGATATCCGTGAAAGCGCCAAGCGGATCCGAAGACAATTTCTTCGATACAAGGATGCAGAAATCGTATACAGCCTCAGCCATAAAATGCTTCTTGGTATGGCCAGTAAGGCTGGAGCGATTTACCGTATGGACAACACGGTTTTGATAAACCGGGATATTTTTGACGCATATCTGGAACAGTTCCATGAGCCCAGCACCCTTCTGAAAGAGGAGGTCTTGGAATGAGCGGCAATCTCTGGATGTTTTCGGATCAGCTGGACGATGAAGACGCCCTGATGATGCAGCGGGATTTCGTTACCTACTACCAGGGGGCGGATTACTATGGCTTAGGGCTAAAAGTATTCACGCGGCTGGCTCATGAAGCAGGAGCTGTCTACAAGCTGGGAAAACGCGTCTTAGTGCGCAGAGACATCTTCGAGGAGTATTTGCGCATTTTGCGTGCCAAAGAGGATGCAGCGCTGGAAGACGCAAATGAACTTTATATCCCTAGTAAGCAAGGAACATTAGTATGCGATGCAGATTCTGGAAGATTCCGCATTCGCTTTGATGTGGAGGAATACTCCGATTTCCTCCTTGCTGGGACTATCCTAGAGGTGTTATATCACGGTGAGTGGATTTTAACTCGCTTTGATATGATAGACACTTGGGTTCTCGAAGACATACCGACAAAGGAAATTGCTGGATTGATTGTTCGCATTTAAATGAGCCATGCTAAGAGCGGCCTCTCCACTGTGAGAAGCCGCTTCTTTTTATGCCCGCAACCAAAAGGAGGTCCCCCATGAAGTGCCAGCTGAAGTACCGCTGGGTCAAGCTGCCCAGGGCTTGCCTGCCCCAGGGCAAGGGGGTACTGGGCCAGTGGGCGCGGTTGGCCGCTCGGGCAGCCTACCGGAAGGGAGTGGGCCGCTACTGCGGCTTTGAAAACCCCGTGGCTCCTGGCATGTGGGCCGGGGGCGTGGTGGGCCTGAAAAGCATCTTGGGCACAAGAAGCCGCAAGGCTGCCCTAGAGACCTTGGATCGGCTCCAGCGGCTGGGCTTTCTCAGCTACTCCTTAGACCCCAGCACGAAGAAACTGGAGTACACCTTGCTGGACTGGGTGGCTGTCTGCTCGGGGGGAGCCTGCCTGGGCCAGGGCGTCTACGCCTATGAGGGCCAGGGGTTTCTCTGCCTGCCCCGAAGTCTCCCGGACAGGCTGACAAAACAGCATTACATCTTTGAGGAAGCGGACGCCCTGCTGGATTTGTGGTGCCACACCGTCTGGCAGGAGCCGCGGAACATCTTCTCACACCGGGCGCCCACGGTGCAGTTTGGCTCCCTGGGCGCCGTTTTGACGTTGGAAACACTGGGCCGCCGCTGGGGCTGGGAAAAGACCAAGGTATGGAGGTTTTTCAAAAAACACGAGGATGCCTTCCCTCTGTACCGTCTGCCCGGCGCCTACGGCTGCCTGGTGTTCAACGCCCAATACCCCACGGAGAGCTCCACCCAGGGCATGGGGATTCCCCTGCCCTCCCAGGAGGAACTTCTGCGCACAATCGAAGCACTGCGTTTTTGCGCGGGCAATGCGCAGATTGCCGGGAGTGATAACCTGCGGCTTAATAAAATGGTCCTTTGGTACAGCGGAAGACAGCTGTGCCGCCGGGCCGAAAACAGCCGCATTGCGGTTTTGACTCCCTTATTACGCGCGTATGGTTCTCCGTGTTGGAATTGTAAGAATTGTAAGGTAGACTGCCAGGAAAAAAGATTACACCAAGAGCCGGTTTTCTCCTTTTGTGAGATCCCGGCTCTTTTTGATTTGGAAAGGAAGGTATCCCATGAAAACCAAGAAAAACTCCCAGAACTCTATGAACCAATCCCGGGCTTTGCTTGCTTTGCTGACCGCCCAGGGTCTGTTGGAGGACAATTCCATCGACGATGAAAGCCGCCGGAAGGCCCAGCAGGAGCGGCTGCAAAAGCTCTACCATAACACCCAAACCCTGTTGGCCCACTACCGGGACATCGCCTGGGCGTTGGAGTGTTTTCCGGAAGCGGTGGCCCAGGAGTTGGAGGAGCCTTTTGGTAAGCTGGACACTTTGCTGGACCGGATGGACGCGGAAGCCGGCACGGGCAACCGGAAGCTGGAATCCCGGGTGGAAAGCCTGCGAAAGTCCCGGCTGCTGCTGGACCGGATCAACGAAGCGCTGACCGTCCTGAAGAAAAAGCCTGGCAACGGTCCCCGGCTGTACGAACTGATCTATCTCACCTACATTGTCCCGGAGAAGCTGAGCCACACGGACCTGCTGTTCCGGCTGGACTTGTCCTCCCGGCAGTACTACCGGCTGCGGGAGGAAGCTATTTCCATCCTCTCCATCCGGCTGTGGTCGGTGCCGGAGGAAGAGCTGGGGAAACTCGTAGGGTTGGTAGAGGCTTTGGAAACGTGAAGGGAGAAGTCGCAGAAAGAGTTGAAAGGAAAATCTCCGCCCACAAAATGGCAAAAAAATGGCGCACTCCCCGCCGATGACAAGGAAAGGGAAACGTGCTACACTGGTATCGTACCAAATTGGGACAAGCGGAAAGGCCGACTTTCAGAGCAATCTGAGGGCGGCCTTTTTTGCTGTCCAAAATCGAAATGGAGGTAGAGAACATGGAGAGGGAAACACTTTCCAACCGGCTGCGGACAGCCTACTGGTCTTTGATGGCCGTGGGCTGCGGCCTGCTCTTGTCCGTGCGGCCGGTGCTGGCAGAGACCATCTGGGACCGGTTCTCCAGCATTATGCAGGACATCTACGGCCAGGTGGTGGCCATCAGCACCATCGTGGCGGTGACGGTGGCAGCCATTGCCCTGATCGTCCGCATGGTGTCCCGGAACCAGCGGGCTGTGGATGAGGCCACCAGCTGGCTCAAGCGCATCGTGGTCACCTGGATCGTCCTGAACACCTTGGGGTTCATCGTGGCCTACCTGCAGCCCCTGATCGCCGGCGGCCAGTACACCGGCGGCTAAAGGAGGTGAGCAATGCTCGATTGGATTTTTGAGGGCATTGTCACCTGGGTTTCCAGCATCGCTTCCCAGCTGATGGACGCGGTGTCACGGGTGTTTCTCGACGCCCTGGGCACGGACATGGACGCCATGGAGGGGTATTTCCCCTTTGTCACCAAGGCCTTTGAGGTGATGCAGTACATGGCCTGGGCAGTCCTGTTTCTCATCACCGTGTGGCAGCTGTTCCGGGTGTTCGGCGGCCCCATCACCGAGGCGGAGAACCCCTGGCAGCTCCTGCTAAGAAGCGCTCTGTTCGCCCTGCTGGTGGGAGCCGCCCGGCCTATCTTTACCATGGCACTTGACATTGCCCGGGCACCCTACACGGCCCTCATGGAGGTGTCCATGGAGGCGGAGGACTTCACCTTCGCAGGCATTGAGGAAGCCCTGAAAAACGGCCTGACCACCATCGTCTCCACTGTGTCCATTGTGGGGCCCATCCTCATTCTCGTTTTACTTATCGCTCTGGGCTGGAACTATTTCAAGCTCCTGCTGGAGTGCGTCGAGCGCTATATCGTGGTGGGGGTGCTGTGCTACACCAGCCCCTTGGCCTACGCCATGGGCGGCTCTAAGGCCACTAGCCAGGTGTTCAAATCCTGGTGCCGGATGGTGGGCTCCCAGCTATTGCTGCTGGTGCTCAACGTGTGGTTTCTCCGGGCCTTTGACAGCTCGGTGGGACAGTTCATCGGCAACGGCGGGGCTCTGGCAGGTGGCGGCGGTTCCGTGTTCCTCTGGCTGTTCTGCGCCCTGTCTTTCCTCAAGACCGCCCAGAAGTTTGGCAGCTACCTGGCGGCTATGGGATTGAACGTAGCCCAGACCGGCTCCAGCATGGCCATGGAGATGGTCATGGCGGCCCGGGTGCTCAGTGGCCTGGGCGGCGGGGCCAAAAGTGCCGGCAGCGTGTTCCGAACCGCAGGCTCAGCTGCCAGTTCCACGGCCACCGGCGCGGGTGCTGCCGCCAGCTCCTTCTCGGCGGGGTTTGCCAGCAAGTTCAAAGGCAACTCCTACGTCCGGGACGCGGTGGTGGAGGGCGGTTCCCGTATGGGCCTGGGCGGAAGCGTAGGATTTGTGGGCCGGGCTTTCGGCGGCATCTCCGCCCGGAATGGGGCGGTACTCACCGGGGAGTCCATTTCCTCGGTGGCCAGCCGCCCGGAAGCTGTGTCCGGCGCTATCGCCGGGGACATTGCCGACCGGAGCCTGCAAAACTTCATGCCCCAGCTCTCCAACTACTCCCTGGCAGGGACGCAGATCACTGGGGGACACATCCATACCACCGCCACCGGCATGGCGGCTCAGGAGGCAGTGGAGCAAGACTGTCCCACCGTTCCCACTCCGGCAGCGGGGGAAGAAGGAGCAGCCGTGCAAACGGCCCAGCCTACCGGTCCCAGCCAGCTGGACTATTACAGCGCCGACCAGTATGAGGCCCCGGAGGGCCCCCACGCTGTGATCACCGCCGCGGATGGCAGCACCTGGTACCAGGTGGCCGCTGGAGAGGGTGCCGCCGCCTTCTACGATGTGCCGGAGTTCTCCGGTAGCGCCTTGGAGGAATCCCAGGTGCGGGAAACCTTCCCCGGTGTGGACGAGGGCACCACCCTCCGCACCGTGGAGCAGGGCGTCCTGGAAGCCACCGGCGAAAACGGCAGCGCGCTCTGGTACAACAGTGCCTTCTACGAGGAGCCGAACGCGCCCCACAGTGTGACGCAAGCCGCCAACGGGGTATCCTGGTACCAGATGGAGCCCCCTGCCCAAGCTCCGGAGTTTGAGCCGGGCGAGCAAGCCCTGGCCTACAACCGGGCTTCCTTCCAGAACTTTATGCCCGGTTTTGAGCAGCAGGTCACCGCAGTGGATGGAAGCCAGCGTGAGGAGGGCCGCTTCGAGGTCCGCCACACCGATGGCTCCGGCACCCAGTTCTTTGACACCGCCCGGTACGCTGCTCCCCGTGGCGATTACAAGGTTTATGAGGACGCCAAAGGAAAACAGTGGTACGCCATCCATGGAGAACCCGCGGTTGAGCGCAAGCCGATGTACCAAAACGGCAAGGCGATCTATGAGGAGGGCAAGCTGAAAACCACCAACGTGGAAACTGTGCGGTACAAGGCTGCCCCCGCCCCCTATCAGAAACCCCAGCGCCGGCCGGAGAAACCTCCCAAGCCCCCGCGGAAGAAGGGAAGGTGATACTCCATGTCGGAACCCGACAAACAGCAATTCGGCGATGGCGGCGGCCAATGGGGCGAAGCCGCCCGAAATCTGGCCAACGCCGCCAAGGAGCTGGGAAAGGATGGTGTGAAATCAGCTGCCTCCGGCACTGCCGCGGGAGCGGCCAATTCCTCCGCTACCCTGGTAAAAGCTGGGGTGGAAGGGGGAAAGGCTGTTTCCGAGATTGCCGCGGGCACCGCTGCCGGCGGGCCCTGGGGAGCCGTGCTCTCCGCCGCCTGGTCTTTGCGGCACACACTGTATAAGATTTTGGTGTGCATCTGCCTGTTTTTCCTCATCTTGATCGTGCTACTCACGTCCCTGCCCACCATTGTGACTAACCAAGTTTTTGGTCTCAACGGTGCGGACATGGCAACCCCCCTCACCCTGTCCCAGTCCATGACAAGGCTGTCCGGAGTGGTGGCAGACACGCTGGAGGCGGCCCACCAAGCTGCTCTGGAGCGGGTCAATGCCCTCATCGCAGAGGGTAGCTACGACCAGAAGCTCTCCCTGGAAGCCTTGGATGACCAGGCAGGGGACTCCTCCTACGATGTGGCCTACGTTCTGTGTGCTTATTCTGTTTCCATGGAACAGCTGGGTACCAGCGAGGAGGATATGGTTAGAAAGTTTTCCAACCTGGCGGACAAGCTGTTCCCCGTCACTTATGAGGTGAAGACAGCCGAGGTACAGGTGGAGCAGGATACAAGCTCTGAGGACGAGGAAAACTCTTCCAGCAGCCCTCAGACTCAAACGGTTTCGTACTTGGCAGCCACCATCCACCCTCTGAATCAAGATGCCATCCTGGAAGCCTTCCACCTGAACCCAGAAGCTGCCTATGGAGATTTTTCCATCACCTGTGGGGAAGCCATTACCAATATGGCCACAGCCCTCAAGCTGACCTTGTACGGGTCCAACATAGGGGTAGTGGGCGGCAGCACCGGCACCCGTCGGGGCAACGAGGAAGTGGCCGCCATCGCCCTGTCCAGGTGGGGCAGGTAGGCGGCTACCCTTATTGGAGCTGGTACGGCTTTTCTAGCCGGGTGGAGTGGTGCGCCTGCTTTGTCTCCTGGTGCTATGCCCAGGTGGGGCTTTCCGAGCCCCGGTTTTCCGGCTGCACCTCGGGCGGCATGGCCTGGTTCCAGTCCCACGGCCAGTGGGGGGACCGAAACTACGCCGACATCGCTCCCGGGGACGCCATCTTCTTCGACTGGGATGGTTCCGGCAACGCCGACCATGTGGGCATTGTGGTAGGCGTGGACGAAACCCGCGTCTACACCGTGGAGGGCAACTCCGGAAGCGATGCCTGCAACTACAAAAGCTATCCCCTGGGAAGCTCTGTCATCCGAGGGTATGGGCTAATGCTGTGGCCGTAGTTTTTTCGGGGAATTCCCTTGCAGTCGTTGACTTGATGGCATAGAATAGCTATAATATAGTCAGAATATTGCTATCAACGGAAAAGGGAGGTGCAGCTATGATCATCCGTCCATCCGCGGCCATCCGCCAGAATTACAACGAGATCGCCGAGCAGTGCAGAAAGACCGGGGAGCCTGTTTTCCTCACCAAGAATGGGGAAGGGGACTTGGTCGTTATGGACATCGAGACCTACAATCGCCGGGAAAAAATGCTGAAGCTCCGGGAAGAACTGCTGGCGGTGGAGGAAGACAGAATGAACGGAAACAAAGGGTATTCTGTGGAAGAAGTCGCGGCCATGATGCGCAGCGTGATCCAGGAGGCATCAAATCGTGGAGAAGCAGAGTAACTACCGTGTCATTGTGTCCGAGCGGGCAAAGCAGATGCTGGTTTCCCACGCTGCTTTTTTAGCGCAGGTCAGCCCAGAGGCGGCGGAAAGACTGACTGTGGAATTCGAGAAGGCTGCCAATTCTCTGGAAACCATGCCCCAGAGATGCCCGTGGTTTTCTGGGGAACATATTCCCCAGCACACATACCGATTTATCTTGTTTGAAAAGCGCTATATGCTCCTCTTTCAAATCGTAGACAATACTGTTTACGCGGACTATGTGGTGGATTGCCGACAGGATTACAGCTGGCTTAAAGTCAGCAATAAATCGTAATTTATCAGAAAATGAGGAATAGTTGAAATGGAGGCGCTATAATAACATGAAGA
>OIYU01000786.1_pt1 | contig 22763 bp, 26 predicted proteins | sample 1588321 | NCBI WGS metagenome assembly OIYU01 (sample SAMN03283258) | human gut metagenome | biome: human-associated habitat; material: feces | host: Homo sapiens | place: USA | collected 2013 | reverse complement strand
TCATCAAAGCCCGGAAAGCGGAGCTTCGGACGCTTTTCGAGACCGTTACTTGAGGACGATAATGCCCCGTTTGCTCCTCCACCTGATAATGTTCGTGGAGGTGGTCAACATGACTAACAATACACAATTCAAGACGCTGCTGAACACTTGGCTAAATCACAAGAAGCCAATGATCACACCGTCAACCCACGCCAGCTTCACGCTGATTGCCGAAAATCATCTGATCCCATACTTCGGCAAGCGAAAGATTGGCAGCATCACCGAAACGGACATTCAGAGCTACATTTCGTATCTCTACAATGCCGGTCGGCTGGACAACACAGGAGGACTGACTGTAAAGACCATACGAGATGTAATTCTTGTTCTCAGGCTTGCGATGGAGTATGCCTACAAAGAACGGGCTATTCCATTGCTGAATTGGGACCTGATTGAGTACCCGAAAGAGCTGGGCATCAAGAAGGTCAACTCGCTGTCTAAAGATCAAGAGCAAGCACTTATTCAGTGCATCTACATAGACTTGAATAGGAAGACGGCGGGCATTTTGATCGCTCTATTTACCGGCGTTCGGATTGGCGAGCTTTGCGGACTCCAGATGAAGGATATTTCCCTCACAGATAAGACCATCAATATCAACAAGACTGTCCAGCGCATTTATGACAAGCGGAAAGGATCGTCTTATCTTCACATAGGGCCGCCGAAGACAAAAACATCTGCCAGAGTAATTCCGGTGCCATCGCTGCTCATGAACATCATCAAGAAGTTCTACACCGAAAACCCGAATCACTATTTCCTGACGGGGAAAACGAAGCCGACTGAACCTCGTACATACCGGCAATTCTTCACACGCTTCCTCAAGCGTAATGGACTGCAAAAAGTAAAATTCCATGAGATCCGCCATACCTTCGCGGTACGGGCAATCGAGATACCAGAGTTTGACATCAAGTCGCTCTCTGAAATCCTTGGTCACAAGAATGTATCATTTACTTTGAATGTCTATGGAAGCGCAAACCTTCAACAGAAAGTAAAGTGCATGAATCTCCTGAATGACCTTCTGTAAACAACAAAAAAGAGCCTCAACCGACACCCGCAAGGGTATCGACCGAGGCTCTTTGCTTTTTCTCCGTTTTACGTTTTCTGACAAATGGTTTCGCGCCGCCATGTTGGGGATCACACATGCCGCCCTCATCTGTGAAAAGGTAATTGTGCAGTTCATCATTCTCGGATGGGCAGCAATTCATCATCGCATTTTGTATCTGCCATTCGCGTGCCAGTGACAACCCGGCCGCGATTGTTACACTGACTTATCGTTTGGGCTGCTTATTCTTTCTTCCCAGCTGGTAGTACTGTACTGGGGGAGAGTGTGAGATGGAAGAAATCATCTTTCTATATTGACAGCCAGACGCACCAGGGTCTTGGCGGCAGGGGACTTTTGATCAACATTTTCTGCCGAGCCCGCAAAAGGAGGTTTGTTACAAAATGTGTAACAAACCTCTTTTAGGAGCTTTCTTGCGATTCGTTGACAAGATAGTCATATAAGGCACTGGGGTCTTTCAAACACCAACTTCGGCTTTCATCTGCCGACCAGACTCTATAATCCGGCGCAGCTTCCCACAGCCACCAGTCAATATAGTCATACGGGTCATGGACTGCTTCTTTCAGCACCAGCAGCAGGGCTTCCAGATAGCGGCTGCCGCAGCCGAAGGCCACGCTGCCGCCGCACACTTCACCCAGCGCCTGGCCGACGGCATTGTCGGTCGCTTCCTGCTGGCGGATGAGGCGCAGGGCTTTGCAGAAGGTTTCTTTTGCGATGCCGGGCTGCCGCGTCATGGACTCTGCCCTTCTTTCAGCGCCCGCAAGCGGGTTTCGATTTGCGCCAGCAGCTCGTTCCACTCCCGCTTTTCCGCCTCGCTCATGGACGCGGACAGGAACATCTGCCGCAGGTCCCCGGCGGCGACGTGCAGGGTCTTTTCGTCCAGATCCGGCAAATGGTTCCGCACAAACTGGCGCACGGCTGCGCCGTCTTCGCCGCCGGTGCGGATCGCATCGCGGATGGCGCTGTTGACGACGCAGCCCAAGTCGTCCAGAAGGGCCGGATCGAACCACACATAGGGGCACAGCACCAGATCCGGCTTCCCGTCATCGGTGATGACAAAGCCGATGTTTTCCTGTTCCACCCGCGCCAGAATTTCGTCCAGGCACGCGGCCAGCTCCTCCCGGGAGATGCGCTCCATCTCGCTGACCGGCTGCAGGGGTTTGTACTGTTTCATCGTCGGCTCCTTTCTGTCGGGCTGTGCCTGCCAGCGCGCCAGGGCCTCCGCCAGCGGCCGCCAGACTTCCGGCTGGGGTTCGTTTTGGTTGGGGTCATCCAGATGCTGCCGGATCAGAGCTTCGATCCGGGCCATCCATGCGGGCGAAAGCCACCGCTGGTGACGTCGGAGAAAACCGCTCACCACATCCGGCATATAGGTGTACCGGCCCATCGCGTACCCCACGGCACTGTACACGACGGCCGGGAACTGCCGGCTCTGCTGGAGGGCAAAGGCGCTTTCTGGCACCGCGAGCACCGTCCGCCCGGCCTGCTGCTGCACAGCCTGCCGCCAGCCGGCGGCCTCTTGTGCCAGCGCGATCTGCGCCCATATATCTTTGGCCTGTTTCTTCATTTGCCGTTCCTTTCTGGAATGGATTCACAGCAGCGCCAGCGGTTCCAGGCGCTGCCAGCGGGCGGCCTGCGCGAACTGCGCCCGGTTTTCCTCCGGCAGGTTCATGAACGACTCGACCTGTTCGCCCGGAAAGTACGACCGGCAATAAGCGGGGATCACCCCTTTGGGAACGATGCCGACCCGCTCGGTCCCTTGCAGCCGCTCTTTTAAAAAGGCGGCGTCGCGCAGAAGGACAGGAACGCCGGCGCGGTGCAGCGCCGACCAGAAATGGATCGCCTCCATGGTGCGCGTATACGCGCGGCCCGCCACCGCAAGGTAATATCCGGCCTCGTCCTGCATCACATACAGGCTGACGTGCGTCGAATTGCCACCGCGGCAAACCTCCCACGGATGGCCAAAACGGCTCTCCCTGTGGTGATACCATGCGTCAAAAGCCGCCGGCGAATCCCCGTCGATCTCACACAGGCCGTCGTCCCGCCCGTCCGCATGGAGACGGTATTGTTCCCTGGGCGTTTTCTCTGTGCCGTGGTAGCCGTTTGCCTGATACCCGAGCGCGCAGAAACGGAAGAAGTCGTTCGCTGTGAGCTGCGCAAGGCGGCCGGGCAATGCTTCGCCGGTTTCCTGTGCGTGTTGGAGGCAGTCTTCGATTTCGGCCGGGGAGAGCGTCGCGAAGAAGCTCGCTTTTTCCTCCGGCCAGATCTGCCAGTACGCCGCGCGCAGGATCGTCCCCACGCGGTGCTCCGCCGGCAGATTTTCCCCGACAAAGGCGTTGTAGACGCCGGCTTTTACCTGCTGCAGGACCTCGGCAGCAGCCTGCACCAGCCAGCCGGAAAGAGCCGTCCCGTCCAGAGGGAATCCCTTTTCCCTGCCTTCCTGCTCGATGAAGACCGGCCTGCGGCCCACGCGCACCATGCGAAAGCCGCAGGCAGCGTCTTCTATCGCGGCGAAGTGATACCACACCGTTTCCTGCGGGTAATCCGCCCGCCAAAGCGTTTCAAACTCCTCCTCGCTGTCCACGGCGCCGTCTTCCAGATATTCCTCATAGTCGCCGTAATCGGCCAGCGAGCCGCGCGGCGCGTGCAGCCAGAATTCCCGCACGCCGTTTTCGCCGGCTGGTTTGAACTGCCGGAGGATAGAAAACAGCCGGTCGAGATCGGCGCGGGTCTGCTCGCTGTAAGCGGGCTGGACCATGCTTCCCGCATCGCAAGCGTGCCAAAGCCATCGGATGCAGTTGTCGATTTGCGGCGCGTGCAATGCCTCGTTCATTCGTTTCCCTCCTTCGAGTAAAACTCCCGCCCGTCTTCCAGGCGCAGGCAAGCCAGGCGCCCCTGCGGCCAACCGGCGCCACAGTCGATGCCGATCAGACGGTTCCCTTTCCAAATGCGCAGGGATTCGCCGTCCTGATAGTGTTCGGTGGGGGTATGGCCGAAGATCACGGTCTTGCCCGGCGGGCCTTCCTCATGCGCTTTATAGCGCGACCACACGGCAAATTCGCGCGCATCCCGGAACGACGGCCCTTGCCAGCCGCGTTCTGCATACTGGCAGACAGCGCCGCCATGTACCAGCAGATAGTCTGTCCCGTTGACCGTCAGGGGGATATTCAGCGGCAGTGCATCCAGATAGGCAAAAATCTCTGTGCGCACCGTCTTGCGCAGATGCTTGAGGTAGCTGTGTGTGATATTTCCGCTGTTGCGATACCACAGCGCGAGCCGGCGTTCCTGATGGTATTGCGCGGCAAAGTCATCCGCCGGTTCGTCCAGGTGGTAATACAGCGCATCCAGCATCATGTACTCATGGTTGCCCAGGAGCATCTTGACGTTGGGCATTTTCATCAGCTGGCGCAGGATGCGGATGCCGTCCGGGTAGCGGTCTATGACGTCACCCAACACATACAGCGTATCTTCCGGCTGTAAATCGATTTGTTCCATGATGGAGTCGAAGCGCTGCCGGTTGCCGTGGATGTCAGACAGTACATAGTTCATCGCGCTTCTCCTTTCCGTGTCCCATCGTTATGTGCTCATTCGGCCGGGGCGGCCTCGACGTCTTCAAACAGGAAATGCATTTTATCGATGCGTTTGTTGATGTGCCAGTGCCCGCAGTACCAGCGTTTATACGAAAGATGGTCTTCTATGGTATCGAGCCATCGCTCGGTGGAATCGTCTACCGAGCTTTGGTCGATCATGGGCAGGAATGCTTCCCTCGGTTCATACTTGTACGGGCAGGTGTGGGAGAGGACTGTGTCCACCTTCCAGCCGCAGGCATCCAGCGCCGCTTGCGCGCGCTGCTTGGCATCGTCGTCCGGCTGCTCGTCCGGCCACCAGGCGTAGCCGCGTATCAGACGGTAGTATTTATCCACACTGTAAGCGCCGCCGAGAACCAGATGGCTCTTTCCTTCCAGCGTGTAGATGTCCCCGTCCCGTGCAAAGAGCAGGTTGGGGTACGCCTCCTCGCGCCAGACCTTGCCTCCGTTCCAATCTTCCAGCCGGTAGCTGGGGATATGGTGCGGCCGGCATTCATGGTTGCCGTGGATGCAGAAGACCATTGGCGACAGCGACGCCAAAGCGGTTTTGCCCTGGGCGTCCCGCCCGTTCCGATCGTAATTGACGCCGACGTCCCCCAAAATCACGAGCGTATCACGTTCGGTCAGCTTTTGGGCTTTGCAAAAACGGATGATCCGGCTCACCGCACCGTGTGTGTCGCCGGTGTAGTAGATCATGGGCCGCACTCCCCTCTGTATTTCTTCGATTGCCTCATTATACCATAGTCTTCGTCCCATAAATGATATTTTCAGAAAACATATCCACCTGGCAAGAAATCATATACACCGTTTACCAAAACAGTTTCGACCGGCAGTCAACACACTTGACCGCCGGTCGATTTGCATTTTATCGGTTCCGGGTAGAATACTGTGTGTACAGCATCTCGGCAGCCGGACGATGACGAAGCAGCGCCGTATGGACCGCCTTGATGGCATCGGCCAGCACCAGACGTTCATATTCGTTGCACTGCCCCAAAAGAGCGGTGACTTCTTGCGACGCAGCTGCCGGCATGGCCAGCAGCTGTTCCACCAGCAACAAATCGGTGGAGACCTCCAACGCGTTGGCGATCTCCACAAAGGTGTCCAGGCTCATGCATTTCTGCCCGGCTTCGATGTAACTGATGTACGACGTAGACTTTTCGATGACTTCTGCAAGTTCTGCTTGTGACAGCTTTCTGTGCTTGCGCATCTCTTTGATTCGTTTGCCGATCGCTTTGTAGTCCAGGTTCATAAAAATGACCTCCTTAAAAATATTGCGGGTCAAATTATAAACCATAGACGATATTATAACTTGTTGCCTATATATTTTTCAACCATAGCTGATATATCCTTAAATCAGCGTTCACTCATAGACGATTTTAGGGGAGGCGATCTCATGCCGGAAACACCGTTGACAGAAGAGCAGATGATCGGCGCCCGCATTCGCCAGGTGCGACAACAACGTGATATGAGCCAGGCGGCTTTAGCTGCCAAGGCAGGGTTGTCCCTGCCGCATATCAGTGACATTGAATTGGGGAAGGTATCCATGCGGATCTCGTCTTTTGTCCGTATCGTAGAAGCGCTTCAGGTATCCGCGGATATGCTCTTGCTCTCAGATGTGCCGACTGTCAAGCAGATGCACACCTCCGAGTTTGCGGAGCTGCTTTCGGGTTGCTCCGCCAAAGAGCAAATGGCGCTGATCCGCATCGTTCGCGAGATCAAAGCTGTGATGCATACGCAGGAGGAGTAACGCCTTTTCTACACATTATTTTACGTTTTTTGACCGAGGGTCACATCGTTGACCCTCGGTTTATTTTGTTTTGCGGTCAAGCGCTCTATACTTTTGAGGTAACATTCCGTTTTGTAGGGAGGCCGCTATGGAACAGCCGGAAAACCTGACCCTCGCAGAAGGAGCGCAAACGACCCCGAACTTTGACTTTCTGCTGGACACCCCGCCGCAGACAGCGCTTGCAGAGCACCGCGCCTGGCTGAAAAGCATCAAGCACGAACGCCCGCAGCCGGATCATCCGTTCCGTGTGGCGGTGTATATCCGCTATTTCAACCAGACCAAGTACGAGGATTATCTGGCCGCCCATAAAAAGCAGTTTCTGGACACCATCCGCCTCTGCCCGCGCTGGACCTTTGCAGGGTTCTATGTGGATGAAGGCAGCACAGCGCCGCACATGGAATCCGCCGCGCAATGGAGCCGCCTGCTTGTGGATTGTCAAGACGGGAAAGTGGATCTGATCATCACGCAAAAAGCCAGCAACATCTCAAAGAAACAGGCCGAGCTGGCTTTCTGTGCCCGGCTGTTGGCGGCGCTCAAGCATCCCGTCGGGATCTATTTTGTCTCGGAGGACATCTATACGTTGGCTTCCTACTATCAGCAGGATCTGCACGACGCCTGCTTTTTCCCGTCGGCAGATTGGCAGCTGTTGCCGGACGGAGAGGAACGGGAGGGGAGCGAACTCCATGATTGACGCGACAGGTCGCAAAAAGGCCGCTGTGGCCAAAGATAAGGTCCGCCGGCGCATCCATACAAAGATCGACCCGGAACGGTACGAGTTCTTTCCGGCCAAGAAGCAGATCGACTACTACGACAACGACGTATCGCAGCGCGTTGCGGTGTATGCGCGCGTTTCCACCGGGGATATCCGCCAAACAACATCGTATGAGCTGCAAAAGAAATACTACGAGGACTTTGTCGTCCGCCATCCCAACTGGACACTGGTGAAACTCTATGCGGACGAAGGGATCAGTGGCACTTCGCTAGCGCACCGGGACGAATTCAACCGCATGATCGCCGATTGCCGGGCCGGAAAAGTCGACATGATCATCACAAAGAGCGTTTCCCGTTTTGCCCGCAACGTCGTGGATTGTATCAGCACCGTGCGGATGCTGGGTGAGCTGCCGCACCCGGTCGGCGTGTTTTTTGAGAGCGAATGCATCTTCTCGTTAAAAGACGATTCCCAGATGGCGTTGTCCTTCCAAGCCACAATGGCGCAGGAAGAATCACACATCCGCAGCCGGAGCATGGAGACCTCGCTGCGGATGCGCCTGGACGGCGGGCTTCCGCTCACCCCTAAACTGCTCGGCTATTCCCACGATGCGGACGGCAACCTGGTGATCAACCCCGAGGAAGCCCCTACCGTGAAATTGATCTTTTATATGTATCTGTACGGCTACTCCACGCAGGAGATTGCAAACACAATGACCGAACTGGGAAAGAGGACTTACCTGGGAAACGTGAAGTGGTCTCCCAATTCCATCGTCCAGGTTTTGCGCAACGAACGGCACTGCGGCGATGTGCTGACGCGGAAAACCTGGACGCCCAGTTACTTGACGCACAAATCCCGCAAGAACCGGGGCGACCGGCCGCAGAGCTTGTACCGGGATCACCATGAAGGGATTGTATCCCGGGACGATTTCATCGCCGTACAGCGGATGCTGAACAATGCCAAATTTGGCGGCCGCTCTTTCATCCCGGAGCTGCGTGTGATCGACAGCGGGTTGTTGAAAGGATTCGTGACGGTGAACCCGCGGTGGGCGGGTTTCAAACCGGCAGATTTTTATCATGCATCCGCCAGTGTCCATCCCCGGCCGGCGCAAGAAACCGCCGGACAAAAGGCGCCTCCCAACGAATTGCAAATATCCGTTGCCGCAGGTGATTTTGACCTGCGCGGTTTCGAGGTCGCGCGGGAGGAATTTTTCGACAGCGCCAGCCGCCAGTATATCGTCTTCCAGGACAAAAAGGTCGTCCTGTCCGCTGCCTGCGTCAAAACATTCGGCCGCAAAGGGCTGGTCGAACTTTTGGTCGACCCGGTACAGATGCTGTTCGCCGTCCGCTCGTCGGCACAGAACCAGCGCAGCGCCGTAACCTGTTCCCGCCTTTCGGAGGGAAGGATCGTTCCCAGGGAGATCTCGGCCGGCGCATTTGCCCCCACGTTATTTGAATTGTTTGGTTGGAACCCGTCCTTCAAATACCGCATTACGGGGTCACTGTTCCGCAGCGGGGAAGAAAGCGCCTATCTCTTCCGCATCGCGGATGCCGAAGCGTTTCTGCGCCCTGCGCTGCTTCCCGCCCGGGAAGGCGGCGATCCCAAACGGCAGAACGTCACGCCGCTTTCGGTTTCCGGCAAAAGAGTGCGTGCCGTCCCGCAAGGGTGGGCCCATTCTTTCGGCAGTTCGTACTATGCGCATCAAAGGGAATTGCCTGCTTTGGAAGAGCAAAACGAGGAAGACTGGAAGCTCCGCCTGGAAGGGCGGCTGTATGAAACGGGTCCCCGATTGCATATCACGAGCTTTGATACGCTGCGCTCATTTATCCGGCAGGAGCTGAGCGCGCGTCCAGGAAAGGAGACGGATGGAAATGAATGACATGGCACAGCCAGACCGGGAACGAGGTCTAGCGGACATCCTGGCGGAATTAAGAGAAGAATCCCCGGAGATGCCGGTGGAGGCAAATGCCTCCACGGACCGGCCGCAAGGAGGGGAACCAGAACAGCCAGCCGCTGACGACGTGCTGGAACTGGACGGCGCTTTCGACTACGAGGGATACCAGGTGGTGCGCCGTGAATTCTTTGCCCACACGGCCGAGCCATCGGTAACGTTCAACAATTACAAATTTTATGTAAACGCGGCGTGCTTGCGCCGGTTCCCGAACGTGGATTTTGTTCAGATCCTTGTCAACCAGGAGCGTAAGATCCTCGCTATCCGTCCTTGCTCTGAGCAAGAGCGGGATTCCTTTGCCTGGGCCACCCAGGGCAAAGGTCATAAGAAGACCCGCCAGATCACCTGCCGGTTGTTCTTCGCCAAGGTTTTTTCCCTGATGGATTGGAACTTGGATTACCGCTATAAGCTGCTGGGAAAGGTCATCCACGCCAACGGCGAATGGCTGATCGCCTTTGATTTGACGGCCACGGAGATCTACCGGCGTGTCCTGAAGGATGGCACCAAACCGAGATCTTCCCGCACGCCGGTCTTCCCGGAAGGTTGGCAGAATCAGTTCGGGCTTCCGTTCAAGGAGCACCAGAAATCCATGCAGATCGACATCTTTGAAGGATATGCCGTGTATGGCATACGGGACAATTCTGCGCAGGAGAGCCACGGCGCCGGCGAGGCTGTCCCGCCACAGGCTTACGCGCAAGCAGGAGGGGCGGCATTATGAAACAAAAGAAAAGCGCGAAACCCATCGCCGTAACGCTCGATATGGCGCACCGCTGCATCCGCATCCACAAAGAAACATTGTATGCGCTGGGAACGCCACCGTATGTACAGTTCCTGGTCAACCCGGACGCGCTGTTCCTTGCGATCCTTGGGTCCGACAAACCGCTGCTTTACGGGACGGCCAACAAGGTGAACCTGAGCAACCGAAAAATCTGTGCCGGCCACTCGATTGAATTTTACAGCAAGACCTTGCTGGACAAGTTGATGGAGATCACAGGCCAGCTTCGTATGGACCGCAACTACCTTTTGACGGGCGAAGTCGACCGCGTCAACCGGGTCGCGTATTTCTCGCTGCGAAGTTTAGAGCAGGTGGAACGGAGGGGGCGGCATGGGTGAAAAGGGCTTTGCCCACCTTCAGATCGACCCTGAATTCAAAGCATTGATCCCACCTTTACGAAAAGAAGAATACCGGCAATTGGAGCTGAACATTTCGGTGGACGGGTGCCGGGAGTCGATTCTTGTCTGGCAGGGGGTGATCGTGGACGGTCACAATCGATATGCCATCTGTAACCGGCTGCATATTCCCTATGCGGTACAGGAAGTTGCGTTCTCCTGCCGGGAAGACGCCATCGCCTGGATCTGCGCTAATCAGTTGGGGCGGCGCAACATTTCGGAAGAAATGCGCAAATACCTGATCGGCAAGCAATATGAAGCGGAGAAGGTTGCGAACGATAAGAAAAATGCGGAAGGGAGAAATCAGTATTCCGAACAACATACTACAAACATGGTATCTCCCGCCCCTCGCAAACAGCCTGTTTCGGACATTCGCAAAAATGAAAGCGGGCGGCGGACGGCTGCGCGCCTTGGCAAACAGTATCATCTGTCGCAGTCCACAGTTGTAAAGTATGAGCGTTACGCACAAGCGATCGACGACTTATCAGCCCGGATGCCCGACGTTGTGCAACAGGTTTTATCCGGCAACTATAAAGTGTCGTTTGACAACCTCGTTGCGTTGTCCGAAATGGATGACGAGGCATTGCAGGGTATGAAGCAAAAGCTGAACGCGCTTCCGCCTGCCTTTGTACGGTACAGCGAATCGCGCCGGAACATTGCCGGCTCCGACGCTGTTCGTAATGCCGGCGTTGCCGAGTTAAAACCTTCCATCAAAACGATGCCGGCCTATGATCCAGACGCCGAAGTGGCCGGCCTTACCCTGACGATCCCCTCTTGGGTCAGTTCGATGGAACGAACAAAAAAGGTGACCGACTGGGCAGCTATTTCTTTGTCCGCCAGGGAAGGCCTTGAAAAAGCGCTGCTTTCTCTGGAGCGGTGCGCCAAAGAATTGTTGAGCGTTGCAAAGGAGGATGCCGATGGCTGATCACAGTATGTTTGTTCCCAAGGTTCATTTTGAACTGATCCCCATTAAAAATCTGGTTTCCAACCAGGATTACCAGCGCAACATTTCGCAGCAGCACATATTGCAGGCTGCCGAACATTTTAACTTGAACCAGATCAACCCGGTAAAAGTCAGCCGACGCGACGGCGTGAATTACGTATTCAACGGCCAGCATACGATCGAGATCGTCGCTCTCGTTTCTGGTTCCCGTGATACACCTGTATGGTGTATGATCTACGACGATCTGGATTATCAGAATGAAGCCGATATTTTTGCCAATCAGATGAAGTACGTCAAACCGCTCAAGCCTTTTGAGGTATTTGTCGCCAATATCGAAGCCGGCAACCCGGAACAGTTGATGATCCGCGACCTGGTGGAATCGTACTCGCTGGAGATCGGCAATTCGCGCAATTATGGCGTGATCTGCGCAGTATCCACATTGGAATACATTTTTGAAAAGTATGGTTACCACGTTCTCGACCGAACGCTTCGCCTGTGCATCGGTGCCTGGGAAGGCGAGATCGACTCTCTTTCCGCCAATATGCTGAAGGCAATCGCCCGATTGATCGTTGCCTACGGGGACACGCTGAAGGGCGAGCAATTTGTGGAAAAGGTCGGCGCGTTGTCGGTGCGCGTCATTGCGCGAACCGCACGCGAGCGCCGTCCCGGCAGTTTGGGGTATGCGGAGGCCATGTTGGTGGCGTACAATCGCAAATGCAAAAATGCGCTGTCCTGGAATAAGCTGTATGCAAAGGCTGACGCGGAGGACGCGCAATCTTCCATGGAGGAAGAATCCGAGCCCCATGAGGTTGCTCCATGACACAAATACGCCAGCTGCAAACAGGGCTTGCGGCTGGCATATCTCTGCCATGGAGCAGTGTGGAGGCCTTCTCTTTTGGGTGCAAGGAATTCGTATGGAGCAGGCACCCCACGGTTTCTATGGCATTGACGTCCGTATTTGACACTACTCCCCCGGACGAGGGCGGTCGATTGAACTGTGTTTGGCAACACACTCCGGGTTTCTTATCCCCTCCGAGGATCTCTCGAAGCTGCCCCCATTGCTTGCGGCTGTGGCTGGACAGGGGTACCATTGTAGGCAGATACGGTCTTGGCAAGAGCGGCCCGCCACGGCCGCTTTTGGATCGATGTTGTCCGCTCGCTGCGCTTTTGGGCGCAGGTCTTGGCGCACCGTCCGCATTGCTTTCCTCTGCGGCGTATCTGCTGAAGTTATTCAATCGCCGGGTATGACTGCTCATGCAGTGTTTTTCAAAGAACTGGATAGGTTTTGAAAAAGTCCCTACACTACCCTATCGCACAAAACGGAGGTCAAAACGAAACCTGCACGAGTGATAACTTTGTAAATTCCTCAAATTTGCTTCTTCTTTTGCGGGCTGCCTGAGGAGAAATGCCGTATTTTTGCGCTATCATCAGGGCGCTTTCTTTCGCGTACCCGTTGAGGTACAAGGTCAGGAAATCCGGCGCCCAGTCGTGCCAGGCACTCAGTTTTTCCCGCAGTTCCTGTATCCATTCGCTCTCCAAAACCGCGGTTTCCGGCGATTCACTGCCCGGCAGCATCTCCTGCAGACCGATTTTCTCACCCTCCTCGTCCACACACTCGTCGTTCATGCTGATCTTCGCAAATTTCTTCCCCCATGTTCGATTCCGGCTTGCCGCCATACGCTCTTGATTCCATTCCTTATACTGGCTTTTGGAAACCTCAATGACCATGCAATCTTGCTCATTGGCGTCAATGATCCAGTCATAGATAAAATAGCGTTTCTCTGCGTGCGGGTCGGCGGCATTCTCGGCCACAATGCGCTGCCATTCCGCTCGGCTGACCACTTCCAGTTTTTTTGTGCCGTCGAGCAGGGGTTTATTGACCAAATACGTGAAGTTCATTTTTATCACCTCTTGAATTTTTTGAAAAGTATCCAAGAGGCTTTCACGGGTATTTTGACAGGCAGCTCTGCCATTCGCTGGTTTTCATAAAAGCCCTTTCCGCGACCCGGAGAAGGACTTTCAGATACACGTGCGAAGGGGCAAGCAAAAAGGCCGCCGAAAGAAACCACTGGAAAATCGGTGGTTTCCTTCGCACGGCCCTGGCAGTCAACCGCTGTTCAGCGCTTGCTCCTGATCACTCGTATCGTTCAATTGTATGCGCGGATCTTAGTCTGCGATTTGAAAAGGTTTCGGATTTTGTCTTTGTCTGCGAAAATAGGCAAGGTTTAAAATAGAGACCGCCTTGCATTTTTGGCACTTGACCCGGATGTGCCCGGTCGAATCGGAATATACCACGCCAACTACATACCCGCACTCAGGGCAGTGCAGCGCCCGGTCCTGCAAGCATTTTGCTTCCTGGGCGGAACAGATGGCCCGCTGCCGGGTGTGGGCGTTTACATACCGTGGATCGCATCGCATAATGGCCGTCCCTCCAGTTTGAATTCCTTGACATATTCAGAAATGTCATGATACTGAAATGCCCCGAGATCCCGCAGCCGGATCGTCAAAGCGGTGCGCGATACGCCCAGCCGGCGCGTCATCTGCCCCAGGATCTCTTTTTCGCGCGGCCGAAAGACACTGGTTCCATACACCGGCAGCTTCCGGCCATTGTTATATTGGATCAATGCGTTTTTCACGATAAACCTTGGCATTAGCAGGCAGCCTGCCAACATATTGGCCTGCCACTCGCTCAAGGACATACGCTGCCGCAGTTCCTCGGCTGTATACAACCTCTCCGCGTCTATATCGCGGTGAAAGCAGGCGTTAGCGTGCGGGTCCAGTTGAGAAGCAATAATATGCCCGGCTTCATGTGCCAGCGTAAAGCGACGCCGGGCTTCTTCTCCGGGCCGTAAAAGATACTTTTCCAACACAACAGTATATTTGGGATATACGCGCTGCTCTACAACACCTCCGTCCGAAACACGCAAAGGGCACACGCCATCGCTGGTAAATCCAATTTTGTCGGGGTCGCCTTCCGCGTAGTTTTCATAAAGGATCGGACATTTTAAAAATGTTGCTACAAAGCTGTCGATATCGACAGCCGTCGCCTCTTTCGTATCGCCGCCGACAAACTGCCGAATCAGCTCATCGCACAGTTCGTCGGCTTCCGTGCGGGAGATATAACTGGTCATTTTGTGTCCTCCTTCATTGCTACAGCTTTCGGTCAAGCGCTTGACACAATGAAGTTTCTTGAGTATAATTGCCACAGAACTTCATAAACTTCATTTGCATGGCTGCAATCATAGCAAACATTTCCTCGCTTGTCAACAAAGAGTGTGAAGTTGATGAAGTTTCAAGCAAACAGAAAGGATTGACCCCTTATGACTTTTACCGACAAGGTCAAGCGCGCGCGTGAACTCTGTGGTTTGACGCAGCGGCAGCTGGCGGAGCTGGTAGGCGTATCCCAACGGACGATCGCATCTTATGAATCGAGCAATGCAAAGCCGCACGCTTCCACAATGCGAAAACTGGCCAAAGCCCTGATGGTCTCGGTAGATTATCTGGCCGATGAGAACATCACAGATCCAACATACGGGCTTGAAAAGGAAGACTACATCGCGGAGGCCCGCGAACTATACGGCAATAAGGCCGCCGCAGAAGTCAACGCCCTGCTGGAACGCAATGCAGCTTTGTTCGCAGGCGGTGAATTGTCACAGGAAGCCAAGGACGCCTATTTTGAAGCGGTGATGAAAGCCTACCTGGCTTGCAAAGAAAAGGCCCGGGAAACCTTTGGCCGCAAAGAGTCCTGAGGGGCAAAAGGTACGCTTTATTGTGCCGCATTTGTGCTATGATAGAAATGAGGCCAAAGGAGGGGATCAAGATGGTTACTGATTGGATCAGCCGTGAAGTGTGCCGGTTGGAACGCAAGTATAACGAACCCGACCCGCTTGCATTATGCGAGCGGATGGGGATCCTTGTCCTCTTTCAGCCCATGGGTACCTACACCGGCGCGTGCAAAGGGTTCTTTCTGTCTCAGAGCCGTATGCGTTCGATCACGATCAACAGCGATTTGCCGGAGCCGCTGCAGCGTGTGATCGCCGCCCATGAACTCGGCCATGCCGTTCTGCATCGGAAAGAAGCCGGCGTCAGCGCCTTTCATGATTTTGCATTGTTTGACAGGACATCCACCAAAGAGTATGAAGCCAACGTATTTGCTGCCGAACTGCTGCTGGATGACCGCGAGGTGCTGGAACGGCTGCACGAGGAGCGTTCCTTCTTCGGGGCCGCCCAGTCCCTCCGTGTTCCCCCGGAGCTGCTTGATTTCAAGCTGCGCATCCTGAAACGCAAAGGCTACGACGTGATCGACCCGCCTCTGTCGGCGACCGGCAGCTTTTTGAAGGATGTTGAAATGGGTGTGAGCCGTATCTAAGCCGTATAAAACGGGAAAAACAGTAAAACAAAATCGCTTTTTGAAACATTTTGTGCCGTTTTCTCGCATTTCTGTTGACTGTTTGGCCGCTTTATGTTATTCTTAACTTGCACGAAGAATTCGTGTAGGAATCGGAGGGACTGCCTTATGAAACATAATGTGGTACGCCTTGAGAGTATTGAGATCCGCAATTTCAAAAATGTAAAACGCGGCTCGCTGAGCTTTGAAAACACCCGCAAGCCTTATTCTGCCAGCATTTTGGGTTTGTATGGCCAAAACGGGTCTGGCAAGACGGCTTTAATTGACGCGCTCTCTTTGTTGAAGCATTTGTTGATGGGGCAGCAGATTCCCTCGAAGTTTGCGGACTGTATCAATGTGGACGCTACGCAGGCGTCGTTCTGCTTTCATTTCAAGGTCCGCTGCAACACGCAAGAGCCAATGGAGTGTGCTGTCGCCTATTCGTGCAGCATCCGCAAAGACGCCGATGAAAGCGCCGCCAACATGGAACAGGCCCCCAAGTGGAAAGTCACTGTCTTCAATGAAGTGCTTTCAGCCTCTTTCAAAAGCGATGGGCAAAAAAGCAGGTTTTCACCCCTGGTCAATACGCAGACCGACGGCGTGTTCCTGCCGGTGTCTAAATTCAAGGCGTTGGTCGGCGGCAAAAAGTCTACAGAAACCGATCTGCTGGTAGCCAAGAAACTTGCGGCAGCGACATCGCGTACCTTTGTTTTTTCCCGTGAACTCGTTACGATGATCCGCCGCCAGTGCAAGGACAAAGCGCTTCTCTCTTTGTACGAGGCGCTGATTGCTTACGGCAACTTCGAGCTTTTTATCATTGATACCACGAACAGTGGGTTGATTTCGATCAACGCCCTGCCGCTCTCTTTCTCTTATGAGGAAAAGGGGCAAGTTTCTATGGGCAGCATTTTGCTTCAGCTCAACGGCGTCTCGTTGATCCCCGAGTCAGCAATAGCCGTTGTCCGCAAGGTGATCGCCTCTATGAATCTTGTCTTGCGCGAGCTGGTTCCCGGCTTAACGATCGAGGTTGAAGAACTCGGCACGCAAATACAGGAAAACGGCGTGCGGGCTTGCAGCATTCAGTTGATGTCTTTGAAGAACAGCAAATCCATCCCGCTGCAATACGAGTCGGAAGGCATCAAAAAAATCATCTCGATCCTGCATCTTTTGATTGGTGTGTACAACCGTCCTTCGATGACAGTGGCGATTGACGAGCTGGATTCTGGTGTGTTTGAATATCTGCTCGGCGAGCTTTTGCGTATCATTGCCGAAAAAGGGAAGGGGCAGCTGATCTTTACGTCGCATAACTTGCGTCCGTTGGAAACACTGGACCGCGGCTTTATCGCCTTTACCACGACCAACCCGGAAAATCGCTATATCCGGCTGACGAATGTAAAACCGAACAACAATCTGCGCGATTTCTATTATCGGGATATTATGCTCGGCGAACAGAGCGAGCCCGTTTATGAGCCGACCAACAACTACGACATCGCCCTTGCGTTTAGAGAGGCGGGTGACACGGTTGGCTCGTAAAAAGGTTGTCTTTGTCATCGTCGAAGGCCCTTCTGATGACGAGGCGCTCGGCGTTCTGTTTAGCCACATCTTCGACCGCAATTCAGTGTTCGTGCACATTATGCATCGGGATATTACGAGCGAACGCGGGGTACGGCCGGATAACATTTTATCGCGCCTTGGCAATGAGGTGCGCACATACGCAAAAGCCAATCATTTTACCCGCAAAGATTTCCAGGAAATCATCCATATTACAGATATGGATGGCGCCTATGTTGCCGACGAGCACATCGTGGAAGACCCTTCCGCTAAACACCCAGTCTATTCGACAGAAGAGATTACAACGTGTTCTGTTGAAGCCATCGCTGCTCGAAATGGTCAAAAGCGGCAAAATCTGGACAAGCTATGCAGCTGCAATCAACTGTGGGGCATCCCTTATCGGGTATTCTATATGTCCTGCAATCTCGATCATGTACTGTACAATAAGCTCAACAGCACCGACGCTGAAAAAGAAGCCGATGCCCACGCTTTTGCCTTGCAGTACCGCTACGATATCGCGGCGTTCAGAAGCTTCATCTCGGATTCGGATTTCTCCGTTTCTTCCAGCTATAAGGACTCGTGGAACTTTATCAAATCTGGAACGGAGTCTCTGAAGCGGCATACAAACCTTGGATTGTGTTTTCCTCCTGCACCGCAGGAATGATTCGCTGAATAGAACGGGCAAAGCGCGCTCCTACGCAGAACGCGCCTTGCCCGTTGCCTTTAAACCGTTTTTACCGGCTCCAGCTCGCCGTCATCATGATCCAGCAGTTCCAGGATCAACCGCGCGCCGGTGCGCAGGCCCATGATGTAATAATCCAGGACCGTTGCGTCCAGCTGATCGCCTTTGGCGGTCAACAGCTGTTCCAACTGCTTCTTCTGTTCTTCAGGCAGTTTGGCCGATATCCATTCTTCCAGTTCTGTCGCCTCCGTGACTGCGCGGGCAATGCGGCCGCTTTGTTTCATCCGCATATCGACCGCTTGCAGTTCACCGTAGAAGAGCGCTTCCAGTGTTTTGCGCATACGCGCCACCTCCTTGCAGCACAACAACATACCACACCTTTGCCCCGAAAGCTACCCCCAAAAGAGAGATTTCTTGCACCCAAAAGGAGGCGTTGCCGATGGTCTTTTTTACGGCGGATCTGCACTTTGGTCACGCCAATATCATCCGCCACTGCGCGCGCCCGTTTGCCAGTGTGGAGGAAATGGATGCCGCTCTGCTGGCGAATTGGCGCCGGCGTGTGCGCGCAGACGATACGGTGTACATCGTGGGGGATCTGATGTTCTATTGCAAGGACCCGGAATCCTACCTGCGGCAACTGCCTGGCAAAAAGCACCTGATCGTGGGAAACCACGACCCGGTTTGGATGAAAAAGGTCCCTGTGGAGCGCTACTTTGAAAGCGTACAGCCCTTGCTGGAGTGCAGCGACGGCGCGCACCGCCTGGTTCTGTGCCACTATCCCATGATGACCTGGAACCATGTGGCCCACGGCAGTTACCTGATCTATGGCCATATCCACAACAACACCGACGGCATCTATTGGCCGCTGCTGGCGCAGATGGACCAGGCGCTGAACGCCGGGGCGGATATCAACGGTTTTGCCCCGGTGACGTTTGCGGAACTGGTGGAAAACAACCGCCGCTTCCAAAGCGCGCATCCTGCGCCAGCGTAAGCACAAACAGCTGCAAGAATTTCTCCGCGAAGGCTCATCTTGTGATACCAAGTGGAGAAATTCTGCCGCTTTGAGTGCCACGCCACATAGAATAATATCGCCGCTATTTTATCGCCATTTTGCGGCGATAAAAACGGCGATAGCGTTGGAACGAACCCGTGAAGATGGTCAGATAAGCTATTCTACTTACTTCTGATATGCGCTACTCGCGCTGAAGAAATCGATGACAAAATGCAAAAAGGATTCTCGGAAAATGGAAACCACACATGACAATCATTATGTTCCGTGTCAATATCTAAAAAGATGGGCAAATGAGCATAACCGAATTTGGACATACCGAACATTGGTATCTCATCACAAAGTTCCTTTGTGGGAAGAGCGACCTGTTAAATCTACTGGATTTCAAGATGATCTGTACACGATTCGAGTAAATGGAAAAGAATATGATAGTGTAGAACGTTGGTTTAATACTGAATTTGAATCTCCAGCAGCACCAGTCATTGAAAAAGTTGTGACAGACAAAAAATTGTGTCAAGAAGAATGGGATATCCTCTTAAGATACTTAGCGGCACAAGATTTGCGCACTCCTGGGAAGATCAAGATTCTTCTCAACCAATGGCAAACTAACATTCCCGCGTCAATACAAACTTCTTTGTGTGAGTTGGCCAATTATCTGCAGAATCGTCCCGCATTATCCGCTCAGCTTCAAAGACGTAAGATGTACCATGGTTCAAATGGACTCCCCATGAGTATCGAAGTTAATGTCAATCATGACAAACAATACATTCAAGTAAATGCACAATTGGACTTAGGAAAAGAATTATATATTGCCTCTTTGTTGCGGGGACTCGAGCACACATATAAAATATTGCTTCAACACCACTGGGTTGTCCTTCATCCCTTCGCTGGTAAAGAATGGCCAACCAGCGACAAACCGGTGACTTGTATGGATTATTTTAATCACAAACACTATCACTTGCAAAGCGGTTGGGGGAAAAAGCACGCTAACATTTTGTTTCCTCTTGACCCTTGGCATTTACTTTTCACAGAGGTAGGCGCAAAAAATGTGCAACACATAAAAAAGATGGACTATTCCTCGGAATGGACAGAATTCTTAATAGATGTCATTTGTGAAAATGCATATCGTTCAGTCTTCGCTTTGCACCCGTTAAAGTATATGAATAGAAGGCATCATCGAATCATTGACCCCGCTCAATTCCAGAAGGAACAGCAAGAGCGCAAAGCATGGAGTAAATATGAAAACCGTTTTTCTTCCGATTTGCACACGCAATTTGAATAAAAATGGCATCCTTGTGCAAAATCAGTGTACGCCCGCTACTGTATGCTTCTAACCAATCGCTCAAAAGCTTCCCGCAATTCATAACGAGCCACCTTTTGGGCGTACTCCTGATTTTGGCCCTTATCTATAACCGCTTCGATTTCTTTGACAACTTCTTGTAAAAGCGCTCCTTTTGTATCGGCAGCCGGGATGACCTCGCCCAAAGCGGAATAAATCGTGGCTTGGCTGACCATTTCTTCTCCATATCGGGTTACTAATTCTTGATAACGAGCATCGTTAAAGTTCTTTATATCTTTGCTTATATTTACAGCTTCAACTAAGCAATCAACAAAATTATTGAAATATGGCGATTCAAAAAAACTGTTAATTGCTTGCTGCCTTGCGGCAAGGTCTTTTGCCAGTCCCTTATGGGTCGCGGTGCGAAGCGCCTCAACAGTTCTGCTGGTTAAACCCAAAGATTCGCATACTGCTGTATTTAACTTTGACCTATCTTTATAACTTTCTTCACCGAGCAAGTATCCATATTCGCAATCGAAAAGGTCTGCCATCATTAGCAGCATATCTTGAGGCGGCAGTAGCTTTCCGTTTTCATAATTCGACACTTGTTTTCCAGAAACCCCCAGCATATTGCCAAGTCGATTTTGACTCCATTTATGCTTTTTGCGTTCATCCCGGATTATTTTACCTATTTTTTCATGGTCATACTGCACAGTCAATCGCTGCCTTACTTAAAAAGTAATGTTATATTTTGCTTATCTATTTACAATTCCGATTTTACAATAGTATAATACTAACAGAGTCAATGGTCAAGGAGGCTTAAATCTATGGATTCTGTTAGTCAAAATGTCGCTTCAGGAACGCTGAATTCTACTTGTAAGGTAAAGGAGAAACTTAAGAAGGCGGGAAGGTGGGTTTGGGATCACAAAAAGTGGATTACTATTGCCATTACCACAACAGCAGGTGTGATCATTTTGGTAAGGAAACGCAACGCCATAAAAGACTTTCTTCAGGCTTTGGCTAAAAACGATTTTATCGTGGCTTCCTTTGAGAATACGCTGGAAGAGAAAGAGTTGCCATCCATTCCCGCTGAGGTTTTAGCACATCGAACTGGGGAAATGCTCACAGCCACAAAACTCGGAAGCAAAGTCGGGGTGTCCAATCGCGAAATCAACAGGCGATTGGTTAACGCCAACCTCGCAATCAGACTCCCCTGCGGGGAATATAAACTCACCGATACAGGAGAACTCCTGGGGGAAATCAGCACAAAGGTAACCCCTTGGGAGAAAACAGTTCCGCTTGTTCAATGGGATGAAGCGGTATTGGAAATCATTTTTAGTCCAGAGGAACTCACTGATATCGCAAAGAGGCAACAACACATTCAGGAGATTCTTAATCAAGCATCAGCTTAAACAAGGGCATCGATAATATTCAACAAGGAGTCAGAGCTTTCTGCATTTATAAAATGGTTTCACTTCAATGCATAAGCTTTTATGCACACGACCGTCTGCGCTTTGCGCAGGGCTGACGACTATTTGACTACCAACGCCGCGCAGCACCGCCAACGGGCATGGGAAAAGGCTTTTCCGGCGTTTTATGCATCGGACAAACTTGTGCAAAAGCGACAAGAAATCGCGCCTGGTCGCCGTTTCGGTTTGGATGTCTGAGTTCTCCGACCCGGAAGGCCGCTGGTTCGAATCCAGTCGGGCGCACCAGGCAAAAAGCCTCGAAAAGCCGGTTGTTATGCGCTTTTCCGGGCTTTTTGTTTTTTGCTTTTCGTTTCGTAAATCCTGTTAAAAATGTTGATTCCAGAGCGTTTTCTTTGAGAAGAGAAAGAACTACCGGGCCTTGCCTGCCCGGCGCGTGCTATGATATGATTTTTCCATAAGCTTGGCAGCGTGAGGAAGGAGAAGGCCCTATGCAGAATAGCATGTCGGAGTTTGCGGCGCTGATAAAAGAATTTTGCACGGATGTTCTTCAGCTGAATGCAGTAATTGGCATTGCGGTTATGATTATCCTCTTTATTCTGGAAGTGCGATGGACACGTTCCCATCCACCGCGCAGCAGACGCAAAGAACGGGCAGTTGCACTGGGCCATGTTGTGACGGCCAGAAGGGTTTCGTATTGGGACGACGGCGTCACACCCGATGAGAAAACCACCTCATGGTACCATGCCACCTATGCCTACGAGGTTGCGGAAAAGCAATATCAGTATAAATATCTGGCGCGCGCTTTTCCTCCTGTGCAAATCAAGCTCTATTATCTTGGCAGCCCAGGCAGAGCATTCTGCAGCAACGAAAAACGAAGTGCGCTTTCTCAAATTTTTCTTCTTCTGTTCCCGATTGCGGCCGGCGTAGTGGTGATGCACTTGCTGGGTGTAAGGTGATTGCCGCAAGGCCTCCCGCTGGTGCGAGAGGCCTTTGTCAGATGGATTTTAAAATTTTGTGAAGCATAGCAAGGCCAACGGCCGAAAAGCAGAAAGCGGGTAACCCCAGATGCACACCTTCTCCATTGCCGGTAAAACGATCTCCATTTTCCCCTCCATCGCTCCGGGGGCCCCCATCTTCTATCTGAATACATACGCCGGCGAGGGGCAGCAGGTATTGGACGCGGCGC
>OIYU01000784.1_pt1 | contig 22769 bp, 20 predicted proteins | sample 1588321 | NCBI WGS metagenome assembly OIYU01 (sample SAMN03283258) | human gut metagenome | biome: human-associated habitat; material: feces | host: Homo sapiens | place: USA | collected 2013 | reverse complement strand
ATCCAGCCCCTGCACCTTGTCCTCCACTTCGCTGCGGGCGGAGAGGATCAGCACCTTTGTCTCCCGGTCGGTCTGCCGCAGGGTGCGCAGCACCGTCATACCGTCCTTTTTCGGCAGATTCAGATCAAGAAGTACCAGATCGTAGCGCTCCACGCCCAAAAGCTCCAGAGCCTTCTCCCCGTCGTAGCAGTAGTCCACGCTGTAGGCCAGCCGCCGCAGGCTGCGGACGATGGTTTCACACAAGGCGCGTTCGTCTTCAATAACCAAAAGGTGCATGAGAGCCCTCCTTTTACATTTCTTCATGTTCACGTTGTTCTTAATTATAGCAAAAACAGATAAGGTTTGTGTTAAATTTTTCTTCTTAACAGGGACTTTAACTCCCCTGCGCTATGATAGGGGCAGAAAAAGTGAAGGGGTGATAAATTTGAGCCATGTAAAAAAGGCGGTGGCGCAGGCCATGTTGCTGGTTGTGGGTATCGCCATGCTGTGCTTCGGTGTCTGGCGGGGCGAGGCAGCGACGGTGCTGAGCAAAGCGATCAAATTGTGTCTGGAGTGTGTGGGCATTGGGTAAGAAAAAACGCGGCGTATCTCAGGTACTGTCCCGCTTCCGTGGCTGGATACAGGCGGGGGCAGCTTTATTGACCAACCTGCATCTGCCGAACTTTCTCAAGGGCAAACTGTATCAAGGCGCAGGGAAAACCGTATGTGTACCCGGGCTGAATTGCTACTCCTGCCCGGCAGCCTCCGGCGCTTGTCCTATCGGGGCGTTTCAGGCGGTAGTGGGGTCTTCCAAGTTCAGCTTTTCCTATTATATCACAGGCTTTCTCATTTTGCTGGGAGTCCTGCTGGGACGCTTTATCTGCGGTTTTCTGTGTCCCTTCGGCTGGTTTCAGGAACTGCTCCATAAAATTCCCACGAAGAAGCTCTCCACGAAGAAGCTGAAGCCGCTGACATATCTCAAGTATGCCGTCCTGCTGGTGATGGTTTTCCTGCTGCCGGCGTTCCTTGTGAACGATGTTGGCATGGGAAACCCGTTCTTCTGCAAATACCTCTGCCCCCAAGGCGTGCTGGAGGGAGCCATCCCGCTGTCCCTTGTCAATTCCGGCATCCGGGCGGCGCTGGGCAAGCTGTTTACATGGAAATTCAGCATCCTGCTGTCGGTGATCGTGCTGAGCGTACTGTTCTACCGCCCCTTCTGCAAGTGGCTCTGTCCGCTGGGAGCGTTTTACGCACTGTTCAACCGGGTGTCCCTCTTCCAGATGAAGGTGGATCGGAACAAATGCGTCTCCTGCGGGAAATGCGCCAAGGCCTGCAAAATGGATGTGGACGTGACAAAAACGCCCAACCATACCGAGTGCATCCGCTGCGGGATGTGCATCCGCGCCTGTCCTACCAACGCCGTCAGCTTCCGCTACGGCTTTGGAGACGGCAAAAAAGAACCTGTAAAACCTGCAGATAAATTAAAAACGGAGGAAACAAAATGAACGTAAAGAAAATCATCACACTGCTGCTGGCAGCACTGCTGGTGCTGTCTCTGGCCGCCTGCGGCAAACAGGGCAGCGACGACACGACAAAGCCCGACGGCGAGCCCAAGAACGCCCAGGAGGCGGCCGCTATGTACAAGGACCTGATGGATCAGGAGAATGCCATTCTGACGGAAAACCAGTCCCTTTGGGAGAAGGTGTTCCAGTCCGCCGACAAGGGCATGACCACGCAGGAGGACGGCAAGAACTACGGTGATTTCCTGCTGGACACCATTGAATCCGCCAAGGACAAGTTTACCGCCGACGAGCTGAAGCTCCTGCGCCAGGGCGGCGAGAAGATCCGGGAGATCGAGCGCACCCTGGCCGCCATTGAGGCCAAGTTCCCCGATGCGGCTCCCAAGGCCCCGGACAACGGTGACAGCATCCCTGCCGACAGCCCCACGACACCCGGCGACAGCGGCAAGACGCAGAAGTTCCCCGCCTTCGAGGGCAAGGATCTCAACGGCAACACCGTCAAGAGCGATGACCTGTTCTCCAAGAACGCCGTCACCGTGATGAACTTCTGGTTCACCACCTGCAATCCCTGCGTGGGAGAGCTTGCCGAGCTGGACGCGCTGAATAAGGAACTCGCGGAGAAGGGCGGCGCACTCATCGGTGTCAACACCTTCACGCTGGGCGGCGACGAGGCAGCGATTTCTGAGGCGAAGGACGTGCTGGCCAAGAAGGGCGTCACCTATCAGAATGTGTATTTTGACTCAGATGGTGAGGCGGGAAAGTTTGCTGCCAACATCTTTGCTTATCCCACTACCTATGTGGTCGACCGCAACGGCAATATCGTGGGCGACCCCATCGTAGGTGCTATTACGGAAAAGAATCAGGCGGAGGCACTGCAAGCCCAAATCGACAAGGCACTGTCCGCCGATAAGGGCTGACCCAAGATTTTTAGAAAGTGTCTACGATGAAGAAAAAACTTCGTAAGCGGCACATTCTGCACACCATTGCATCGCCTCTGGCAAGCAGCACCATCCTATCGAAATGGCCTTTGAAGGCGAAACCGGAGCATCAGAGGGGCGTTCATCCTTGGAGACCCCTGCTCCATCAAACAGGGATTGGACGAACACCTATTTCTTCAGCGGCGGTTTCGCCGTGAAGTGTTCGCTCTGATCCGCAGCAGAAAAGCGCCGTCTTGGAAGTGATTCCGGGACGGCGCTTTTTACTATCCGCACATTCGATTTCCGCTATTCCTCCTGCTGCTGTGATTACAGAAAGGAACGGGAGGTTATGCGAATGGAGAGATTTGCCGCAGATGAACGATGCCGTTACCTGCGAACATCCCTTTGCGTAATACAATAACCACAGAATCAAATGAAAACTAAACGGCCTGAGCCCTGTGCAGTACAGGATTCAGGCCGTTCAGATCGCTTAATTCTTATTTTGTCTAACTTTTGGGGGGCACTTCACACTGGCGCGCCGCTCTTTTTATCACATTTCGCTAAATTCCCGGATGGGGCTTACTTCTTCAGCTTCTGATCCACCACCTCGTGGAGCATGGCGGTGAAGCCCGCCACGGTCATGGCACCCAGATCCTCTCCGGTACGGGTACGGACGGAGACGGTACCCGCCTCCATATCCCGGTCGCCCACCACCAGCATATAGGGGATCTTCTCCAGTGTGGCCTCACGGATCTTCTTGCCGATCTTCTCGTTGCGGCTGTCCACCTCCACCCGGAAGCCCTCGCGCCGCAGCTGCTGGGCCTGCTGGGCGCAGTAGTCGGCGGCCCGGTCGGTGATGGGCAGCAGGCGCACCTGCTCCGGCATCATCCAGGTGGGCAGCGCACCGGCGTACTCCTCGATGAGGTAGGCCAGCGTCCGCTCGTAGCAGCCCAGAGAGGTACGGTGGATGATATACGGCAGGGCCTTGTTGCCGTTTTCGTCGATGTAGTACATCCCGAAGCGCTCGGCCAGCAGCATATCGATCTGGATGGTGACCAGCGTATCCTCCTTGCCGTACACGTTCTTATACTGGATATCCAGCTTGGGGCCATAGAAGGCGGCCTCGTCGATGCCGATGGAGTAGTGAACGTCCAGATCCTTCAAAATCTTCTCCATGGTGCTCTGGGCGTGATCCCACTGCTCCGCCGTACCCTCGTACTTGTTGTTGGGGTTGGCGGGATCCCACTGGGAGAACCGGAAGGTACACTTATCCAGCAGGCCCACGGTGCCGAGGCAGTACTTGGCCAGCGCCAAGCAGCCCTTGAACTCCTCCTCCAGCTGATCGGGACGCAGCACCAGATGGCCCTCGGAGATGGTGAACTGGCGCACACGGATCAGGCCGTGCATCTCGCCGGAATCCTCGTTGCGGAACAGGGTGGACGTCTCGCCCAGCCGCATGGGCAGGTCACGGTAGGAGCGCTGGCGGTTCAGATACACCTGATACTGGAAGGGGCAGGTCATGGGCCGCAGGGCAAAGCACTCCTTCGTCTCGTCATAGGGGTCGCCCAGCACGAACATACCGTCCAGATAGTGATCCCAGTGGCCGGAAATTTTATACAGGTCCCGCTTGGCCATCAGGGGGGTCTTGGTCAGCAGGTAGCCGGCCTTCTCCTCGGTGTCCTCCACCCAGCGCTGCAGCTGCTGGATGACCCGTGCGCCCTTGGGCAGCAGGATGGGCAGGCCCTGACCGATGCAGTCCACGGTGGTGAAGTACTCCAGCTCACGGCCCAGCTTGTTGTGATCCCGCTTCAGAGCCTCCTCCCGCTCCTTCAGGTAGGCGTCCAGCTCCTCCTTCTTGGGGAAGGCCACGCCGTAGATACGCTGGAGGGTCTGGCGGCTGCTGTCGCCCCGCCAATAGGCGGCGTTGCAGGCCGTCAGCTTGATGCCGTTGCCCTTGATGCGGCCGGTGGAATCCAGATGGGGGCCGGCGCACAGATCAGTGAACTCGCCCTGCTTATAAAAGGAGATGTGGGCGTCGGCGGGCAGGTCGTTGATGAGCTCCACCTTGTAGGGCTCCTCCCGCTCCTCCATGAACTTCAATGCCTCCTCACGGGGCAGCTCGAAGCGCTCCAGCTTCAGCTTCTCCTTGCAGATCTTCCGCATCTCCGCCTCGATCTGGGCCAGATTCTCCTGTGTGAAGGCAAAGGGTGCGTCCAGATCGTAGTAAAAACCGCCGTCGATGGACGGGCCGATGGCCAGCTTCACCTCCGGCCACAGGCGCTTGACGGCCTGAGCCAGCACGTGGGAGCAGGTGTGCCAATAGGTCTTGCGATACTCCTCGTTTTCAAACGTGTACTTGTTTTCTTCGCTCATGATAGCTTCCTCCTTACTTGGTCGGGGCGGGCAACAAAAAAACCCCGCCCCTGATACGGTTCAGGGGTGAGGTAAAATAGCTTTACTCCACGGTTCCACCCTGCTTACGGAAATTTTTCCGTCGCTCGTGATCTCTGTAACGGGAGAACCCGGCCCGGCCTACTGGTTTCCGTTCGGCGAGCGGCTCGGAGGGGGTACCGTTCCGCTTCCCGTCAGATCCCTTGCACCACGGGGGGACCCTCTCTGTGACCTTCTGCGGACAGCTTCCTCGTCTATGCCTTTTTTATACCCCAGAATATAGCACCCCCGGCGGCGGTTGTCAACGGCCTTTTTGAAGTTTTCCCCGGATAAAACAAAAAAAACTACCCTTTTCACAGGAACTGTGCTATGATATAAGAGTATGATTGTCGTTTGATAAGGAGGGGACCTATGCGACATCTGAAACGCCCGGCCCTGTTGGGGCTGTTGCTGCTGGCCTGCCTGCTGCTGGCCGGATGCCAGATGGACAGCACCGTGGAGGAGCTGTTCACCCTGCCCCGCTTGCCCACGGAATACACCACCCTCTCCCGCCAGCTGGATCAGCTGCTGTCGGAGGGCTATGAATACATGGCTCCCACCTCCGGGCGGAACATCCAGTCCCTCCAGATGGTGGACATCGACGGCGACGGGCGGGACGAGGCGCTGGCCTTTTTCCGCCTCAGCAACGGTGAAAAGCCCCTGAAAATTTACGTGTTCCACTCCCGTGAGGACAGCTATGAGCTGGCCTCCATCATCGAGAGCAGCGGCACCGCCATCGACTCCATCTACTATGAGGATCTCACCGGCGACGGTCGGAAGGAGCTGATCGTAGGATGGAAGATCAGCTCCGACGTCCAGACCGTCACCGTCTACGATATGCGGCCCGGCCCGGTGCAGCTGATGCAGAGCAACTACACCCGCCTGTCCTTTCAGGAGCTCAACGGCGACGGCATCCCCAGCCTTCTGCTGCTGCGAACCAACAGCGACAACCAGCCGGTGGCGGAGTTTTGCAGCTGGCAGGAGGGGGCGCTGTCCGTCTCCCACCGCTGCACCCTATCCAGCACCATGGCGGAGCTGAATCAGGGCAGCGTGGTCACCGGCAAGCTGGATCAGGACACCCCGGCGGTGTTCATCACCGGCATCAACAGCCAAGGCATCGCCGTGACGGATATCCTCGTCTGGCAGGAAGACGCCGGGCTCGTCAACGCTGCGCTGGACCGCAGCACGGGGCTCTCCACCGCCACGGCTCCCTATCGTCAGCTGACGCCGCAGGACATCAACGGCGACGGCATCACGGAGCTTCCCCGGCCCGACAGCTCTGTCTCCGACACCAAGCAGGCCGACGGCATGGTCTTTTGGGAGCAGTACCGGCCCGACGGCCTTGCCACCGTGGAGCGCACCTATCACTGCCTGTCCGGCGGCTGGTACTTTATCCTGCCGGAGGATTGGACGGGCGATGTCACCGCTCTCGCCTCGGACGCCGGTATCGGTGAGACGCAGGTAACGTTGTCGGTGCAGGGGGAGAAGGCCCTGAGTATCTGCGCCCTTACCGGCGAAAACCGGGAGCGGCGGGCCCTCTGGGGCAATCGGGTGGTACTCAGGCGCCGCACCGGCACCATTTACGCCGCCGAGACCCTCAGTGAGATCTATTCGCTGGATGAGGAAGCGCTGCGTCATAATTTCAACCTGATCGTCCACTCTTGGGACGCCAACTAACGACATAGAAGGAGTAGCTTATGAAAAAAGTTCTGGTTCTGGAGGATGAATCCAGCATCCGCAGCTTTATCGTCATCAATCTGCGCCGTGCCGGTTATGAGGTCATCGAGGCAGGCACCGGCGAGGAGGCGCTGGAGATGCTGCAGCAGCACAGCGATATCCGTGTGGCGCTGCTGGATGTGATGCTCCCCGGCATCGACGGCTTCGAGGTATGCCGCCGCATCCGGGCCACCAACTCCCGCATCGGCATCATCATGCTCACCGCCCGCTCACAGGAGATGGACAAGGTCACGGGCCTGATGACCGGAGCCGACGACTACGTCACTAAGCCCTTCTCCCCCGCCGAGCTGACGGCACGGGTGGACGCCCTCATGCGCCGCAGCGGCGGCAGCATGGAGGAGCACTCCGGCGAGATCAGTCAGCCCCCCTTCCTGCTGAACACCCGCAACCGCACGCTGGAAAAGAACGGCAAGCCCGTGAAGCTGACGCAGGTGGAGTACTCCATCATGCGGATGTTCATGGAGAATCCCGGCAAGGCCTTGTCCCGTGAGGAGATTTTGGATCTGGTGTGGGGCCGGGATTACTTCGGTGAGCTGAAGATCGTGGACGTGAACATCCGCCGCCTGCGGCTGAAGATCGAGGACAACGCCACCAACCCCACTTTCATCAGCACCGTATGGGGCTACGGCTACAAGTGGGACGCCTGATGGCCCCGCAGCAAGGAGGTGACGGTCCATGAAGGAGCGTCTGCGAATACAGGGCCTGCGCAAGCGCTGGATCCTCAACAGTGTGGGGCCTGTGATCCTGATACTGGTGCTGGCGGCCATTCTGGCCTCGGCAACCGTGGCCAACAACTACTACGGCTCCGCCCGCTCCATGCTGGAGGCCAAAGCCAAGGCCGGCGCCGACTACTTCAACTCTTACAGCATGAGCAGCTACAGCGAGTACTACCGCAACGCCTCACTGTACGCCGCCAGCTTCGACAGCACCCGCATCGAGCTGCAATTCCTGAATCTCTACGGCCGGGTGGATAACTCCACTCAGGGCGTGGCCGCAGGCACGGCTCCCCAGACCCCGGAGCTCGCACGGGCGCTGGAGAGCGGCAGCATCGAGGTATTCAGCGGCAAGGACCCCGTCACCGGCGAGTCGGTGATGGCCGTCACTACACCCCTGAAGTTCAACGGCTCCACGGTGGCCTTTATGCGCTACGTCACCGCCACCCGGCAGATCGACCATCAGATCCTTCTGACCATCCTCATCATCAGCGCCATCATTGCCGGGGGCATCTGTCTGGTGCTGATCTCCAGTCTGCTGTTCATCAACAGCGTGGTGGCCCCGGTGGCTGAGGTGACGGACGCCGCCAAGCGCATCTCCGGCGGCAGCTACGGCATCCAGCTGCCCAACCCCTACACCGATGAGATGGGGGAGCTGGTGGACAACATCAACGATATGTCCCTGAAAATCAGCCAGAGTGAGAAAATCCAGACGGAGTTCATCTCCTCCGTGTCCCACGAGCTCCGCACCCCCCTGACGGCCATCAATGGTTGGAGCGAGACACTGCTGGAGGACGACGATCCCGCTCAGCTGCGCCGGGGTCTGCACATTATCCTCAAGGAATCCCGTCGACTCACCAACATGGTGGAGGAACTGCTGGAGTTCTCCAAGATGCAGGACGGTCGTTTTACCCTCCGCATCGAGGACGTGGACCTGCAAACGGAGTTCGAGGACGCCGTTTACACCTATCAGGAGCTGTTCCGACAGGACGGCATCCGTCTGGAGTATGACGACGACGGAGAGCTGTACACCGATCCTATCCCCGGCGATCCGGAACGGCTGAAGCAGGTGCTGTGCAACGTGCTGGACAACGCCGCCAAGCACGGTGGCTCCGGCAAGCGCATCATCGCCTCTCTGCGGCGGGAGGAGGACAACTATGTCATCCGCATCCGGGACTTCGGGCCCGGCATCCCCCCGGCGGAGCTGCCCTATGTGAAGCAGAAATTCTACAAGGGCTCCTCCAAGGCCCGTGGCAGCGGCATCGGTCTGGCGGTGTGCGACGAGATCATCACCCGCCACGGCGGCACCTTCGAGATCGGCAACGCCGACGGCGGCGGCGCTCTGGTGACCATTACCCTGCCCATTCCGCCCCACACGGAGCATCGATAGAAATAGAACAGTTGTTGCATTTCATTCGAGCAAGTGCTATACTTACGGAAAGGAACTTACATCGTCTATGGAACACAAACCCGGTACATTCCGCACCTCCATCGGCGGACAGGCTCTCATTGAGGGCATCCTCATGCGTGGCCCGGAGAAGCAGGCCATTGTGGTACGCTCTCCGGAGGGCCTTGTGACCAAGGTGGAGGAACTGACACTTATCAAGGACAAATACCCCATTCTGGGCCTTCCCATTCTGCGGGGGGCCGTGACCTTTCTGGACTCCATGATCCGGGGCGTCAAGGCCCTGATGTTCTCGGCGGACTACTTCCCCGACGACGAGGCCGCCCAGCCCTCCAAGCTGGACCTGTGGCTGGAAAAGCACGTTCCGGCAGAAAAGCTCCAAAATGTGCTGGTATGGGTGTCGGTGCTGCTGTCGCTGGGTATGACGCTGGTGCTGTTCATGCTGCTGCCCACCTTCGTGGCCGGGCTGTTCCGCGCTCAGAACGCCGCCCTCCACAATCTCATTGAGGGCGTCATCAAGGTGGCTATCTTTCTGGCCTATCTGATCCTCTGCTCCAAGCAGAAGGATGTGCGCCGGGTATTCTGCTACCACGGTGCCGAACACAAGACCATTTTCTGCTATGAGGCGGGCCTGCCCCTGACGGTGGAAAACGCCCGCATCCAGCCCAAGCATCATCCCCGCTGCGGCACCAGCTTCCTCTTTGTGGTCATCATCGTGTCCATCCTGTGCAGCAGCATCGTTTTCAGCTACGTCAACTGGCAGAACATCTGGGTCCGTATCGGGATGCATCTGCTGCTGCTGATCCCGGTGGTGGGCATCACCTATGAATTCAACCGGCTGGTGGGGCGGCATGACAACGCCCTCACACGGGTGCTGTCCGCCCCCGGTATGTGGCTCCAGAATTTCACCGTCAACGAGCCGGACGACTCCATGCTGGAGGTGGCCATTGAGGCCTTGAAGCTGGTGCTGCCGGAGGAGAAGGGCAAGGACCGCTGGTGAGAAATTCCCGGCCGTTCTCCCCTGAAAAGCCCAAAATATGACAACGGAGCGTATTATGGCAACTACTTACAACAATTTGTATATGGATATCCGGCAGACTCTCCGCCGGGCAGGCATCGAGGCCGCCACGCTGGAGGCCCGTGAGCTGATGTGCTTCGCCTCCGGCAAGACCCGCAGTCAGCTGGTGCAGGATGGGCAGCTGTATGTCCCTCCGGCCATCGAGGAGCGGGCGAGGGATCTGGTGTGCCGCCATCTGGCGGGGGAGCCGGTGGCCTACCTCATCGGGGAGTGGGAGTTCTACGGGCTGCCGCTGGACATCTCCGAAAGCGTGCTGATCCCCCGTCCGGACACGGAGACGCTGGTGGACCACGTGGTAGCGTGGCTGCGGCCCCTGCCGGAGTGCCGGGTGCTGGATCTGTGCGCCGGCTCCGGCTGCATCGGTCTGGCCATCGCCAGTCAGGTCCCCGGCGCACGGGTGGTGCTGGGGGAGCTGGACGAGGGGGCCTTGCGGATCTGCCGCCAGAATATCCGCCGCAACAGTCTCAGCGGACAGGTGGTGTCCTTAAAGATGGACGCTCTGTCCGATCCGCCTCCCCGGCTGGGGGATTTTGACTGTCTGGTGTGCAACCCCCCCTACATTCCCTCCGGGGACATCGCCGGACTGGACGTCTCCGTCCGGGACTATGAGCCCCATCTGGCGCTGGACGGCGGGACCGACGGGCTGGACTTCTACCGCAGCGTCTGCCGCCTCTGGCGGGACGTACTGCACACCGGGAGCCGCCTGGCCTTCGAGGTGGGCATCGGGCAGGCCGACGACGTGCTGCGGCTCATGCGGAGCGAGGGCTTCGGTGAGCTGGAGATCCTGCCGGACCCGGCGGGCATCCCCCGTGTGGTGACGGGTCTGCGCTATCAGGAGGTCTATGCCGACGCCTGATGACCGGCGAAACGACTTTGTAAATCGATGGGCCTCTGCCCATTTACCATGAAAATTTTCATCGACACAGGAGGAAGAAACATGGCAGCGAAGAAAGACAGCTCTATAGCTGCTCCCGTGGTCTCCGACAAGAAAAAGGCGCTGGAGACCGCCATGCAGCAAATCGAAAAAACCTACGGCAAGGGCTCTATCATGCGCTATGGCGACAATGTGCAGCCCAATGTGGAGGCCATCCCCACTGGCTCTCTGGCGCTGGATCTGGCGCTGGGCATCGGCGGCGTACCCCGTGGCCGCATCATCGAGATCTATGGGCCTGAGTCCTCCGGTAAGACCACGCTGGCTCTGCACGTTCTGGCGCAGGCCCAGAAAATGGGCGGCGAGGTGGCCTTCGTGGATGCCGAGCACGCTCTGGACCCCACCTATGCCCGTGCGCTGGGGGTGAAGATCGAGGATATGCTCATCTCCCAGCCGGACACCGGCGAGCAGGCGCTGGAGATCACCGAGGCGCTGGTGCGCTCCGGGGCCATCGACGTGGTGGTGGTGGACTCCGTGGCCGCTCTGGTCCCCCGTGCCGAGATCGAGGGTGAGATGGGCGACAGCTTCGTGGGGCTCCATGCCCGGCTCATGAGTCAGGCGCTGCGGAAGCTGACGGGCATCATCGCCAAGACCAATACCGTGGTCATCTTCATCAACCAGCTGCGGGAAAAGGTGGGCGTCATGTACGGTAACCCGGAGGTCACCACCGGCGGTCGGGCGCTGAAGTTCTACGCCTCCGTCCGCATCGACGTGCGCCGCATCGAGACGCTGAAGTCCGGCGGCGAGATGATCGGCAACCGCACCCGTGCCAAGGTGGTCAAGAACAAGGTGGCGCCCCCCTTCCGGGAGGCGGAGTTCGATATCATGTATGGCGAGGGCATCAGTAAGCTGGGCGAGATGCTGGATCTGGGCGTAAAGCTGGATCTGGTACAGAAGAGCGGCTCCTGGTTCAACATGGGCGAGGTGCGCCTGGGGCAGGGCCGTGATGCCGCCAAGCAATATCTGCGGGATCATCCCGACGAGGCCGACGCACTGGAGGCCAACATCCGCCGTGATTTCCACAAGCTGATGAGCAATCAGTCCAAGGTGGCGGCACGGGCCGCAGGCCGTGCGGTGGATGTATCCGCCGACGACTTCGACGATGCGGATTGATCGCATCGAGCCATCCCGCCGCAAGAAGGATCGGGTACTGGTGTTTCTGGAGGGGGGCGACCTGCTGCGGGTGACGGAGCAGGAGCTGCTGGTCTTCGGGCTGCGGCCCGGTCTGGAGCTTCCGGAGCAGCTGCTGGCGCAGGTGGAGCAGTCCGCCAAGCGGTCGGAGATGAAGGCCCGTGGCGCCCGACTCACCGGCAGCCGAATGCTTTCGAAAAAGCAGGTGATGGAGCACCTGACCCGTAAGGGCGGCGACCGGGAGCTGGCGGAGGATACAGCCCAGTGGCTGGAGGAGTTGGGGGCCGTGGACGAGTCGGCCTACGCCGCCGCCATTGCCCGGCACTATGCCGCCATGGGCTACGGCCCCGGCCGGGTGCGGCAGGAGCTGCAGCGCCGGGGCATCCCACAGGAGCTGTGGGACGATGCGCTGGCCCTGCTGCCGGAGGGCGAGGAGGCCATCGAGCGTTTTATCCGCAGCAAGTGTAAAGGGAAGCCCCTTGATCGAGAGACGCAGCGCAAGCTGGCTGCCGCTCTCCAGCGGCGGGGCTTTTCCTGGCAGGAGATCCGTCCGGTGCTGAACCGTCTGGGCGAGGAAATGGCGGAGGAATAGGGAGAATCCCTTCCCAAAGGTAAATTGCTCCTATGCAAAACCACCTCCGGCGGCATATTTTTGCCGATCCTTCTTCGTATTGCCTCCGGCGGGAGCAGATCACATTTTTATCGTCTATCCAGAGAGCATCTCCTTGAATGCTCCTTTGCAAGATCACAAATCCACATACCAAACATCAGAGGAAACACAGCATGAATGTATCATTTATATCCCTGGGCTGCGACAAAAACCGGGTGAACACCGAGCAGATGATGGCCCTGTGCCTGCAGGCCGGACATACCGTGCAGGAGGATTGCTCCGGCAGTGACGTGGTGGTCATCAACACCTGCGGCTTCATCGACAGCGCCAAGAGCGAGGCCATCGACACCATTCTGGCGGCGGCGGAGCTGAAGGCCGCCGGTGAGGTGGGCAAAATTCTGGTAACGGGCTGTCTCAGCCAGCGGTATCAGGCGGACATTCTGGAGGAGTTGCCGGAAATCGACGGCATCATGGGAACCGGCTGCTTCGGTGACATCGTCACGGCGCTGGAGCAGGTGGTGAACGGTCAGGAGTGCCGCCATTTTGCCGACATCAACGGCCCCGTGGAGGAGCTGCCCCGTGTGTTGTCCACCCCCCGGCAGTACGCCTATCTCCGCATTGCTGAGGGGTGCAGCAACCGCTGCGCCTACTGCGTGATCCCCTCCCTGCGGGGAAACTACCGCAGCCGCCGGATGGAGGACATTCTGGAGGAGGCCCGTGCGCTGGCGGAGGACGGGGTGCAGGAGTGCATCGTCATTGCTCAGGATATCACCCGCTACGGCGTGGATCTGTACGGAGAGCGGCGGCTTCCGGAGCTGCTGCGGGAGCTGTGCAGGCTTCCCTTCCACTGGGTGCGGCTCCACTATCTCTACCCCGACAATCTCTCCGACGAGCTCATTGACACCATTGCCGGGGAGGCAAAGATCTGTAACTATCTGGATATCCCTATCCAGCACTGCAACGACACCGTTCTCAAGGCCATGCGCCGCCGGGAGACCAAGGCCGGGCTGGAGGAGCTGTTCCGCCGGGTGCGGGAGCGCATCCCCGGCGTGGTGCTGCGGACCAGCCTCATCACGGGACTGCCCTATGAGGACGAGGCGGCCTTCGAGGAGCTGTGCGACTTTTTGGGCGAGCAGAAGCTCCAGCGGGTGGGGGCCTTCCCCTACTCTCCGGAGGAGGGAACTCCGGCGGCCAGAATGCTGAACCGGGTGGACACCGAGGAGGCCCAGCGCCGGGCGGAGCTGGTAATGGAGATTCAAACACAGGTCATGGACGAGTTCAACGACAGCCGCATGGGCAACACCGTGGAGGTGCTGTGCGACGGCTATGACGTTCAGGCCATGAGCTATGTGGGCCGCAGCTACGCCGAGAGCCCCGGCATCGACGGGTGCATCTTCTTTACGGCGGAGCGGGATGTGGAGCCCGGAGACTTTGTCATGGTGCGTATCACCGGCGCCATGGACGGCGACCTCACCGGCGAAGCGGTGGAGGAACTTTCTGAGGAGGAATAAAGCTATGCCTATGAACACTGCCAACAAACTGACCCTTGCACGGGTGTTTATGATCCCGCTGTTTCTTGTGATCGCATACTGGGGCTTCCCCGGCAGCCGCTATGTGGCGCTGGGGGTGTACATTCTGGCCTGCCTGACGGACCTGCTGGACGGGTATGTGGCCCGACACTATAATCAGGTGTCGGACTTTGGCAAGTTTGCCGATCCGCTGGCGGATAAGTGTCTGGTGATGGCGGCGCTGTGCTGGTTCGTGGAGACCGGCGACATGGTGGGCTGGGTACTGGCCGTGGTGCTGCTGCGGGAATTCGCCGTGTCCGGGATGCGGCTCATTGCCGTGGAGAAGGGTCGGGTCATCGCCGCAGGCTGGTCCGGCAAGGTCAAGACCGCCAGCACCATGGTGTGCATCTGCCTGATGCTCTTCGGCATCCCCCACTGGATGAATCTGGTGTGCCAGGGTGTCATTCTGGTGACCACCGTCTACTCCGGCGTGGAGTACTTCGCCAAAAACTGGGATGTGTTTCAGGAGAAGAAGTAAGTAAGCGCCTACGAATTTTGATCTCATCATCGGCGGCGGCCCGGCCGGTGCCACACTGGCTCGGCTGCTGCCCCGCTCCATGCGCTGTGCCGTCATCTATCGGAGCGACCTCTCCAAGCCCTGCGGCGGTCTACTCTCGGAGGATTCCCAGCGGTCATTGGCCCGGTATGATATCACCCTCCCTAAGGACGTTCTGGTGGACCCGCAGATCTTCGCCGTCAAGACCATCGATCTGGAGGCCGGACTGGTGCGGCACTATCAGCGCACCTACCTGAATATGGATCAGCGTCAACCGTACCCCGCCGGGAAAAGCCGTACTTGACACCGGCGGAAAATCCTGATACCATGTTACCGTAAATAGCACGTTGATCGGAAAGAGTACGCCCGGCGCTCCGGGCAGAGAGGGATGGCCACCGGCTGCAAGCCGTCCTGCGGAGCAAGGGCCGAAAGTGCGTCCGGGAGTGCGGGGGATGCAGACGCCCTCCGGCAGGCCGCCGTCACCGGCCATCGAGCGATAAACGAGAGTGGAACCGTGGAGCAGCCGCTTCGCCTCTCATGCCTGCGGGCATGGGAGGCGTTTTCTGTTCTGCACGGAGCTTTCCGAATTTTGCAGCTAAAATTTGCAGCCAAAAGGAGCTTGACTATGTATCTGTATAATTCTGCCACCCATACGAAGGAGGAGTTCCGGACCCACACGCCGGGCCACGTGGAGATGTATACCTGCGGCCCCACGGTGTATCACTTTGCCCACATCGGCAACCTCCGCAGCTACATCATGGAGGATGTGCTGGAGAAGTACCTGCGCTATGTGGGCTACGATGTGAACCGGGTCATGAACATTACCGACGTAGGCCACCTGACCTCCGATGCCGACGAGGGCGAGGACAAGATGCTCAAGGGCGCCCGCCGGGAGCACAAGACCGTCATGGAGATCGCCCAGTTCTACACCGACGCCTTCTTCGAGGACTGCCGCAAGCTGAACATCAAGCGCCCCGACGTGGTGCAGCCCGCCACGGGGCTCATTGATGACTACATCCGCATCATCTCCCGCCTGCTGGAGAAGGGCTACGCCTATGTGGCCGGCGGCAACGTGTACTTCGACACCAGCAAGCTGGAGCGGTACTACGTGTTCAACGACCACAACGAGGAGGATCTGGCCGTAGGCGTCCGGGAGGGCGTGGAGGAGGACGTGAACAAGCGCAACAAGAACGACTTTGTGCTGTGGTTCACCAAGTCCAAGTTCGAGGATCAGGCCCTGAAGTGGGATTCCCCGTGGGGCGTGGGCTACCCCGGCTGGCACATCGAGTGCTCCGGCATCTCCATGAAGTACAACGGTGAGTATCTGGATCTCCACTGCGGCGGCGTGGACAACGCCTTCCCCCACCACACCAACGAGATCGCCCAGTCGGAGAGCTACCTGGGCCACCCCTGGTGCCCCCAGTGGTGCCATGTGGCCCACCTCAACACCAGCAGCGGCAAGATGAGCAAGTCCAAGGGCGAGTTCCTGACGGTGTCCCTGCTGGAGGAGAAGGGCTATGCGCCGGTGGTATACCGGTTCTTCTGCCTCCAGAGCCACTACCGCAAGAGTCTGGTGTTCAGCTGGGAGAATCTGGACAACGCCGCCGTGGCCTATGGCAAGCTCATCGCCAAGATCGCCGCCCTGCCGGAGGAGGACGGTGCGGTGGATATGGCGGCGGCAGCGCCCTTGCAGCAGAAGTTCCGCACGGCCATGGACAACGACCTGAACACCTCCATGGCGGTGACGGTGCTGTACGACGTGCTGAAGGCCAAGACCAACGGGGCCACCAAGCGGTATGTGCTGGCGGACTTTGACCGGGTGCTGAGTCTGGATCTGCTGGAGAATGCCGCCCGGAAAAAGGCAGAGCAGAAGCAGACCGCTCCGGTCTCCGGCGGGTTCCAGATCGTCAGCGAGAGCGGCGAGACGGACGCTCAGGTGGAGGCTCTGCTGCAGGCCCGCTACGACGCCAAGAAGGCCAAGGACTTCACCGAGGCGGACCGCATCCGGGACGATCTGAAGGCCATGGGCGTGGAGATCACGGACATCCCCGGTGGTGTGCGCTGGAAGAGATAACGCTTTCATAGATCAAGGGGAGGAGAATGCCTGCGCCGTTCTCCTCCCCCTTTTGTTACCATCGGTGGCAGGCGTACTTGCCCTTGTTCATCGATGGTATGTTGTCGGCACCCTACTCCCCGGCAGTTCTTTCCTCTTTTGCCTCCGGCGGCCTACTTTTCCCAGCAGCCTCTTTCTTGCCTCCGGCGGGTAACTTTCTGCCAATAGCGGCAGAAAGATTCACCGTCGTGTCAGCCAGTTTCCAGCCACGTTGTGGCATGAAAACTGGGACACTTCCTCGAAACCGCCTTGCTGCTTCCGCCACAGGCGGCGCTTCGGCGGTTTCCGCAATGACACGTCAAGAAGGCACAAGTCTTGTTCGGCCGCTGGGAGTTCTCTTATAAGATAATTCTGTCATTCCGAGACCAGTCCGCAGACTGGTCGTGGGAATCCGTATCCCCCGGCGGTAGACCCAACGCTCCTTCATCAGAGCAGGAGCGGCAGCGGGTCTGTTGCTGAGTCAATTCCCTGTTTCGGCGGGAGTTAAGTTGCAACTCTTACACACGACAAAGGAAGTGCAGAAACCATCGGTTTCTGCTGGCGTTCTTTGGTAACTTTCTTTCGCTATTGAAAGAAAGTTACCCGCCGGAGGCATAAAAAGAAAAGACCGCTGGAAAAACTCACCCCCCACCGGCACGCAGAGTGACTTCTCCCAAGCGGATACTGCCGAATATCATCTGTATATTCCGCCGTCAGGTATTGACAAATCCGCCCGATTTCAGTAATATGATAGAGAAAACAGGCAGAATATTGGAGGAAACGGTATGGAACTGCATCAGGCTGTGGCCGGAAATATTCACCGCATCCGCAAGTCCCAGCGACTGAGTATGGATCGGGCAGCGGAGCTGGCCGGCATCTCTGTGAGTATGTGGGGGCAGGTAGAGCGTGGCAGCGTGAACCCCACGCTGGCGGTGCTGGGCAAGATCGCCTCCGGACTCCACGTCCCTCTGGAGCTGCTCATTGAAAACCGTGAGGAGGCTCCCGCCACTCTGTACCGGGCGGTAGACGTGGCCGGGCAGCGCCTCTACGGCGGCAAAGTCATCCGCTATCCCCTGTTCCCCTTTGATACCGACAGCCGCAGCGAGAGCTGCCAGATGGATATTTTCATCAGCGGTGTCTATGAGGCGGCGGACCACGTCCCCGGCTCTCATGTGTACCTGACGGTGCTCAGCGGAACGGTGAAGGTCACCTGCGGCGGCGAAGTGTTCCGACTGGAGAGCCGGGACTGCCTCTCCCTACCGGGGCAGGCAGAGCGGCAGTATGTCAACGTGGGCAACACTACCGTGCGGCTGCTGGAGTGGATAGTCTACCGCAAGAACGGATGAATAATATATGAAAAAGGATGAACCATGTTCTCGGTGGTTCATCCTTTTTTGACAGCTGCCGCAAAAAACGTGGGATTTTTCCGGATACCGTGTATGATCCACTAGAAGCGAAGGGAGGGAGACCGTATGCAGGAGCGGAAGATCATCGCCTTGCTGCGTGAGCGGGGACGAGCAGGGGCTGCACGCCCTGCTGGTACACGATGGGCCGCTGTGCGATACGTCATCGTTCCCATTCTGCGGGACCCTCAGGAGCGGGAGGAGTGTCTTTCCGAGGTGACCATGCGGGTCTGGGAGAAAATCGATACCTTTCAGGAGGAGCGGGGAAGCTGGAATGGCTGGCTGACCTCCCTCACCCGTCATGCGGCGCTGAATCACGCCCGGCGGATCTCCCGGCACGGCGGGGCCGAGGCCCTGTCGGAGGATCCCCCCTCCCCGGAGCTGACGCCGGAGGAAGTGCTTTTGCGTCAGGAGCGGCAGACCGCCCTGGGGACGAATCTCTGGGGACTGAACTACCTTTTGCCCGGCATCGGGCTGGTGCTGATGCTACTGGGCTTCCGGCTCCTGCGGCGGGAGGAGATCGAGGCCTGTCGTGGGGCCATACAGGTGGTGGTCAGCGTTCAGGAGTTCGACCAGGAGGGAGGCTTCTGCCGAAGCAGCGGCTCCAACCCGCTGTGCATAACCGGGGTACGGGTAAAGCTGACGGGAGAGCCTGCCGGCTGGATGATCTTCCACCACTTTCTCTGGAACACGGCTCCGCCCTTCCATGGGACAGCCGCCATACAGCTCTGCCGGTATACCAGTCGGATGAGCTGTGGAGCGCCGCCGGAGAGGTCGCCGGCCGGGTTCTGTACGATCGGGACGGGGAGACCTTCCGGGCGCCCTACCACTCTCTGGAGGAGGATACATCCCCCCCTACGGCTATCAGGGCATCTATGGACAGCGGGACATTTTCGGGACATTTTCTCTGTCCACTGCGGCGCAGCACGGGCGGGGCTATGTGGTCTATGCCGCCGATGAAATTCCTCACGCAGAATACCGAAATGTGCCGGATAGCCGGTTCAATTACATCTATCCGTACAGATTTCTGCAATACCCAGCAAAAACGGCACTGGAAAACCGGATGTCCGATCATGGGGCATTTCGGACCGTCTGGAGCGATCTGCGCTACGGCCCCGAAGTAACTCCACCTGTCATCAAGAAGAACGATCAGCGGAATGACCCTCCGGCAAAAGCCGGAGGGTCATTCTGATATTTTTTCATTCGATAGCCTGCCGACCGGCAACGGGAGCAGAACAAAAAAATGGAAATTCACGGTTTATAGGATAAGTCATTTGGCAAGCCACCTCACCCGGCACGGTGCCGCATTTGGCAAGGCGGCCCATCTGGCAGGGTGTTCTACTCGGCAGGGTACACCATTTGGCAGGGTACACCATTTGGCAGGACACCTCATTGAGCAAGGCGTTCCAACCGGCACACACCGTTCGGAAAGATCTGCCGATTCGGGGATGGCAGCGTTACGGGCGCACCTGCGGAAGACTGGCGGCGGCCACGGACTGTCCGATGCGGCGGAAGCGATCGTCAGGCAGCAGCACCTCCAGCGGCAGCTGAGGGTACTCCTCCGCCAGCACACGGCGGCAGATCTCCGTCATCCACTCCCCGCCGATACCGGAGGCCACACGGCCCAGCACCATCACATGGCGCAGCGGGTAAATTTCAGCATACAGGGCCAGCGTATGGGCAAGGCACACCCCCATATCCCGGAAGATCCTCCGGGCAGCGGGATGGCCCTGCCGGGCCAGTTCCTGCACCTGCCGCAGCTGTTGAGCAGGGGGCAGGGCCGCATCTGTGGGAACTCCTGCGGCAGCGGCCAACCGGATCACGGCGTCCTGCGAAAAGTACTGCCCCCCTACGCCGGTATCACCGGACCACGGGTCTCTGGGGGCCATCTCCCCCAAATCCACCGGCGCAAAGGCCAGCTCATTGAGCCAGCCGGAGACACGGCCCTGTGCATCCACATAGCCCGCCGCCTGACTGGTCCCCATAGCGATGCCCATGACGGGGCCGGTGCCGAGACTCATATAGCCCGCCAGCGCCGTGACATCTCCGTCGTTGGCCACCGCCAGCGGGACATTCCCCATGGCGGCTGCGGCTCTGCGGTAGAGGGTACGTCCCTCCTGTTGGCGCTCCGGCGGGACGGCAGCCAGCAGCGCCGACACCATCAGCTCGTCTCCCCGGACGATGCCGGCGGTGGAGACGCCGATGGCATCCACACGGGGCAGATGGGCCGCCGCCGTGCGGAGGGCGCAGAGCACCTCCCGCTGATGATACCGGGGGTCGGCGGCGGTCTTGGGGTGCCAGATCACCTCCTCGGAGTAGACGGTGCGGCCATCCACCACGGCGGAGACCTTGCGGTCAGAGCCGCCGGCGTCAAAGCCGATGCGGCAGCCCTCCAGATGCCCGCCTATGGGGCGGGCCGCCGGTCGGGGCTCCGGGAAGCGCTCCCCCGCCGTCTCCACGCAGAAGGGACGGCCGTACACCGTCTCCATCATGGCCACGTCAAAGGCACGGGAGCCGTGGGGGCTGAAACTCTCCCGCAGCCGGGAGATCAGGACCTCGTCCCCCTGCAGCGTCACCCGCCATCCTCCGACGCTCCACAGCAGCAGCTTGATGGTGCGCTCCAGATATCGCAGATCGGCAGGGCTTCCTCCACGGATGCGTGTCTCGTGCACCACGGTGCCGTTCCCCTCCACGGCGATGCGGAAGGGCTGTCGGGCCTGAGACAGATAGGCCGTCCGCCACGGGGCAAAGGGCAGAAAGTCCGGCTGCAGGCAGGGGACATTTTTTACGGAAAACGGGATGCCCAAATACTCCATGGCAGGCTCCTCCTTACGGGCGCTCTATTGGCAGTCCTCCGCCGGCTGTTCCTCCGGACGGCGGGCGGTGTCCACGGCGCCCCGGTACACCACCAGCCGGTCATAGACATATTCCGTGACCAGATTCAGCACCATGTTCAAAAACGTCACCAGATACTCGTTCCAATGGAGGGTATCCGCCAGATAGCTGCCCAGCAGGGTGGACAGGGGCGTGAAGGCACAGTAGTACAGCAGCACCAGCGCCATGGCCTGTGGGACGTTGTTGGCGCTCTGGAAGGTGAACTTTCGGTTCAGGGTGAAGTTCCACAGCACCGAGAGGGTCAGAGCGATGAGATAGCAGGGCCAGTAGCTCCCGTGCAGCAGCTCATTGAGCAGGGCAAAGGAGGCCATTTCGATGGCCCCGGCGGAGATGGAGAACAGGGTGAATTTCAGCACCCGTCCCCACTCTCTTTTGTTTTTCATGGGGTAAGTCGTTCCTTTCTGCGGGTCACTGGTTGGCCTTGCGGAGAAGGGTCTCCCACTCCTTCACGATGGAGCGGTCGGTGAAGTAGTCGATCCGCATGGCCTTGCGGACCTGTGCCAGCGTCTCGTTGGTGGTCTCCACTGCCTTGGCCGTACCGGCCACCAGAATATCGTACACCGTGTCGATGTCCTTCGCCCATCTGGCCCGCTCCTCCCGGATGGGGGCCAGCGTCTCCTCCAGCACGTTGAAGAGGAATTTCTTGCAGGTGCCGTCCCCCAGGCCACCCCGACGGTAGTGGGCCTTCATCTCCTCCAGATTGGCGTAGTCCGGCAGGAACTCCGCAAAATGCTCGTCGGTGCAGAAGGCATCCAGATAGGTGAACACCACGTTGCCCTCGGTGTGGCCCGGATCGCTGATCTGGAGGTGGAGGGGGTCGGTGAACATCTTTCCGTTGATCTGTTTTTTCACCACGGCGGCACTGTCGGACAGGTAGATGCAGTTGCCAAGGGATTTGCTCATTTTGGCCTTGCCGTCTACGCCCGGCAGACGGCGCTGCATCTCGTTTTCCGGGATCATGGCGGTGGGCATGGTCAGCGTCTCGCCATAGATGCGGTTGAACTTCTCCACGATCTCACGGGTCTGCTCCAGCATGGGAAGCTGATCCTCGCCCACAGGCACCACGTTGGCGTGGAAGGCCGTGATATCGGCGGCCTGAGAGACGGGATAGGCGAAAAAGCCCACCGGCAGGCCCTCGTCGGCAAAGCCCCGCATCTGGATCTCGGACTTCACCGTGGGGTTGCGGGAAAGACGTGCCGTGGTGACCAGATTCATATAGTAAAAGGTCAGGGCATGGAGCGCCGGGAGGGTGGACTGCACGCAGATGGTGGACTTGGTGGGGTCGATGCCCACGGAGAGGTAGTCCAGCACGACGTTGATGATATTCTCCCGGATCTTGCCGGGGTTGTCGGCGTTGTCGGTCAGGGCCTGATCGTCGGCGATGAGGATGTTGATCTCGTCGAAGCGGCCGGAATTCTGAAGCTCCACCCGGCGCTTCAGGGAGCCCACATAGTGGCCCAGATGCAGGCGGCCGGTGGGACGGTCGCCGGTAAGAATGATGTTTTTCATGGTGATCCCTCCGCAAATCTTCGTTTGCTGTATGATGTCAGGATATTATACCACAGGTGCACCGATTTTTCCAACAGAAAAATTGGGGGATGCTGCCCCGGTGGGCGGGTGGAACATTGCGTCCGGCTTCGACGTCCTGTTGGGACGCGCGAAGCCGGCACTCGTTTCGAATCCACCAGATGCCAAAAAGAGACGCACCATGCGGAATGCCCAGCTTTGTGGTGTTAGAGGGAATCGCTTCCCTATGAGGCAAGGAAGGGGGCGTGTGAGGGGGAAACCTTGGGCGGTTTCCCCCTCACGATTTTAATCAAAGGCCGCTTGCGGCCCCGGTTTTTGCACAGCAAAAACCGGCAGG
>OIYU01000782.1_pt1 | contig 22835 bp, 20 predicted proteins | sample 1588321 | NCBI WGS metagenome assembly OIYU01 (sample SAMN03283258) | human gut metagenome | biome: human-associated habitat; material: feces | host: Homo sapiens | place: USA | collected 2013 | reverse complement strand
TTTACGCGAACATTCAACCTGCAGCGACTAAAGTCACAAATATGCTTTATTTATCTTACAGAGGGTGTCTCCTTTGCCTGCGGCAAATTCCTATTTAGCTTTAGCTGCTGTTGTCTCTGTTGATGTCTCTGTAGCTGTGGAATCCGCACTCTTTAAGGATACCTGTGCCCAGAGTTTCTGGTCTACATCTTTATTGTAGTCCCATTTCTTCTCAAGTTTCTTAGTCCAGTTGTCATATTTCTTCTGGAAAGCTTCGGACTGTTTCTGTTCTTTTAAAGTTTTCTTATTGCTTGCTGTTTCTTCTTTATCTGTGTAAGCAACAAGTTTAGCGATAACGTATCCGTTGTCACATTCTAAGACTTTATCTGCAATATCGCCATCTTTCATGCTCTTCATTACTTTTTCGAAAGCTTCTCCCTCTTCGGATTCGCCTGCTGCATAGGATTCATCTGTGTTGGAGTAATTCTGTTCTTTGGCAACTTTCTTAATTGTCTTCTTGCCGCTCTGGATTTCTTTGAGAGCTTTTTCTGCTTTTGCTTTCACGGCCTTTTTCTCTTTTTTACTCATTTCTGTTGTCTGGCCGTTATCACCTGTCTTTGTTGTGGCAAATACAACTCTGTAGATTGTGGACTTTCTTGCTTCATCGTCTGTTACTGTAACTTTTTCTTTGCTTTCAATCTTCTTCTGAACCTTAGAAGCAAGTGTACTGTCTTCATAGATTTTTTCTACATCTTCACGAGTAGCTCCACATTCTTTCATAACCTTTTTACCAGTCTTATCCTGATAATAGGAAAGTGCGGAATCACTGCACTGCTGCTTTTCTGTATGTGTTAACTTGCAGTCATACTTATCTGCCTTTTTGATAAGGATGATGTTCTGTTTCATCTGGGAAATAACCTGCTTTTTTACATACTCTTCAAATGTCTGGTCATTTCCATCATCGTCCTTACCCATGGACATACTCCAGAAGTCACTTCCATAGTAACTGCTGTAAGTCTGCTCATACTGTGCGCTAAGCATCTTAGCATACAACCATGCTTCTTTTAATGTGACATCTGTTCCGTCATAGCTGAATAAAACTTTATTTCCATCCTGTGTTTTTGTTCCTTTTCCACTGCTTGATGTAGAACAGCCGGTCATGAGACTCAGGGCCATGATTACTACAAGAACGAGGGAAAGAACTTTTGTTAATTTCGCTTTCATTTTAACCTCCTATAATTTTACACTACATTTTTCTATTATAGTACAAATAAAAGAATTCAACAAGTAAATTCTGGTTTGTAGGGTTAGAGAAATAAACAGACGAACCTTCCTCTCCTGTAATCTATAAAAATGCTTCGTTTCCCTGCGTCCAAGTTGCTCATCCGCAACTTGAACTTGCTCAAAGGCGCATTTTTATAGATTACAGGAGAGGAAGGTTCTGTGTATTTCAGTCCTACAAATCAGTTGAAAAAAATTTGGGGATAGGGACAGAAGAAACAGGAACTCTGGTAAATTATTTTTTCAGAAGGATTGACACTTGAAGCAACTTAGTAATTCCTTTGAATTAACAGGAAAATGCTAATTTTTAGCTACATTACCATACAGATTTTGATATTAGTTATTTATAATCCGGATTATTATCGTAAAATTGTTGAGATATTGTAACCATAGTTTGAATGTTAATCTTTAATATCTCATTTTACGGGAAGCCACAACCTATTAGAGAATCCCCAAATCCTCTAAGATAAGTTCTGATTTTACTTCTACAGCCAAAGAACAGCCACCAGAAAGAGAAATAACCTATATTTGTGGCCTGGGAGCAAAGGTTGGATGCGAGCGGTTAAGCGAACATTCAACCTTTAGCGACGAAAGTCACAAATATAGGTTATTTCTCTTTCTGGTGGCGTCTCCCTTTGCCTGCGGCAATCAGGATTTATCCTGTAGTTTTTGGATTCCCCCAATGATTTCCCTAACTTTTTCCAGCAAGTCTTTTTTCGGTATCCCTGTAGATTCGAACACAAACACCGGATTCGCTTCTGGTTTTATTTTCATCTTGTTGCGGTACTGTTTGAGGAAACCGTCAATTTCTTCAACGCGAACTTTCGCCCGTGGGTTCATGGTAAACAGGATTTTGCTTCCTTTCTGCTCGATGGAAAGAAGCCATGCCTGATGGGCTTCTTCTCTAAGGAGTGCAACGTCCATGAGGCGGATAAGTGGTGCTGGTGTATCACCGTAACGGTCGGTCATTTCTTCGATCATGTCCTCGGATTCTTCCTGCGTCTCGATAGTTGCGATTCGTTTATACCAGGAGAGTTTTTCGGATTCGCTCTTGATGTAGGTTTCCGGAATGTAAGCATCGATGGACAGGTCGATGGATGTGGTAAATGTATCGACTTCCTGCTGTTCGCCTTTCATTGTTAATACGGCCTCGTTGAGCATTTTGCAGTAAAGATCGTATCCGACGGATTCCATATGACCGGATTGTTCTGCACCAAGAAGATTCCCGGCCCCACGGATTTCGAGGTCACGCATAGCGATTTTGAAACCACTTCCTAAGTCAGTGAATTCACGGATAGCTTTTAATCGTTTTTCGGCTTCTTCTTTTAAGATAGAGTTTCTTCTATACATTAAGAATGCGTATGCAGTTCGGTTGGAACGGCCGACACGGCCTCTTAGCTGATAAAGCTGAGAAAGGCCAAATAACTGTGCATCCTGAATAATCATCGTGTTAACATTTGGGATGTCGAGTCCAGTTTCGATGATGGTCGTGGAGACTAAAACATCTATTTCTTTATTGATAAAGCCGGACATAATCGTTTCAAGCTGGCGCTCGCCCATTTGCCCGTGTGCATACTCTACTGTGGCATTTGGTAAAAGCCGTTGTAAGCCTGCTGCTACTTCATCGATATTGTTGACTCGATTGTATACATAGTATACCTGTCCGCCTCTGCCAAGTTCTCGTTCGATTGCTTCGCGGACAAGTTCCTCGTTGTACTCCATAACGTAGGTCTGAATTGCCCGGCGGTCCACTGGTGGAACTTCAAGAACACTCATGTCACGGATTCCGGCAAGACTCATGTGCAGGGTTCTTGGAATTGGGGTTGCGGACAATGCCAGAACGTCAACATCTTTCTTCAGCTGCTTGATTTTTTCTTTCTGTTTTACGCCAAAACGCTGTTCCTCATCAATAATAAGGAGTCCGAGATTCTTGTATTTGATATTTTTTGAAAGAACTTTATGTGTGCCGATGACAATGTCAATCGTTCCGTTTTTCAGTCCATCAAAAATACGTTTTTGTTCTTTTGGCGTGCAAAAACGAGAAAGCATGGCAATCTCGACTGGATAATGTTCCATTCTTTCTTTAAATGAATTGTAATGCTGCTGTGCTAAAATGGTTGTCGGTACAAGATAAACTACCTGTTTGCTGTCCATAACTGCCTTAAATGCCGCTCGGATTGCAACCTCGGTCTTTCCATATCCAACGTCTCCGCAGATAAGACGGTCCATAATTCGATGACTTTCCATATCACGCTTGGTATCTTCAATCGCACTTAACTGATCTTCTGTTTCCTCATATGGAAATAATTCTTCAAATTCTTTTTGCCAGACGGTATCTTTGCCGTAAGCGTAGCCTTCTTTTGCCTGCCTCTCGGCATAAAGTTTTACCAGATCCTGTGCCGCAATCTGCACCTGTGAGCGAACCCGGCTTTTCGTCTTTTCCCATTCTGTGCCGCCAAGCTTATTCAGTTTTGGCTTTCTTGCACTTAAATTCGAATATTTCTGAATGAGTTCAAGCTGTGATGCCGGAACAAAAAGATTACTCGCATCTTTGTATTCAATATTGATGTAATCTTTCGTAATTCCATCGGACTCAATTTTTTCCATGCCACGGTAAATACCGAGTCCATATTTTTCATGGACAACATAATCACCGACTGAAATCTCCGAAAGAGAATTGATTTTCTGGCCACTGTACTGGCTTTTCTTCTTCGGCTTTTTGGCCTTTCTTTCCTTGAAAATGTCTTTTTCGGATAAAACGACAAATTTAAGCGTCGGGTACTCAAAACCATTTCCAAGTCGGCCACTCGCCACCATAATCTCCCCCGGTGCAATCGTGCGGTCAAAATCAGCTGCAAAATACGCAAGCAGACCATAATCCCTGATATTTTCTGCAAGACGCTTCGCCCTTGTTGTTGAAGAAGAAAGCAGCAAAATCCTGTAATTTTGCTTTTTCCAGTGTTCTAAATCCTTGATAAGCTGGTCAAAACTATTATTATATGAAAAAATGGACTTTGCCTCGATATCACAAATGGTTTTCGGCTTGTAAAAAGCGTAATCTTGAATAACAGAACGGAGCAAAATAAGCGGTTCCTCCATCACTTTTGACAGAATCTCCTCATATCCAAACAGCAAATCCGCCTGTCCCGGCAGCACATATCCACCTTCTAATCGACTCTGCATACAAAGGAAAAATTCTTCCTCATATGTCTTTCCTTTTTCCAGAACACGATGCGGTTCATCAATGAAAAAGAGTGTATTTTCTGGTAAATATTCAAGAAATGAAACCGTTTTCTCATAAAAATAGGACAATAATGCCTCACTTCCCTCTGCTGTTCCAAAAGAAAGAAGTTCCTCCTCTGTCCTTACCGTCATCTTCCGAAGACGTTCTTTTTCCGCAAGACGCTTTCTCTTCTTAAATGCTTCTTCCTGCTTCTTATACTCTTCCTTCATTCGGCGAACTGCCTCACCAATCTTATTTCTTGAAAGAATTATTTCTGTCGCAGGGTATACCTGAACCTCGTCCAGCTTTTCCACACTTCGCTGCGTTTCCGTATCAAAAGAACGGATGGAATCCACTTCATCCCCCCACAGCTCAATTCGAACCGGAAGTTCCTCCGTCAACGGGAAAATGTCAATGATTCCCCCTCGGATACCGAACTGCCCTGGCGCTTCCACCAGGCCACTGTTTTCATATCCAAGCTCTGAAAGCTTGAGTTTTAATGCATCTGTATCAATAATTGATTCAAAATCAATCGTCAGGCAATGCTCCTTAAACTCCTCAAACGGAATCATTTTCTCCATAAACACATCAAGACAGGCAACAATCGTGAGAGGCTTTCCCTCCACAATCTTTTTTAAAATGTCCATTCGCTGCCGCTCAATGTGATTACTATGCACATCTGCACTGTAAAACAGCACATCTCTCGAAGGATACAGCACCGTATTCGGATCAAAAAAACTCAAATCCTGATACAGCTCCTTCGCCTTCTCTTCTTTATACGTCAATACAAACCGACAAGGAAAATCCTCCCCCAAATTTGGAATAAAGTGTGCTTTTTGAGAATCAACACAACCATTCAGGACGATGGGATAAGCCTGTTGGCTCATTGCGGTTTTTATATCAATATAAGTATCGAATTTTAAAAGAGGGTTTGATAAAGTTTTCATGATACCTCCTTTTATTTTGGTTGTTGCACTTTTCTGTTGCATGCTTGCTTTTACTATTATTTATAGCGCAACGGAAAAATATTTTCTCCTATTCCAAAGTTTTTCTCTTCTTCTTTCCTACGCTATATTTGTTCATAGCTTCTGAAAATTCATCCTGTGCAAAAAGTTCTGCTGCTTTTTCAGCTTTGTCTAATGCATCGGAGAGCAGTTCTTTTTCGTCGTCTTTGAAATGTCCAAGAACATAATCTGCGAGATCCTGTCCCGGATGTTTTTCGCCGCCGATACCGACACGGATTCGTGGAAAAGTGTCTCCTCCTAAATGTTTGATAATGCTCTTCATTCCATTATGTCCGCCGGCACTTCCTTTCGTGCGAAGACGAAGCACTCCAGGCTCTAAACTGATATCATCATAAATTACGAGGATGTCGCTTAAATCCAGCTTATAGAAATCCATGATTGGCCTAATGCTTTCGCCGCTTAAGTTCATATAAGTTAATGGTTTTACGAGAAGAACTTTGCTGCCACCGATGATACCACTTCCTACCATTGCCTTGAACTTATGCTGATTAATATTGATTCGATTTGCCTCTGCGATACGGTCAATCGCCATATATCCTACATTGTGTCTTGTTCCTTTATACTGGTCTGTTGGATTACCCAATCCTACGATTACTTTCATTCTATGTTCCTTTCGTGATTTTATTTCTTCTGAGGTTTCTTTTGTACTTTTTTCTTCTTGATTTTGTAACTTTAATTGTTTTTGTTTATTTATATCTTTTTCTTTTTTTGATGTTAACTTATCTATACCCGATATAAAATTGTTATTTTTCTTATTCTTTTGCTTAGTTACGTTTGCTGTCTGCTGTTTTAACTTTTCCTGCATTCTCGCCTTTTGCTGCTGTCTTTTTCTTTGCTTTTTGCGCTCAGACTCCCAGGAGTTTACGGCTTCTTCGGCATCCTGTGTTGCCCATTTTTCGGGGAGTTTTCCGTTCTGGCTTTTGCCGGAAGCATTATCAAAAATATTCTGGCTGATGCTGTCAGGATTTCTCTTTCTGCGGTGTTTTGGGCGATATTGATTCCACTCTTCATAGAATGGTTCCGGTTCTGACGCAGAATTCGGCAGCTTTTTGCCATTGCCGAAATAATAGTCTACCACTCTCTCCGCAGATTTGTCATCAAAATAATCGTTGTGAAGATGTGCAAATTTCTCTACTTTCGCAATATCCCACTGTTTATTTTTAATACAGTCAATCAAATCCTGCATATTTTCTACGATCGGACCGGGTGCCGTCTTTTCATAATCAAAATAAAAACCTCGGTCTTTACTTAAATACCATTCTTTGTCAAATGCATAAAGGATGATCTGACGGTTTAAAAGAGAATATTCTACTGCAATCGAAGAATAATCCGCAATTAAAATGTCCGTCATGCAAAGAAGTTTGCGGACATTCGGATAATCGGTCATATTTGCTACGGTATCCGGCACTTTTGCAGACTGAATCTGCGGATGAAGACGTACCATTAAGAAATAGTCTTTCCCAAGTTCTTTCTGAAATGCATCAAAATCAAACGCTTCTAAAAGCTTTTTATCATGTTCTTCCTCCCCACGAAAAGTCGGCGCATAAAGAACAAGCTTCTTTCCTTTCATTTCCGGATATTGTTCACTAAGCTCTTCCTTCCACGCAGCAATATCATGATCTCTGAAAAAATAGTCCACCTGTGGACATCCGATACAGATCACCTTTTCTTTCGGTGCTATAAAAGCCTCTGCATAGTTGTCCCTGATATTTTCTGAACTTGCCAGTATGTGGTCTGTATTTTTCGTTGCCGCTTTAAGCTCCTTTAAAACTTCCGGGTTCGTCTCCGATGAACCGCCAAACTTCTTAAAAGATCCCATCCCATGCCAAAGCTGAACTACCTTTGTCTCATCCGACAGCTTCATATATCCAAGCGGCAAAAAATTGTCATTCAAAAAAATATGGGATGAAGTCGCCATTCGAAAAGCCTTTATAGTAAAAAGCTTTAGCAAGCCTCCCAGATTACGTAGACTCACTTCATAATCTGCATGCGTAATGATATTAAAATGAAAAGGTAACCCTCTTTTTTCACATTCGTTTTTTATCTCAAACAGGCTTCCTGTACCCCCGGTATTTAATTTCTCTATCAGGGTAATCTGATTCTTTTTCACTTTCCATTTGCGAAAGAAATTAAAGCACCCTGCGAATATTTTATTTGTATTCAATGTATCTAACCTCCACTGTACATCTAATGTACTCTCGGAATCTTTTTGTGCCGTTCTGTAAGATATTGTTAAAAATCAATTCTCGAAGTTCTACTTGATATTTTTCCATAACAGCATAAACAACATATGTTTTTTAGTATATCATAGATTATGCATTTTCTAAAAAGAAAAATTTTCGAATAGCAAAATGACTCTTGCAATCTTCAAAAATCTTCATAAAAATATAGCAGGAATTCCATATATTATACAGAAATTCCTGCTATAAGGTTAAGAGCTGTTTTACGTCAGCCCCTTTATCTTCTAAGTTTTGCTACAGTTATATTTATAACGCTACCTCTGCTTCTCCGACTGTTTCCTCTTCCCCCGAGGCCATGATTGCTTCGTATTCCTGAAGAATACTTTTCTGGATGATGTCACGAGTATCAGAGTTAATCGGATGTGCGATATCACGATACTCGCCATCGGATGCTTTGCGGCTTGGCATTGCGATAAATAAACCTTTTTCTCCGTCAATTACTTTGATATCGTGCACAACAAATGCATTATCAAAAGTTACGGATACGACCGCTTTCATCTTTCCTTCTTTTGCTATTTTTCTGATTCTTATATCGGTAATCTGCATGACCTGTCCTCCCAATAATGTTGTTACTAATTACAGAATGTACCGTACATTCTTCTCAATTACTATCTTAACCTCATCATCGGTTCCGACGTAGTTCGTTCCTGGACGGAGAGTATCTCTGCTCTCTACGATACAGTTCTCAATATAGGAGTCATCTCCAATATATACATCATTCAAAATGATGGAGTTCTTGATAGTACAGTTGTTTCCAATGTATACATCTTTAAAGATAATAGAGTTTTCAACCTTACCGTTAACAATACATCCAGAGGAAATAATACTGTTCTTTACTTCTGCTCCTGTATTGTATTTTGCCGGCGGAAGGTCATCTACTTTAGAGTATACGTCTGGATACTGTTTGAAGAAGTAATCTCTTACGTCTTTCTTAAGGAAGTCCATGTTTGTCTTAAAATAGGAATCTACTGTTGCAATATTTCTCCAGTATGTATCGAGTTTGTAACCGTAAATCTTACGAACATTTCTGTAACGAACAAGTACATCCTGTACAAAGTCATGTCTGTCTTCTCTTGCACAACGCTCAAGAATCTCAATTAAATGGCGTCTTCTGATTACATAAACACCGATAGATACGTTATTAGAGGAAGCAACGAGTGGCTTCTCTTCAAATTCTACGATTCTTTCGTTCTCATCTAACTTAAGAACACCAAAACGTGTTAAATCGTCATCTGTATCTTTTAATGTTGTGTAAACTACCGTGATATCTGCATTCTTAGCGATATGAGCTTCAAGAACCTTGCCGTAATCCATCTTGTATACACCATCACCTGTTGCGATGATTACATAAGGCTCATGGCTCTTCTTAAGGAAATCAATGTTCTGATAAAGAGCATCTGCTGTTCCCTGATACCATGAGTTATTGTTCTTTGTAACAGTAGGAGTGAAGACATAGAGTCCTCCCTGCTTTCTTCCGAAATCCCACCATTTACTTGAGCTTAAATGTTCATTTAAAGAACGAGCATTAAACTGAGGTAATACCGCTACTTTAGATACGCGGGAATTACTCATATTACTTAATGTAAAATCAATTGCACGATAGCTTCCTGCTACTGGCAGGGCTGCAATCGCACGTTTATCGGATAATCTTCCAATTCTGTTATTATTACCACCTGCTAAAATAATACCTATAGACTTCATTTATGTCACCTGCCCTCTACTATCTGATAATGGATTCGCCGCTTGCCAGAATTCCGTCTGGATAATCTTCTGCTGTTGTCTTTCCTACGATTGCGACATTCTTACCGATCTTAACGTTGGCCGGGATAACAGAACCTTCACCTATAGTAACTAAGCCGCCACTATAAACCTTAGGTTTATACTTGTTCTCTGCTTCTTCAAATACACCAAGCTCTGCGTTCTCTCCGACTTCTACGCTCTCTGCAATGATAGACTTCTCAATCTTAGCACCCTTCTTGATCACGGTATTATTCATAATAATAGAGTTCGTAACTACAGCACCTTCCTCAATGACAACACCAGCTCCGATTACAGAGTTGGAAATCTCACCGTAAACTTCTGTTCCGTCTCCGACGATGCAGGCATTTACCTTAGAGTCTGCTGAGAAATACTGTGGTGGAATAACGTCTGTCTTTGTATATATTCTCCAGAACTCTTCGTAAAGGTTAAATTCTGGGATAATATCGATTAATTCCATGTTCGCTTCCCAATATGCGGAAAGTGTTCCTACGTCCTTCCAGTAACCCTGGTAGTTGTAAGCCATAATCTTATCACCGCGCTGGTGGCAGTAAGGAATTACATGCATACCGAAGTCACAGCCAGGCTGTTCGGATAAAGTTTCCAGAGCTTCCTTTAATACTTCCCAGTTAAAGATGTAAATACCCATGGATGCTTTATTACTTCTTGGGTTCGCTGGTTTCTCTTCGAATTCGAGAATCTGATTATTCTCATCTGTGATTACCAGACCAAAACGGCTGGCATCTTCCCATGGTACTTCATATGTAGCCAGTGTGATCTGGGCGTTGTTCTTCTTATGGAACTCAAGCATCAGTTCATAGTCCATCTTATAAATATGGTCACCACCAAGAATAATTACATAATCTGGATGATAATACTCCATGAATTCCATGTTCTGATAAATCGCGTTCGCTGTTCCTGTGTACCAGTCAGTATTCTGGCTCTTCTCGTATGGAGGCAGAATAGAAACACCACCTATATTACGATCCAAATCCCAAGGAATACCGATACCGATGTGCTGGTTCAGTCTTAATGGCTGATACTGGGTAAGAACACCTACTGTGTCGATTCCAGAGTTAATACAGTTACTTAACGGAAAATCAATGATTTTGTACTTTCCGCCGAATGCTACTGCCGGTTTCGCTAATTTTGAGGTTAGTACGCCAAGACGGCTTCCTTGTCCACCAGCTAAGAGCATTGCTATCATTTCTTTTTTTATCATAATAATCACCCCTTTGTCACATAATACTTATTATAGCACTGAAATTCCCAAATGGAAAGCAGTTTAGCACAAAAAACAAAATATATTTTTTATTTTTTTATATATTTTGTATCGTCCATATGGTTATCTTTTACATTTAAATGTAGAAATCCCACGAAAACAATAGGACATTATAATGAAAAGTGCCCTATTACTGGCTGTTTTAGGAATTTTTCAAGGTACCCTGGCACCCTTACTATAAGATGTGTACAGAAGAGACCTTAAGTATCGCAATTCTTTCTTGAATCTCGTTTATCTGTGCGCTATACTATAAACGACTTTTTAATAATTAAACTGATTTTTTTCGCCATATTTATTTATATGTACTCACTAAGTCCCATATGACGGATTTTCTGAGACACATCTTGTGGCACTGGAGGGAAATATGTATACAATTGATTTTCAAAAGCCGATTCATGTTCATTTTATCGGTATTGGCGGCATCAGCATGAGCGGTCTTGCCGAAATTTTATTAAACAGACATTTCACAGTGACCGGTTCTGATATGCAGTCTTCCGACATGACAAAGCATCTTGAAGAAACAGGTGCAAAGGTTGTTATTGGACAGAAAGCAGAGAATATTACCGATGATATCGATCTTGTTGTTTATACTGCTGCCATTCACGAATCTAACGAAGAATTTGCTGCTGCAAAGAATAAAGGAGTCCCTATGATGACCCGCGCAGCTCTTCTCGGACAGATCATGGCAAACTTTGCGAAGTCTATCGCCGTTGCCGGAACACATGGAAAGACAACAACAACTTCTATGCTTACTCACATTCTTCTTCAGGCAGATACCGATCCTACGGTCAGTGTCGGAGGTATGTTAGACCGTATCGGCGGAAATATTCGTGTCGGCCATTCTGACCTCTTCCTTACAGAAGCATGTGAATATACGAACAGTTTCTTAGAATTCTATCCTTTATATTCTATTATCTTAAATGTAGAAGAAGACCATATGGATTTCTTTAAGGATATTGAGGATATTAAGAATTCTTTCCACAAGTTTGCTTCTCAGACTGCAAAAGACGGACTTATCATTATTAACGGAGATATGGGCCACACAGACTTCATCTTAAACGGTCTTAGCCAGAAGCACGTTACTTTTGGTTTAAACCCTGACAATGATTACACTGCAGCAGATATTACATTTGATAAAGAGGGAAATGCTTCTTATAACCTTATCGCACATGGACAGGGAAAGGGCCGTATCACTTTAAAAGTAAAAGGCCGCCACAATGTTATGAATTCTCTGGCAGCTATTGCTTGTACAGAAGCAATTGGACTTCCTTTAGATGCAATCCGTAAAGGACTTTTATCTTTTGGTGGAACACACCGCCGTTTTGAGTACAAGGGTTCTCTCGGTGATGTAACTGTCATTGATGACTACGCTCATCATCCAACAGAAATCCGCGCTACTTTATCTGCTGCAAAGGATTATCCGCATGATGAACTCTGGGTTATCTTCCAGCCTCATACATACACCCGTACAAAGGCGTTTCTCCCTGAGTTTGCGAAAGCATTAGAACAGGCAGACCACATTGTTCTGGCTGATATTTACGCTGCCCGTGAGGTAGATACCGGAGAAGTTTCTTCTAAAGATGTAATGAAACTTTTACAGGAAGATGGACAGGATGTACATTATTTCCCAAGCTTCGAAGAAATCAAAGATTTCGTAAAGGCTCACGTAAAAGGACATGACCTCCTGATTACGATGGGCGCAGGTAATGTTGTGGAGATTGGAGAAGAACTTCTGGCTGAAAAATAAGTTCTGGGTTGCCACAGACAAAAGATGCCCTCATTAAATAAAAGAAACTGCTCACAAATTTTCAGTATGATAAAGCCATCAAAAAAACAACAAATTATTTTTTTGATAGATTTTTTCATACTTTCCTCTCTTTGAACCGTTGAATAGACGGTTCTTTTTTTGCAATTTTATAACACTCCTATAAGCATCCCGCAGGGCAAACAAAAATTGTGGATACCAACTTCTGATTTTGCTTCATCAGCCAAAGAGAGCATATCTGTCTCCGCAGTAACCCAGAAAGTTATCCACATTATCCACAATTTTAAAAAATTTTTTGGGAGTATTCTGAGTCTTTCCCCATGTTGTTTACATTTTGTCCACATTGTATTTTTGTTCGTTCACACCTATATCTTGGAACTTATCACCCTTTTTGACCAGTTTTCTCCCCAAAATATCGAATTCCACCCACCTATCCACAAAGTTATCCACATTATCCACAAAAGTATCCACATTATCCATCAAGGTTTTATACAGGAGTTATCCCCAATTCTATCCACATTCTCCCCAGATTCGACACTGTATTTTTTTTGGAGGGTGTGCTATTCTATATTATGAATTATTCAGAATACACCGATGCTGTTTTTTGGCATTTGATATTTGGATAACTATTTATTCTATAGAATTTACATTTACAATTTATTAAAACGCACGATGATAACCGATAAACTACAGATGATAGAAATAAGGGGTATAATGAGCGATAAGATTACTTTACTTTACAACGTACAGAATGAAGTTACTGTTCTGCCAAACAAATTTATTGATGAATATATGATAAAGGCGGATGGAGAATATGTTAAGATTTATCTTCTGATTCTTCGTCTGCAGGGTATGGGATTGCCTATTGATGTGGAACGTATTGCAGATCATTTAGAACTGACACGAAAAGACGTTTTGAGAGCACTTTCTTATTGGGAGAAAGCTGGTATTTTACGGACAGGAGCTGCTTCTGAGACGGCTGCTACGGTGACTGGCTCTGAATCTATGGCAAATGGAATCTCTGGGAATGCAGGAACTGCTCAAGCTGTTGGAACTTCTGAAAAAGTTATGGCTACTGGAGTTACTGGCACTGACGGAAATACTATGACTGCCGGAACTTCTGGTTCTGATGGAAATACTATGACTGCCGGAACTTCTGGTTCTGATGGAAATGCTATGCCCTCTGAATCTACAGGACAAACTGGGGCTTCTCTTTCACCAACAATCACTCCTGTACCAGATAAGAATACATTAAGTCCTACGGAAGTACAGGCTTCAATGACGAATAAGGATTTAGAGCGGACGATTTATATGGCGGAGACTTATATTGGACGGCCATTTTCTACAACGGAACTGAATAGTTTTTGCTATATTAATGACCAGCTGCATTTCTCTTCTGATTTGCTGGAATATTTAATTGAGTACTGTGTTACTCGTGGAAAGAAGAGTGTCCGTTATATCGAGAGTGTTGCGATTAACTGGTATCAGCAGGGCATCACAAGTGTTCAGGAGGCAAAGGAACAAAGTACGCTGTATTCACAGAATGTTTTTCCTATTATGAAGGCATTTGGCATTTCGAATCGTGATCCGGGGTCTGCCGAGCTTGACTACATAAAGAAGTGGAATTCTCTTGGACTTGGTACGGATATTATTATCGAGGCGTGCAGCCGGACACTTCTGGCAACGCATCAGGCAAGTTTTCCGTATGCAAACAAAATTCTTGAAGATTGGAAACGGCTCGGTGTCCGGAACACTTCAGATATTAAGCATTTAGATGATAAGCATCGTTCTACTGCTTCGTCTTCTTCAGGTTCTGCTGCCGGATATACACAGGGACAGCCTCGTAAAGGAAGTACTGGGGCAGCTGCCAGAAAAAATACTGCTACGAACCAGTTCCACAACTTTGAACAGAGAACGTATGACTTTAATGATTTGGAATCTCGTCTTCTTGATAAGACCAGGAGGTAAGCTATGGGCATTTCCACAAGACAATACCAGGATATTATGAATGAATATGATGCAGTACGCCGCCGCAATTATATGGCGGAACAGGAACGCAAAGAGCGTGTTTATGCTCTGATTCCTGAAATTCGTCAGATTGACGAACAGATTGCTCATATTTCTGTGGAAAAGGCAAAGGCACTCCTTCTTAGGCAGGTATCTAATGCTGAGGCAAAGAAGTCTTTGCAGGACACGATTTATGATCTTTCTATGGAAAAGGTCAACCTGCTGGCGATCCATGATTACCCGGCAGATTATCTTGACCCGATTTACGATTGTCCGGAATGTAAGGACACCGGCTATATAGGCGATAAAAAATGCCGCTGTTTTCAGCAGAAGATTCGCCATATTCTTTACAGCCAGTCTAATATAGAGGATGTGGCTGGTACAGAAAGTTTTTCTGCTTTTCGCAGAGAGTATTATTCTACACAAAGAAGCGGCAGAGAGAAGCTTTCCCCTCGTGAGAATATAGAAAATATCTTATCTGCAAGCCATTCTTTTATTGAAAGTTTTGACTCAAAATCGGGGCAGAATCTCTTGATTTATGGAAATGCAGGTGTTGGCAAGACATTTCTTTCAAATTGTATCGCGGGAGAACTTCTGAATCGTGGAAAAGGTGTTATTTACCTGACTGCCTATCAGTTTTTTGACCAGCTGGCTGACTATACATTTCGCCGGGGAGCAAATAATGCACAGACATTGCCTGCTTTCCTGCATTGTGACCTTCTCATCATTGATGATCTCGGCACAGAACTTAATAATTCTTTCATTAATTCTCAGCTTTTTTTATGTATTAATGAAAGAATTCTCAATAAAAAATCTACTATTATAAGTACAAATCTTTCTTTAGAACAGATTAACCGTTCTTACACAGAAAGAGTTTTTTCAAGAATCATACAGTCCTACACCCTTTTACATATTTACGGAGAAGACATTCGCATTAAAAAGGCTTTCTCCTCCCTTGACGAATAAGAGAATGGATGTTATAAAGGAATTGTAATATGATTTATCTCACATAATAATAATTATATGATTAAAGGAGTAAAACACATGAGACCAGATGATAGCAAATTTGCAACCGTTCCTGTAGGTAAGCTTGGAATTATTGTTCACCCTAGCTGTGCAGAGCTTGGAAAGAGAATCGACCAGTATATTGTAAACTGGCGTAAAGAGCGTGAGCATGAACACAAAGAGAATGTTGTATTTAAGGATTACGAGCAGGATACTTATATTATCGATGCAACCTGTTCCCGTTTCGGAACTGGTGAAGCAAAGGCACTCATCTCCGATTCTGTTCGTGGCGTAGATCTTTATATCCTTGCAGATGTTCTTAATTATAGTTTAAAATATAAAGTATGTGGCCATGAAAACCATATGTCTCCTGATGATATTTACGCAGATGTTAAGCGTATCATCGGCGCTGCTTCAGGTAAGCCAAAGAGCATTACTGTTATCATGCCGTTCCTTTATGAGAGCCGTCAGCATAAGAGAAGCTCCAGAGAGTCTTTAGACTGTGCTTACGCATTGCAGGAACTTACAGCAATCGGTGTTGATAACGTTCTTACATTTGATGCACATGACCCTCGTGTACAGAACGCGATCCCACTGAAAGGTTTTGACAATATCATGCCTACTTACCAGTTCATCAAAGCTTTACTTCGCTCTACAAGCGATCTTGAGATTGATAACGAACATTTAATGGTAATCAGCCCGGATGAAGGTGCTATGAACCGTACAATGTACTTCTCCAGCGTTCTTGGTGTAGATATCGGAATGTTCTATAAAAGAAGAGATTATTCTGTTGTCGTTGACGGACGCAACCCAATCGTTGCTCACGAGTTCTTAGGTTCTTCTGTTGAAGGTAAGGACGTAATGATCATCGATGATATGATTTCTTCCGGTGAAAGTATGTTAGACGTTGCAAGAGAGTTAAAGAGAAGAAAGGCACGTCGTGTATTCTGCATCTCTACTTTTGGTATGTTCACTAACGGACTGGAGTCTTTCGATAAAGCTTACGAAGAAGGGCTTATTTATAAGGTAATCACTACGAACTGTACTTACCAGCGCCCAGATCTCTTTGAGCGTCCATGGTATGTAAGCTGTGATGTTGCCAAGTACATTGCTCTCTTAATTGATTCTATCAACCATGAGGCTTCTATCAGTGCAATTCTGAATCCTCATGACAGAATTACAAAGAGATTAGAGGAATATAAGCAGTTCCATACTATTAAGGAAGATAAATAGGGGGTTGCCGCAGGCAAAATAGACGCCTTCTGAACGATAAATAGACCATATTTGTGACTTTAGTCGCTGCAGGTTGAATGTTCGCTTTATGCGCTCACATCCAACCTTTGCTCCGAGGTCACAAATATGGTCTATTTATCGTTCAGAAGGCTGTGCTCTGGCTGGGGGATGGAATTGCTATTTATTGTTGGAGTGATTTGAGGATGCTCCAGAAGGTTATGGCTTTCGTTGTAACTGATTTTCGAAGGACTGACACTCGGATTATTATAATATACCGAAAGTTATATATTTTTAATGGATTGTTGTGTCAATCCTTTAAGATTTGATTGCCCAGATTATTTCTATCTCTCCTGACTCCATTCCCAAATCTTTCAACAAATTTGTCGGATTGGAACAGCCAGAACCCCCAGAGAGAATATACCCTATATCTGTGACCTCGGAGCAAGGTTTGGATGCGAGCACATAAGCGAGCATTCAAACCGCCGCGACTAAAGTCACAGATATAGGGTATATTCTCTCTGGGGGTTCGTCTGTTTACTCACCCCGGCAAATTTCTATTTACTATTAGGATAATTTGCGGATAATATCTTCTGTACTTTCGTAATTGGTTTTTCTATTACTTCAGAAATTACTTCCAATGGAATACCTGCTTTATACATTCGTTGTGTATAACCTGTAGTTGCTTCATTAAAACCCGTAATTCTCCCTTCAGCAAGTCCCTCTCTTCGACCAGATTCTTTATGGTCTGTCCATGCATTTCTCATGTTTATCGTCTCCTCCTTTTCTGGAATAGAAAACTCTAATCCTGTGAATGTGTTTATAATCTGTGCAGCAGTAACTGAAAAAGTAAAATAATCTGAATTAGAAAACAGAATATCCATAGATTTTTCATCAGAAACTACTTTTAATATATGCATAAGCCGTCCAAATTCTGTGTGAAATTTGGTGAAATCAGAAATATTGTTGCATGATATTAAATGAAGCTTATAATCCGGAAGAAATTTCCGAAGAGATTCATCTGTTTCTGAAAACATCTCTTGAAGGCTTTTTGCAGCATTCCATTCATCATTTCCAAAATATATAGTAACAGTAATAACTGGAATAAGGCGGTCATCTTTATGCCATCCAGATAAAAATTCCTCTGTAGTTTCTTCAAAAGCAGGATTTTTCTTTCGTTCTTTTCGATATTGCTTTGTTTTTTCATTTACTTGCGCAGAATAATTAATTACATCGTAAAGCATATTTCTGACAGGCATTGCATAATGGATATGCGATTGATTTTCAACTCCAAACAGTACATAAAGAATATTCTTATGTTCCTTTGCAACACAACCTTTTAAAATATCCCTAAATTTCTGTATTGTAGCCAATTCTCCGCGTTTTCCAAGCGGAAGAATAATTTCAGAAGTATCCTTTTCAACTAAATTCTCTGGAAGTATTTTTTGCTATCCATTGTAAATAAGATAATTAAAAACATCAGCAAAAATCTCATTATTGGACAAATATTCTTTCGTAAGTGCATCAGCTTTACTCATAACACTCACCTCGAAATGCAAATTATTTTGTCTGAATATATGATGCACTAAAATTGGAAGAAAATCAATAAGTTTCCATGCTTCAAAGATATGAATATATATTTCTGTTTCATACTCTCTATTATTATTTATAAAAAATATGTTTTACGAAAAAAGGAGTGTGATAAATACCACACTCCTTAAAAATTCACAATAAAAATAAAAGTTTTCTGCTAATTATCAATCTCAATATCCAGTTAAGGTATTTAACCTGCCCTTTATGATTCATAAAAACTACATAATATTCTACTGCAAGTCCAACATTTTCATAATTGTTTCAACTGAGCTCACTATCTAAGTTCCTTTTTTAATATAAGATTCTTTTTTATTCCACCAAATAAATTACTTAAAATTCTCATAATAAATTATCTACATCTTTATTACAGCAGTCTACATCATTGAATTACAATAATCTCTATGTCTAATATAATAATTATATAAATTTATGTCAGGAATCCCATAACGTTCACTTTCTGTAATAAGTTCACACCATTTTCCATAAGCATCCCTATATCTACCTTCTCTCTCTGCCATTTCTGCTGCGACTTTTACTGCTTCACTCATTTTTATCCTCCTTCGCTATTCTTCCGTCTTAATTTGGTGATAAAACATATAGTTGTTTCACACAATAATCTTTAAAATTCCCACCAGAATAATCTCCATATTTATAATCAATATGTAACTTTTGTAATTCTAATAAAGCATCTAATTCTTGTGGAAAATAAATTCTAAATGGAATTATTTGTTTTAACTCCTGTCCATTTTCAAATATATACTTCCTATCCTCATAATTTATTTGAGTATTTTGATTATATTTATTACGTTCATAAACCTTTACATTCCCTTTATATTGAAATTCATAACAGTAGTTATACTCTTTTTTATATTCTAAAAAACGTAAATCAGGATTACAATAATCTATTATTATCTTTCCATCTGGCAACAACATCTTCTTTAAATTTGCAAAAATTTGGATGAAATCGCTATATAAATAAATATGCCCTAAAAATTGACTAGATAAAATAATCATGTTAACTTTTTTGTCTAGTATCGTATTTATAATATCTCTTTCATATAATTTTATCTTGTTACTATTATAAAGATATATTTTTTTATTTTTAAAATATTTTAAAAAGTCATGTGAAATATCAATTCCTATATACTCCTCAATATCATTAATAATATATGATGCTACTCTTCCAGTTCCACATCCCACTTCTAATATAGTCTTGGGCAAATATGCATTAATCATATTCTTCCAAAACTTTTTATCATTCATCATCTTACTGCATTCTGCATCATATAACTGTGGATTTTTATATAATGATTTTACCTGCATTTTAATTATTTACTCCTGCAAACAGTTTTTGAACTTTAATTACCGCTTTAGTTAATTGAACATATCTTAACTCTGAAATATTTAATTCTTTATAAGAATATTTCATTATACGATTAGCCCATAAATAGGACGTTGCAAGTATACTTAATTTTGTATATTTACAAAGAACTTCATCTCTTTTTGCTATATCTCCCGTCGAACTATAATTATATCCATAACACGTAGGACATACATTATATATACTACAAAATTTGCAAGCAGGATCTTCTAAATTTTTCTTATCAAAATTGATTTCTAGAACCTTTTGCGACTTTTCTTTTTCCATTGATAATGGTGCAAACATCTGACAAGGATATAAAGTTCCCTCTACATCATATGATTTCAGACCTTTTCCAGCTCCACACCATCTATCTATATGTTCTGATACATTTATATTCTCTAAATGAAGTCCCAATAATCTACATGGAATAATTCTCGGATGAGAAATATAATAATCTGCTAATAATTTGAGTTGTTGTTCCATTATTTCTAAAAGTTCTGGTTTATTCCAATCCACACCATAAGCTAAATTATTGTCAAACGTAAATCCCTGTTCATGTAAATATACTGCACTCTCAAATAAATAGGGCAATGACTGAGGTGAAATCGTCATTTTAGCATATTGATTAGGCCATGTATTTTTAAAAAATTCTATATCAATTAAATCAAACGAGTTACAGCGATTTATATCATGTGCTTTTTTTATTCCATCCAAACTTAAACCACAAGTAAATTTATCTCTATTTTCTTTTAACCAAGATTGTATTTCTCCATGTATCAACGTTCCATTTGTTGTTGCAAAACAAACATATTTTTTATTCCAGTTTTTGCTCCATAATTCTTCACAAATTTGTTTTAATAATTGAAATTCTACAAAAGGTTCACCGCCAAAAAATTGTATTTCACATTCATCATACCCGTCTTCTTTTGTTAATTCCTTTTCTAATATATGCATTGCAACATCATAATCCATAGTTTTTAATGATTTATTTTTTTCATAACAATATGTACAATTTAAATTACAGAACTCGGTTAATGTCAACATTACAGTCTTCTTTTTTCTTTCTCGCATAATAAACCTCATTAAAAACAAGCCATGTAAATGATTTAAAAATCATTTACATGGCCATACTCATTTATTTATCCTCTGTCTGCACAACCGCTAACACATGAAGAAGAACAATTTCCTCCTGCTCCACATCCACACAATAAGCTATGTCCCATTCTAATTGAAGATAATACACTCAGTTTTTCATGTCCAACCTCATTTACTACCTTTTTTTCCATAGCTTCTAATTCATTCATTTTCATTAAAAACTTTGCCATAATAATTGACCTCCTTATTTAAATATTATTTTTATTAAATTCTAGGCTTGAGTACAGGCCATAAAGACTTCATAAACCTGCTCATGCCATACTCTTTCCTGCTGCCATGCCATTTCATCTGACCCTGACACTGCATTTAAAATTCCTCCAAAAATTGTTCCTTCTCTTTGTTTTGCTCTATTTGTTGCATAATTAGCTTTTGAATTTCCAAAAAAGAAAAAATTCACAGTACTTCCATTGATAACAATAACATTTGTAAAATACTCTTGTGGTGGATTAGGATGTTTAATAACAACACAAGGATATTTTTTTCCCAATAATCCTCCCTCTTTAACTGTATCAATTGACAACTGCATTGGTACCTGCATCTCTTCTGCTTTTTCTTCCATATATGTAACTATATTTTCTGCTGTCAAATTACTAGCATTTCTAAAATTAATTGGATCAAAAATTGTTCCATTATTATACTTTAATGTAAAGCTCATAACCTCTCTCCTTCTTCTTGTTTCATATCTTAGACATTAAGAAACAAAAATGATATACTATGAATAAATATGACAAAAGCACGAAATACCGCTTATTTTGTTAGTATTTCGTGCCTCATTTAGATGTACCAAAATGTCTACTATCTGACACACTTTTGTCTGATATTTTTTTGTATTTTCGGTAAAATGTCGAAGGATTCATCCCTAATTTAGAAGCTGCCTGTCTTATTGATAGTTTTCCTGACTTGCATTCTTCACATACAGCTTGAAAATCTGGTGGTATTGGATATTCAGGTCTTCCGAATCTGACTCCTTTTATTTTTGCCGCTGCAATTCCTTCTGCTTGTCTTTGATGAGTAATCTCACGTTCTGTCTGTGCTACATACGCAAATATTTGCAATACTAAATCTGAGATAAGTGTTCCTGTTAAGTTTCCTGATTTCTTTCTTGTGTCAAGTAAATCCATATCAAGAACTAGAATATCTGCTTTGATTTCTTTTGTTATATACTGCCACTGTGTTAATATCTCATTATAATTTCGCCCTAAACGGTCTATACTTTTTATGATCAATAAATCTCCTTTTTTCAGTTTTCTAATGAGTTTTTGATAGGCTGGCCGTTCAAAGTTTTTACCTGATTGATAATCACAATAAATATTTTTCTTAGGAATTTTATAAGATTCTAACGCTAATATCTGGCGGTCTATATTTTGTTCCTTTGTTGATACTCTTACATATGCATATTTTTTCATCACTTGTCCTCCTGCATTACTTTTTATAATACAGTAGACACTGGCTCATCATCATTACCTGTACAAAGGTAATAACTTCATTTTATTATTTTTTATTTGTGAAGTCAACTATGCAAAGGTAAGTTATTATTTCTGCTCTGATATGATTAACTCATCTTAATAAAAGAAATAATTATATTATAGGTGAATTATGATATATTCTGATATTTATGCAAAACGCATCAGGGAATTATGTGAAAAACGCAATATTACAATCAATAAATTAGCCACATTAGCAGGATTAAAACAATCTACTGTAGACAATATTATTCGTGGAACAAGCAAGAATCCCAAAGTTCGGACACTTCACAAAATTGCTAATGTATTCGGCATGACCTTAAGTGAATTCCTCGATTTTCCCGAACTCAATAATTACTCTATTGATGATGAGGAGGATGATATTTAATAACTTTATGTCGAATTGCTCAAAATTCAAGTCGAACGTCCGTGAGACTTGGCGCGTGATTCTGGTCAGCGAAGCTGA
>OIYU01000775.1_pt1 | contig 22880 bp, 43 predicted proteins | sample 1588321 | NCBI WGS metagenome assembly OIYU01 (sample SAMN03283258) | human gut metagenome | biome: human-associated habitat; material: feces | host: Homo sapiens | place: USA | collected 2013 | reverse complement strand
ATGTTCTCAACAGGGGTAGCAATAACCTGTCCTCTCGGAATCTCGCTGTCGGACAGTAAGAAGATTGTATTGAATCCCATAAAGTCCTTCATGTACTGGAATCCGAACTGATTCTGAATAGTGATCTCAGCTGCTCCGAGATATTCATATACGTCCAGAATGTTGACAAATCCAACAACGCCAGTCACATTTCTGTGCATCTGTTTAAATTTGTTTTCAACACGACCCTTAGCCATTGCCAGAGCCATCTGGAATGTTGTTTCTGTGGAAGTAAGTGTACCGGTTTTCAGATAGTCATAGAATCTGCCGGTAACATCAGTCTGAAGCTGGAAAAGAAACTCGTCATCAGTCATCTGAACAGCGTTCTCATAACCGTGGTCCTTGATTGCTTCGATAGATACAGCCTTTGCGTACTTTTCAATAGTCATTTCCGCATAGGTCTTTTCTTTTACGGTAAACTTGCTGTAAGGGATTTCCTCACCCTCACCAACATTTCCACTCTGTAAAGTACCCTCTGCGTATTTGGACTTGAGTACAGCACCCGGCTGCTTTTTGATAGGTCTCATGATACCCAGAATCTCACGCAAGTGTTCCCAGTTTCTTTCGAATCTGGTAACAAAATCAATCTCACGTGCCGTTACCTGGATATCATTAGTCATAATAAGATTTGTTTTTGCTGGCATAAAAAATCCTTTCTACCCATAATTGTTAAGGTATTGGGTTAGCGGCTATACTCTGGTGTATAGTCGGTGTAAAAATCACTGGAATAACTGGATATTCTGAGCGATTGCAGCCTGTCTCTCTGACGGGTCTTTGATTGCTTCGATATCTTTCTTCGTCATGTTTCCCGGTGTCTGCTGCTGTCCAACGCGAGTGGTAAATCTTGCCTGATTCTGCTGAGCCTGCTGCTGAGATTCATCCACAAAAGCGGATGCGTCAGACTGTTTCATCTGTTCGATCAGGTCGTTCAGTCCAAGGATTTTACCGTCTTTCAGTTTGAGACCCGCTTCTTTAATGTCTGCCATAACAGACTTCTTTGCCGCTTCACTGGAAAACTTAACATCATCGAGTGCTGCTTTGAGTGCGTCTGAGAAATCACGGTCATAGATTTTTGCATTGAATTCCTTCTCTGCGTCTTCGGCTTTCTTTTTCCATCCAGCAAGCTCTGTCTGGATATTTGCCGGGTCGATACCATCAAAACCTTTTAAGGTTTCCTCTGCTGTCTCAGCGCGTTCTTTCCAGTCATCGCGTTCACCCTCGACTTTTGACAGGGTTTTTGCTACTTCTTTCGCATTTTTGTAATGCTCAGAGAGTGCTTTCTTAACATCTGCCTGTTTATCCTCCGGGATTTCGATTCCAAATGATTTAAGTGTGTCAATAAGTTTCTGCATAACATCCTCCTGGTCGTGTTTATTGACCTGCCGCCGCAGGTAAATGGATTAAGCCAGTTAGACCACTGGCAAGGTAATCGGAAAGGCAGGAATCGAACCTGCGGCACATAGCTTGTAAGACCACTGCTCTACCACTGAGCTACATTCCATACCGCCTGTAACGGACAGCTAAAAAACTGAGTTGAGTTTCACCTTTTCGCTATAGCGTAAATCCACCTGAGGCATAGACCGCCTGTATACAAACAGCTTAACTCTAAGCGGATTAAAGCGGAACGCCCGGAATCGAACCGGAGATCAGAGCACGACTCTGTCAGTTTTCCACTAGCGTACATTCCACATAACCCGGATTCCCGGGTTAGCAAGGCGTTTAACGTGTCATGCCTGCCACGAGTTGTTTCGGATATTTATTTCTTTTTTTAAAAAGAAAAGTATGAATAACAAAAACCTTAATCAAGGAGGTGAACCATCTTGCGTGCCAGATGGCAAATACGCACGACAGGATTCGAACCTGTTTAACTTTCCATTAAAGCGTGCGCACCAGCTACAAAAAATTAAAGAAAGGAGGATTAAAACGAAAATGTCAAAACAACCGTTTTACTTGTGCTTCCTGCTGCACAATTACATTATAACAGATTTCTTTTAACTACCTCTCTACCACTTTTGCATTTTTAGAGCATATCACGGAGTTTTTCCACGTATCTCTTGACAAGATCACGTTCTTCCCGGCACTCTGCATCCTTAGACATATCGCTCATTTCTGTAGTAAGTTCGTCCAGATGTTCTTCCAGGGCGGCGAGCATCTTTCTTTTGCAGTCTTCAGACTTGCCGGAACGATAGCTCTGTTTCTGCGTCATATAGTCGTCATAAGCATCTCGCCCATCAGAGCGGCTGTAATGCCCTCTGACATAATGTTCACCCCTTCTGGCATAAGAATTACCCCTGTCGTAATCCGGCATCATTCTGCCATCATTTGAACTGTATCTCCCCATGCTGTCACGTTTTCTTCCACGTTCGCTGTAATCGTCATTGTATCCGCCACGCATCTCGTCAAGGACAGTGTTGTAATACTCTACTTTCTTATCCCAGTACTGCGTATTCTTGATATCTTTATACATATCAATCAGTTTGTATGTCATTTCCAGATTTCCAGTAGTCAGTCCATTATCAGCGATTTTGGACAGCTCGTCTTCGATTCTTGCACATAAATCCTTAATGTCTCTCATAATCACACCTCCTACGCTTCTCTGGTTACGACAATGTTTGCGTTCGCAACAGAAATTGCCTGATCGCTTGTGTTCTCTACCGCGATATTAACGCAACATCCGCGAGGTACATCAATATAGATACCAGAGGACACATTATTGTACTGGCCTACTGCTGCCGGTGTGGAGATCATCTGCGAAGATAATACCGGCTCACCAGAGATTGCAATAGCCAGAGAAATAGCTTCAACAGTACCGCCTGTTGGAATTGCGATATTGCCAGAAAAATCCACAAAGAATCTCGCTTTGCACTGGTTAGTAAGTCCTCTCAGCGTAATAATTCCACTTCCCTCTCTGTGCTGAATGCAGTTAGAACCTTTAACTGCTGTGTTTGAAAACACTACGTTTCCATTTGCTGCTACCGTCTGAGCAGCTACATTTGTAAATTCTGCCATAATTTTTACCCCTTTCATATCACAAAAGGACAGGTCTCAGCCTGCCCCTCTGTGTAAAACGGCATAAGCCGACATTCGAATCAATCGAAAGATACTCTCGATATGAAATTTTTAACAATTACATCCAGCGTTACATCCGCATCCGTAATATGTGTTCGGGTTAGGAACCTGATATGCCGGAATCGGTGCCGGATTAATCGCATTAATGAGCTGCTGTGTCTGAGAAGCCATTGCAGTTGTGAGAAGTGCAGACTGGCGATCCTGAGATGCAGCACGTCTGAGATCATTGTTTTCAGCCTGAAGAGAAGAAATCTTTTCATTGCAAAGATAATCAAGAATTGCTCTTGTTCCTGCATTCTGACTGTCAATAATGTCTCTTGTGTTACTGTTCATTGTGTTCTGCAATGCGCAGGTATTCTGTGCCATGTTGTAGTTCACGCCCTGAATAGCTTCCCTGGTTTCACAACAGCAATTCGCAAGCTGCGCCTGTAAAGCATTAGTGTTCTGCATATTAGCTACAGTATCGGCATTAATAGCCTGCTGGATTCCAAAGCCAGTCTGCATGATGTTGGTGTTGATTCCATTGAATCCGGTAAGCATACCATTATTCATGGCATAGAATCCATCACACAGGCCGCTATTGATTCCGTCAAGTTTGCTGATTACTGCGGAGTTATCGAATCCTCTCTGAATGTCTGCCTGAGTAGCTGCTGTGGCTGCATATCCGCCGCCGTTGCCATTATTGCCCCATCCGTTGTTTCCCCATCCGAAGAAAGCAAAAATAAATAAAACAATAATCCACCAGCTACCGTCTCCACCAAACATGCCGTCATTATTTCTACCGTTTCCAGTAGCAGCGGCAATATCTGATAAGCTATAATTTCCATCCATAATATAATCTCCTTTATTGTGTATTTACATCAATCTGGCCAGATTGTAATGTACTATTTCATTCCTTTTAGCATGTGCTGGAATTGTCCTGCCATCTGCTGGACCTGATTAAGTTGCTGCTGGGAAATCTTCCCAGACTGTAACATCTTCTCAACTTCTGTTTTCGGGTCTCCTTTAAAATTCTGTTTAAACTGTATAAACTGCTGTATCATCTGCATTGGTCCGTTCCCCTGCGGCATCCCACCGCCAAGCGCGTTAAATAATGGATTACTCATCTGCGTTTCCTCCCTTGACTGCTGATTCCTGCACGGTATTAGTCCTAACAGGTTCAGAAAAAGAATTTAATCGGTTTATGATAGCTTCGTATTTGCCCTTTAAATCGTCATATTCCTGTCTGGTGACGTATTTACTGTCCATGTTCTGAACAGGCTGTTTAGGTGGCATCTGAGTGCCTATTTCGTGATACTCGAACGTCCGTAATGGTTGTGGCATGCCGGAAACGTCTGTGGATTTTATGTAGAACTTTTCGCTTTCACTGTCCATCAGTAAAACACTTGTTCCGGGTGCTACCAGATAAGATTTTGCACCAACTTCGCCGGATACCCACAGAATACCATTGTTGTTCTGCTGTGGTTGCTGTACCGGTTGAGCTGGCATCTGGACAGGCTGTTGCTGGAACTGATTCATCTGTCCCGGAACGCCAAAACTATATTGATAAGGATTGTTATATAATGCCATCTTATGCACCGCCTTTCTAATTATATTTTCGCATAAAAAAAGAACCGGAAACAGTTCGTTTCTGGCTCTAATTAGTGCCCAAAAAGTATCAGCACACTTTAATTATTTTATTATTCACCCTCCGGCTTAATCGTTTCGCCGTGGATATACTCACGTTCATCTGTTCAGCGCAGTATTCGAGTGTATATTCCTTGCATCTCAGCCGAAACAATCTTTCTTCATCCGGTGTAAAATTACACTCTATCAAGAACCTGTCTATATCTTTCTTAGTGAATACATATAACTTCATGAGCATACCCCTTATTAATGCAATTAACGTTGATTCTGTGCAAGATACTCCGTGAGCTTCTGTTTTGTTTTTTTTAACTCCTCGACATTGTTCCCACTGATTTGGCTATCCAGCATAGTCGATAACACTTCCAGAATTAATGAGTCACGTTCTGCAATTCTCTGAAGACTTTCATAATCTCGCTTGTCATGTTCTTCTAGTATCTCTACTCGCTTATTAAGCCGGAATGCCGGAGTAATCCACTTAAAGATTACGGCTGCTGCCCCTCCAATAATTGATACTCCTCCGCAGACTGAAAGAAACAATTGAATAAATTCCTGTATGCTCATTTAGCTACTCCTTTTCCCAGTAATATACCGGGATCTCATTACCACTATCCCACGTATCGAAATATTTACCCTCTTGTACTGTCACCACATGACCGTCTATGCAGAGAATATATGTGCCTGTCGGATGGTCTGTACAGAAGTCATTGACTGTATAGATATATCGCTCTGATTGTTCTATCAGTTTGCGTCTGTATCCATGCTTATAGAGGTACGCACCCCAGACATAATTTGCGCTTGGCATATCTGACAGAGCACATGCCTGTATCATTAATCCGGCGAATACCGTTTCCCAGTCGAAGCCGGTTGCTTTGCATATTGCCCGGACAGCACAATCTCCGACTCGATTCCCAGCAGGATTCGGATTGTAATATTCCCATCTGTCCATCAGCCAATCCCCTTTGCTGTTTTATATCTCTTTGCCGCTCCTCTGGCTTTAGCGGCATTCTGACGGTTCCACTTAGCGATCATGAGCCGGTCTTGCAGTTCCCTCAGGTCGTTCTGCTTGCAGTAATCTTTGTATGCAGCATTTTGTTTCTGCAAAAGATAAGACTTCCGGTCAAGGTCTTGTTGTAATGCGAATTTTGCCTTTTCATTCGGTGCGTTGTCAACTCCTGCTTGTAGTCCAAGAACTTCGCGCTTCGTCTTGCGGATTCTTCGTTCATAAGTATGTTGCCGCTGTTCTTTTTCGTACTGCTTGCCTTTATCAGCTTTATCCTGTGCTGATAATTCCGCATAAGGATTAAATTCTCCGTCACTGGCTCCAAAGCTATGCCGACAGTTGACCCCTGACAGTCCACTTGCTGTTCCATATCCGGTCAATGAGAACGGTGGAAATTTCTTGCTCTTGCCTGAACGAGAATATATCTTGCCTTGCCACCATGAGTGATTTCCGGGATTCTCACCGCCGTCACCTGTTCTCGCCCCCATGTGAGCACTGACCAGAACTAAATCCCAGTCCATTTCTTCCATGCGTTTTAGGGATATATCCCCCGTAGCCTGAGCCACACCAGTTCTGACAGAACGTGCTACTGCTGTTTCAATCGTGTCTTTTCTGCCAGATGGGTATGTGACGGTAACACCATCACTCACAATATTATTAACCGCCTCTTTGATGGCTTGCGTATACCCAACCGCCCCAGTCATCACATGATTATATGCAAGGTCGCATTGCTCAATATAGAGCCTCTGAGCGGCACTTGCAGTTGTTCGCGTAAAGTTCTTCCACTCGCCCATGGTTGCAAGCATATTTCGTTCCATGAGTCTTATCATAGCTGGTGACTGTTCGAGCGGTACAGGGCTTAATCCTGCCGCCTTGTATATCTTATCATCATAATCGAGAGCAGTGATTCCGGCATCTTCAAACGCTTCAAGAAGCTCCTGCTGTTCACGTTTGGTATATCTGGATAATTCTGCCAGAATGTCTTCTAGTAGTTCACCTGATTCCTGTAGCGTTCTGATTCTCCACGCATCGGCATTGGTCAGAATATAATCCTCACCTCTGCCAATTCTTGTCATCATTCTCGACACAATCTCAGAGATGATATACTGATGCAGTTCTTCTGCAATCTGTTCACTGCCCTCTGTTATCCGGCGTAAATATTCTGGGCTTAACATAATTACTCATCTCCAAACAGTTTCGGTTCGTCTGGCTGGGCTTCTTTGACCATTGCTTTCGCTTCATCCTCTGTCATTCCTTCGAATTTCACGAAGTACATCCAAGCCGGTACTTTTCCAGTTGTCACATACTGCCACCATCTAGCACGGTCGTTTTCACGCACATACAGAATATCGCCAAAGTCGTAATTGACTTCATAAGCCCCAACCGGTGCAAGCCCGTACAGGTCAGCGTAGACGTTCAATGCGTAAATAACTTCATCTAGGCAAGACTCTAACTTATCCCTCACGTCTTTGATGAATTGGACTGTCCTCTGCTGTTCCGCTTCTACTCCTGTAGCTGTCTGAATGCCGCTAGATTCGTTGAAAACAAAATATCCATTAGAGAATCCAATCTTGTACCCCAACTGGCTTAAAAGGGCATTTATGCCGCTTATACGTGTATCTGTGTTAAGTTGTGGATTGATTTCTTGATAAAACTCTTTCTCGTCCTGTCCGAATACATTCTTAACAAAGTGCGGTAAGTTCATCTCATTCCGTCTGTTCTCCATGCCCTGTGGTGACATAGCTGCTACAGGTGTACCACTTGGCATCAGCAGTCTATCATCTGCCAGAACGATCTTCTGTGAATCAAAAATCTCTCCGGCATTACGACTGTATGCAATGTCGAGATCTTTTAGTTCTTCGATAGCTTCGGCAAATATCGGAAGTCCAAGTGGCGTACTGATATCCACATTGTTCGCCTGCGGCGTCCGCAGCACTCCATACAGAGGTCCGTCCAACTTCTCCCCGTTTGCTTTAAGAATCGGCGGTGTATCTGCCATGAGGTCCGCCCATTTGGTCTGTTTAAGGTCAATCTTGTCACCGATTGACTGAGGGGATTTTGATACATAGGCTCTGTTAGAAACGTAGTACGGATAGGTTGTCACACCATCTATTGTAGTCTCAATAAACCTGTGATATTCAAGCCGTGTATAGTATTTCCTTCCGACAGTATAAGAATCCTTAAATATAATCCCCTTTATTTCCTGATTGTCGTAATCTACAATCATCACATCTGCCGGCGTAAATATGTCAAGGCTCTCACCGTTCGGTTTGATGAATACCGTTCCATAAGCACAGCCATATTCTACCCAGTGGCGAATCTGAAAATACACCTTGTCGATCTGTTCCTGAAGCCATGTTGCCCTTGTGGAGCCGTCTATCTGAATGCCAATTGCCAGTGTTGCGAGCCGAGCTGTCTCTGAACAGACAGCTTTCGCGAAATTAATCGTCTTAATGTTATTCTTATCATCTAACCATTCCGGTACTCCCCTATAAATGTTCGCACACCGGTTAATCAGTGATTCCATCTCTGGAAACTCTGCTGCCTGGATATTAAAATCCTCTTCGGCTTGTTTTTTGAAAATCATGTTAAACCACCTTTTTAGTGTTGTTATAAGTCCCATTTAATCTACCTTTTAAAATCCATCCATCTTACAGAAGTATCTCGCACAATAATGTCTTCATATTCTACAACTTTTAAGATTTCGTTAATGTCAGATCCATATATTTTTAAACCGATGCTTAAGAATTTATTTATTTTATCTGTGAAGTACCTATTTAACATTTTATGCACTGTGCCCCCTTCTCATGGACAATGGACTGGTTGCGTATCTGAGAGAATCTATCCAGTGATCGTTGCCATCTGGATAATCTGCAATCACTTCTCCATTGCTATCTACTTCATGCTCATAATTGATAATTTCCTTGTATGCTCTAGGTGTTCGTGTCGGATCAATAACTAATGTTCGGCACTGTAACCACTCAAAAGTATATTTGCGGCTTCCCGGTGTAACAATGGCCCTACGCGCTGGAAGCCCTGCATCTCGGAAGTCAATAATGCTTTCTTCTTCATCAACTCCGCAAGATATTGAATAATCATCATATCCCTTTTGTTTTATCTGGCCAGCCATTACTGTATTTCGGATTTTGCAACCGCCAAGCTCATCTAGTAGGATAACTTTGTCCTGATTAGGCACATAAGCCACACGAATAAATGCTTTCGGATCTGGATACCACCCCCAGTCCTGTCCCTGGTAGATACTTTGAAAGCTCTGAATCTCTTCATCTGTAATTTCTCGAATTTCTAACAGTTCGAAAATATTTGTGCCAAGTCCAACAGGAAGGCCAAGATATTCATGGTCGTAAGCTCTCTGATTTGTCTTTCTCAAATGCTCCGCATCATCAAGGAATTGTTGACCAAGCCATTCAACAGGAACTGATCTGTAATCGCTCTTATGCCTGTAGCTGTCGTCTCGTGGCTCTTCTACATACACATTCGCCCAGTTGCTCCGGCTAATTGGCGGATTGAATGTCTTAAATACAACAAACTTACTGCCACCTCGAAGAACTGACTGTTGCACTGTACGAATTTCTTCAATGCCCGAAAATTCGTCAAGTTCCTCGAACCAGAGATACTTGAAATATCCCTTGCTTGCTTTAATAGATTTAGTCTTTTTTGCCTTGTCCAGTCCTCTGAATATGATTTTCTGTCCAGTAGGCTTATAAATGTACTGCATAGGGCTTACGCTGGTATCCCATAGTTCATTGACTCCGAGCGCGTCAATTCCCCATGCTATCTGTTCATAAACGGATTCTCGAAGCGTGTTTCCAACTTTCCGGAATATGACTGCATTAGTTATTGATCCATTAATAGCATCTTGCATCATCTGTAAAGGAATCATCACTCCAACAAATGAGGATTTCGTTGAACCTCGCCCACCATACAAATCATAATAGGTGTGTTTTCCGTCCAAAATGTCCCAGAACACATTGTAAAAGGCAGGAGCTATAATTTCATTCAGATTAATCGGATTCTCATTCATTCTGTTTCTCCGGCCTTGGAATATTATTTACAATCGTAATCTTTCTATCTCCAGAATTATCATTTTTCTTGTCAGCATCCCATCCCTTAAAATTATTTCTCAAGCTGAACTGAGCACCATTTGAACCGTCACGATCAAATAGCCTTTCCTCTGCGTACTGTTCTACTCTGGCTTTCGCGCGCGTAATCGTGTCATTAAACTCTGGTTTTGCTTGATAATTCAAAAGCGCCTGTCTGCTTGCAAATCCAAGTGCCAATGCCAATCCTGTAATCGTTGGAGGATGAACGTCTGCAAAAACTGGTGAGCCAAATTTATTAAATACCTGCTTGCCTTTGCTATCAGTCAAAGGATATCCTTTACAATCCTCAAAATATTTTTCGATTTTTTTTTCAATTTCATCCACCGTTTTATACATGGGCGGTTTTCCCATTGGCATTCCCACATTCTCACCTCCAAACATAAAACACCCTAGCATAGTTATAGTTATATATACTATAATACCATACTAGGGCGTACGTAGCTCTCTACCACTTTTATAAATTTTTAAGTTTTTTTAAAGTCTGCCAATCAGCTTTGCTAAATGATAATATTCCGCCATGACCTTGCGTTTGTAACCATAAAAGTCATTCTCCGTTGCAGGAACCGTTCTGATCTTTTCCATTGTTCGATAGCCGATGCTGTTCACGATACTATCATAGATTTGTGATTCAATTCCGGGTGCATATTTGATAGATACCTGCAACAGATTGTATTTATCGCTTTCACTAAGATTACGTAAATGGCTTTGTAATGTCGGTATATCATCCGGCGGTACTCCGTAATCAATCAGTGTTGCCTTTCTTAACTTCATTTATTTCACCTTCTTCATTCAAGTTCCAGTCACATGGTATGCCTTGAAAACATTCTGGACAGTGTTCGTAGAATCCGCAGCCTTTGCAATCCGCTGGCTGTCCAGTGCAATATTGCTGTAATACGCGGTATGTTGATATAGCAAGGTTTGGCGTTATGTCTGGTGTAGGTTTGTCTGGCATAGCTATCACTCCTCTCGTTTTTACTAATTTTGAATAAATATCCCGTCTTTATCTATGCCTGTTATCTCAATGTTTACATAGACTGATTCTTTTGAATAAGATTTTATTTTATAAGAATCAACATTCAAATTTAATATTCTTTTTTCTATGTCCTGTGGAAGTTTCATCCATGCAATTTTACCATCATCGTACGCATAGATACGGAAATTCAAAACTTGGTTAATGCATATATCTACCGCAGACCCTTCTATTTTTGTTGCCTTTATCACATCTTTTACTTTCATTTCTTCATCTCCTCCAACTGTTTTACTGCTTTTCTATAATCTCTATTCGCAGACCGGAACATCATCAAAAGTATTTCAGACACAGGCCTTGTCCGATTTCTTCGCTTTGCTTTTTTGACGCATGTAAGATCATTTGCTTCTGGTACATATATTCCTACATAATGTGGAATTTCAAGGGATACCGCAGCGCATACATCTGTCGGCATAACCAGGTAGTTATAATCACCAATAAAATTCAACCCATGACCAGAACGAAAATCTTCAGCTGATGATTTAACCTCATAACAATAGCAGTCACCTTTTTCTATCCCGGACACACTATTATTTGCTGGCACGAATCGCATATAATCCACCCTTACCGCATGATCTGTCGAATAATCGAATGTCACTTCTTTCGCCCAATAAATACGTGGATCATTGTGAGGATTTATTTTCTTTTCAAGCATGGCTGATAATTTTGCTGTAATCTCAGGTCTTGTCATTTTGAACCTCCTCCAACTTCTTCTCTATCGGATTAATAATCTCTTCCAATACCTGCTGCTCATAATTTTCTTTCCAAAATTTCTCTCTTTTCCAAAACGGAACTTTTTTAACTTCACCTATTAAATCAATACACGCCATTGCTTCCAGCATTCCCCAACATCCATCACAGGCTCTTTCATTGCACCACTTTGCAAATTCTTTAAATTTCATTTTTGAGTTCCTCCAGCTTCTTCACAGCTTCTTCGCGGGTGAGAAATATAGATTCTCCAAAATCACATTCTCTAAAGTATGCCGCAATAAAACTATTCGTTACTTTTGCGTAAATTCTGAATTGTTCTCCAGACGCATAATAAGATACGCTTGATAAAAAAGATTCATATACTTCATATTCCGCATCTCCATCATATTCATCATAACCAAACACATTAATTGGCGATGTTACCACCCAAACCGTGTCTCCAACCTTACACGGTAATCTCACAAGCAAACCCTGTTCTTCTAAGTCTTCATAAGTGGCGAGTTTTTTAATCATATTCTCTACTGTTTTGCAATTTCCTGCACCCTGTGAGCAGCTATCGCAATATTCACCACACTCAAACTCTCGTTTTTCGTTATATGTGATACTATCATCTTCCCGTTTTGTTAATCTCTCCATCTCTTTCACCTCTTATCGCTTGTTTTTTATCGCTCGTTTTCATCGCTTGTTTCTGTATTTTCTCTCAAACAGGCATTCCAACCAATCTTGAAAAGTGGCTCGAAATCTCCAAGTTTCCGGTCTTTCTCGTTATCGAATTTCTTTGGCAGTGGTTTCAATGGACACCATTCAGGTCTTGATTTACTTTCGCAATCATAATGTTCTTCTGTCATCAGAATTACATCATAATCTAAACAGTCAGCTAATTCACACAAACCCTCATATTCAAGTCCACTGCAGTATGAAGTTCCGAACGGGCAATCATAGCAATTTTCTGGTGTGTCTATCACTAATACTGATTTACTCATACGCTTCACTTCCTCTCAGCATCAGACTTAAAGTATTGTACCCCAGGCAAGTTCTGACCCCGTTTCTGGTATCCTTTAACAATGCACAATGTGGATATAATGCCATGACCTCATAGACGTGTTCTGTGATGTCCTCACCGCGCTGGTCGATGTATTTAAAACACTTTCCCGGTCTAAGAAAATATCTTGCGCATACATACGCTTTTGTTCCGAATCTTACACTTGCGCTACTCATTTGTGTTCCTCCTGCAATAATTCCAGATTGTCGAAAATATTTCCAGCTACTTCATAATGCTCCAAATCGAACTCATCAAGATATTGTCTGTCTATACTACCAGTTTCGTGCCCTACCCATCCGGCAACGTTCCATTCAACAGTTTCATATGTCACATCTTCTTTGTAAGATTCGTCCAAATGAGCCATCAAAATGTCATTTTCCCAGATTCTCTTCCCATTCTTGTCGCAAAGTCCCGTGAACTGGCAGAGGGTTTCTGGATTAATAGGTGGTGCGTATAAAACACCTGATTCAACTGGTTGCATTCGATATTCAAATAAGTTTGACCGTGAATGATCTATTACCAAACACCCCTCAACCCATTCTCCATTATCAACCCTCTTTGCCTTGAAAAGAATTTCTCTCATACGTTCTGTCCCTCCTGCGGCTCACACCGCTCAAATTCAATCACCCAGACCCACGGGTTCGCATTCCATCCGTAACTGTCAAGATCAGATTTCTTGATGGTGGAATCCCATACATCGGGAAAACCAAGTGCTGTTGATGTATAATCGAAACATCCCTCTGCTTCTGCATCATCGTCCGTCATATCCTGTAACCGCTCCACTCTCACATTCGTAACCTTCAGCCAGATTCTCGCCGCTTCTTTTGGCATATGAATTGATGGCTTCCAATGCAACCCTTTTGGCATCCATAAATTATCGTCTGCCTTATACCAAAAAGTGCGAGCTGCTGCTTGAATAAATGTTTCCCGGACATACAGGAGGTCACCCGGCTGATACTGCGGCTTTGCGTATTGAATAGAACCACCGTATTCATTAATACCAAATCCAAAGCATCCTACCTCTTTCTTTTCTGTACTGTCGGTAACAAAACCGAGCGGGTATGTATGCTTTTCATCTGGTTGGGGTTTTACCATCCGCCGAGTACAGCTCTTTCTCCCGTCCATGATTGCCCGAACCATCTCAGTATTGAATAAAATAGGTTTAATTGCCATCTACTCCACCGCCTTTCACGATTTCGATTGCATCATTGATCCCCCGAATATAAGCACTCGCTTCCGTTGTGGCTTTCACAAAGCCAACATTTTCTCTTTCCTCTTCTAACTGCTCAACAACCTTGTCCACATTAAAAGCTGTTGGCTGTTCATCAATTACTGCACCTATTGCAAAATCTATATCCGAAATACCAAGTGAATCAATAATTTTATCAGCATCAATTAAGCGCATTCCCATCATCCTTTCTCATCAAAATCCAAGTCAACTCTAATCACATCTGTGTTTATTGCAGATAGAGATTTTACCTTTAAATCGTAAAATGGTTTCAACAGTTTTGAACCGGCACTATATTCATCGTAATCCTCCCAGTTTCTTCCTGGATGGCATATCTGGACTTTCTCGTCACTCTCAACATCTGTGTCAATTGTTGCCAATAAATCAATCAACTTCATTTCTCACCCTCCTGTTCCATATTTCAACAGCTTCCTTCCAATCCCATGTTCCTGTGTAAAATGTTAATCCGCATTCACAGTGAATGGCTATTGGATTTCCCCCCACTGTCAGGATCGTAAAAAGACGGTGCCCAGTCTCTTTCTGGAATGTATACATTTTTCTCTGCATCTATCTCTTTTCCACAGAACGGGCAAGGTTTAAGTTCTGCAATTTTATTCTCCTGTTTCATAATCTTCACACTCCTCCGCATATTCGTAACCATCTATCTCATCGCATTTGCACTGGCAAGAATCCTGCTTGCTACAACAGATGCAGCACTCTGTTTCACCGTCCGGGCATTCTAATTTACAATATCCCATTTAGTCCTCCTTATATGGATTCGGAAGTGGCATCCAGGCTATGACCTTCCAATACGACCTAGCACCAGTTAATTCCCATCGTTTCAACTTGCACTGGAATTTCGCATAGGTTGAACGATATATTCTTCCGTCCATGCAAGTCACTTGATATGTTCCGCTTGCTTTCGGTAGTCTCTCACTGACAGGAATCCAGTCAGCAGACAAACGCTCAATAACTTTCTTCTGTTCCTCTTCTGTCTCACAATGTATTGTAATGTCATAGGTATCATCATATGTACTAAATGTGCCGCCTTCATTCTGAATAAGTTCCATTACATCGCTCATACTTCCACCTCCGAATCTTCTGGCATCTGAAAGACCATTTTATTCATAAGTGCTTTTTCAATAGTTTCAGCCAAAAGTTCATTTTCTTTCGATGGTGGTGCTTCTGCGAACGTCTTTCCAATATTCGGAACTGTCATTGGAACTAACTCTGCGTCCGCACAGGCTTCCTGAAGCATGTCCAGTACCTTGATAGCTTTTTTCTTTGTGGAATATTCTCCGAGTAAATAACTGCATCCAGTGATATATGATGTTACAACTGTTTTTGTAGTCCCTTCTGCAATTTCGATACCGGCTGATACATTAAAATTAACTAATATCTCTTTATTCTGACTTCTGATTAACATTTCGCGTCCTCCTTATCCTCATAATTCATCACAATTGTAATTACCTGCACCAGAACTTTCTGAATCTGATCGTAAATGTGATGATCGTCAGTTCCAAAATGAGAGTTCAGCCTTGCGTCTTCCTTGCCTTTTCTGTAGCAATCTTTCATGAAATCAATGCTGTATATATCATCTTCATCGATGATTTCGCCGTTATTTCTCCATTCGGCAATCATTGCTTCTTCAACCAACGAATTTACAACATCGTCTGAATCCTCATCCCCGTTCAGATGTTCTACGCAACGGTCAATAAATCCTAACTTGTCAACGTACATATACGCTTTTGCTGTTCCAGATGTATACTCTCTGAATGCTTGCTCAACCTGTTCTTTGAAGTCCTCTGGCAAGTCAAAAATATCCACTTCCAGTCCTCTCGGAAGATTTATTGTGTATTTTCTCATTTCATCCTCACTTTCCCCATGTAAGAAACTGACACGCTATTGTGCAGTCCTCCATGATTTTAATATTCAATAAAATCAGATAATTCCATCTGACCATCTAAATTGTCGTCGTTCATCCACCACCTAAATACATCCTCTCCGGTCTCCCATTGAGTTTCTAATTCTTTTTCTTTTCGAGCATCTAACATTCTTTCAAAAGCTCTAATATAAGACTGTTTGTACTTAGGAAAATCTGCAAATTCTTTACACCTCTTTTTCCCGGCCATAGGACAGCCGATACAGCCAACACGATCATATCCACATTTGTACAAATCACAAGTTTCTATATGCTCTGAATTGATAAATTCCCATATATCAGAATCCTTCCAGTCAATGATGGGATTGACAACCATTTTGTTTTTCTGCATACAAAGTTCATTCATTCTGCGATTGGCGTCATTGTCGTTCATTAGCATAACTGATGTGAATTTTTCTTTAGTTGCCTTTGTCGCACCAATTTTTTCAAATTCTTCTCTTTCTTTTCTCTGCCTGCTTTCAGCCCATCTTATACCAGTGGCAATATATCTATTTGTGCACCCTGTTTCTTTAAGAACTTGACAGCAGTAGCGAACTTGCCTTGTTGGTGGCATCAATTTTAATGGAATTAATTTCCACATCGTGATATGTTCGCCTTTATACTTCGGCATTTCTATTTCGCATTTAATTCCTTTTTCTTCCAAACTTTTAAATACATTTCGTATGTGCCGTACAGTTTGCGGTGCATCTGCCGTGGTGTGACTATTGTGTACCTCAAATGGTATGCCCCCCCTACGAAAGAGTTCTAACATCACGTCAGAATCCTTCCCGCCGGAATATGTGCATACAAGAGGCTTTCCGTAATGTTTCAACGAGAGATCAGATGCAAGTCGAATTCTCTCAATTGCTTTTTGTTCTAAATCCATTTATTTCTCCTATCCAAACGCTACCTGTCCGTTATTCTCCGGGATTCTTTAATACAATCCCTAACTCTTCTTTAATAGCGTCTACATAATCAATCCATTCTGCCAGACCGTCATTGATATAATCAGCAGCCCGGTCAAGTCCATTTCTGAATCTCTGACAGCGCTTCTCGCCAAAACCGAAATCGTCATGCAGAACGGCGATTGACAGTATTACGAATGAATCCGCTATAACCTCTTTTATCTTTTCTGACGCTTTATCAAGGTCTTTTACTGCCAGAGAGGTATGTATCCCGGTCGCACCCCGGAACTTGCATTCCTGTTCGAGGGCTTCAATCCCGCCCTGTTTGACAATTCGTCTGGCGAGATCAAGGCCGTCCTCCCTGCCCCGTTCATATTCACGCATTTTATTCATTGTGTTAGACCTCCACTCTTTTTTAGTTTTCCCATCCAACAGCTCTCCTTATCTTCTGAGTCAGAATGTCAAACTGTAAGAATAATTCCCTGTCCTTACATTTCCTTACTTTTATGTCACAGTCATAATCATTTATCTGATATTTCCCTTCTAACAGATCGCCATTATCCAGGTATCTTTGAAATACGCCTTTAGAAATCCCGAACCGTTCCAAAATTTCTATTCTGCTCATACTGTCGACGAATGTACCATCTGCTGTAACAATGTCATAAAGTTTCATTTTATCTCCTTACTTATCTTTCTTATTCCGTACCCAACCGGAGTATATGCCCTGTCGGTACTGGGGTGGTTCGTCTTGAGCAGGTCATCATCAATCAACTGATTAATATGTTTCCAGACCGTAGCTCTCCCGGCATCCACCCTTTCAGAAATTTCCGTAATCGACGGTGCATATCCAACCAGTTTGATATAACTGACGATATACATATAGATTTCTTTCCTAAGAGCCTGTCCCTGCTCGTATCTATTCTTTGTGTTGTACATTCTTACTCAATCCTCTCTGCTTAGAACTTAAAGCATTATTTAAAGCTAATATGCAGTCCAGAATGAACTGTTTATCATTCTGATCAGGACATATGCCCGCCAACTCTCCAAGTTCGTCTAAGCGATTACACACCTGCTCAGAATAGTCGTCCGTAAGTTCCACCTGATAGAACTCCTTTATAACTTTCCAGAATTCTGTCATAAACCTTTGTATAATTGGAATATCCTTGGCTTCTACTTTCAATTCCTCACATCCTTTTTGTATACAATATACTGTACACTGTATACGTTCTATTAATTTTTAAAAATTATTTATATTATATATAATAGGTATAATATAAGTAACCCACAGTAACCGAGATGTAACCGTACTAATTCGTGTAAACCATTGATTTTACTACATGGTAACCGAGTAACCGAGTAACCCTGACTTTCTCATATAGGGAAATCTTTATACTCAATATGTGCATATAAATACTCATATATATATATATAGAATCAAAGGTTACCTAGGTTACCCGGTTACCTTTTGAACGAATTGTTTATCAATCAAACACAATATCGTCCGCGATCTCAAAATCATCATTGCAATTCACGAATCCTTTTGGAATTTCATCTACAATTTTCAAGAACACACATTTGGTGACGATTCCGTCCAGCTTCTTCGCTTTGGTCGGATAACCCCTGCTGTCAGTTTCCACAAGTCCCTTCTTAACAGCCCATGACAAGAATGCCTTTCTGGAGAATTTTCCAATTTTGCACAGGTCATCAAACGCTACGCTATAGATTATCGCAGTCGACGTTTTCTCTATCGGATCATTGTCTATAATTCCCCATCTTTCCGTTTTGATGTCTGGGTTATCATCGAACTTAATTCCATTCATAGCGATCTTGTCAACCACGAACCAGTAAGCACGTTCATTTTCAGACACTATTTCTTTCTCTGTCAGGAGGCTCTTTGCTGTCTCAATGTCAATGTACTGACCATCATGGAATAGCTGATCTGTTGCGATTTTATCTGCTGCCAGAATGATACTCATAGATATACTCTGCTTCTGCATCTTGTCATCGTCCTGTATAAGCCCCTGATAGTGCTTTTGCAGGGCTTTTATATCATCAATAGACATTTCCTTGACTGCGTTCACAAAGTCGATTCCTGCATATCCGTAGTTCTTTTTAAGGGTATCTGCGGTAAGCTGCGGATCGTCAAATATCTTTTCAGAACACTCAACCTCAATAATTCGGTTAATTGCCCCGCCCTGGCTGACGTATCCGGCAAGCGGACGCTCACCATTGGTCAGAATGCAGTTCTGCCAGCGGTTCTCCCGGTTTACACCCAGCTCCTTGTTAGAACGACTTTTTCCTTTGCCGGAACACAGATCGTACACAATACCCTCGAAGTTATCTCTGATCTTAGCGGATACCTTGGAGGTATCATCCAGAATTAGCGGAAGATTGTTAAGCATATCAGACTTTGCTTCCAGAGCCACATCTGTTGTCTTGAAGTCTCCTATATATCGTGATTCGCCTGGATTCGCCCAAACGGAAGCTCCTAACATAAGCGTCACAGTCTTGCCACCCTCAGTTTCTCCCCAGAGGTCTACAAAGAACGGAAGTGCGCCGACAAGCTTAATCAGAATACTGGCGAAGCTTGCAGCCAGCATGATTTTTGGCTCTATCCTTCCAGTAGCACGAACCTTCTTCACATGCTCATACCATTCTGTTCTGCTGCCGCCTACACTGATACTTTCATATAGTTGCCGGAACCTCATATCTCCATCGAATACAATATCCTTGTCATAAGGTAAGAAATAATCCCTGATCCATCCGATTTTGCTGGAGGAATACTGAATGTTGATATAATCGTCATTTGCATTCTCAACGTCTGACAGATACCGTACAAGAAACTTCGCATTCTCAGAAGTCACTGAAATCCCAAGTGCAGACAAGCCAACGATTTTAGTAGATGATGCAACCATGGTTTTCGGTACAATAACCTCGGACCATTTGTTATTCCTCTTATAGATTAGCTTTATCTGTTCTTCTCCGGTCTCCAGATTCTTCATCCGCTCTATTGGAAGAATAGGATGATAACAGGCTATAATATCCGGCGATCCTGGATTTGTGTTTGAAATTCTAATTCCATCATCGTCCGCTATCCAGTTAAGGCATTTCATTCTGTCATATTCACAATCAGAGAAATTAGTCCACTGGTCCAGCATAGACAACGTCCTATTGCTCTTCTCTTTCTCGATCATCTGTTTCTGTACTTTTGTGTAGGCTTTAAGCAAATCCTCAAATTTTTTCTTTACGCCAAGCTCTTTGGCTCTGTCCAGAAGAGTCAGCGTAAGACGTGCCTTGTATATTTCGTCTTCCTGGCTGAATATCTCGTCAAACACTTCTTCGTCCAGAATAGAATCCTTCGTGAGCTTGCTTATCATTTCCACTTCTAATCACCTTCTTCCAGTCCTGTTATGAATCCATGATGATATAGTGCAAGTTGCAACCTGTTCCATACTTCACACCATCCGTCAGACAATGGCTTCACCCTGTCAAGAATAGCCCGATAGAAATCTATATCAGACAAGCATTCTTGCAACTCGGCCTTTTTCTTCTGTTCTTCCTTCTGCCACATTTCCATCTGTTTCTGGTGGCGGTATATTGCCATTCTGGAAGAGAAATTTGGTTTCTGGTAAGTTCCCCCAAGTATGGTAAAAGCTGTCTTAAAATCGCAATTATCCATGTTCTGGACAAATGTAAATATGTCACCTGTTGCACCACAGCCGAAACAATAATAGCTGTCTTTGTAGATTTTCATGGATGCAGTACGATCCCCGGCGTGAAATGGACACCGAACAAATCCTGCTCTGTTTGGAACCATGCCATATCTGCTTAGAACGTCCCTCATGCTATTCTGCTGTTTAATTGTTTCTTTATCCATTTAACAGAATCTCCAAAATTCTTTTGCCAGTGTCTTTCTTGTCACAGAACAGAAATTCAACACCATACTTGCGTTGCATCGTGAAAAGAATCTTATATAAGATATCTCCATGTATAACTTTCTGCTCCTGCTCTACCCAGATACCATTCTCTTTAACTCTTTTCTTTGCCCGGGGATTCTCCCACCAGAGAACATCATCCAACTTCTCAATTCCTTTTCCGTGCTCACACAGGAACACAAGTTTTATACCCGCTTCATTTGCTCGGATAATCTCGGCACGAAATCTTTCATGCTGCTGGCACACATTGCCACATAATTCAGAGAGATTTTGCTTTCTATCAATAACCAGTCGAGGGTTGTCGTAATTCATGTAATCCCCGACGTAAAGCTTTGACACGAACCATTTCTCCCCTGCTGCGTCAAATGTTTTCTTAATGCCATCAATAACTTTTTGATGCTCCCTACTGTCAATTTGTATCATGCGAACGGCATCTCCTCATCAATTCCATCTGGAATACTCATAAATCCGTCTGGGTCTGCTTCTGGATGTGGTGTCTCTGGCTTCTGCTGACTCTGGCTAGAACCTTTGCTTTCACCAAACTCAATCTCTTCCACAACAATATCTGTTGTGTATACCTTCTGCCCATCACGATTGGTGTAGCTACCGGTCTGGATTCTACCGGATAAATCCGCTTTCATTCCTTTAGAAAAATATTTCTCGATAAATTCTGCCGACCTTCCGAAAGCGATGCAATTCAAGAAGTCTGCTTTCTGATCAGAACCCTCTTTCGCGAATCTTCTGTTTACTGCAATAGAAAACCTTGCAATAGATGTCCCATCATTGGTGCACTTTATTTCTGGATCACGTGTAAATCTTCCTGTAAGAATTACTTTATTCATGCTGTTACTCCTTTTCTGTATGCTGTTTGTCATAGTCAATTAACATCTTCAGACATTTCTGACCCTTTTCCTTAGTAAGAGACTTAATATCGTTTACCTTAAATCGAGTCTTAATCTGTTCCAAAAGCTTAGCTTCCGGGTACTTATCAATAATGTTTTTAATCGACATAGTAGTCTCAGAACTAATCATCTCGGTTTCTTTTGCCGATTCTGCTTTCCTGCCGGACGTTTTTTCTTTCTCTCCTGTATTAGTGGAATCACTGTCTTTGTTATCATCAATACAGAACAGCCCATTTAAAGCATATTTTCTGGCATAAGATGAAGCTGCACCTGTCACCTGGGAAGAATCCATGCCTTTTTTTGACTCTTCTTCCCTTGCATAAGCAACAGTTGTAATCTCACCGGTATCTTCACAGTCGTTTAGATGAGCTTCTGCCCTGACGTATATTCTATCCCCGACAACTTCCATCCGATCTGTGACGCTTAACACAGTCTTTGTTTCTGCCAGAAGCGGTTTTACAGCCTCCAGAATATCCTCACAACTTCTATATTTGTATTTCCCAAATAAATTGTACTGTCCTTTAGGGGCTTTCAACTTTGACTGAATAATGCCTAACTTCTCATATATATTCACTTCTATTCCTCCTTGTCATAAACCACGTGTTTACTGCTTTCAATAATCAGCAAACTTGCAATATCTTTCATTGATAAGGTTGATTCGTTATAAATTTCAACCAGTGCATTGTAAGCGTCTGTTGAAACTTTCACGACAGGGTTATCCTTATCAGTTGCCGGTTGTTTCTTTCTCGCCGGAATACGGATTTCAAAATCACTCATAGCGCTCTCCTACTTAATCTGAATATTCTGAGAAGTTTTTAGTGAAATTCCCGGAAATTCTTTTCCGGCTTTCAATGCAGCTTTCAATCCGATTTTGTCAGGTGTAGGCTCTGCATATTTAAGGAACTCCTCAGGAACAGTTGCATTCGCTGAAATATCTACAGAATCACTTTTTCTGTAAGAAATTGATACCTTTGCAGTCTTAAATTTCTCACCATCCAGATATTTTGAAAGAAATTCTTTTAATGAAGCTGCTTTGTTCTCAGCAACTTTTTGACGTGCTGCAAGGTTATCTTTTTCTTCTTTTAAGGCTTTTGCATCTGACAGAAGATTTTTAATCCAACAACCGATACCCTCAATCTTCTGATCTCTTTCTATCTGAAGAGCAGAAAGCCTCTCAACATCAATGATTTCTCCTGTTTCCATGTCTACACAATCCATAATTGCGTTATCAATTTCGTACAATTTCATTATCTTTTCTCCTCTCTTTTAAAGAAACAATACAATGTATCCGTCTCATGACATTCGATATGATCCAGAGACATATCACAGTTTTCATAATCCAAAATGTGATCCC
>OIYU01000773.1_pt1 | contig 22936 bp, 17 predicted proteins | sample 1588321 | NCBI WGS metagenome assembly OIYU01 (sample SAMN03283258) | human gut metagenome | biome: human-associated habitat; material: feces | host: Homo sapiens | place: USA | collected 2013 | reverse complement strand
CGTTCCCATCCTCTCGGATGTTCCCGTCCCTCTCAAAGTCATTACGGGTCCTTTTCATTTCGTAACGTTGTTTAATTTTCAAGGTCCTTCGCAACCTTCAAACCGGCTTCCTCTCTAGGTTTATGGCCTCTCGCCTTGTCCCTTTCGTTTGGGCCGTTTCGTAAGGTGCTCGAATATAATACCAAACCCTACCCCTTTTGTCAACACCTTTTTTGAAATTTTTTCAGCTTTTTTTAAAAAAACCTTTTTCTACCCCTTTTCCCTGGTAAAACGGGGCGATTCTGCTGCTTTTCCATCCTACTATATATGCATACAAAATGCAATACAACGGCGGATGGTATACAAGACCATGTATGTCGACTCTCTTTCCTTTCTGCAATTGGCTACAGCACCGCTGGACCGCTTTTCAAGGATACCTTTGCGTTTCTTTCTACAGATTTTCTTTTTTTCCATCCTATCCCCTACCCAACTGGCCCCACTTTTCTGTGTTGCTCTACAACCATTAAATCCATTGTTGATCTGTTTGGCAGTCTGGTACAGGGAGATCGAGAGATTTTTCAATACCTATTCTGACATGATTATTGGATTGTGTCCTTCTCATTCAGTTGCATGGACACCATAATAGCCACATATGTACCGGCCGTGTTTCAGTCTTTCCCTGCTCGATTGCGGGAGCTCCCCTACATAGAGAATCTATAAGAATTGGCAGTATCCTGTGTTTCCCCGCCTTCCCTGTGGCCAGGGCAGAAGATTTTTGGCGCGTAAACCAACGTCCCTTGCTTCCTCGTTCAGCCCGCCCCTCTATTTCCTCAGGGCACAAAGAACCATGATGGGAAGATACATGCTCAAGAGGGAAAGTCTCTGCCACAGTCCCTCGAACGCCACAACAGTTCCTTGGTAATTTGGTTTATCCGCCATTACAAACAATGTAAAAAAGACAATCGCAAAGGCAAAACAGACGAGGGAGAAAATCCCCCATAGGACATTCGAAATTTGAAACAGGTACATGCCAACGAACAAAGGGGCCCATGTTAAAAACAAAAAACCGATTGCCGCTCCATAGCCATGTATTTTTGCCGGCATCGTTTTGAGCTCTTTCGTTTCACCTACCGGGAAAAGGCCGGACAACATACATCCTCCTATGGCATAGACCGCCATAACAGAACAAAGCCAAGCGGCTATTCCGTTTGATGTGTATGCAATCGCAGGATACAACTGAAATGTACTGATGAAAACCACAAGGCCAAAAAGTACTAACCACCCATTGTAAAGGACATGTAAAGGCGCTTTTGAATTGCCTAAAACACTCATAACTTGCGTCAAATGGCGATACCCCTTATAAGATGGCGCCAGCAGAAAGGGGATTAGCAAATCCATCGCCAGAAGGAAGGGCAGGATGCCCAAGAGGTTACTCTTCACCATCGGTTCCTCCCTTAAAATGCCCCAAGCCTTTCAAGATTTTTACGGCAACCTCCTCCATAACATCCGCTTTTACAACGGCTATTCCCTGCTTCTCATCGCCCAACACCAGCAGCGTATCCCCGGGATTTATGTTGAATATCTCCCGTGCCTCCTTCGGAATCACGATTTGCCCACGCTCTCCGACTTTCACTGTTCCAAATATGTGCTTTCCCTTTGGCATCGTCATTGTATGCATCTCCTTTAATTCATACTTTTCATATTTACATGAAAAGTATATAGTATAACTACAAAAATGTCAATCTATCCGGATGAGCGTTACAGCAGCGTAGCTTTTCAGAGTGAACGATGAAGTTTTTGTGCTACTTTCCGGCAGATGGTCATTCTGCCTAGTATATATCGGCACTCCATGGAAACAATCCTAACAATGGAAATTTCTGTGGGAGGCCACAATATGAAAAACAGTTTGAAATATCTTTGGCGTATCCTGGTGATTCTGCTGGTCAATGTGCTGATTATCGCATTGGTCGGCAATTATGGGGGCAGCGTGCAGACTCTCTCCAAGGTGGGTTCCACCGGTGAAGAGGTCCGGCAGATCCAGACCAAGCTCAAAGAATACGGCGTCTATTCCGGCGAGGTAGACGGTATCTATGGATCACAGACCAAAAAGGCCGTAATCGCCTTCCAAAAATACAACGGTCTTGCAGCGGATGGAATTGCTGGAGAGCAAACACTCCGCAAGATGGGGATTTCCTCCGGAGCTGGACAAGGCGGATTCAGCAGCAGTGACGTCGATCTGCTGGCAAAAATTATCTCTGCGGAGAGCCGGGGGGAACCCTACCAAGGGCAGGTGGCCGTCGGCGCGGTCATTTTAAACCGTATAGAACACCCCTCCTTCCCCAACACATTGGCTGGTGTGATCTACCAGCCGGGAGCCTTTTCCTGTCTATACGATGGCGGTGTCAACGCACCCGTGGCGGATTCGGCTTATCGGGCGGCACGCGATGCGATCAACGGCAACGACCCATCCGGCGGCGCTGTGTACTACTATAATCCCGCCAAATCGACCAACAAATGGATCTTCTCCCGTCCGGTGATCACCGTGATCGGAAGCCATCGATTCTGTTCGTAGGCGATGCTCCAAGCTTAATGCAAAAAGGCGGCTGCGGTCTCATTAGAAACCACAGCCGCCTTTTCTATATTATCTGTGTGTAAGGCTCAGAATCAAATGGCCGTTTGGTATTATAGAGCCATCTTCACACATTTTCGCCATTTCTCCAAAGATGAGCGGTACCTCCACTGTATGCAGACTACTCCACCTTTTTAAAGGTGGCTTTTACTGTTACGTTGTTTTCAGGCATTTGAAAGGTAAAGGGACTGGTTGCGCCTTGGGCGATTATTTGGTTCTGGTCCTCCGTATTGACAATTAAAATATTATCCAGTTCATAGCCAGTCTTAGGCTTTGCCGTAACTTTTATCGTTTGGCCTGCTTTGGCCTTAGCTTTATTGATCGTAAGGCTTCCGTTTTCTAGCGGCGCTACCTTAATCCTGTAAGTCTCGCTCTCTGCTTTGTTACTGACAAAGGATATCTGTATTTTGACATCGCAATCTGGCATTACAAATGTTATAGGGCTAGCCGTACTTTCATATACCACTTGACCGTTCTCGTCCATTACCAAAATCTTCTCCAGCTCATAACCCGAAGAGGGGTTTGCCTCCACCTCTACCTCCTGTCCTGCTTTCGCCTTGGCTTTACTAACGATTACACTACCAGAGCCAGTACGCTCCAAGTGGATCTGATGGGCTATCGCTTCGGTTGTATCCTTCGTGAAGGATATTTGAATTTCGACGTCAAAATCGGGCATTTCAAAGCAGAAGGGACTTGTCATACTCTTATATATGACCTGACCACTTTCGTCCGTCACCAAGATGCTTTCCAGTTTGGATCCAGCCTGGGGTTTTGCGGTAACTTCGATCTTTTGCCCTGCCTTTGCTTGGGTTTTATTGACGGTTATGCTCCCACTTCCAGAATGATTCGTATGAATGGTATGCAATTCGGTATTCTGGTCCGTCTGAAGTGCATTGACCAATAGGCTTCCATGGAAGTGCTTTCCTTGATATCGGTTATCCACATCTTCTGGAAGATAACCAGCAATTACATAGGTAACTTCCATGCCTGCGCCCAAGCGAGTTTCTGGATGATACAAGCTGACTTCGTCCTCTGCTGTGTTCGGGTTTAAGTTGACCTGTTCTACCCGCTCCCAACGGTCTCCATTCAGGCGATAGACATAAATCTTCAGTACGTCCTCCAATCGATTGGAACAGGGGACCTTGTTGTCTTTATTCCAATTGACTGTCTTATGATCGTTGCTTAGGGAGATATCCTCTTCCCCAGGACAGTCCGGCGTCTCCTGGAGCGCCATACTCAGATGTAGATCTACCGGCAATGTGCCATCGTTTTGGATAACCACGGGCTTAAAATACGAAGGTATGGGCATGTAATCGTCTTCTGTCAGTCCCAATGAACCGTTTTCAACATTATTGACCCAATCTTCTGTTCCATTGTCCTGCAGCTCGTTATAGAAACGGTTATACTGCATGGGACGCAAATTTTTAAATTCCAGACTTGTAGCTTGCTTTTCCCCCGGCTTGACATGGATGTCCAGTACACCGGCGGTAAATCCCGCCTGTACTGCCTCCGTATCGGTAAACCAGGCCATCGTACCGCCTGCCAAAATACCAAGTACCAGAAGTATGGAAATCGCCGAAAGGACCACTCTGGTTTTTTTCGTCTTCATCGTTTTCCTCCTATTCCGTTTCCAACTCTCAACGATCGGCCCTGCACATCCTGTGAGGGAGATGGCAAATAATCCCTCATTTCTATGTCCATTATAACACTTTCTTTCCAAATGTTACATTCACTTTTGCTCCAAGATCTCTTGTCCTTCCATTCTATTGTTTAGTATATTGATACAAGTGAACCGGTCTTTTTGTATTGTTTATAAATCAATATGTGCAAAATAAATTAATAACCATATTACCGAAAATTTAAAACTCCACAAACGTATACGATAGGGACTTGTGGATAGCTGTCCGTTCATGTCTCCTATTACAAAACAAATAAGCTAAAGGGCGCGGCGATAGGGATGTCCGCCTCATTTGCTGGCGGTCGTCAATTGACGCGTCTCTACCACAAATAAGCAAAGGTAGGACCGAATCGGGCTTTTGAATCCGATTCGGTCCTACCTTTTGAGAAACGTGTATTCGCTTTATTTAACACCCATGGGCAGGCTCCCCGGCAGCCCCTGCCGGCGCCCTTTGGCCCTTTGTCTCTGTAATCCAACGATTCAGACGCCGCATCTCAAATACAACAAAAACCGCTACAACCACGCCGGAACCCAAGTCCGCGATCGGACCTGCATATAGAACACCATCCAGCCCCATAAAGACCGGCAGGATTACGATCAACGGCACCAGCAAAATGACCTGGCGCATCAAGGAAAGGATGGAGGCCTTTACCGGCTGTCCAGTCGCCTGGAAGTAGTTGGTCGATACCACCTGGAATCCCGCACAGAATACCGCCCCGAGGTAGATACGCATGCACTTGACTGCAAAATCCGTGAAATTGGCATCCGCAGAACCGAAGAGCTTGAGGATGATCTCCGGGAATAACATACAGGCGGCCCATCCCACAATGGACACAACAGTTGCAATGACCGCAGACAGCCGATACGTCTTTTTAATTCGCTCCGGTTGGCTCGCCCCGCGGTTAAATCCGAGAATGGGCTGAGCGCCGATGCCAATACCAATACAAACCGAAACCAAGATCATGCTCAGTTTCATCACAATCCCCATGGCGCTGAGCGCAATGTCCCCGCCCACAGCGCTTTGATCGCCATAGAGCACCAGGGTATTATTCATGACAATCTGCAACAGAGTGGAGGCAAGCTGTGTGATGCAGCTTGACATTCCCAAGGCCACGGTCCGTGCGATGATGGCACCATCCGGACGCAATGCCTCTTTACGAAGCCGCATAGTCTTTCCCCGGCGAAGAAAATACCAGGTCAGCATAATTGCCGAAATGATCTGCGAAGTAATCGTCGCAATCGCAGCTCCGGTGACTCCCCAGTGGAACACAAAAATGTAAACCGGGTCGAGGATCGTATTCAGTACAGCGCCAATCAACATCGAATACATGGAAAACTTCGGGCTGCCATCCGTACGGCACAGGTTCGACAGCCCCACACCCAACATATTAAATGGGGTGCCGAGCAGGATGATGGACGCATATTCTTTCGCATACGACATATTGTTGGGCGTCGCACCGAATACCTTTAAAATTGGCTCTAAGAAGATCAGGCCGATTGCGGCGCACACCACACCGATTACTACCAACAGGGCGAACACATTACCCAAGGTCCGCTCTGCTTCCTTCTCCTTTTTTTCTCCCAACTTAATAGCCGCGTAGGAACTGCCACCGGCACCCAGCAGGGTTGACACCGCCAAAACAATCGTAACGATCGGGAAAGCCACAGTCGTGGCGGCATTGCCCAAGTAGCCAACGCCCTGACCAATAAAAATCTGATCTACGATGTTGTACAGCGCATTCACCAACATGGAGATCACCGCAGGGAGTGCAAACTGCTTTAGGAGTTTTCCAACCGGCGCATACCCCAAGGGGTTCCCCAATTTTTGTTCGTTCACTTGTTCCATTCGTTTTCCCTCTTTCCTTTCAAAAGCGAGATCCGCGCATAGGCATTTTCGGCCATCCGCTCCAAGAGCTGTTCCGCCAGTGCACACTCCTCCTCCGTCATTCCCTGCGTGAGGGCGTCCTGCCAAGAACGAGACGCTGCCCTTGTGGCTTTGAGAAGTGGGCCGGCCTTTTCCGTGACGAATAACTTACGCAATCTCCGGTCCTCCTGATCGGCTTCAACACGGATATACCCGGCCTCTTCCAACTTGTGCACAGCACGGGCAGTTGTCCCCTTATCAAAGTATCCGTTCTGCGCCAATTCCAACAGGGTAATCCCGGGCGCCTGGGCGATGTTCACCAGAAAAAATTGTTGTCCACTTCCGATGGAAAACGGTGCCAGCTCGTTGTCATAGAAAATTTGTCCCATACGGTAGGCAACGGAGATATGTTTGCCGATTTGCCGCTGCTCTCTGTCCATTGGTCCGTCCTCGCTTTTCCAAAATTCCTTGCATACGCAACAATTTTAGTATACTGCAACTTCCTTGCATATACAACAATCCAATACGACAAAAAAGCCTCTTTTCTACGCCGGTATTTTGTCTGCTATCCCATAGAAAAACTTCCAGCGTACAGTGGGAATTCGTGTTCCGGAGTATCCACAAAAAATTAGAGCAAAGGTCCACTCTTTCACATCCAGGCACAGGCCACACTCTTATATGGCCTACAACCCCAAAAGCAGTCGATTCGAACTCCCCCTTCCTTCTTTTACGAGCGCTCTTTACTCCCCCACCTCGAATAAACGCCCCATTCCCGGGCAAGGAACTACGCCGGCGCATGGTCTTACACTCCGCGGTATCTGAAAAACAACAATCTTCGAACCCTGGTATTCCGGGTGTATATCCGTTCATACTTACCCCGTCTTGGAAGGTGGACTTTCCCGGGCAAGAAACTATGACTTGTGCATGGTCTTACACCCCGCTGTGCCTGAAAAGCAGTGATCTCCGAACCCCGGGGTTCCGGGTATATATCCGTTCATACTTACCCCGTCTTGAAAGGCAGACTTTCCCAGGCAAAAAGCCATAACCGGCGCATGGCCTTACACCCTGCTGTGCCTGAAAAACAGTGATCTCCGAACCCCGGTATTCCGGGTATATATCCGCTCATACTTGCCCCGTCTTGGAAAGCAGACTTTCCCGGGCAAGAAACTATAACCGGTGCATGGCCTTACACCCTGCTGTGCCTGAAAAACAACAATCTTCGAACCCTGGTATTCCGGGTGTATATCCGTTCATACTTGCTCCGTCTTGGAAAGCAGACTTTCCCGGGCAAGAAACTATGACCGGCGCACGAACTTACACCCCGCTGTGCCTGAAAAGCAGTGATCTCCGAACCCCGGGGTTCCGAGTGTACATCCATTGATACTTGTCCCATCTTGGAAGGCAGAATCTCCCGGGCAAGAAACTATGACCGGTGCATGGTCTTACACCCCGCGATACCTGAAAAACATCTATTCCGGACAGGAAAGCGTGATCCGCTGTATTGGTTCCTATTCCGCACCATCGTTTCTTTCAACATAGCAGAACAGGAAATCTGGACCTTCTTTTTCCCTCTTCTATCCCGTATAAATCATTTTAAGATACTAAAAAGATAAAAAAATAATGGATAAGCTACTTCACCAGTAAATCCTCTCCCTATTCTGACTGTAGTAAGCCAAAAGAAGGCCCCACCACAGATCATCTGCGATGGAGCCTCTTTTTGTACAGGGGTACGTTTTTTAAGATTTTTATGCGATGTCTACCACAGAGATGCCGTATGTGAGTGTACCGGTATAATTGCCAGGCTTTACATTGAAGGCAATGACCGGCTTCACAGTGTAAGTTTCTTTGCCATCGCCAGTAAAGGAAACAATCTCCTGGCCATTCATCTGATCCTTTTCGCCGGTCGTCTCAAGGGTTCGACCGTCCGGTGTGACAATCTGATAGCGCATGGTGCCACGAGTCTCCGGATCTTCCAGAACCATCTGGTTGCGATAATAGTCCGTGCCGGCGATCGTGACGGAAATTTTCTGATCTTCGCCGAGGTCCTGTACATCCTCCGCAAGCACTTCCACATCCGTGCCTTCCTGTTCCATGGTCACATGAGCGGGAATCGTAATGGTATAGCTCGGGTCATTGCGCAGAGTAAACTGGAATTCCGTAGAAGCGCTGTCCTTTACAGTCTCTTCTGTGGCAAATGCAGTCGCCGTCGTTCCAACACAGATGGCCACCGCCAATAAAAAAGCAGCTGTTCTTTTCATTCCTGAAATTCCTCCTAAAGGCCGCGCAGGGCGCGCTAGATTTGTCTTTATCATACCGAATCGGACAGGCCCCGTGGTTCAGAAGGCTTTAATTTTCTGTAAAATCTATGTTATTCATTCTGTTCTGGGCTCATTCGCCCAGCCCACACAAGCACCTTCGTGTTTCTGTCCACTTGCGGGCTAGAAGAGATCGGTCTAAATCGACTTTACTCAAGCTGGACAAGCACTTTGTGTGTCCAGGCAGCCCCCTTTTTCATACAACCCCCTTTCAACCTATAGGCGCAAGGCCGGATGTCTCCATATCCTTTGGTAGACTTCTCCCTTTTGTTACAATATGATTCAACCCTCCTATTTAATAGTTCATGTTGTATTTTAGGCATTATAAACTCTTATGATCACACTTGAAACCCATACATTTTTATATTCTTTCTATCGAAACAAATCGATAGCTGATGAATATGCGTCCAAAATTCAATTGTTTTATTAGGGAAATCCTATGTAAGAGCGCATATTTGTGGAAATTCCGGAGTCTGATACAGGAATCCTTAACAGAAAGGGCCGAGGTTGGCCAGGCTTCCATAGGGTGGAAACCGCCTGTGTTTGGATTTCACGGAACAATCTTTTCAAATACCAAATGTAATCAGTCATGTCTGCCTAAAAATTTTTGAATTCCGAGAGTACGGAGGCAGCTGTCATGACACGTACTGTCATTTTTTCTACACAACTTTGCAAAATACAAAAGGACGCCCCGTTTCCGGCCAATGTGCCGGTTGCTGGGCGTCCTTTTCGAGTTCTTCTTGTTATGTGTTTGGGCGGCTTCTTTGTCAACCGAAAGTCCCCCGCTTTTTCTTCCATGGGAAGAGCGCTCTTAGACGATTACACAAATCATTCCGGGAGTTTTGTGATCTCCACACGGTTCCCATCGGGGTCCAGGATACACGCCTCATAATACCCGTCGCCGGTCTGATGTGGCTCCAGCAGTACCTTCCGCCCTTCTTCATGAGCGCGCTTGGCCAGAGCATCCACCTCATCCTTTCCACCCACTGCAAATGCAATGTGGGTCAAGCCCAACGCTTCCTGCCCGGGTTTATACGCGCTCTCCGGGATAGTGGGCATCTCCATCAGCTCCAACCGGCTTCCATCTCCAAAGGTCAGGAAATACGACTCGAAATTCGCATGAAACTCGGATTTACTTTGATATTTTGCCCCTGCTTTTCCATCAAAATAGGAACAATAAAAGTCCTTCATCCCTTCCAAGTTTCTTGTCCAGATGGCTACATGTTCCAACATGGGGGTTCCTCCTTTACAATGTGCATCGATTTCAATGCTGGTTTAGGCGACTCTATAGCTGCGCCACCCAGCGTCAATTTGTAGGCCTCTTTCATTCTATGGGCTTTGCTCTATTGATAGTATAGCGCAAAAAGGCCCTTGTTTCTTTTCAAAAAGCGCCATATACTATAACAAAAACGACCGATCAGAAAGGAGGAAAACGATTCTATGCCGGTTGCAAAATGTCCACTCAAGATAGAAGATAACCGCATGGAGCGCCAACCGTTGCGTGACTCTCTATTTGCCTGTTGTGCTTATCATGGAGATGTGCACGATTACATAGGCGCTCAGATTCCACCGCACTGGCACCATGAATGGGAAATCTTCATGCTTGATGAGGGAGAAATTGAGGCCGCCGTCTCTGAGACGCAGTTCTCTTTGCAGGCTGGACAGGGAATTTTCATCAACGCGGACAAGCTTCACCGAATCCGCTGCTTGACCGAAAAACCCTGTCGGTATCATTCGATGGTCTTTGACCCTTCCATCATTTCCGGGGCAGTCGGAAGCGCCTTTGACATCAAGTACACGCGTCCTTTTCTCGAGAATGGTCCACCGGCCCTCGTGCTTTTGCCCGAGGAACCCTGGCAAAAGGGGGTATTCGACGCCTTTGAAGAGGCTTTTTACGCCTGTTCGGACGAACCCTACGCCTTTGAATTTACGGTTCGGCATGCGCTTTCGCAAATTCTTATACGGATTCAGCAGCATACGGGAGAAATAGTTGCCACTAGGCCGCCAGCGTTGCGCGAGGAACGTTTAAAACAGATGATCGTCTGGTTGGATAGTCACTATATGCAGCCCTTCACCCTGCGCGCACTGGCCCAGGCAGTCCACTTTTCTCCACGCGAATGTGAACGCACCTTTGAGCAGCTCCTCCACACTACGCCGCAGAAATACCTTTTGCGGCGGCGTATCCTGGCTGCAATGAGCCTCCTTGCACACCAGAATCTCCCCGTGATAGAAGTTGCCGCCTGTTGTGGGTTCTCCAACCACAGCTACTTTTCTAAACAATTCCGTGCTGCAACTGGTTATACCCCGCGGGAATATCGTTCCAAATGCCAAAAGGTATAGAATCAAAACCATTGTAGGGCATGCAAGGCCGTTCTTCTGATTCCGGACTTAAATGCTATAGGGGGCAAACCGGTTTGGCCCGTTCGTAGCGAGTATTCCCTTTGCGTTTTCCACAAACAGGCCAAAATAGTGAAAGACAGGTTCCTGCACCCGGTCCGATTGCAACCGCCCAGGCATACAAAAAGGCTGCTGGAACAACCGCCCACAGCAGCCTGATTCCTTCCACGTTATTTCCCTTGCACGACCATAATCTTCTCTTTGCGTTTTCCACAAACAGGCCAAAAATAGCGGAAAACAGGTTTCTGCGCTCAGTCCGATTGCAACCGTCCAGGCATACAAAAAGGCTGCTGGAATAACCGTCCATAGCAGCCCGATTCCTTCCACGTTATTTCCCTTGCACGACCATAGTCTTCCCTTTGCATTTTCCACAAACAGGCCAAAAATAGTGGAAAACAGGTTTCTGCGCCCGGTCCGATTGCAACCGTCCAGGCATACAAAAAGGCTGCTGGAACAACCGCCCACAGCTGCCTGATTCCTTCCGCGCTATTTCCCTTGCACGACCATAGTCTTCCCTTTACATTTTCCACAAACAGGCCAAAAATAGTGGAAAACAGGTTTCTGCGCCCAGGCCAATTGCAACCGCTCAGGCATACAAAAAGGCTGCTGGAATAACCGTCCATAGCAGCCCGATTCCTTCCACGTTATTTCCCTTGCACGACCATAGTCTTCCCTTTGCATTTTCCACAGGCAGGCATAAAATAGTGGAAAACAGATTCCTGTGCCCAGGCCAATTGCAAGCACTCGGGCATACAAAAAGACCGCTGGAACAATCGCCCACAGCAGCCTGATTCCTTCCGCGCTATCTCCCTTGCACGACCATAGTCTTCCCTTTGCGTTTTCCACAGGCAGGCATAAAATAGTGGAAAACAGCTTCCTGTGCCCAGGCCAATTGCAACCGCTCGGGCATACAAAAAGGCTGCTGGAGCAATCGCCCACAGCAGCCTGATTCCTTCCGCGCAATTTCGATTTGCATGACCATTGCACTTGATAAACCTGTTTCTCCGACTATGCTTTAAAGCCCTGGAACAGCTCTACAATTTCCTTCTTGTGCAACTCGTTCTTCTCGTTTGTCTGGGTGTCCCTGTAGATCATCATGTACTTGCCGCTCTCTGAGAGATAAGCATCCGTGACTTCCTGCCCGATGACGGTAAAGGAACCGTTCTGCTGGACGCTGTTGAGGACGGCCTGCGCCTCATCGCTCAAATTGTCTAGATCAAATTCGTACAATTCCACAGTGACGTTGTTGCTTCCCTCGTAGCTAAAGCGGTATTGCACGCCCGATTTTGCACCGATGAAATCCGCCGCCATATCCACCGGGTCCCCGTCTACACCGCCGTTCTGTGCTAAAAATGTGCACAGGCCGGTCAGGCTGTCGTCCACATCCTTTTCCACTTCTTCCGGGTCCTTTGAGGGCGCTTGGCTCTCCTCTCCCGCCTGGGATTCTTCCCCTGGGGCCGAACTCAGGATTACATCCGAAGTCGTTCCGTCCGCGCCGGAAACCGTCCCCACATCCACCCCGCAGGCGGAAATACTGAGAAGGAACGCGGCAGCTGCGACAACTGCAAAAATCTTTTTCATCGTCAGTCGACCTCCTATACTGTGCGGCGCAACATGAGTTGCAAACGCCTCGCATTTAAATAATACAAAACACCTATAGCGCAAGCTATAGGTGCTTCAAAAGTGGTGGACACAAGGGGACTCGAACCCATGACCTCTCGCGTGTGAGGCGAGCGCTCTAACCAGCTGAGCTATGCGTCCATATCCCGCGCGCTTGCTCGGGAATATAAAAGAGTGGTGACCCGGACGAGATTCGAACTCGTGAAACCGCCGTGAAAGGGCGGTGTCTTAACCGCTTGACCACCGGGCCATTTGGTAGCGGCAACTGGATTTGAACCAGTGACACTTCGGGTATGAACCGAATGCTCTAGCCAACTGAGCTATGCCGCCATAAACGTCTCGCAAAACCAACAAACAGTCTATGCGAAGCGTTTATCATTATAATACAGCCTGTCCGGTTTTGTCAATAACCATTCGAAGAAAGTTTTCACTTTTTTTGAAATTTTTTAATTTCCGGGGAAAATGTGGGGAAACCCGGCGGTTTTGGCGTCTATATACAACCGTCAAAGAGGCGATATGGGCGTTAAAGGAGAGATATGAAAGATTTCTTAACCCAAAAAGTCGTGGGGCGCTTTTAATATCCATGTACCAACTCTGGCAAAAATTACTAGACGGTAGGTTTCCGCTGTTTCATCGCGTTTAGCAGAACTTTCATACGACCGGTTTGTTTCTGCGCTTTTGCTTATTTTCTCCGCCTTCCAGGAGAAAAGCTTATGCACATAGCGCGCGGGTGTTGTGTTATCATAATAAGGCGTATTATGTACGGAAATCCACATACAAAGGGTGTTTCGAAATGCGAATCATTGCACAAATTGGTGTCGTTTTATTGGTATGCCTTCTGGGGGAAGCCATTGCGGCAGTTTTGCCGTTCCCATTTCCCGCCAGTGTGATCGGCATGGTTTTGCTGTTCCTCCTATTGGCCTGTGGGTGGTTAAAACCACATCACATACGGGAAAAGTCCAACTTCTTATTGTCGAACATGGCCTTCTTTTTTATTCCCGCCGGTGTGGGGCTTTTGAAATACCTGGATGTTTTAGCGGCAAATCTGATCCCCCTGTTGGTCATTTGCTTGGTTACAACCCCCTTGGTCTTCTTTGTGACCGGCTGGACTGTACAAGCGGTTATGAAATGGACCGCATCCAAGGAGGACAAGCCCGATGTTTGAAGCTGTGATTCAATCCCCGTTGTTTGGTATTGTCCTTTCGGTCATGGCTTTTGAAGCCGGCATCTGGATACAGAAAAAGACCCGAAAAGCCATCTGCAACCCCTTGGTAATTGCCATTATCCTCTGTATTGCGATTTTGGTGCTCTTTGATATTCCGCTGGAAGCCTATAATCTGGGCGGAGACATCATCAATCTCTTCCTCGGCCCGGCGACGGCGGTGCTAGCCTTGAACATCTACAACCAGATGGATATTTTAAAAAAGCACTTCTGGCCCGTAGTTGCAGGCTGCACCGCCGGCAGCGTCACCAGCATCGGCAGTGTTTTCCTTCTGTGTAAGGCGTTCGGCCTCGACGAATCCATCACCAGGGCCCTGCTTCCCAAAAGCTGCACCACCCCTATCGCCGTGGGAATTGCAGAAAGCCAGGGTGGCGTTGTGGCTATCGCCATGGTCGCTGTCCTACTCACCGGCTTGATCGGCGCAGTGGCTGCCCCGTTGTTCGCCAAATGGTTCCATATCAAAAGCCCTGTTGCACAAGGGCTGGCCACGGGCGCTTGCAGCCACGCCCTTGGAACCACAAAGGCGTTGGAAATGGGTGATGTACAAGGCGCAATGAGTGGGATTTCCATCGGCATTTGTGGGATTATTACCGTCGTCCTATCGCTGTTCCTATGAGCGAGGTATGGTTGTATTCGGTTGAAGTTTATAATGAGAACATAAAAGAGGGTGTCCCAAAAGTCATGAAAGGATGGAAGGCTCCCCTCGTTTTTTAGAAACGCAGATATTTTTCCAAACAGAAAGAGGATGCCCCTTTTCTATGAATCGAACAATTCGTAGTTCGGGGACACCCTCTTTCTTTATAAAAGTATGCCTATTTTTAATGTCTATAAAAATGTATTAACAATAGGAATACACTACGATTATTCCACTGTTGTCTAATCGCTGTCATTCCTTTTGCAATTATTTATTCGCATATTAGCAATAGAGATCCCCTACCTTCTGCGGCGATTGTCCCTATTAAAATATTCATTATGAAAATTGTAGAAAAAACAACCGGAAAATTTTCTATTAGATAGGTACTATTACATATTTAATCATTTTATTTCTATTCAGAATATTTATCCGACAAAAATTGAAAAAATAAAATCCGAGGTATGAGTCATACCCCGGATTTTCCATTTTACAAGGCTATCTGTATACAGTTTTCTGGAATCCTAAAACTCCCAATAAAGGCGTATTAAACGCTGAGCGAATAGTTCGGGGATTCCTTTGTGATCTGAATATCGTGTGGATGGCTTTCCTTCAGGCCAGCGCCGGTGATCCGGATAAACTGCGCCTTCTCATGCAGCTCTGCAATATTGGCGCAACCGGTATAACCCATTCCTGCACGCAGGCCGCCCATCATCTGATAGATGGTGTCGGACAGCGGCCCCTTGTACGGGACACGGCCCTCGACGCCCTCGGGAACCAGCTTCTTGTTGTCCGACTGGAAGTACCGGTCGGAGCTTCCGCCGTCCTTCTTCCCCATGGCCGCCAAACTTCCCATGCCGCGATACACTTTGAACTGACGCCCCTGGAAGAGCTCTGTCTCTCCGGGGGATTCCTTGCAGCCCGCAACCATCGAGCCAACCATGACCACGTTTGCGCCCGCTGCCAGCGCCTTTACGATGTCGCCCGAATATTTGATACCGCCGTCTGCAATAATCGGGATGCCATGTTTTGCCGCCACACAAGCCGCGTCGTAGATCGCCGTGATCTGCGGCACGCCGATGCCCGCTACAATACGGGTGGTGCAGATAGAACCCGGCCCGATGCCAACCTTTACGCAGTCCGCACCCGCGTCGATCAATGCCTCCGCACCCGCTGCGGTTGCGATATTGCCTGCAATCAGCGGGAGGTCCGGATAAGCCTTCTTGACCTTGCGTACTGCCTCCAATACACCGCTGTTGTGACCGTGCGCCGAGTCAAGCGCAACCACATCGACCTGCGCCTTGACCAGTTCTGCCACGCGCTCCAGCACGTCCGGGGTCGCGCCGATGGCCGCGCCGCACAAAAGACGGCCCGCCGCGTCCCTCGCGGAATTCGGATACTGTACGGATTTCTCAATATCCTTGATCGTGATAAGCCCCTTCAAATAACCATTCTCGTCCACAATGGGGAGCTTTTCGATGCGGTGTTTGCGGAGGATCTCCTGGGCTTGCTTGAGGGTGGTCCCAACCGGAGCGGTCACCAGGTGGTCCTTTGTCATAACCGCAGAGATCTTCTGATCGAAGTCCTCCTCCGTCATAAACCGCAAGTCGCGGTTGGTAATGATTCCGACCAACTTTCCGCCCTCGCAGATCGGAACGCCGGAAATTTTGTAGCGCGCCATGATGTCATTGGCATCATGGACAAAGTGGTCCGGAGAGAGGAAGAACGGATTTACGATGACGCCATTTTCAGAGCGCTTGACTCTGTCCACTTCATCGGCCTGCTTTTCAATAGACATATTCTTGTGGATGATCCCAACGCCGCCTTCGCGGGCGATCGCAATCGCCATATCCGTCTCGGTGACGGTATCCATCGCCGCGGTCATCAACGGCGTATTCAGGCGAATGGTCTTGGTCAGTTGGGTGGAGACATCCACCTCCTTTGGCAGCACATGGGACTCCGCCGGGACCAGCAGGACATCGTCGAATGTCAACCCCTCTTTGACAAACTTGCTAGAAAATTCCGTGTTTAACATGTTTTGCCTCCCTTTTCTTCTCTCTTTTTTGACCTTTTTCGCACAATATTATAGTGTTTTATTATACCATTGGAGACAACTTTTTGCAACCAAAAATGGGTCCTAATTCTCTCGAAAAGAACAGGATTTTTATGGTTTTGTTTCCAAATCTCTACCCTTTGTCATATACAATAACGGGTAGGGATTTCCTTGTTCGTCCAGCTCTGTTCTTTTATAAACTGTAAATCCCATATGTTCATAGAAACCTTTCGCGAGAGGGTTTTGTTCGTTCACTGCTAAATCATTGACAGAATATTGTTCCATTCCGTATTGAAGCAACTCCTTTCCAAGCCCCTTCCCTCTTTCTGTATTAGAAATAAAAAGCATTTCCAGATGTTGTTCTACAATTCCCATAAAGCCAACAGGAAGTTGATTTTCATTTTTTATGATGAGTAAATGCGGTATTTCTTTTAATGCTTGCGGTACATCCTTTTTTATGTTTTCTATTTCATTTTCTGATAGAAAAAGGTGGGTTGCTCTTACGGAACTTTCCCATACTTTTAATAATTGTTCTATCAGCATTGAATTTCTGTCTGCTACTTCTGTAATTTTCATCTTGTAAGTCCTCCGTAAATTTACATTGAACGAAATTGCTGTGTGATAGACTGCTAGGGCTGTAGTATAGCGATTTTGTTCAATCTCAATTTGCCTTTAAGTGCATTATATCATGGTACTTCAATATCGTCATTTCTTTTCTGCTTTTAAAAAGTTCCTTATCAGCCTTTGTTTTGTAAAGGGTGCTAACGCGTTGCTTGCGCAACAAGCCCTTGGCAAATCAAAGCCTAATAAGTCTTAAGATAACCAAGCGCAAATAAAATACTGTGTTGTTTCGCAGTACAAAAAATGACGCTTTGCTTCAAGCGTCATTCTTCCATAACTCTGTATTTCTTTGTATAAATCGTTACATAAGGCTCTTTCATTTGTTGTAATTTTCTTTTAACAGATTTACTGATAGATACCATATTTATGCGGATATTCCCCATTTTCCAACTGTTTTTCCCTATAAAAATGCGACAAATACGGTTTGCACTCTTTTGTCTATCTTTTTCACATACTCTGTTACCATGTGATGCGAGACACAAGACAAAAATTTATATGGACAATTTTCTCATAAATATGTACTATTTTCCCATTGCTTTCCTACATTATTGAATTCTCTTACGATGTATGGTATTACTGATCTATAAATGTTGCTCATTATTGAATATTTTTATGCTTTTAGATGAGCATAGTGCCTTTCGGCTATATGATACATTTCTGAAAGGAGGATCGCGTTCGTAAAGAAAAACTGTTTTGCTTTTTGGAAAAGGAGAGAGAAAATGAAGAGATTTCTATCCGTAGCACTTGTCTTGTCCCTTCTGATGGGTATGTTTTCCATCCACGGGATGGCCCGTACAGAACAACCGTCTGACCTTTTGGAGACAGCCGCCCGGACGATGGGCGTCGATGTCGGCGCCCCCTACGAGCCGGTAGAGACAAGCCGGCAGCAGATCCATTTTAACCGCGAGTGGAAATTTAAAAGTCAAACCGTAACCGACGATGCCGCTCCTGATTTTGGCGGCGCCATCGAGCCGGATTTTGACGATTCCAATTGGACCAATGTGGGCCTTCCCCACAGTTTCAGCATTCCCTACAATATGGAAACCAACTTTTTTGTGGGATATGGCCTATACCGCAAGACCTTCAATGTTCCCCCGGAGTGGCTGGAAAACGGAAAGCGTGTGAGCATCGAATTTGAAGGCTCCTTCATTGAAACAGAAGTCTTTGTCAACGGTGAGGCCGTAGGGACCCATTTGGGCGGTTACACCGGATTTACCTTCGATATCACCGACAAGCTCCATGCGGGAGAAAATGTCATTGCCGTTCGCGTCAACAACAAGTGGAATCCAGAACAGGCGCCGCGCACCGGCGACCACCACTTCTCCGGCGGAATCTATCGCGATGTCTATCTGAACATTACGGATAGCGTCCACGTTGCCTGGTACGGCACCGCAGTCACGACACCCGCCCTCAACAACCCTGGTTTTGATGAAAAAAATGAGGACGGCACCCTTTACTACGACTACGAGAATATTGACGAGGAAAGTTATACCCCCGCGGAGGAGATCCGCGAGAATATTGCGCAAAAGCGTTCCGATGTGCGCGTTCAGACAGAGGTACAGAACGACTCCGATATGGAACAGACTGTCATTGTCAAGCAGGAAGTTGTGGATCGGGCGGACGGCACCCTGGTGGCTTCTTTCCAATCCGAACCGGCTACCATCCCTGCCAACACTACCCGCGTCGTGGATGCCCAAAGCGATTACATCCAGAACATCAAGCTTTGGAGCCCGGACGAGCCGAATCTCTATGAGGTACACACCACCATATTGGGCGGCAGTGGACAGGCATTGGATTCCTACACCTCTCCCCTGGGGTTTCGCTGGGCGCAATTCTTGAACGACGGATTCTATCTCAACGGCGAGAAAACCGTCCTCTTTGGCGCCAATGCCCACCAGGATCACGCTGGCTGGGGGGACGCTGTGACCAACGAAGGCTTTTACCGGGATGTGCAGATGATTAAAGACGCCGGTATGAATTTTATCCGCGGTTCGCACTATCCCCACGATCCCGCCTATGCGCAGGCCTGTGATGAGATCGGTGTGATGTTCTGGTCGGAAGTGGCCCTCTGGGGCATGGGCGGTGGCGCGGATCGCGCGCCAACCTATACCGCTTCGGATTGGAATGGCGTCAATGGCTATCCCAGCAACCCGGAACATTATGAAACGTTTAATGAAAGCTTAATGCGCGACCTGACGGATATGATCCGCATCAACCGCAACCATCCGTCCATTATCATCTGGAGCATGGGCAATGAAATTTTCTTCCCCATGGGGCAATCGGATATGCAGGTACGTAAGGATCAGGTCAATGAAATGCGCAACCTGGCGCATAAACTGGACCCCACCCGCAAAGCAGGAATGGGCGGCGTACAGCGCGAAGGTTTCGACGTACTGGACGTCTGCGACGTTGCGGGTTACAACGGCGATGGTGGCTCCGCCGCTCTTCCGGAGCCTGGAAAGGGCATGCCCAGCAATATGACCGAATATATGCCCAGTATTGCCTCAGAATACGGTTCTCATGTTGCAAACCGAGGGGAATCCGGTGACGAATTCCGTCCTTATTTTGATGCGATGCAAGATGGCGGCGATATTTACAGCTATGCCCTCAAAGGCAACCGCGCTGGGATCTGCCTTTGGTGCGCTTTCCACCATGGAAGTGTCGGCGGTTCCGGCCTCGCGCAGATGGGATTCATCGATTACAGCCGTCTGCCGCTCAAAGCATGGTATTGGTACCGTCAGGAATACACCGGCGTTCCGGCGGAATTTTCTAAAGAGGGAACTGGCGACCATTTGGAATTGACCGCGTCCCAGACCACCATCCCCAACGATGGCACGGCCGATACCCACCTGATCGTCACGGTCAAGGATGAAAATGGCGACTGGGTCAATCAGTCCCCCACTGTTACCTTAGAGGTACTAGAAGGTCCCGGCGTGTTCCCCACTGGAAAGGTTATGACGCTGGCCGGCGGCAACCTGATGCGCGACGGCAAGGGAGCGACGGAGTTCCGCTCCTATTACTCCGGCACCACGGTCATCCAGGCGACCGCCCCCGGAATGGAACCGGCAGAGATCGTCATTACGACTACCGCGACGGAACCAGAATACGGGAGAACGGAACCGGACAACTTCCTGATTGAAGAAAAAGAGGATACGACGGATAAGTTGCTTGATGCCGGCACCTATACCGCGGATAAAACTGGACATCCCACCTTCCCCTCCAGTGGAAACGGCGCCCTGGCAAACGATGGAGATACGGCCACCAAATGGGTTGCAGAGGCCGCTGGTTCTGGTGAATACTGGATGCAAGACACCGAATATGCACTGCATATGTACAAACTGAAGCTGGACTTTGAAAGTGAACCTTATCCGTATAAGGTGGAAGTTTCCACCAGTAATACCGGCCCCTGGACGGAGATTGTTTCCTACACAGCGGACACCATTGCCAACCGTCCTTACGAAGAGGACCTGGGTGGTATCCGTGCTCGCTATGTGAAGGTTACTTTCACGGATGTCCCGGAGGGGGAATACGCTTTCCTGAACGAAGCGACCGTTTACGGAATTACTGCCCAGGGGGCAGCCGATGAAACTTCTGCGTATGGTTATACCACCCATTCGGTTTATGTATCCGACTTGGAGCCTGTAAAGCCCATCACGCAGGGCTGGGCGGGTAAGGCCCCCGGAATCGACCAATCCATTGAGGGCAACCCCATCACCATCGGCGGCGTTGTCTATGACAAAGGTTTGGGGCTACACGCGGATAGTGAAGCAGTCTACCATCTAGGCGGCCAATACACCCGCTTCCAGGCGGTGATCGGCATTGACGACGAAGTAGGAAGCAATACAGCGGATGCGATCTATCGCGTCTATGCTACCGTAGAAGGCAGCGAACAGGAAATGCTGATCTATGAAAAACAAATGTCCAATGGAATGAGCGAGCAGGTCGATTTGAGCGTCCGCGGCGTCACCACGCTGCGCCTGGTGACCGACGCCAATGGATCGAACAGCAATGACCACACCGACTGGGCGGACGCCAAACTTCTCGGCGCAATGCGGAATACCACCAAGGCAGGTGCAAGCCTCACAACGGCTGTGGCCACCAGTACACAGGGATTGGAGGCAGGAGAAACCTTTTCTGCCTATATCACACTGAAAAATAGCGGCAGCAGTGCTTCCTATGCCACTTCCCTCGCCCTGTATGACCGCGAAGGGAACTTGCTGGATTTGTCCATCTCAGAAGACCGAATTGCACGTAAGGGTGAACAAACAGCGTCTGCGCAGGTATCGGTCCCCGCTGATGTACAGATGGGATATGAAGCACGTCTCAATATTTACGATCCGGACACTCTGGTTCTTCTGGCTGAGACGGTACATGTTGGCACCGCGTCAGAAACGCCAAACAGCGCGCGGACAGCGTTCCAAACGCAACGCTCCAATTTGGCCGAAAACAGCGATCTCCTAATCAAGGTTGACGGAGAGGATGCTTCTGTGGTCAAGGAAGGCACCTGGGGCATGTGGCCGGACAGCGCCGCCTATCAATCTACAGAAACCTTTGTCGGCGACAGTTACGATTGGGAAGGGACATCGATCTCTTTGACTTTTAACGGGGTACAAGTTGTTGTGGGCGGTAAGATTGACGGCAGCCAGGTTGGGGCGGACGTCTATCTGGACGGAGAAAAGATTGACCACATCAATAGCAATTCCTCTTCACAAGGCGGAAAGAATGGATATTATGAGGTGTGGCGTTCCAACCTCTTGGACGAAGGCGAACATACCATCCGTCTAGTCCCCACAGGCAAATTCAGCGTGGATTACTTCGGCTATGTGGCCGAATCTCCATGGATGAAGGTGGACGGCGAGGATTCGGCTGTAGAAAAAGAGGGTACCTGGGCACTCTGGGAAAGCAGCGACGCCTACAATGGGACGGAAACCTATGTCGGCGACGACGACTATGACTGGCGTGACACTTCGTTGTCCTATACCTTTAATGGCATCCAGGTCTGCGTAGGCGCAAAGATGGACGGCAGTCAGGAGGGTGCAAAAGTCTACATCGACAACGAGCTGGTTACCACTATCCGTACCAAAACCTCCGATACGTCCGAAGAGGGTTACAAGCGCGTGTGGGTCTCCCCCATCCTGGAAGAAGGCGAGCACACCATCCGCCTGGAACCGATCGGAAAATTTGGTTTTGACTACTTTGAATTCCTCAAGCCCGGCTTCGAAGACATGGCGCTCAAACCGACCATCCAACTGACCGAGCTGCTGAACCAGATCGCCCGCGCAAAGGCCCTCTCTTCCGAAGCCTATACGGACGAAAGTTGGAAGGCTATGCAGGTAGCCCTGGAAGAGGCGGAAACCGTGCGGGATACTTCGCGCGACCAGGCTGAGGTCGACGCAGCGGCAAAAGCCCTGAGCGAAGCCATCGATCAGCTGGTGCCCTATACCGCCCCCTCGGATGAGGTGAACGATGCGTTCCTACAGGCGATGGCGGCCGTACTCGCATTCATCGAATCCGATTGTGCCAACCAGTACGATTCCGAGGACGTCGCGGCATTGGCAGAGACTTTCAGCAATGCATATGACCTGTATGAAGAGAGCAAGCCTTCGGAGGAAGCATTTATCCAAATGACCACTGAGCTTCTGGAAAAACTGGAAGCCCTGCAGCCGGGCTCCAGGGAATACGCACTTACTGTGAAATTCCCGGCTGGCAGCGTACGTCTTTCCATCGACGGCGAAGACCAGACGATCGCAAATTTGATCGGTTCCTATCAAACCGATGTGCTCTCCGGCACAGAACTCAACCTAGCCTTTGAGCCGAGAGTCGAAGGCAGAGAGATCGCAGGCGTGACAGTCAATGGCGAGCCGGTAGAGGTGTTTGATGTCAATGAGTATGTATACAGCCTAGCAATGCCGAATGCAGACACCACG
>OIYU01000769.1_pt1 | contig 22985 bp, 24 predicted proteins | sample 1588321 | NCBI WGS metagenome assembly OIYU01 (sample SAMN03283258) | human gut metagenome | biome: human-associated habitat; material: feces | host: Homo sapiens | place: USA | collected 2013 | reverse complement strand
GGCCCCCCGTCGATCGGACGGCCAAGACCGTCGAACACGCGGCTGAGCATATCCTCTGAGACGCCCAACTCCATGCTGCGCCCCAAAAAGCGCACCTTGCTGTTGCTCAGGTTGATACCGGTGGAGCTCTCAAAAAGCTGAACCAATGCGTTGCCGCCGTCGATCTCCAATACTTTGCAGCGGCGTTTCTCCCCGCTGAACAGCTCGATCTCCCCCAGCTCGTTATAGGTCACGCCTTCCACGCCGCGCACCAACATCAGAGGACCCGCAACTTCCTGTATGGTTCGGTATTCCTTTGGCATTTAGAAGTCCTCCTTTTGCGAAAGCTCTTCAATCTGTTTGGAAAGCGCTTTCAAAATTGCCTCATATTCGGCCCGCATATCCTGTTCCTGGATATACTTGAAACGGCCGATGCGTTCACGCACAGGCAGCTTTACCAAATCATCGATGGACGCCCCCTTGCCCAGGGCCTCCACCGCTTTGTCGTAATAGTCCAATACCAGTTGCATCATCGTGTATTGCTTTTGCAACGGCGTATAGGTGTCCACTTCATGGAAAGCATCCTGATGCAAGAAATCCTCACGAATGGAACGGGATGCTTCGAGTTTCAAGCGGTCCGGCGCCGAAAGGGCATCCATACCGACCAGCTGAACAATCTCGTTCAATTCTGCTTCCTCCTGCAAGAGACGCATCAAACGCGCACGCAGGTTCATCCAATCTGCATTTACGTGTTCATTAAACCATTTCTCCATGGTGTCGACATACAGGGAATAACTGGTCAACCAGTTGACCGCTGGGAAATGACGTTTGTAGGCAAGATCCGAATCCAGGCTCCAAAATACCTTGACGATGCGTAGGGTTGCCTGCGAAACCGGTTCGGAAATATCGCCGCCCGGGGGAGAAACAGCGCCAATGACAGACAGCGCGCCTTCACGCCCTTCGCTGCCAATGGTTACCACACGGCCCGCACGCTCGTAGAACTGCGCCAGACGGCTGCCCAAGTACGCGGGATAGCCCTCTTCGCCGGGCATCTCTTCCAGTCGCCCGGACATTTCGCGCAACGCCTCCGCCCAACGGGAGGTCGAGTCCGCCATCAGGGCGACGGAATAGCCCATATCGCGGAAATACTCCGCGATGGTGATCCCCGTATAGATGGACGCTTCACGTGCCGCAACTGGCATGTCGGAGGTATTGGCGATTAAGACAGTGCGCTCCATCAGAGAGAAACCCGTCTTTGGGTCCTTCAATTCCGGGAATTCGTTCAAAACGTCCGTCATCTCGTTGCCGCGTTCGCCGCAACCAATATAGACAACGATATCCGCTTCTGCCCACTTGGCCAGCTGGTGCTGTACGACGGTTTTTCCACTGCCGAACGGTCCCGGAACCGCTGCTACACCACCTTTTGCAATGGGAAACAGCGTATCGATGACACGCTGCCCTGTGACAAGCGGCATATCCGGGGACAACTTCTGCTTGTATGGCCTGCCGACACGCACCGGCCATTTTTGCAGCAAGGTCAGATTCTGGCTGGAACCGTTTGGCGTATCCACCACCGCAACGGTCTCGTCGATGTTATAATCGCCCTCCTTGATCGAGCGCAATGTCCCCATCAATCCGTTGGGCACCAGAATTTTGTGGACCACAATCGGCGTCTCCTGGACTGTACCGATGATATCGCCGCCCGTGACGGAATCGCCCGCCTTTTTCAGCGGCTGAAAATGCCATTTTTTCTGATGATCCAGCGCGGGGATTTCCACACCGCGCTGCAGATTGTTGCCTGAGACCTTCATGATCTCCTCCAGCGGACGCTGGATTCCATCGAAGATGCTTCCGATCAGGCCGGGACCTAACTCCACGGAGAGAGGCGCGCCGGTGGATTCCACCGGTTCGCCCGGGCCAAGTCCGGAGGTCTCCTCGTAGACCTGGACGGAAGCCTGGTCGCCGTGAATCTCGATGATCTCGCCGATCAGGCGTTGTTCGCTGACGCGCACCACGTCAAACATGTTCGCGTCTCGCATTCCTTCAGCGATGACCAGCGGGCCGGCAACCTTTTTTATGGTTCCTTTGCTCATTGTTCTGATCGTTCCTTTCTGCGGGAAAGCACTGCTGCGCCCTCCCAGAGTTCCGGAAATCTATCCGATTCATAAAATTAATTATTAAAGATAATGTCGGAGCCGACCGCCTGTTCCACACTCTTCTTCACTGCAGCGACACCCTTTCCGGTATTGCCAGACGCTCCCGGAATCAAAATAATTGCGGGCAGCATCTGCTCCCGGTAACGGTCAATCTCTGCCTCAAGGGTCTCTGCCAGCGCCTCGGTGATATAGACCACCGCGTATTCCTGCTCCGCCAATCCCCGCAGCTTCCGGGCCGCTTCGATTGGGTCGGTCACGGGATAGGTGTCCAGCCCCAAGGCCGCAAAGCCATAGATGCTGTCCCGATCTCCCATCACTGCAATTTTATACATGGCACTCCCCCCTAAACATTGCGGTACATTTCCCGCATACGATCGCGCACCGCTTCTTCCCGCAGATGGTTCCATTTTCCGGAAAGAATGATGCGCACTGTTTTTACCTCGTTCTCCCTCGCCAGGATATACGCGGCCAGCGGTCCAATGGTAAAGGGGTTGTACTGTTGTGGACGAATATCCCGTATAATCAGGTTGTCACACCAGCGCTCAAACGCAGAAGGCGATTCTTGCAGCACCGGCACCGCATCCGCATAGGCCGTCCTTTGCAGATAGCTGTAGACCGCATCTTGCCCCTCGAGGGAAGCTTTCGCAAGCTGCTCAACATCGAGGGAATCGCAAGGGGCCAACGCGCGCTTGAGAAAATCCAAGGACTTTCCGGTTTTTTGTGCGCGAACCGCAATTTTGATGTCTGCAGCGGCTACGGTTAGCTCCGCATATTCCCGAATGATCGGGTGATCCGCTGCTTTTCCAGCTGCATAGATTGCATCCAAGGCCGCGCGATCGACTATGACGTCGCAAAGCTGGCCGTCACGTGTATGCAACAAGAGATCAAACGCCTCTTTTGCAGGGGCCCGCATTGCCTCTGGTAACAGGGAATAATCCTGTTCGCGAAGCGCCTTCAGCATGGTTTCCGGCTGTACAGTCCCATGTGAGAAAAATGCCTCGCGCCGTTCTGTATCCAGATACACCATTTTGATCGCGGCCTTTAGATTGTGGTAGTCGTTTGCATAGAGGAACACGTCAAAGACCGATACATCGTCCACCAATTCCTCCATCAGGGCCCAGGTTTTTTCCTGTTCCCCTTTGAGGATTTGTTCCGCGTCCGTTGCCGTCCCGTCTCCCCAACCTTTTTCTGACAAAAGCTGGATGCATTCTGCATAGCTTTTCGCTGCCAGCAACTGTTCCAGGAAAGCACTTTTCAAAAGGCTGAGCTCTTTCGTGCGGATGCGGGCGACTGCATAGGTGTATTGTTTTTCCGCCATATCAGTATCCTCCCGCAAAGAGCAGCGCATGCAGTTTATCCTGCAAGCTGTCTCTTGCGGCGTCGAATAGCGCCGCGAAAGAGCAGTTTTGCTCCACGCCGCCATACACCAGCACAAAGCCGCCTTCCATGTTCCGCGGCTCACGGGATATTTTTAAGCTGCCTCCGGCCGGGACGGCCTGCGCAAGTTCTTGTTCAAACCCTTTGGGCAGGCGATCCAGATCCCTTTGTGAGAAAAAGATCTCGCCGTTCTGGGCTAGCGCGTACTTATGGACTAATTTTTGTATATTGGCAAAATAATCCGCAGGCGCAAGCGCATCCATCGCCCGCAAGCTTTTGTCCATCAACTCCCGAATAATCTGCTGCTTGGCCGCAAGGATGCTCTGCCGTTTTTGCAGAGCTGCCGCGGACTCTGCCCGGCTTTGTAGGTCTTTCACCTTTTCCTTTGCCTGTTCTGCAATTTCCTGCGCGCGCGCTTCACCGCGCGACCGTGCCTCCTGTGCAATTTGCGCCGCTTTCTCCTCCGCGTCCCTGCGGATAGAGGCCGCGGAGGCCGCCGCGTCGTCTTCAATCTGTTTAATGATTTGTTCCAATCCAGTCATGCGCAGCGCTCCTTTTCCATATCATATTTTGGCGGGGGCGGATCATACCGGCAGACCGCCGATGCCTGTAATCGCCAGGATGGAAACCAGAAGCGCAAGGATGGCGTAGGTTTCGACCATGGCGGGGAAGATGATGGCCTTGCCGAGCTGATCGGGGCGCTTCGCAACCAGACCGATGCAGGCGACCGACGCACGGCTCTGTTTCAGAGCCGACCAATAGCCAACAATCGCCATCGGCAGGCAGGCCAGAAAATACAGAAATCCCTTTGCCAGAGACATTTCATAATTACCGCCCAGAATACCGATCTGGGAAAGCGTGATAAACGCGATCAACAGGCCGTAAATGCCCTGTGTGCCGGGAAGCAGCTGTAAAATCAAAACCTTACCGAATTTAGACGGGTCCTCTGTTACAACGCCTGCGGCAGCCTCGCCCGCACGGCCAACGCCTACTGCGGAACCAGCGCCTGCCAACAATGCCGCTAGAACTGCGCCAAGCAAAGCAAGTACAATACCCATGTTTTCCATAATTATTTTTCCTCCCTGATTTTGTAGTATTTGGTATGGACGCCGAATGGCGCAAATTTACGCCCGCCGCCCTCATAAAATTTTCCAAAGAACTCCACAAACTGGAGACGATTGGTATGCACATAAGCGCCCAATAAATTGATCCCCAGATTGATGGTATGGCCAACGAGAAACACCAGGATAAACATGATCGCTCCACCGACTCCACCGCCGCCCATACTGCCCATCTGATTAATCACCGTTGCAATGACGCTGGTTGCAAGTCCCAAGGCAAGCAGGCGGGAATACGACAGGACATCGCTTAAATAGCCAGTGACGTTATAAAGGCCGTAAAGGCCCTTGAGCAGCCGTTTGATCGGATTGCGAGATTCGCGTCCCGATGTAAAAATAATACCAACTGCACCGATCCCTGCGACAATTGCAGCTACGTTCCCCACTTGAGCGGGTAAAATAAAGCTGAGTTGCGCGATGTCTACAAACATCTGATTGGACAACATAAACACAACTGCGCCGCCTACCAGCATATACCAGAATATCACGTCGTACAGAGCATCCTTGTACTTCTTTTGCCGGCAAAGTTGGTAAAGCTGCATAGCCAAACCCGTGAACAAGTGGATCACACCGACCAAGAGCGCAAACATCAGCATGCGCATCGGTTCTTTGAGAGGCTCAAACCAAAGTGGCTGGAGCGCCACTTCGTTTCCAAAGAAGGTCCGGGAGACGACTGCCAAGGCATCTCCAAAGAAACTTCCAAACAGGAATCCCCAAACCGTAGTGGAAATCCCACAGAAAAAAAACATCCGCAGCGTCTTGCGAAGCCCATCCTCCATATTCTTGAATTTGAGCAACACAAGTCCGCAACCAATCACCATCAGCAGCCCATAGGCAGCATCGGAGAGCATCATGCCAAATAGAAAATAATAAAAGACTGCCATGACCGAGGTGGGGTCCACCTCGCCTTTGCCAGGAAGGCTAAAGGATTCCAAAACCCCCTCCACTGGCTCTGTAAACTTGTTGTTCTTCAGGAGTACAGGTACATCCTCGTCCTCCGAGGGATTTTCGAGTTCCACCGCCGCGCCAAACCGCTGCTCCAGTTCCTGGGCGAGCTTCCCCGCATCCCTTTGGGGAATATATCCGGTGAGCACAAAGGTTCGCCGCGACTGCATGAGGCGGCCAATCACCTCATATTTCTCTTGACGCATGGTCAGGTAATCCACCATGAATTTGAGATCATCCCGTTGCGGGGCATAACTTTTGATCTCTTCTTCCGCCTCTTGCATGGTTTTTTGCTGCTCCTCAATTCGCCCTTGTAACGTTTGCATACGTTCTGCGGGGGGCGTTTTTGAAGGCGAAGCAGGTTTGGCAAAGCCCAAGGTACGCAAAGCTTCTTCCACCGCAGGAGCATCCCGCCGGTTACAAAGCAAAAAGATGCAAGTCTGCTCCTGAGAGGTACTGATCACATCCACATGAAGAGGGACCTTGGGTACCAATAAAGCCAAGTTCTCCTCCAACACAGGTTCTGTATACGCCGTTGGAAGCGTCCCAACAAAAGAAGCCGTACATTTTGTCCCCTGGATTCTCATGGAGACATCGAGATTCACCCAGGGATTCAGGGCTTCTATTTGCGTCTGCAATTTTTGGATCGTCCCTTGGCTGTCTGCAATATCCTTTGAGAGTTCATTCAGACGATGAACCACATGGAGCACACTGTCGCTTTTTTCTCGGAATGCATCGTACTGTACCGCCGGAATTTCCTTGCGTCCTTCCAGCGAAGCAAACAGAGACTTTTTCTCGGGCATATACTGGTGGAGTACATCCAATGCCTGTTTTGAAGCGGCAATGTTCTTTTCAAACTGTGTTTTTTGTGCGGTCATATCGATCCGCCGGAATACGCTGTCTTCCTCCAACACGTCGTTGATCTCCACCGCGCCACACCGCTGTATCCATTCCAGAATGGGCTTTCGGTTTTTCCTGAGAGCGTATATGCTGATGCGCTGCATCTGCAATACCGCCATAAGTGCAATTCCTCCTTTCGGAATTGGTTTTTACTCGCTACTATCCGACGAGTTCGGCAATCACACAGGCGATTGCCTCTTTTTCCTTTTTTTGTGCATGCGCACGCAGCGCCGCAATCTCTTGCTCGGCTTCTTGAGCAGCCTTCGCCACACGGGATTCTCCCTGCTTGCTCGCCGCCTGCAAGGAATTCCGGGCCTGCTTGTCCGCCTCAGCAGCCATATGTGCCACCGTCTGTTCTGCATCTTTGCGGGCCTGCTGTAACAATTGCTCAGCCTGCTGTGCTGCATCCCGTTCGGTCTGCTCTGCTTTTCGTTCCGTCTCCCGTACGATGTCGATTGTCTGCTGTGCCATACGGTTTCATCACCCCCTATTCCTTTTTGGTTATGCATGGCCCCATGTCTGGGGTCCTTATGGATTCCAAAATTATCTTCATTGTACATGAAAAGAATGGAAAGTGCAACAATATTGACCAACATTTTTCTGATAAAATTTGTATTTTGTACAATCCGATCAATTTTTTCGGTTGACCAAGTTTTTTGTCAAAAGGTCACCAGATTCGCCCCTTTTATCCCACCAAAAATCAGACGAAATTTTCTTTGATTCGTCAATAAATTTATGAATTTCGCTCCATTGATTTCAGTGCGCTAAATCGGTATAATAAATAGTATTATAGTCTGCTCATCTGAAGCAGTAATTTATAGGAGGTTGCACCATTATGAATCGCGTTTATAACTTTTCCGCGGGCCCCTCGATGCTGCCCGAAGCTGTTCTTCGCCGCGCTGCGGACGAAATGTTGGACTATCAGGGCAGTGGCCAATCGGTTATGGAAATGTCCCATCGTTCTAAGGTCTATGAGGGTATCATCGGTTCTGCCGAAAGCCTGCTCCGTGAAGTCATGAATATTCCCGACAACTACAAAGTCTTGTTCTTACAGGGTGGTGCATCCTCCCAGTTTGCAATGGTTCCCATGAATTTGATGACCAAAAGCGGCAAGGCCGACTTTGTGATTACTGGCCAGTGGGCTACAAAGGCATATAAAGAAGCGGCCCGCTACGGTGAAGCGAATGTTGTGGCTTCTTCTAAGGATCAGACCTTCTGCTATATACCGAAGCTCGATCCTTCTACCTTTACCAAAGATGCGGACTATTTCCACATCTGCATGAACAACACCATCTACGGTACCAAATTTACAAAGTTGCCGGAGACGGGAGAGGTCCCGCTGGTAGCGGATATTTCCTCCTGCATTTTGAGTGAACCGATCGATGTGAACAAGTTCGGCGTATTGTATGCAGGCGCTCAAAAGAACATGGGACCGGCCGGTTTGACGGTTGTCATTATCCGCGAGGACCTGATCGGCCATGCGATGGACATCACTCCCACCATGTTTAACTATCAGACCCATGCGGACAATGGTTCTATGTTTAATACACCGCCATGCTATGCAATCTATATCAGCATGCTCGTACTCGATTGGATCAAGAACACCATGGGCGGCCTTGAGGAAATGAAAAAATACAATGAGAAAAAGGCGGGTATTCTGTATCATTATCTGGATAACTCCAAGATGTTCCGTGGAACCGTCGTTCCGAAAGACCGCTCTTTGATGAACGTCCCGTTCGTTACAGACAGCGACGAACTGAACGCAAAGTTTGTCAAAGAGGCCGAGGCAGCTGGTTTCGTCAATCTAAAGGGCCATCGTTCGGTCGGTGGAATGCGCGCTTCGATTTACAATGCTATGCCGATGGAAGGCGTCGAAAAGCTCGTAGAATTTATGAAGAAGTTTGAAGAAGCCAACGCATAAGCCCTGTTGCTTACATAGTATGGCATTTAGAAAGATCCTTTATTTTTGAAAGATACAGGTGATAAACATGTACAATGTGAAATGCTTAAATAAAATTTCCTCCGTGGGCCTGGACCGTTTTGGTGCAAACTATACCTGCGGCGAAGACGTCGAAAATCCAGAGGCAATCCTGGTTCGTTCCGCTTCCATGCATGAGATGGAGCTGCCCAGTAACTTGTTGGCAATTGCGCGCGCAGGCGCGGGTGTCAACAATATTCCGTTGGACAAATGCAGTGAAGCAGGAATCTGCGTCTTTAATACACCGGGCGCCAATGCCAACGCTGTCAAGGAGCTGGTTATCGCGGGGTTGCTGCTCGCCTCTCGTAAGATTGTTTCCGGTATTGAATGGGCAAAGAGCTTGAAGGGCAAGGGCGCAGAAGTTGGTAAACTGGTCGAAAAGGGAAAAAGCCAGTTTGTTGGACCGGAAATCAGCGGAAAACGCCTTGGTGTTATCGGCCTTGGCGCCATCGGTATTCTGGTGGCCAACGCTGCTAAGAGCCTTGGCATGGAAGTCTATGGCTACGATCCGTATTTGAGTGTTGATGCCGCGTGGGGCCTTTCCCGCTCCACCAAGCATGCGCAGACATTGGATGAAATCTATGCAAACTGCGATTATATCACTGTTCATGTTCCGCTTACGCCGGACACCAAAGAAATGATCAACGCAGAAAGTATTGCTAAGATGCAGGATCATGTGCGTATTCTAAACTTTGCACGCGGTGACCTGGTAAATTCTGCTGACCTCCTAAAAGCATTGGCAGACGGAAAGGTTGCTTCCTATGTGACGGATTTTCCGACGGATGAGATGTTGGGTGTAGAGGGTGTTGTCGCTGTTCCGCATCTGGGCGCATCCACCCCGGAGAGCGAGGACAATTGTGCGCGTATGGCAGCCGACGAGCTCAAGGATTATCTCGAAAACGGCAACATCTTGCACTCTGTAAACCTTCCAAATGTTTCCATGCCGCGTGATCCGGCTTTCTCCCGTATTTGTATCATTCACCGCAATGTCCCGAATACGATCAGCCTTTTGGCCGGTAAGCTTGCGGAGTTCGGCATCAATATTGAGAATATGCAGAGTAAATCCCGTAAGGATTACGCTTATACCCTTTTGGATGTCACAGGCGACCTCAACGGAAATGCTGCAAAGATTGAAGAATTTCCGGATATCATTAAGGTCCGTGTGATCTAAAACGAAATTTTTCGTTCACACCTGAAAAAATACTGTCCGCCTGTTGTGAAATTCATCACAACAGGCGGATTTTTGTAAGTGAAGCAAGATTGCCAACTTCTATAGCAGGCCAAGTTTTCCCCAACATAATGGAACGATCCATGCACATCCATATCCTCGGACCCGTTCTACTGGAAAAAGAAATTCTTCATAAAAGAACAACGATAAACGGCGATCGACCTCTATACATTGACCATCGCTCTCATAAACAAAAATTATTTTCACGATGAACCCGTTATACTCCTCACGAAAAGTGTTCTGAAAGTATTCTATATGGGGATTGCATCCCCCATATAGGACGACCTTGTACCACATACTATCGATCTGCAAATTACATTTATTATGAGGAAACAAGTATGCATGTTATTGATAAGCCCTAAAATACCACGTGTACTTCAAAATACCTACATATACTCTTACACATGGGAGTTCCTTCAGAATGAACCATGTACCAACTACTGACTATGGACAAAGCAAACCATTACGGTAGTTCGATGAATTTGCCTATAGAGGCAAGTAAGGCAGATTATCAAGACAGGGTTGCCGCATTTGCCTATACCGGGGTATAGGCAAGCAAGGCAGACGATCAAGATAATCATTACATGCGTTTGCCTATATCTGATAGGCAAACGCGGCTAACCAATATAACGAGTACACTCCATAAACTGCGCTAGATCTTGGACGGCAATCTCTATGAGATCGTCAAATCTCTGACGGATAAACCTTTAGAGGTTATTTTCTATCATCATCAAAGCGAACGAAAAGAGCTTCTACGAAGATCACCATCTACCAGGCTTAAAAAAGGGACAAATACATGAAAGAAAACTTTTTCGACGGGATTGCAGTTCAAGAACTCTTGATACTTTATATGTAAGCCCTATTGAGATCTTTTTCTATCTTCACAATTTCAGTTCGGAACAAAACTATTCATAATTACATCCTAGAAGTGAATTTTTGATACAGCGCTTAGGAGGGCGGTGCTCTGTCCAGCTGAGCTATTGGCGCATATACAATTTTTATTCGTTTCTGTGACCCCGGCGGTTGAGAACCCGCCAAATGTTAGGAGGCGGACCCTCTATCCCGGTGAGGTACGGGGGCTTATACAGAGAATATTCCATTTTACAAGACTCCTGGATTCGAACGATTCGATTTTTAGGAATTTTTTGTTCTTCCGTTGTCATGTTCTCTTTTTGTTCCTTACCGATCGATCAAAATCATACCTTCCATCCCTTTTGATTCACAGCCCTAGATCGTTCAAAACATCAACATCATTTTCCAACTTTTATTTTTCAACTCTATTTTCCTTCTAAAAATATAGCGATTGTATGTATACCATGTGCAACGGCTTTTTCCCATTCCAGTATTCTTACAATCAACGGGAAAGAGCGCTTTTCGAATATCCATTGGGAACACTTATAATCGTTCTAAATCATATGATAAACCGCTTATGCCATCAGTAAAATACAGGGGAATTCCCTAAACAAAAGGGTGGGACGAAATTCGTCCCACCCTTTTTAGCTTTCCATTCCTTACCGGTTGTCCACAGCAATTTTGCCGCGTGCAATAACCATTTTAATATTCAAATCATTGTCCAATACCACTAGATCGGCACGTTTTCCCACTTTAATGCTGCCAATATTGGCATCCTCGTGGATTTCACGGGCTGGATTAATGGTTGCGCTCTTAATTACCTGTTTAAACGGTACACCGAATCGCACCAAATTGCACACTTCCTGGTGCATATTGGTGGTCGATCCAGCAATTGTTCCATCCTTTAAGCGCGCCTGACCATCTTTGACATAGACCGTTTGCCCTCCTAGCTCGGAAATGCCGTCCGGTTCACCCGCCGCACGCATGGAATCACTGATAATCACCGTACGATCCTCCCCAAGCTGGCGGAATGTAATCCGCAACACTGCTGGATTAATATGGAACCCATCGCATATGATTTCTGCGCGCACACGCTCATCGTCAAATACAGCGCCAACTACACCCGGAGAACGATGCGTCATACCACTCATCGCATTGTATAAATGGGTGGCATGCGTTATGCCGATATTAAAGGCATGCTTTGCTTGATCATAATCGGCATCCGTATGGGCAATCGAAACAGTGCAAAGTTTGCTCGCTTTTTTGATGAATTCATCGGCTCCCTCACACTCTGGCGCAATATCTACCAGTTTGATAATGCCTCCACACCCATCGTAGAACCTCTTGAACTCCTCCCAATCTGGATTTTTGACATATTCACCCTTCTGTGCGCCTTTTTTATTAATAGAAATATACGGCCCTTCCATATTGACTCCCATAATTGCCGCACCAAAGGGACGGTCATCCATGCAAGCTTTTACACTAGCCAAAGCATCTTCAATTTCTTCATGGGAAACCGTCATCGTTGTAGGACAGAAGCTGGTCACCCCCTTCGTAACTAAATGGGCGGCCATTTTTGCCAGTCCCGCAGTAGATGCATCACAAGTATCCGCACCAACACAGGCATGAATGTGAATGTCTACGAAACCAGGGACTATTACACATCCGGAAAGATCAATCTCTTCATCCCCATGGAGTTCTGGGGCAATCTCCGCAATTTTTTCGCCATCTGTAGATAGGCAGGCATCCACCAATGTAAACGTATCATCCATAATCTTTGCATTCTTCAGAATCATTTTTTCACCTCATCTGGGAGTGCGTTCTGAAAGCGGCTGTATGCTTCCCTAGCCCTCTGCAAAATTCCTTCCCATGGAACAAGCATCACTTCGCAGTTCTTGTTGTAAAGTCGATGTATTTGCAAAGAGGACCACAGATATTCCTCCGCTGTAGAAGCCTCTTTTTTATTTTGATAACTTCATTATAGCCCAAAGTTTTTCCTCTTACAACTCACTAGGCAAGAAATATCAAAAGAATACACAATTATGCACGTTTCGTTTCATCTTAAAAAATTTTCCAATAAGCCATATTTTAAATAATAAATTGTATATTTATATATTATAATACTATTTGTATATAAGTTTCTAAAAAGCATTGTATTATTAACAATCTATACGATTTGCATCCTATATAGAGATGAAACATTGTAAAGTCGATGCATTTCGCGGTACAACCTTTAAAAAGCGACAGCTCTTATTATTTAAGACCTTTCAAAAAAATCACCTCAAGGATATAAATTAATTATACAGGAATGCAAAATTAATAAAAAATTCCCCGGCGGAGCTGGTAGTTTTTCATTAACGGATGAAACCGCATGTTACTAGCCACGCGTCACGCCATGTCGGTACGATCTGACATCTGCATAAGCTTTTATTTGCTACCCCTAAACAGATTTCTTAGAAGTTTCCCATCTTCAGACGTTCTCCACCTTTATCTTCTTCTAACTGTCTTTGAATATATTCTTTTATCTTTTTCACATTCTTTCCTGCTATACCCACATAATATCTGCGGTACTAAAACATCTCGGTTCGTTTATTTGTAGGAGGGACCTATTAAAATGACCATCGCCAACAAATTGGATGGCATCTCTGTCGCTACTATACTTCCGGTACTTATACTTCCATTCCGCATACTTTTCATATCCTGGTAGCCTATACAACTGGTCACATTTCCTTTCGATGGAATCTCTACAAGCATAGGTACATAATCCGAGTACACCTCTTCTTTTATTATTTTTAATCTTCTTCTACTCGCATAACATTTGCAAGATCTTTACTACTTCTCCTTGCAAAATACCTTTCTCCGATATTTCGGCGCAAATACCACATGGAGCCGAATCACACATTTCTCGATGGGGAAAGGTCATATGAAACATAATTTTCTCTTTTTGATAAATTACGGCCCCGATCTGTTTCGATTCCTATCAATAGCTCTGTATACTATTTGCATTTCCAAGTCGTATGTGCTTAACTCTGCTTGTCATTCATTTTTGGATGTTCCCTCCTTTTGTTGTTCCTTGCAGTTATCAAACCGTAAGAAACAACAAAAGGGGTTTTTCGATTGTCATCTCTGGCATTAACCTTCTTTTGAACCATTCCCCTAACGAATGGTTTTCTCTGTACAAAAAATGGACCAGCGTGATACATTCACACTGGTCCATTGTAAAATAACTAAATCTGCAAATGTGTTGGGCCCGACAAAAGCCGTCTATTACCATGGCCTACTTATCAGCCGTAAGCGATTTGTCCCTCACAGTGCAGAACCACTTTCGAATCACCGGGCATCTGTGTATACAAACCTGTCTTTTCGCCAGGATTTCCAACCGCCCATACACGGAATGTATATACGTTTCCGCTCTTTCCTACATACTGGGTCTTAAATACATTTCCATTGCCCACTGTGAAGCTCGGCATATTATTGGAACCCGTCACAGTCATTTGAACGTCATAGCTTCTTCCCTTGTACACACCGAAGTTAACACTCGGATTGCAAAAGGCAGAACCATTCGGAGAAGTCCCGACTGTCACAGGGAAAGAAGCGCTGTAACTGCCGCTCGTGATGGTAATTGTTGCCGTGCCAGCGGATTTTCCTTGAATCTGATACAGATAGGCATGGGAATAATTGCCACGCAAGTCTGCGCGATTGGAACGGTCTGCCTGGTACTTGACCGTAACCACATTTGGATTACTGCTTGTACAAGTCGGCACCGTCGCAGCGTTGGTTCTTGCCAAAGGATAATATACATTCCCAACATTGAACGAATAGGAACTGGTATCCAAAGATAGAGCAGAGCCGGAATTTACAATTGCATTGGTCGAAACCGTCACGGTCAGCGTTGCTGAAGCATATCCCGTCGCAGATACAGTCAGCGTAGCTGTTCCAGAAGAAACACCTCTCACCGTAACCGTAGAACCGCTCTGCGTTACACTCACTGCGCTGGAATTGGAGGATACGCTAAAACCTCCATTGGTTGGGTTGGTCACTGTAAACGTATTGGTCCCATTGACTGCTACGGTCAGAGAGGTTGTGCTCAAACGAACAGCTGCACCATAAGAGGAACCAAGATTCTCAAAATCAATATCGTTTTCCTCGGCATATTTCTGCGCCGCGGTTCCATTATAGCCTTTAATCAGAGTAAAGTCGTCAAACGCATCATAACCGATTCGAGTGACATTGGGTGGAATGGTAACTTCCTCCAAACTGTCGCATCCAGCAAAAGCACTGTCACCGATACTCGTCACATAACTCCCGATGGTGACAGAACGCAAATCCGTGCAATCCTGAAAAGCATTATCCGGTATCTTCGTTAGACTTGTCGGCAAAGTTGCACTTCTCAGGGAAGTACATCCACTAAACGCTTCAATTCCCATCTTTGTGATACTATCGGCAAAGGTAACAGAAGTCAAGTTCTCACAATTGGCAAAAGCACGCTCACCGATCTCTACAGGACCTTCTTCCATCGAAACACGTTTGACGGTAGAATCCTCAAAAGCGCCGTCTGAGATAATGTCAACCGTATCCGGCAAATAAACATTCTTTTCCGAACCGCCGCTTGCAAAAATGGAAGAATCGCCGTCCCCTATACGGGTGATCGTTCTGCTCTTTATTTTACTCGGAATTGTAATCGAGGACTTTGAATCATAATATTCACCGTCATCCTCCACCCGTACAACGGCATATTTTCCATCCACACGGTCGACTTCATATGCGTCGTCCATATCGGACGCAAAAGCTGTGCTGCTAAAAGTAGAAACAAACATAGCCGCCGCTAAAGCCAGTGACAGCAACTTTTTTGCTCTTCTCATACGTTCCTCTCCTTTTTTGAATCATATTGCAGCATTTTCGCAATAGGAACGAAACTTTGCTGCCCAAATTTGGCGGTTTTGGTAAGTACTATTATACTCTACCGCTACGAAATTGGCAAGCATACAGGCGGTTACACTTGTGTAATTTCGATTAACAATATCTGGATGTCTCTTCACATTTTGCCACGCCGGGTTACCTCCGCATATAGACAAATTTTTTGTTTCAAATTACTGCGTACATTCTAATTGTCTCTTTCACTTCGGATCAAAACCAGTGTCATACAAATGATCGTAGATACCGCAAAAAAGCCCCGCACAAAATTGTGCGGGGCCTGTTCTTATGGAATTTAGATAAGCTCAATGATCGCCATCTCGGCTGCATCGCCGCGGCGTGGTCCGAGCTTTGTAATGCGCGTATACCCGCCATTGCGGTCAGCATACTTCGGCGCAATTTCTGTGAAAAGCTTATTTGTAACAGCTTCCTTTGTGACAAATCCCATCACAAGGCGCTTGCTGTGCAGATCGTTCGTCTTTGCGATCGTAATCATCTTTTCTGCCAGGGAGCGGACCTCCTTAGCACGTGTGACTGTGGTTTCGATCTTGCCGTTCTCAAGAAGGAATGTGACCATCGCACGCAGCATTGCGGTTCTGTGGCTGGTCGCTCTTCCGAGCTTTCTGGTTCCGGGCATCGAATATCACTCCTTTACCTTTGGTTCGCAAGGTCTTATTCGTCGTCCTTGCGCAGATTAAAGCCGAGGGAGGCCAGCTTCCAAACGACCTCCTCCAAGGACTTGCGTCCCAAGTTGCGGACCTTCATCATATCTTCTTCCGATTTGTTGATAAGGTCCTCCACTGTATTGATTCCAGCGCGCTTGAGGCAATTGAAAGAGCGGACGGAGAGGTCCAGCTCTTCAATCGTCATTTCCAGCACCTTCTCCTTACCCTTGTCGTCCTTCTCGACCATGATCTCTGTGCTGCTACCCTTATCGGACAAATTGACAAAGAGATTCAAATGCTCGGTCAGAACTTTTGCGGCCAGAGAAACTGCTTCTTGTGCTCCGATAATCCCATTGGTCCACACTTCCAAGGTGAGCTTATCGAAATCAATGCGCTGTCCCACACGAGTGGGTTCTACGTTGTAATTCACTTTATAAACAGGAGTGTAGATAGAATCAACCGGGAGTTCGCCGATCACGCCCGCAGGCATGTTCTGCTTATTCCGCTCTGCGGGGACATATCCGCGGCCTTTGTCCAGGGTCAGTTCCATATACAGCTTTGCGCCTTCCCCCAGTGTTGCAATATGCATATCCGGGTTCAGGATCTCAACCTCGCTGTCGCACTTGATAGAGTCGGCCGTAACCTCACACGGGCCCTCTGCACAGATCTCCACTGTTTTGGGGCCGTCGCAATGGAGTTTCGCGGTCAAACCTTTGATGTTCAAAACAATCTCGGTGACATCCTCCTTGACGCCCGGGACAGTCGAAAACTCATGCAGAACACCGTCGATCTTCATCGATGTAACTGCAACACCCGGCAGGGAGGAAAGCAGTACCCGCCGCAGGCTGTTGCCCAGCGTAGTACCAAAGCCGCGTTCCAGCGGTTCCACTACAAATTTACCGTAGGTTCCGTCATTGCTTAGGATTTCTGTTTCAATTTTTGGCTTCTCAATCTCGATCATTAGCGACCCTCCTTGACATAAAGCGGATGATTCTGCCTGCCATCCTGGTTTTTATGTGGTTAGGCAACTGCATTACTTGGAGTACAACTCAACGATCAAAGTCTCATTGATATCGAAATCAATGTCGCTTCTCTCAGACAATGCAACAACCTTGCCCTGCAGAGTCTCTCTGTTCAGCTCCAGCCACTTCGGGATCATCGTAGCTGCATTCTTCTCCAGAATCTGCTTCACATGCTCAGAACCACGGCTCTTTTCCCGAATAGAAATGACTTCACCCGGGCTAACCTGATAGGACGGAATATCCACACGCTTGCCATTTACCGTGATATGTCCATGGTTGACCATCTGTCTAGCTTCTCTTCTAGTGTTGGCAAAGCCAAGACGGTAAACAACATTGTCAAGTCTTCTTTCAAGGAGCTGAAGCAGTGTTTCACCTGTAACACCTCTGGTTTTACTTGCTTCCTCATAATAATGACGGAACTGCTTCTCAAGTACACCATAAATGAACTTTGCTTTCTGCTTCTCATTCAGCTGGACAGCATATTCGCTCTGCTTTCTTCTGCCCGGCTTCGGATTGCGTCTTGTCTCTTTATTGACACCCATAACGGTGGGGCTGATTCCCAGTGCCTTGCATCTTTTCAGAATCGGCTGCATATTTTTCGCCATAGCTCGTTTCCTCCTTTTACAAAACTATACACGTCTTCTCTTCGGAGGACGGCATCCATTGTGCGGAATCGGGGTGACATCTTTGATCATGCTGACTTCGAGACCTGCACCCTGCAGTGCGCGGATCGCAGCCTCACGTCCTGCACCCGGACCCTTAACGTAAACCTCAACCGTCTTCATGCCGTGCTCCATCGCTGCTTTTGCTGCGGTTTCTGCTGCGGTTTGTGCGGCAAAGGGGGTGGACTTTCTAGAACCTCTAAAGCCCAACTCACCGGAACTTGCCCAAGAAATCGCGTTACCCTGGGTATCGGTGATGGTCACAATCGTGTTATTAAAGGTGGACTGGATATGAGCAGCTCCACGGTCAATATTTTTGCGTTCACGGCGTCTGCGAACAGTGGTACCTCTCTTAGCGCCCTTCTGTGCTGCCATCTTTTAAATCCCTCCCTACTTATTTCTTCTTGTTGGCCATGGTCTTTCTCGGACCCTTCCGCGTACGTGCGTTGGTCTTAGAACGCTGGCCTCTTACGGGCAGACCCTTGCGGTGACGGAGACCGCGATAGCAACCGATTTCAATCAGTCTCTTGATGTCGAACGCAACGTCGCGGCGAAGGTCGCCTTCCACGCGGCAGTTGTGATCAATGTATTCTCTCAACTTCGATGCGTCGTCTTCCGTCAGATCTCTTACGCGGATGTCGGGGTTCACACCCGTTGCCTTGCAAATATCCGTGGCGGTCTTGCGGCCAATGCCATAAATATAGGTAAGAGCAATTTCGATGCGCTTGTCTCTGGGCAGATCAATACCTGCTATACGCGCCATACTGTTGCACCTCCAAATTAGTCTTTCAAATTAATGGGGACAAGCCCCCAAGCGGAACACGGGTTTTTGGGGCATCATTGCCCCATCCCCGCGGTCCCCGCCGTCTTAGGCGGGCCGTGTCTGAAAGCGCAGCTTTCAACCCTGGCGCTGCTTATGCTTCGGGTTGTCACAGATCACCATGACTTTTCCCTTGCGCTTAATGATTTTGCACTTCTCACAAATCTTTTTGACAGAAGGTCTGACTTTCATTTGTGCGCCCTCCCTTAGTGAAGTCTCATGTTGAAATCCCGCAGTTCTTACAGCTCTGCGAAATCCCTTTATTTCGAACGCCACGTAATGCGGCCCCGGGTCAGATCGTACGGAGAAAGTTCGATCGTCACCTTATCGCCCGGCAAAATACGAATGAAGTTCATCCGGAGCTTACCGGAAATGTGGGCCAACACCTGGTGGTGGTTTTGAAGCTCTACCATAAACATTGCGTTTGGGAGTGCTTCCGTCACAATACCCTCGGTTTCAATTACGTCCTGTTTCGACATACTGTAGCCTCCTCTTGCGGAAAACAGCCCTTCCCTTCAAATGGACGAAGGGCATGGCGAATTTCACGGTTGGTTTGCAATGAACCCTCTTCCAAGATGGTCTTGGTTATCAGAAGGTGTTTTTGCTTCTTTCTCTTTGGATGCTCCAGACTTCGACGTTTGCCGTTACAAATCACGGCCATATCGCCGCTCGCCTCTAGCACCGTAAAGAAGCCGCCTTTGTCCCGCCCGGCGAGGGCACGGACAACGAGTCCTCTCACAAAGTCCATGGTCTCCCCCTTTTATTCCGGCAAAGTCATAATCACCGGTCCATCCGGGGTGATGGCGATGGTGTGCTCAAAGTGTGCAGAAAGTTTGCCGTCCGCCGTGACAGTCGTCCAACCATCCTCCAGCGTCTTTACTTCCTTCACACCGGCGTTGATCATTGGTTCAATCGCGATGGTCATGCCTGGTAACAGGCGCACGCCTCTGCCTGGCGTGCCGTAATTGGGAACACTCGGGTCTTCATGCAGCTTCGCACCTACTCCGTGGCCGACAAAATCCCGTACCACCGAGTAGCCGCGCGCCTCGACATACCGCTGGACCGCGCTACCAATATCCCCAACGCGGGCTCCGGCCTGAGCGGCCTTGATACCCTCAAAGAGGCTCTCGCGTGTGACATCCATAAGGCGCTTGGCTTCTTCACTCACATCCCCACAGGGGAAGGTATAAGCGTTGTCGCCGTTAAATCCGTCATAAAAGGCGCCGGTGTCAATGCTGACAATGTCGCCTTCCTTGAGGATAATCTCCTTATGGGGTATGCCGTGGATCACCACGTCGTTTACAGAGACACATGCGCTGCCCGGGAATCCGCCGTAACCAAGGAAGTTGGGCTTTCCGCCCTCTTCCTCGATTACCCGACGGACAATGCGGTCGATCTCCCAGGTAGAAACCCCAGGCTCGACCGCCTCGCCGGCCAGTTTCAGTGCTTTTGCAGAGATCCTGCACGCCTCCCGCATAATCGCGAGCTCGCGGCTGGTTTTAAGCACAATCATGATTACGCCTCTAATGCCGCCAGCGTCAGTTTGGTGGTATCCGCCACTTCTTCCTGACCTTCCACGATACGGAGCTTCCCCTGTTTCTCGTAATAATCCTTGAGGGGTTCGGTCTGTTCGTGGTATACATGCAGGCGTTCTTTCACTGTATCCGGATGGTCATCCTTACGCTGAATGAGGGCGCCTCCGCATTTGCCGCACTTACCTTCCTCCTCCGGCTTATTGTACAGCAGGTGGTAGGTAGCACCGCAAGTCTCACAGACGCGGCGTCCGGACATGCGCTCCACAATCTTGTCATCGGCAACTTCAATATCAATGACCTTGTCGATCACAATGCCCATCTTATCCAGAGCCTCGGCCTGGGGGATGGTGCGCGGGAAACCGTCCAACACAAAGCCGTTCTTGCAATCGTCCTGGGCCAAACGCTCTTTGACGATGCCGATTACAACTTCATCGGGCACAAGCTTGCCTGCGTCCATGAAGGACTTTGCCTTCAAGCCCATCTCCGTGCCGCTCTTCAGCGCTTCGCGGATCATATTCCCCGTAGAAATTGCGGGGATGGATAAATGCTGGCAGATGACCTCTGCCTGGGTTCCTTTACCGGCGCCCGGTGCGCCAAGAAGAATCAGATTCATATCATTTCCTCCTTATCAGTCAAGGAAGCCTTTATAATGGCGCATCATCATCTGAGATTCCATCTGCTTCATGGTATCCAGCGCAACACCAACCAAGATGATGACGGAAGTACCGCCCAAAGACAGGTTGTGCATACCGGTAGCAGCTCCGAATAGAATCGGAAGAAGTGCAATCACAGCGAGGAACAACGCGCCAATCAATGTGATCTTAGAAAGAATCTTTGAAATGAAGTCAGAAGTCGGCTTGCCAGGACGAATGCCCGGAATCGTGCCGTTATTCTGACGAAGATTATTGGCCATCTCAATCGGATTATACTGAATGGTTACATAGAAATAAGCAAACATGATAATCAGAAGGAAATACAGTACGGAATAAAGCCAACCCGTGGAAGAGAAGGCGTCAAAGAAAGATTTCCAGAAGCCTGTTACATTCCCACCCATAAAGAGCTGAATCGTACTCGGAATCGAGAGAATCGAGCTTGCAAAGATGATCGGCAAAACACCGGACATTGCAACCTTGATCGGAATGTGTGTGCTTTGGCCACCGTACATCTTGCGGCCAACAACGCGCTTTGCATACTGAACCGGGATACGGCGTTCCGAATTATTCATAAACGCGATCACCCAGATCACAGCCAGGAAGAGGACAACAAACAGCGGAACCAGGAAGTAATACTTGCCATAGTTTGTCGGGTCCTGATTTGCAGCAGAGAGATACTGGCCCAACAAACGGATCGTCTGCGGCAGTCTTGCCACAATGCCTGCAAACAAGAGAATGGAAATACCATTTCCAATACCCTTCTGGTTGATCTGCTCGCCCATCCACATCATCATCGCCGTGCCAGCAGTAAATGCTAGGATAATGACGATTGCAGCGAACACCTGTTCCCAACCGGAGGTATACAGAGCGATCGGAGCGCCCTGATACGTACTGTTGCGCAAATAAAAGTAATAGGCAGTACCCTGAATCAAGCCCAAAGCAACTGTGACATAACGCGTGATTGTCGCAATTCTCTTGCGACCCTCTTCGCCTTCCTTCGCCATACGCTCCAAAGGAGGAATGGCAACCGTCAACAGCTGCATGATGATGGAACTGTTGATGTATGGAGTGATACCCATTGCAAACATTGTTGCATTTGCAAAAGCACCACCGGACAACATATCCAAATAACTGAGTGCATTGCCAGTTTCGTTGACCGTACCCATCAAGCCCTTCAGAGCATTGACATCCAGGAACGGAACTGGGATCGTGGCGCCAAAACGGAACACCACAATAATCAGCAGGGTGAAAAGAATCTTTTTACGCAGATCCGGAATACCCCAGGCATTCTTAATTGTTTTAAACAACTCAGATCACCTCTGCCTTCCCACCAGCGGCCTCAATCTTCTGCTTTGCAGCTTCGGAATAGGCAGTGACCTTAACGGTTAACTTCTTTGTGAGTGCGCCATTGCCGAGAATTTTCACGCCGTCGCAGGTCTTCTTGACGATTCCTGCGTCCTTGAGCGCCTGCGCGTCAACAACCGCGCCCGTCTCGAATTTCTCCAGCGCGCTTACATTGATCGCCACGATGGTTTTGGCAAAAATATTATTAAATCCTCTTTTCGGAATACGTCTCTGCAGAGGCATCTGGCCACCTTCAAAGCCCGGACGCATGCCGTGTCCTGCTCTGGCCTTCTGGCCTTTATGGCCTTTGCCCGCGGTCTTGCCCTGTCCGGAGCCGTGGCCTCTGCCGATCCGCTTGGATTCCTTGGTGGAACCCGGCGTCGCAGTTAGATCATGCAAATTCATTTTACTCGCACCTCCTTGCTTGCTTAGCTTACGCTTCGACTACCTCGACGAGGTGGATGATCTTGGCCACCTTACCTTTGGTCTGGTCGTTGTCCGGCTGAACGGACTCGTCACCAATTTTGCGAAGACCAAGCGCCTGGGCGGTTGCAATCTGGTCTTTCTTGCTGCCGATAAGGCTTCTTACCAGCTTCACCTTTACCTGTGCCATCTTGCTACCCCCTCCTTAAAGAATGTCCTGCACCGACTTACCGCGGATCGCGGCAACTTCGTCGGCTGTGCGCAGCTGAGCCATACCGGCCAAGGTTGCGCGGACTACATTGCACGGGTTGTTGGAACGCAGTGCCTTGGTACGGATATCTTTGATACCCACAGCCTCGACAACTGCACGAACCGGGCCGCCAGCGATTACGCCGGTACCAGGTGCTGCAGGCT